>ENA-ORUM01000008-ORUM01000008.1-human-gut-metagenome-genome-assembly--contig:-NODE-8-length-310291-cov-5.252904_pt1 | contig 310291 bp, 277 predicted proteins | sample MGYA00242083_ERZ509217 | MGnify/ENA primary metagenome ERZ509217 (study PRJEB26280, sample SAMEA2338831) | human gut metagenome | biome: human gut; feature: human-associated habitat; material: faeces...
CTTCATATGTATGATTTGAAGACTGGCGAGTACACTGGCAGCCGTGATGCCACTCAGCGTCCGAATGGCGAGTATATTCTTGAGGCGACTGGCGCGACGCCCGTTGCTTTGCCCGCATCCATCCCCTCCGGCCATGTCGCCCGCTGGACCGGGGATGCATGGGAGACGGTGGAAGACCACCGCCAGCACATGGACGAGCGTGGCCGCAAGGAAGGCGGAACACCGTACTGGCTTCCCGGCGATACGTGGCGTTCCGAGCCCCGGTATACGGAGGAGCTTGGCCCGCTTCCCGATGGTGCGCTTTTGACGAAGCCCGAACGTCCGCTCTCCGAGTACCGTGACGACAAGCGGCGTGAGGTTGCCGCGGGCTATACGGCGGCGCTGACGGCAACCCTGACCATGCCCGCGGCAAACCCTTCCGCCGTGGAAGTGGCGACGGAGGCGGCTCTCCTTGCCGCTGGTGACGCCGCCGGGCTTGAATACGTGCAAAGCATCCTGAGCGCCCGGCGTGACGAGCTGTTCGCGCTTGTTGACGGCGCGGCCAGCCGTGAGGATCTGGAGCGGATAGAGATCGCCTATCCCGTTTGAGTCTTGTTTGCTCTTCGTCGTGCTTCCCCGGAAATCCCTTTGGGATAACCGGGGAATTTTTATATAACATATTGAAAAAAATATATATTTTGTTGACAAACGAGGCCTGCATGGTATCTTTTTATCAAGTAATTCAAATAGGTTACTTAAAAAGGAGCCAAGCATGTACAACGCATCTTTTTACCCGACGCCGCCCGAAGTGGCGGAGAAGATGCTTGCCAAGGTGGGCAAGCTCTACGAACGCTCGATCCTCGAACCCTCGGCGGGGAAGGGCGACCTTGCCGATGCCGCCGTGGGAAAGCTGGATCGGTATTACAACCGTTGCCGTGAGGTGGTGCACTGCATCGAGATCGAGCCGGAGTTGCAGGCCGCGATCCGGGGCAAGGGCTATCCGCTGGTCGGTACGGACTTCCTCACGTTCTGGCCGGACGAGAAGTATGACCTGATCATCATGAACCCGCCGTTCGCCAATGGCGAAGCGCACTTGCTCCATGCGTGGGAAATCCTCGACCATGGGGACATCGTGTGCCTGCTCAACGAGCAGACGCTTCTGAACCCCTGCACGTCAAACCGAAAGCTGCTGGCCACGATCATTGAGGAGCACGGCGAAGTGGAGCATCTGGGAAGCTGTTTCGCGGAGGATGCGCTCCGAAAGACGCAGGTGCGCGTCTCGATGGTCCATCTGCGCAAGAAGCGGGAGGAGCCGAAGTTCTCGTTTGACGCGGGCTCGGACGAGGAGGGCGCCGCCGTTTTCAGCGACGGTTCCCGGTTCGAGGGCGAGGTGGCGACGCGGGACACCGTGGGCAACCTCGTGGCGCAGTACGGGCGCTGCCGGGAACTGTTCGTCCGGATCGCGCATCTGGCGCAGGAGCTTGCCCACTACGCCGGGCCGCTCGGCACGGACGGCGGGGAAACGGTCGGGGAAGCGCTCAAGGAACTGATGCGGCAAAAGCCGACCCGCAGGGCGCAGGAGGAGGCGTACAACCGTTTCGTGCGCTCCCTGAAAAGGAGCGCGTGGCGAGAGGTCCTGCGCCTGACCGATGTGAGGAATCTGGCGTCCCACGGCGTCCAACAGGAACTCGACAGGCTCTTGGAGGGCAACGAGCGCATGGCGTTTTCCGAGGAGAACGTCTACGCGCTCGTCGAGTCCATTTTCCTGAATCGTGGGGCCATATTGCAGCAATGCGTGGTCGAGGCCTTCGACCTCATGACCCGCTATTACGACGAGAACCGCGTCCACGTCGAGGGTTGGAAGACCAACGATGCATGGAAAGTCAATCGGCGCGTCGTCCTGCCTCGCGTCGTCAGCGTGACGTTCAGCGGTTCCGGATACGTGAGCTACGGCAACTCCCGGCAGAATTTGAACGACATAGACCGGGCGATGGCCTTTCTTGAGGGCAAAAAGCTGGAATTCGTGCCGTGCACGGCTGTGCGTGCACTGGAGGGGCATTTGAAGGCGTGCGGCGACGATTTTTCGGGTGTCCCCTTCGAGAGCACCTACTTTGAGATGCGCTGCTACAAAAAGGGGACGCTGCATATGTACTTCAAGGATAAGGAGCTTTGGGAACGGTTCAACCTGACCGCCGCGCGCGGCAAGAACTGGCTCCCGGACGATGTGAAGGCACGGGAACGGGAGGATCGCGCCCGGAACAGGCGGGCCGACCAGTACGGACTCCCGCTTTCCGCCTGACCGAAGGCCCCGCCGAAACGCGGGGCTTTTTTTATGTATTTTATTGAAAAAACAGGCTTTTTCTCTTTACAACCGAGGGTACTATGGTACTAATAATTCATGCGATTTCAACAACTTAAACAATTTAACCCAAAGGAAGACAACATGAACAACGCTACCCTCATCGCCGAACGTGATTCCCTCCGCGCCGCCTTCATCCGCTACATCGCCCTTGACCAGTTCATTGGCTGCGGGTGCAACCCCGACGACTTCGACGCCCACTTTGAAAACATGCAGGACGCCCTGCGCGGCGGAGCAATGAGCGAAACCGTCAGCAGCCTTTCTTCTTCCATTGAAGACGTCGTGTTCGACGTACTGAACGAGTGCGAAACGTTCCAGACCGAAGCCGAGTAACTGAAACGGCCCCCGTGCCACCGGGGGCCAAACCTCAACCCAAAGGAGCCAAGTCATGTCAGTCATCTCTTTCCGCCAGTCGTTCCGCATCGGCCAGCGCGTGTGGGCCAAATTCGTAAAACTGAACAAGAACAACGTGCTCTCAGAATACTACAAGGAGTGTTCGAGGGTCGGTGGTTGGGACTGGAGCCAGTGCCGCATCGAGAAGGTGCTTGAGATGAGCGCCGAGGAGTACGATGCCTTTTCCGTTTCTTTGATGCACTCCAGACCGGGATTCAGCGAGTACGGCGGTTCGGACAGCGACAGCCCGTATAAGCCCAACCGTTTTTTTCAGTTCCAGTCTGATGAGGAGAAGGCGGACTGGCTTGCCAAGCGGTTTCTTGGCGTCATCCTTGTGACAGCCCCCGGACGTGAGCCTCTGGCGGTCGATCCTGAAGGTTACAGCTATGCCCGGTATGTCGGCATCGGCGTCCGCGTATCGCCTCCGAAGGTGCGTGATCCCGGCAATCCCGTGGGACGGTGGCTGGTCAACGGACGCGAGACGGCACTCGTTGAAAGCATCACTCCGGCCCGTTCCGGGGCTCAGAACCATGTCCGCCTGATCATGTATGACGGAGAAGGCAAGTACGTGGGCCGGACATATTACTCTATGCGGGCCGGAAACAGTATATTGCCGTTGCGTTGGGAATGGGCCTTCTCGAACCCCGACTACGAAAAAGTCTCTCCGGTGGCGCTGGCCACAATCATTGAGGAGTGTGACGCCCTTGACGCGGCCTTGAAACAGCTTGCCGAGGCCGAGTTCGTAGCCAGACGCCAGAAAGAGGAGAAGGCACGGGCCGAGTTCACGGCGCGGAAACCGGAGTGGGCCAAGGCAGTCGTCGTGGCCGAGCTGCGCGAGAGCGATAACGACCCCATGAGCGACTACTACGGGAGTTATCAAACGCGCCGGGTGTTCCTCGCATGGTCGATGACGGATCGGGACGGCTTCGCGGAGATGCGGAAGGCCGCTGCCTCATTCCCGCCCACGGCTGACCTTGCGACCGGGCCGAAGGACTATGAGCACCGGGAAAAGTACAGCATGGGGAACGGGTACTATCTGGCGGCGGAAGACTTCGATCGCGCCGGGTGGAAGGTAAGGAAGCTCTCACTTGTATACCCTCCCTACGAACTGGAATGGGAACCGAAGGAGGTGAAGTAGTATGGGCTGGATAGAGCTGCACCGGAAGCCGAGCGAGGACGACAAGGCGTTTTTTGCCCACGAGCTTGGCCCCGGATTTGTCGTTGAGGAGGCTTTCCGGAATAGGGGAGAGGAGGCCGTCTACCTCGCCATCCGCTACGCATCGGGCGAATGGGAAGGGAAAACGGTGGGAATGGTGGCGCTCTACAGCGAGTCTCCAAGCAGGTTCCGCTACATGATAATCGAGGAGGGCCTTGGCCCCTTTGCCCGTTCGTGCCCTCCGCACATTCTTGATCGCCTTTCCCCTGTGGAAGACCTCTACCCGGAAGGAAGTTTCGGAAGAGAGCACGCGGCCAGATGGCGAAAGGTGTGCAGAGGATAGCGAGAAGCCCCGCCGAAAGGTGGGGCTTTTTTTATGTATTTCATTGAAAAAACAGGCTTTTTATCTTTACAACCGAGGGTACTATGGTACTAATAATTCATGCGATTTCAACAACTTACTTGAAAAGGAGAATCCCATGCACACCGACATCGCTTACAACAGCCTCCCCGTTTCCGAGCTTCTTGCCGAGTTTGACGAACGCTGGCCTCTGGCCCTGCCGGACGCGGATAATGTTCAAGAACTGGTGGATAGGCTACTGGACGGCGGCTACGCGAAGTTGGGCGCGAATATGCGAAAGACCTGCAAGGCGATGGAAAACGGCGAATTGAGCGCCATCAGCGATGGATTCCTCTATTACATCAACCGGTCCATCAAGCGTTACGCGCGGCTTACCGGCATCACCGGAACCACCTGTTCCCGTGGGAAGCATGACAGCCTTCTCCGTACTCGGGACAGCAGCTGGCGGGCCACCGCACGCAAGGCGTTTTAACCATCATCGGCCCCCGTGCCACCGGGGGCCCGAACCCTCAGCCCGAGAAGGAGCCAAGTCATGTCAGCTATGGAACAGTTCACCGAAGCGTTCTGCGAAAAGGCCATATCCGTCTTCATCATACTGGTCCCGGAGATCAACAACGCGGAGCGGGAAGCCCGCGAAGCCGCGCTGGAAGCCATGCGCGGCTGCTGCATGGGAATCATCGAACGGGTACGCTCGGAAACGGAGGACACCCCGTGGCTTGCCGAGGCGTACATCGCTGCGGGCATCCTCGACGTAGCCGAGGCCGGGAAGAAGGCTTTTGCGGATTATCGGGAAAACCATCCCGTGCTCATCGCGAGGCCGCACAATCATATATGTAGCGGCTAATGTTCTGGCAAAGAGGGGGGGATTCCCCCTCATGGCTAAACAAATGTCCCCGGAGAACTCCGGGGGCATTTTCTATATTGGCAATAACATTAGGAATGTTAGATTTTTATTTCGAGGGTACGAGATTTTTTCTTTCAGGGCGTTGTTTGTTCTACAGGCTTTCATTAGAGTCATATGCAAACAGACCATAAGAGAGGATGTATGAGCCAAGCGAATATTTGTTCGATGGGATGTAGTCGGTTAGGAGAAGATGAGCAAGAGGCGTCATGGGGTAATGATAAACTTAAGCGCGAATCCTATGCGAAGCGTTTGACAACGTTGATTCAAAATACTCGTGGCCCGTATGTTATTGGGCTTACATCTCCTTGGGGTAGCGGGAAAACTTTTTTTCTCCGTGCATGGGAACGCGATTTGGTCGAGCAGAAGAAGCCCTGTGTATATTTCAATGCATGGAAAAGTGATATAACAGGGGACCCTTTGTTGAGCCTTATGGCTACAATTGAGGAACAATTGACGAAAAAAGGCTTTATACTGCCAGAATTTTCTCAATTATTAATCAATCTTATAGAAGATATTCCTATTATTAGCAAGCTAGGAAAAGGATTGGGGGCAATGTTAGGGAATCCCTATGTTGAAGTCGGTTTCGAAGCCGGAGGTCAACTTGTCGAGTATGCTAAAAGCAAAATAGCAAATAATATAAAATTCCAAGTACAACTAGAAAAACTTGCAAAAAATATTACGGAAATTTTTGGGGGATTTCCTTTGTTCATCATGGTCGATGAACTGGATCGTTGCCGCCCAGAATATGCCATCACATTACTTGAACGGATCAAACATTTATTTCAAGTTCCGGGTGTCGTTTTCCTACTAGCCATAGATGCTACACAATTACTTTTACAAGTAGAGCATACTTTTGGATTAAAAAAACATCCTTGGGGTGTAGAAAAAATTCAAGGAGAAAGTATAGATCCAAGAGTTGATTATTTGGGAAAGTTTTTTGATGCCTACTACTCGCTACCGTCACCGGACATCAAATCCTTTGTGAAAATGTACCTTGAAAACATGAAGGAACTAACACGATACAACAAAATTTTTTCTGAAAAAACAAAGCTACCATTACCTGACCTTCTGACTGGTGACCATTTACTGTTTGAAGGAAAATCATTACGCTTGATCCTTCAAGATTTAGAATATTTTTCTATTTTTTTACGGGCGTATGATGGGTTGTCTTTCGAGGAAGTTTTTGTAGCTTTTTATGTTATTATTAATAATAAAAATAAAATATTCGATATTAAAAGTAATACTGTTGATATGAAAGAAACACTTATAAAAATATTTAATGAAATAAATAGTATTTATAATAAAAGATATGGAAAATTTGCAGGTATTGATGCAATGGATATCAATATAGATGATGACCTTGTCCGTATTGGTCTTGGAGATGCTGCATATTGTGCAAATATATTTTTAAGATTTATGATGGTAATGGGTAATGGTTATGAGCTTTCTGATGCAGAGCAACAGATGGCTACTCATTATATACAAGGAGAACCTATGGTGCCAATGAATGGCCCTAGGGCGTTAACTCCCGGCATTAATTGCGAACAATGGGATATTATAGAAAAATCACTTTATTCAAAACTCAAGTTGTTGGAGGATTTTTCTAGTGTGGTGCCATCAGATTGAAAGATTAGTTGCTCTAGTAGATATGGGTAGGCTACTCAACTGAAATTCTGTAATTCATCATTCTGCAATGGTTGGAAAAAGCTGATACAGGACGTCAAAACAGTGTGGTGGGGAGAGTTTAAAAAGCTCTGACCTTGCCGTGAAAATGGCGCGAGAAGTAGAATTTAATGCCCCCACCCGGACAATCTTCGGGGGGGGCGCATCTGATAAATCGGTCTTTCTATGCAAAAAATGATGCTTGTATCGCAACCAATAAATGCTATATATTTTAGTATTCCGAAAAGGTTGTAAAAGTATGGCTGTGCTAAACTTTGCCGTGGTATTCTGAGGCAAAGGAGTGCCGCCATGAAAGAGGCCAGCATCGTGGAAATCGAGAGAAAAGCCATAGCATTGATCGACAGGTTCAGAAAGGAAGCGGGACTGAGCGAGGCGAAGTTGGGGGAACTCGCTTTCCCCGAAGCGAAAAATTATCGTCAAAAAATAAATAGCTTACGAAACGCAAGGGGAAGCAGCAATGAGCCTTTGCGCCTTCGGTTAGGTGATTTTTGCGCTATTTGTCATGCGTTGGGAAAGAACCCCGCACAAGAGCTTTTACTCCTGTGGGGGGAGGCTGATAAAGAGAATAGTTGAGTCAAAATGCATACTATTTTTTCAGAGCCGCCGATTGGCGGCTTTTTTTGTGCGTAATTTTTTAGCAACAGAATTGACATAAGCTAAATAATATAGCATATCCATATCCAACGGGACTCAAGGTTCCCGTAGCTCATTGACAATCAGCCCCGGTGAACCCCTAGAGTCCAGGCGGGCACGGCGCTTGGGTGCGGGTGGAGGGCACGGTCGGCTTTGACGTCGGCTGTGAAAAGGTGTCAAAGGATAGGAGGGACTATCCAAAGAGGGGAGGCGAAAGCCTCCCCATTCAGCTCTACTCCAGAGTAGCAATGTGCCCGGAGATTTTATTCCGGCTCTGTGCCGCTACAGAATTTCAAGGACCTTTACGTCAACCTTAGGGGACTCCATGAAGTCCTTGTCCACCTTGCCGGAGAGACGTACCTTGTTCTGGGGTGTAACGGTTCGGCCCGCGAAAAGCTCGAAATCGATCTCCACGATCATCTCGCCCGTGGTGTCCTTGAAGATGTATTTATCGTCGCTGCCGGCAACACGTTGGGTGATGTTCCCGGTGAGCACGACGCGGGCATCGTCCCAGCTTTTTTGGGCTTTGGCTACGGTATCGGCCTCAATGCCGGTAGTGGGGCCTTGGAAGCCTCCTCCCTGAACGGAATTCGGTCCCTGAAAGCCTGCTGCGGCTATGGTGGGAGCAACAAGGGTAGCGGCAAGGACCAGTGCGAACAGACGCTTCATAGTTGCTCTCCTGTTATTTTATAAGATTGATTCCTTTTATCTATAATCAAAAATATAGATGCGTCAAGCGGATCGGATTCAAGCCGAGCGAGGATATATGGAGGCCAATATGTTGCGCATATCGCTTTTGATCGTGGCCCTTGCGTTTCCGCTTCCGGCCCATGCATGGCCCGGCACGGTGCTGGACGTCCACGATGGCGACACGATGACCGTGGCGCCGATGGGCGACGTCCGGACGCCGTTAAAAATCCGGCTCTACGGCATAGACGCCCCAGAGCTGGAGCAGAAGGGCGGCCCGCAGTCCCGCGACCACCTGCTGGCCCTCGTACAACCGGGGCAGAACGTGGAGGTCATCCCGATGAGCGTTGACCAGTACAGCCGCACGGTGGCGCTGATAGCCACCGACAGGGTGCTCAACGCGGACATGCTGGAAGCGGGGCAGGCATGGGCCTACCCGCAGTATTGCAAGGCGGCGTTCTGTAAGGGCTGGCAAAAGCTGGAGCGGGAAGCCAAGGCCGCCCGGCTCGGCCTGTGGAGCCGGAAGAACCCCACCCCGCCGTGGAAATGGCGGCAGAAGCGGAAATGAAAGAAGGCCCTCGGAGATATCCGGGGGCCTTGCTTTTATTGCTTGGGCATGGGGGAAACGCCAATGAGTATCTTTCCGGCATTTGCGCCGAAGACAAAATAAATGTCTCCTGCGCGGGCTTGGATTCGTCCAAGAGCCGAATAGTCAGGTTGGAGGATACCGAGCGAATTTATGAGGGATTCGCGCTCGGCTTCGCCTAGATCGGGTGTGAAAGCCTGTACCAGACTCATGAAGGTTCGGGCATAGGTTTTTTGCGTTTGGGAGTCTGGTCTATCGTCGGCCCAGACTCGAACCCGTACAGGCTTTCCTCCGTCATGGTTGTACATGAAAAGTATATCCATAAATGGATTCAGCCGATAAGTTCGGTATAAGGTGCGTTCCCTGTCGTATTTTTGGCAATACACAGTGGGGTCAACTTCTGGCAGGTTGAACTCTTTGGCAGTCTGATTGTACAGCGTAAGGATTTCCCTTTCCGTTTGACCGAATTCGGGCAGATCGGCTGCAAAAGCCACTGGAGTGCTGATGAACAATACCATCAGCAACGCTACCACTCGAATCATCTTTCCCCCCTATTGATACGGCCCTACATGCCACAGTCGGTAACACCACTCGCAGGTCTGTCCGAGGTGGCATGTTGAGGATTGTCCCGGCGAGTCTCGGTGGGCGTCACCACGGCGCTCACGGACTCGGCCAAGCGTTTGTTTTCCTGTTGTAGCGAGATCACCTGCTTTTGGCTGTTTGCCAGTTCTTCGTGGAGTGTAAGGAGCTTTTGGGTTAGCTCCGTTTTTTCGCGTTCTAGCTCATCCATGCGAGTGTCTACGATTGGTGCAGGTTTGCGCACAGGCGGACTTGGGGGAGATGATTCCGTTTCATCAAAAGGCTCTCCTTCCCCCGTAACGAGCCATCGGTATGAAAACCCCATTTTTTTATGGAGTGTTTCCAAGTCTTCGGCACTAGGCCATTGTCCTTTATCTTCCCATGCTTGTGCTTTGCCTGTCGAAACATCTAGCCATTTGGCAAAAGCTCTTCGTGAAGTACCAAGAGTAGATGAATCTGGGTGCTTCAAAAAATAATCATAAATTATTTTATATAGATGTGAAAAATCTTTTGCCATGTGAATATTTTTAGTTTGCAAATTAAATAAATTTAGTTTATAAAATATTTATATCAGCAACAAACTACAGCAACCAACTACAGCAACCAATACCAAAACAAAATTAAGGGGGCAACGACAATGACTGTACCAAGAGCTGTACGCTGCCGGGAATGGATGCAGGAACACAACATCACGTTTCCTGCGCTGGCAACACAACTGGGCATGAAGAGTGATACTGGGCCGCGTATGCTCATTGCGAGGGAGACTATCCCTGTGGAGCGTTATAATCAGCTCCGTGCGCTTGGATTTCCCGAAGAACTTCTTCCTATTCCGCTTGATATTCCCCGTGGCCCGCGTCCGAAGGAACCTCGATTCCCCGGTCTGATGGAACCCCATCAAGAGGCGAGTCATGTCTCCTGAGACTAAACAAGTTTAACCCGGCATCCCGCCGGAATCACGCAAACGGAAAGGAGAGTTTGGCATGAAAGAAGACACTCCGAACATCGGGGCAGTCTGCCAGCGGCTTGCCAAGCACGCCCCGTCAGGGCTGTCGGCGGAACAGATCGCCTCTCGGCTCGGGCGTCCGTACAACACGCTGATGTCCGAGCTTTCACCCTTGCGGGACACGCACAAGTTTGACGTGAACCTGCTTGTCCCGCTCATGCGGCTGGCGGGCTCCACGGAGCCGCTGCACGAGATGGCCCGCGCCCTCGGCGGGGTGTATGTCGACTTCCTCCCTGTGTCGGACGCCGCGCATCCGGTACATGGCCAGTGCATGGCCTCGGTGAAGTCGTTCGGGGACATGATGGTCGGCACGGCGAAGGCGCTGGAGGACAACATCATCACCAGTGAGGAAAGAAGGGAACTCTCCCGGCTCGGCTACAGGGCCGTGGGCGACATTTTGGCCCTGCTGCTCCAGATCGACGAAGCGGAGGCTCGGGATCGGGGCAGGGCGTAAAAGAACGCCCCCGGAGTTGCTACGAACAACGCCGAGGGCACAACATCCAGTGAGGACTGCTCAAATGGACAGAAATGAAATCTACACGGGCAAGGCAAGGCTTGTCAATCGCGGCAACGGTATCGTCCTGCGCTGTGCGACGAAGGGAGAGCTTGCGGCGCTGCTGTCGCTGCTCAGGGCGCTCTTTCCGCATGGGGGGCGCATGAAGGATCTCATGGGGAGGGCTGCGGCATGAGCGATGTGCAGCAACAGGACTTCGACATGATCCATGCGAAGTTGAGCCAGTGGCGGGAAGATCCCGGAGTGGAAGGCTTCGCCTGTATCCTGATTGCCCGGAGGTCGAAAAAAGAGCTTGGCAGACATTTGAGCGTCGCGGTTAATTTTCATGGCCTTTGGAACCAACTGGCTATGTCCAAGGCGTTGAAAAGAGCTTCCGCTCTCGTCTTCAATGAGATGAAGAAGCAGGACGCGGAGCAAAGGAGGGCGCAATGAAGCGGATTCGTGAATGCGCCATCCCGAGGTACAAAAAGGACTGGCCCGGCAAGACCCTTTTGATGAAGGCAGCCTGTCCGACGACACGTATGTCTCCCTATGAATATGGCGAGAGGCTCCCCTCGCTGATTGAGGCCGGGGTATTGGTGAAGCTGGAACGTTTCCTCTCCAAGTCGGAGGCCACCCTGAGCGGACACTCTGATCTGTATCAGTGGGCTGAGAAGGAAGGCCAGCGCGTCATCAAGATCGGATGGCGCTGTCCGAGATGCGCCGTCTGCCATGAGGATTTCATCCCGGAGTCCTTCATCCGCCAGAAAAAGGCCATTTTCGTTGAAGTCACCGGAACCGAAGGAGAGGAAGCATGAGTGTCGTTGATCAACAGGTTAAAAACGGTCTTTTCGCTGCGAAGCTGGCATTATCCAATACTCGGTATAACAAGGGATTTGGAGCCGTCTTGTTTGGTTTTGACGATAGCGACAATGCATGTCTTTACGCTTTCGGCGATGGGGATCTCCATCCTGAGGCAACGGGAAAGGTGCTCATTCAGGGAGCGATGGATCTTGTCGAAAAAATTGAGAAACAAGACAAGGTGAAGCAGGGAGGCCACGATGGATCGGCATGAGTTCGACGCGGCCTACGCCCGCATCTGCGAGGTCTGCGGCATGAAGACGCAGACGGAGCTTTCCGCGTATCTCGGCATCCGCCAGAGTTCCATCTCCGACGCCAAGCGGCGCATGATGATTCCTGCCGCGTGGCTGTTGACCCTTTTGACCCGCGAAGACGTGAACCCTACGTGGATTCTGACGGGCGGAGGTTCCAAATTCTTGGTTCCGGCCTCGTTGCCTCCGAGCGCGTCCACGCTGCTGCTGGCTCGTCTGGCAGGGCCGGAGCTGGAGCAGCGCATCCGGGCGGGGCTGATGAGCGTGACGGAATGTATCGCCGAAGAAATCCGGGCGCTCGCTGAGGGCAAGGAGGAGAAAGGGGAATGATCGACCTGCTCGTTGAGTACCGCCACTGGCTTGCCGGGACGGTCATGGGCGTCGGTTTCGTTGGCCTGTTCATCCGGCAGGAGGTGGCCCGCAAGCGCCGCTTTCGCCGGATGGCGAGGGAATGCCGCCATGAGTCGGGACAGGAAGGGTAGCCCCTCCGTCTCGCCGTCCGAATCCTCGGAGGCATGGCTTGAGTCCCATGCCTCCGAACTGGTGGACTGCGGGAGGATGCGTTGCCGGATGCTGGCCCGCCATTGCGGGACGCGGGAAAACTGTTTCCGCGGCGGGCGGTGCCCGAAGGCTCCGCGAGGCGCGAGGCCCGTCCAGACCGAAAGGGCGTCCATGCCCATGTACTACGCAAACCCGGATTGTTGAGATGAAGCTGTTTCGCAAGGAAAAGAAGCCCGCAGGGGCGTACTGCTGCCCCATCTGCAAGAGGGGCTATCGGCACGCGGGCATGGCCGAACGCTGCACGAGGACGGCGGTGTGCCGCTTGTACAACACGCCGCCAGCCGAGGTGCGGGAAACGTGGAGGCTTGTCGGCGGAGCCGCGTCGTTGGGGTGGTTTCTGGCCCATCCGGTTTTCGATACCGAGCCGGAGGATTCCGGGTTGCATGGAGCCGCGAGAGCCGTTCAGGACACGACGGGAGAACTGTTTGCGGCGTTGCACAGTGGCTTCCCGTGCGCCGATCATGTCCGGCGCGCGCTGCACGCCGCGCTGATGGGCGAGGTGGCGGGGATATGGCCTCCGGGCCATCCCGCCCACCTTGGTCATGTCGGGGACGTGATCCGCTCGGTGATCTGCGACGCGAGGGGCGAGGCCGTGGCCCGCGCCGTGCGGCCGGAGCTGCTGGAAGGGATGCGCGATCTGGAGGAGCGCGTGGAAGCGCTCTATGGCGAGATCATCCCCGAAGGCGAAGCCGACTATGAGGAAGACGCCATTGAGGGCATCGTGCGCCTGAGCGATGCCGTCATCGGCCCGAAGCCCGAAGGCCGCAAGCCGTCGCTCTACCTCGTCAACGGGCGGCACCTCGTCGTCGGGCGGGGCAGGGCGGACGTGCGCCGGGTCATGATGGGGTTCGGGCTCTCGAAGCCCCGCATCCAGGGCATCAGCCCCGGCGAGAAGTTCGAGGACGGGCGCACCGCCGAGGACATCATCAAGACAGCCGTGCGCGTCCCGGCGCTCATCGGACGCATGGAGGAGTGAGCATGTCGCAATCGCATGAAAAGCAGCTTGTCGAGGCTCTACGGGGCATCTTGGCCACAGGCGATGACGGAACATCGCTTGAAAGGGATGAAAAGATCCTCAAGGCCATCAAAGAGGAGTTGGCTCCGCTCGTTGAGCTGGCGGCGACTCCGCACAGGGAATATATGGATGAGAAGGCGGCGGCTCTGTATTGCAGCATTCCCATTCAGTCGCTTCAAAAGAAGCGTCACCACGGTCATGGTCCGGTCTACATCAAGGACGGCACCAAGGTCTTGTATGCCCGCAAGGATCTTGAGCGATATATGGAGCAGAGGAAGGTCAAGACTTGTGATCGGTAGCTGTCTGTTCAATGAGTTTGAGGGCTTCCCATTTGGCGTCGGGGCTGAGTTTCGCGTACCGCTGCGTCGAACGGGTGTTTTTATGGCCCACAAGCGTGCCTATGGTGTACAGAGGGACGTTTTTGCTTGCCAGCCAAGAGCAGAACGTGTGGCGCAGCGTGTGGAAAACGACTTTGTATCGTCTGTCGGTGATGCCGTCATTCAGGCCAAGGATAGATACGGCCTTGGCGAAGGTATAGCGCAGTCCGCCTTGGGTTATCGGTTTGCCCTTGTTGGAAAAGATAAACTCGGAAGGTTGCTGCGGGGCGATGCGTTCCAACATGGTTTTGACCGTGTCGTCCATGTAGGCGACGCGCTTGCCCATCTTGCCGTCAACGTGGATGAAGCTGTTCGTAAAGTCCAAATCTTGTCTGCGGAGCTGGAGGATTTCCCCCAGACGCATACCCGTGTGTGCGGAGAGCAGGGCAATTCGGTATACGCGGCAGGACAGGTTTTGGAGCAGATCGAGCAGCCTGTCGAGTTCCTTCGGCGTGAGGAAGCGCTGCCGTTCGTTCTCGGCAGGAAGGAGCTTGAGCCTCGGGACAGGGCCGGAGTAGAATCCCCAGTCGACCATCCGTTTCATCACGTTCACAACATCGATCAGAATCAGGTTGATCGTGGCGGGAGCAAGGGATTGCCCCAAGGGGATTGTCCTGCCGTCCCTCGCCCTGTGGATCGCCTCGGTTATCATGAGGTCAGCCTTGAAGGACTCAAGCTGAAAGGTGGTGATTTTACTCAGCAGCATGTTTCCGAGCGCAGGGCCGATGTGCGTGTTGTAATGATTGACGCGCGCGGCACGGTTTTTCAGGGAGGGGAGACGTTTTTCCTTGAAAATTTCCCATGCCTGTTGATAAGTCAGATCTTGAGTCCGAGGTTCGGGAAAGAGTTCGGGATGGCGTTTCTTACGGATGCGTTCGCCCCGGATTTCGCTTGCCAATACGGCTGTATAGCCTTCGCTACGCCAGCCCACCTTTTCCCATATCAGCTTCCCATCAAGCTTGTAAGCGATGTCGAAACAGACGTCAGGCTTACCGTCATAGCGTTTTGTGCTACTTGTGCGGTAATAGACGCCAGTGTACTTTGTCTTCTCTCGATGGGCCATTTGTGCTTACCCTTTGCTAACCTTGAGGCGGAAATGCTAACCAGTTGGCTAACCACGAGCGCATACTGTGGGAAAACACAGAAAAGCGCAAACACTGTCTTCTCCGATGGTTGCATAGTGCAGCAAAATAGGGCAAAAGACAATCGGACATCTATGATTGTATGTAACATGTCATGAGTTCATTCAGACTCTGTCGTTGAAGCGGAACGTCCAACGATGGGGCCATTTTTTTGTAAGGAGATTTCATGAGCAACGAACCCGATAAGATTATTTATTCCATGATCCGCGTGTCCAAGCGTCATGGGCAGCGTGAAGTGTTGAAAGATATTTCCCTTTCCTATTTCTACGGCGCGAAGATCGGCGTCCTCGGCCTGAACGGATCGGGCAAATCTTCGCTGCTGAAGATCCTTGCGGGCGTGGATCAATCCTTTGAAGGAAAGACCGTGCTGGCTCCCGGCTATACCATCGGTTATCTGGAGCAGGAACCGCTGGTCAACGAAATGCGGACCGTCCGTGAAGTCGTGGAGGAAGGGGCGCAGGAACTTGTTAATTTAGTCAAGGAGTTCGAAGAGATCAATGCCAAATTCGCCGAGCCCATGGAGCCGGAGGAAATGGATAAACTCATCGAACGCCAAGGGCAGGTGCAGGAGCTCATGGATGCGAAGGGTGCATGGGATCTTGACTCCAAGCTTGAGATGGCGATGGATGCCTTGCGGTGCCCTCCGGGGGACACGCCCGTTTCCGTCATCTCCGGTGGTGAAAAGCGCCGCGTGGCGCTGTGCCGCCTGCTGCTGCAGAATCCCGACATCCTTCTGCTCGACGAACCTACCAACCACTTGGACGCCGAATCCGTGGCGTGGTTGGAACGGTACCTCCAGAATTTCCCCGGTACGGTCATTGCCGTGACCCACGACCGTTACTTCCTCGACAACGTCGCGGGATGGATTCTCGAGCTGGATCGTGGCCGCGGGATTCCGTGGAAGGGCAATTATTCCTCTTGGCTGGAGCAGAAAGAAAAGCGCCTCGCTCAGGAAGACAAGGCCGAGGACGAGCGCCGCAAGACCCTCAGCCGTGAGTTGGAATGGATCCGCATGTCCCCCAAGGGACGCCATGCCAAGGGCAAGGCGCGTATCAACGCCTATGAGGCCATGCTGAGCCACGAAAGCGAAAAGCGGGCTCCCGAACTGGAAATCTATATCCCCGCAGGCCCCCGTCTGGGCAAGAAGGTCATCGAAGCCGTGGGCATCAGCAAGGCCCTCGGCGACAAGGAATTGATGGAAGATGTGAATTTCATCATTCCGGCGGGCGCTATCGTGGGCATCATCGGCCCGAACGGTGCGGGTAAGACGACGCTCTTCAAGATGCTTGTGGGGCAGGAAAAGCCTGACGCGGGCACGTTGACCATCGGCGACACCGTTCAGTTCGCGTATGTGGATCAGCAGCGTGAGTCCCTGACGCCGGGCAAGACCGTATATGAGCTGATCAGCGACGGTGCCGAGACAATCAAGCTCGGCAACCGGGAAATCAACGCCCGCGCCTATTGCTCCCGTTTCAACTTCACGGGCTCGGATCAGCAGAAGAAGGTTGACGTCCTGTCCGGCGGCGAACGGAACCGCGTACACACCGCCCGGATGCTCAAATCCGGTGCCAACGTCATCCTGCTTGACGAACCGACGAACGATATTGACGTAAACACCATGCGTGCCCTTGAAGACGGTCTGGAAAATTTCGCGGGCTGCGTACTGGTCGTCAGCCACGACCGCTGGTTCCTCGATCGCATCGCTACGCACATTATGGCGTTTGAAGGCGATTCGTCGGTTGTGTTCTTTGACGGGAACTATTCGGAATACGAGGAAGATCGCAAGAAGCGCCTCGGTAAGGACGCGGATCAGCCGCACCGCTTGAAGTTCCGCAAACTGACCCGATAGAGAGATTGATCCGATACAAAGGAAGGGGAGGGCGTTTTTCAACGTCCTCCCCTTCCTTTGTATGCGGGCGGTTTTGATTTGGCGTGAGGGATCAGGCGAAGGCGTTCACGCCTTCCAGAGAGCCAACAGCCGTGATGGAGACTTCTTCCTCCACCGGAACGGCTTCGAGGATGGGTTTGACCATACGGGAGAGGGTTCCCTTCGGGCCCACTTCAACCCATGAGCGGATGCCGTCGTGCCACTGGTTGGCGATAGTATCGATCCACAGGACTGAGGAAATCATCTGAACGGTGGCGAGTTCGCGCAGGCTTTCGCCATCCGTCACCGCTTTGCCGGTCACATTGCTGTAAACGGGAAAACGCGGTCTGGACCACGTCATTTTGTTGAGCGCCTTGGCGAGTTCTTGCGCGGCCGTATCCATCAGCGGGCTGTGGAAGGCTCCGCTGACCGGAAGGGGAACCGCCCGGCCTTTCTTTTCCTTAACGAGCGGAAGGGCCGCTTCCACCGCCGCCTTGGTCCCGCTGATGACGAACTGGGCCGGGGTGTTGTGGTTGGCCACAATGAGTATTTCTCCCGTGGCTTCCGCAGCGGCCTTGGCGATTTCGTTCACGGCTTCGCGGTTGAGTTTGAGGATTGCCGCCATGCCGCCCTTGCCGTCGGGATCGGCGTCCGCCATCAGTTTCCCGCGCAGGCTCACCAGTTCAAGGGTAGATTCGGGGGATAGGGCTCCGGCAGCGGCCAAAGCGCTGTATTCACCAAGGCTGTGGCCGGCGGCGCAGGCGGGGGACAGCTTTCCGGAAAGCGCCTGCCACAGCGTCACGTTGACGACCGTCAACGCGGGCTGGAGGTGCTTGGTGTCGGCCATGAGCGCCGCGTCGTCGCTTTCCCAGTAGACGGCGCGCAGGGGAAGGCCGCTGATCTGTTCGGCTTTTTTCCAGAGCTCCATGGCTTCTTTCGATGCTTCGGCAACATCGCGGCCCATACCGGGCTCTTGGGAACCTTGGCCGGGGAAAAGGACGGCGGTGGGGACAGTAGACATATAGACCTCTACTTTTTTGGGGTTGGGGCCGGGCTGATGGCCTTGAGCAGGCCAGGGAGATTACGCCGGACAACGTCGAGTTCGTCGTCGCTCACATTGGGCATTTCAATGGGGGGCTCCTTCGTGATGGCGTCCCCTTGCTGGATGATGGCGACAGCGGCGGCGGCCCGCCCCATAATGCAGAAAAAGCGTTCCGGTTTCCAGCCCGCAGCCTCGATGTACCCGGCGGCGTTCTTGGAATAAAGGAAATCGGGTTCGCCCGCTTCATTGACGATCGGGTGGGCCTTTTCCTTGTTGGTTTTGATCCATGCCCGGAAACGGGGAAGATCGGCGATAAATTGGTTGAGTTCCTTTTCGGAAAACGGAGGCTGATTGTACAGCGTTTCCGCCGAAGCGGGGAGTACGGTCAGCAGAAGCAGCAGCCCGGCAAGGCCGAGGCGGAAAAAAAGAACCATGTGTCACGTCGCTTGTTGAAGGTATGGGCGGCGTCCATTGTTGCGCCGGGACAAAAAGATAGAGCCCCTGTGCCCCGGCGTATAGTATATTAATCGTATTTGATGGAACTGATCTGCATGAGCTTGTTCCAGTTGTGATGCGATTCGATGTAGCGCATCGTACCGGTTTTGCTACGGATAATCATGGAATGCGTAACGGCTCCCTGCCCGGAGAACTGGACGCCGCGCAGGAACGTGCCGCCGGAGATGCCGGTGGCCGCAAAGAAGACGTCATCTCCCTGCACCAGCGTGTCGGCGTCAAGGATCTGGGCAAGGTCGATGCCCGCTTCCTGAATGGCGGCTTTTTCCGCTTCGGACTGGGGATCGAGGCGGGCAAGCATGGCGCCCCCCGCTCCCTTGATGGCGCAGGCCGCCAACACCCCTTCAGGCGTGCCGCCGGTCCCCATCATGACGTCGACTTCGGAACGCTGATCCACGGCCATCAGGGCACCGGCAACGTCGCCGTCGGTATGCAGCTGGATGCGCGCGCCCACGGCCCGGATTTCCTGAATGAGCTTTTGATGGCGGGGCTTATCGAGGACGAAGACCACAAGGTCGTTGGTATCCTTGCCCAGCGCCTTGGCGATGAGGCGGAGATTGACGTGGACCGGCGCGTCCAGATCGATGACGTCACGGGCGGCTTGGCCGACAACCAGTTTTTGCATGTAGAAGCTGGGGCCGGGGTTGTACATGCTTCCTCCCGGAGCGGCCCCGACGACGGCAATGGCGTTGGGGCGCCCATAAGCGAGCAGGTTGGTCCCCTCGACGGGGTCCACGGCGATGTCAAGGGAAGGCCCATTGCCCATGCCGATGATTTCGCCGTTGTAGAGCATGGGCGCTTCGTCCTTTTCCCCTTCCCCAATGACGACTTTGCCCGCGATGGGCAGGGAGTTGAAGGACAGGCGCATGGCGTCCACGGCGGCGCCGTCTCCGGCGTTTTTATCGCCGCGCCCGAGCCAGCGCGCGGATGCCAGAGCGGCGGCTTCGGTGACACGGACAAGATCAAAGGCGAGGTTGCGCTCCGGCGCTTCCATAAGGGACATATCGCTCTCCAGAAAATATGAATGGTTCATGAACGCCCGGCCTCCGCCGATCCAGCGGCTCAGGCGGTATTGGGAACATAGATCAGGCGAAGCCGCTCTTCAAGAAAAAGCTCACCGCCCGACGGCTGGAAGGCACGCTTTCCGGGAGGGGGGATTCGTGCTAGAGGGGGGCATGTTCAATCATACCACAGAAGTCCTGCCCATTGAGGCCCTGCTCCCGGATCTGCTTGAAACACTGGGTAGCGGGACCCGATGTATACTTGAAGCGGTGCCCGGCGCGGGCAAGACGACGCGGGTTCCCTTGGCATTGCTCCGGGCGGCATGGCTCGACGGCAAAGGCATCCTGATGCTGGAGCCCCGGCGCATGGCGGCCCGGAACGCGGCCCGGTACATGGCTTCTCTGCTTGGGGAAAAGGTCGGCCAGACCGTGGGATATCGGGTGCGCTTGGATTCCCGGGTGAGCGCGTCCACCCGGATTACGGTGGTGACCGAAGGCGTCTTGACCCGGATGCTCCAGGACGATCCCGAGCTTCAGGGCGTCGGCTGCCTGATTTTTGACGAGTTTCATGAGCGCAGCCTGAACGCCGATTTGGGGCTTGCCCTTGCGCTTGATTGCCAGCAGGGCCTGCGTGATGATCTGCGGTTGCTGATCATGTCGGCCACATTGGATTCCGGGCCGCTCCTCAAGCTGCTGCAACAGGATTTTTCCGGAGCGGTCCCGGTGCTGAGGAGCGAGGGGCGCGCGTGGCCCGTGGAGACGCACCATCTTCCACTGCCCCGGGCAGACATTCCAATGGAGAGGTGGGTTGCGGACGCCGTCCGGCGCGCGCTGCGGGAGGAGAACGGCAGTATCCTCGTGTTCCTGCCGGGAACGGGCGAAATCCGAAAAGTTGAAGCGTTACTTCAAGACGTGCGATCGGATACCGTACATCTTTGTCCGCTGTACGGCGATCTGCCCGCAGCGGAGCAGGATGCCGCCATTGCGCCGGTTTGGGCTCCGGTACGGAAGATAGTGCTTGCGACGTCCATTGCGGAAACCAGTCTGACGATCGAAGGTGTGCGGGTAGTCATCGACTCCGGCTTGGCCCGCACAGTGCGTTTCGACGCGGGAACGGGCATGTCCCGGCTTGTCACGGAGCGCGTATCCCTCGCCAGTGCCGAGCAGCGTAGGGGCCGGGCAGGGCGGACGGAGCCGGGCGTATGTTACCGGCTGTGGCATCAAGGGGACGAAGCGGGAATGGCGGCCCATATCCGACCGGAAATATTGGATGCCGACATGGCCCCGCTGTGCCTTGAGCTTGCCGTATGGGGGATCACCGCCCCTTCTTCCCTGCACTGGCTGGACGAGCCCCCGGTGGAAGCTGTCAATCAGGCCATTCCCTTGCTCCGCAGCCTGGAGGCAGTCGACGCGGCGGGGAGGGTGACCGCACGGGGAAGGGTTATGGCCCGTCTTCCCTTGCATCCGAGGCTTGCGCACATGGTCCTTGCAGCCAAAGCGTTTGGGCTTGGCAAGGCCGCCTGCCTGTTGGCGGCAATGGCTGATGAGCGTGATCCGCTGCGCCTGCGCGATGTGGATATCCGCCCGCGTCTGGCGTTGCTCGGACACGGTCAGGGTTCGCCCGCCGTTTTCCGCATTCGTGAGGCGGCCCGCCAGATAGGGCGGTTGGTTGATGCGGCGGGAGAACCGCCGCACCGGACCCCCATGAGCATACCGGAAGAGGAACAGGCCGGTGTCTTGCTCGCCTTGGCGTACCCGGATCGCCTCGCCCAGAAACGGAGCCGGGGCAGTTATCGTATGGCCAACGGGCGCGGCGGCTTTCTGGATGACACGGACTCGTTGGCCGACGAGCCCGTGCTGGCTGTTGGGGCCGTCAACGGTGGCTCCGGCAATGTGCGCATCTGGCAGGCTGCGCCGCTTTCTCAGGAAACGGTTGCGGCATTGTACCAGACTCAGTTTACCAAGAACGAAGAGGTCGTGTGGGACAGCCGGGAACAGGCTGTAGCGGCGCGGAAGCGCGTGAGCTTCGGGGCATTCATTATAGAAGAAACCCCGTTGAGAAACGGTGACGCGTCCCTTGCGGACCGGATGGCGCAAGCGGTGCTTTCGGGTATCCGGGAACTCGGGATGTCGTGTTTGCCGTGGACGGAAGAGCTGTATCAGTGGCGGCTGCGCGTCGAGCTGCTGCGGGCCGTGGATAAAGGCGGGGACTGGCCCGACGTTTCGGAAGAAGCGCTCTTAACGGGGCTAGAAGACTGGCTTGTCCCCTTTTTGCAAGGCATATCCCGGCGTTCTCAGTTCTCGAAAATCGATCTGGCGGCGGCCCTTCATGCGTTGCTCCCGTGGCGCAAGCAGCGGGAGCTTGATGCGATGGCCCCCACTCATATGGAAGTCCCTTCAGGATCCTTTATCCGTCTGCTCTACGAGGCCTCGGCGGAAGGGATAGTGCCGGTTCTTGCGGTCAAGCTCCAAGAGATGTTTGGTATGCAGGAATCCCCCGCGATAGCTGAAGGGAAGGTTCCGGTTCTTGTCCACCTCCTGTCCCCTGCGGGAAGGCCCTTGCAGATCACCCGCGATCTCAAAGGTTTTTGGAAGAATGGGTATCCAGCCGTCAGAGCGGAAATGCGGGGGCGGTATCCGAAGCACCCGTGGCCTGAAGATCCTTTTGCGGCCCTCCCCACACGGCTGACGAATCGGCGTCTTCAGAACAGATCGTAGAGGGAAAATCTTTCGGCTGGTCCCGCAGGGGGGCTGCTTTTCGAAAAGGCCCCCTCCTTTTTCGTTGCCCGGCAAGGCCGCGGGCAGTCCCCGAGACAGCTTACTTTACTTTTGCGGGTGTTGCGGTAGAATAACCGCTTTACGTCTATCTTTATTAACCGTTCCGATTTCGAGGTATTACATGCGCGCCGAACAGCATCTTGAGGCTTCTTTCAGGGCTGTACTGAAAAATATGAACCTTCCCTGGCCGGATAAGGCCGTCATCGAACCTTCCAAAGATCCCAAGCACGGCGATCTGGCTTCCAACTTGGCGTTGGTATCCGCCAAGGCCGCAGGGATGCCGCCGCGCGAGCTGGCCGCAAAAATGGCCGAAGCCCTGCGGAATGAGGATACTTCCTTGGCCTCCGTTGAAGTGGCTGGCCCCGGCTTTCTGAACGTGACGTTCAGCCCCGAGTTCTGGCGTGAAACGATCCGGCGCATTGATGATGCCGCCGATCGCTTTGGGCAGGCCACTGTTGGGAAAGGCTGCAAGGTACAGGTGGAGTACGTTTCGGCCAACCCCACCGGCCCTCTCCATATCGGTCATGGCCGGGGCGCGGCGGTGGGCGATACCTTGGCGCGCATCCTCCGTTTTGCCGGTTATGACGTCACGACGGAATACTATATCAACGACGCTGGCCGCCAGATGCGGCTCCTTGGCCTTTCCATTTGGCTGCGTGCCAAGGAACTTGCCGGAATAGCTGTGGAATGGCCTGAAGATTACTATCGAGGGTCCTATATCATTGATATTGCGCGCGAGATGATGGACAAAGATCCAGGGCTGACCTCCCTTTCCGATGCGGAAGGGCAGGACAGGTGTTTTGCCTACGGTATGCAGACCATCCTCGACGGCATCAAGGAAGACTTGCGGGAATTCCGGGTTGAGCATCAGGTGTGGTTCTCCGAGCGTTCTCTTGTGGAGCGCGGAGCTGTTGAAGAAACCTTTGAGCGCTTGAAGAAGGCTGGCCTTTCCTTTGAAAAGGACGGAGCCCTGTGGTTCCGTACGACGGATTTTGGTGACGACAAGGATCGCGTCCTGCGCAAGTCCGATGGCTCGCTGACCTACTTCGCTTCGGACATCGCCTATCATGACGATAAGTATCGCCGTGGGTTTGATCGCGTGGTCGATGTCTGGGGCGCGGACCATCATGGGTATGTCCCCCGCATGAAAGCGGCGGTTCAGGCCGTGGGCCGGAAGGCGGAAGATCTTGACGTCGTGCTCATCCAGCTTGTGAACCTGCTGGAGAACGGCACGCAGGTGGCCATGTCCACGCGCGCCGGGCAGTTCGAAACCTTGGCCGATGTGGTCAAGGAAGTGGGCGTGGACGCCGCGAGATTCATGTTCCTGTCCCGCAAGAGCGACAGCCATCTTGATTTCGACCTCGCCCTGGTGAAGCAGCGTTCCATGGACAACCCGGTTTATTATGTCCAGTACGCCCATGCCCGTGTACGGTCCGTGTTGCGGAAGGCCGCCGAGGCGGGGCTGACGCTGCCCGAAAAGACGGATCTGGCGCTGCTGGCTCCCCTTTCCGAGGCGGAAGATCTGGCTCTCCTGCATTTCCTTGATCGGTTTGAAGATGTGGCCAAGGGCGCCGCACAAGCCTTGGCGCCGCATCACATCAGCTATTATTTGATGGAACTCGCTGGGATGCTGCACAGCTACTATGCCAAACATCCCGTCCTTCAGGCTGGCGATCCTGAGTTGGCCTTGGCTCGTCTCGCGTTGCTCCGTTCCGTGGGGCAGGTGGTAAAAAATGGTCTTGAACTTCTTGGCGTAAGTGCTCCTGAAAGCATGTAGGGGGATCGCCTCGCTCTCAGCCGGACCCTGTCCCGTGGGGTCCGGCCTTCCGGTTCCCTCACTTGAGACGCCATTCAGACAGCAGGATAGAACATGTCTCTGATGCCATTTTCCAGTCGCTCTTCGTCGCGCTCATCCGGGGGCGGCGATGCTGGTGGCGAAAAAAAGTTGTCTAACCGGAAATACACGATCAGTTTGAGTTTTTCCGGCCTCATTACGAGCGGGATCATTACGATCATCGCCATCGGGTGGATTTTTGCCTTCGGAGTCATCGTCGGCAGGGGGTATAATCCCGAAAAGAAAATGCCCGAGCTGGCGCGCTTGTTGCCGCCGCCTGAAGGGCAGGACGCTCCGAAAGAAGCGAAAGGGATCTTGAAGCCTGAGGAACTGACGTTCATGACGGATCTCAAGCAGACGCAGCCCGCGGCCAATGCGGCTCCCAACAAGCCCGAAGCGAAGGCGGCGCACCCAACCGCTCAGCCCGTGGCCGCTGCGACGCCCAAACCGGAAGCCGCTTCTGCGGATAAGGCCAAATACGACTTCGTCTTTCAGGCTGTGGCGTACAAGAGCAAAGACAGTGCCGACAAACTGCGCGAACGCATGGAAGGCGAAGGGTTGCGCACTCGTATGACCATTGAGAAGAACAACAAGGGGCGTCCCAAATGGTTCCGCGTGCAGGTCCTCGTCCGTGGAACGGATGCGGATGCCTCGGCCGCCAAGCAGGTCCTCGTCAAAATGGGATTGAAGGATGCAACACAGGTTTCGAAAAAGCCTGTTCGGGGGCGGTGAGCGAATGGATATCTTGTCTCGTTTTTTTGCTGTTCCGGGTGCTCTCTTCCTGCGTTGGATAGATGCCCTTGGGGATACGTTTTTATTCCTGCTGGAGGGATTGCGGCAGATATTCATAGCTCCTAAGCTGTTCATCAAGGTCCTTCAGCAGTTGTATGTGATCGGCACGAAATCGTTGTTCGTCATTTGCCTGATTGCGCTGTTTACGGGAATGGTCCTTGGCTTGCAGGGATATTATGTCTTGGTGAAGTTTGGCTCGGTGGGGTTTTTGGGGGCCGCTGTTTCGTTGACGCTCATCCGGGAGCTTGGTCCCGTCCTGACGGCCATCATGGTCACGGGGCGTGCGGGCTCGTCCATGGCCGCTGAAATCGGGGTCATGCGCATCACGGATCAGATCGATGCGCTGGAAGTCATGGATATCCCCGGCATGGGGTATCTGGTCGCGCCCCGTTTTGTCGCTTCGTTGATAGCTTTTCCGCTTTTGACGGCCATTTTTGATGTGGTCGGGATCATCGGGGGCTACCTGACCGGCGTACTGCTGTTGGGCGTTAATGAAGGCGCCTATTTCCACGGCATAGAGAGCAGTGTCCTGATGCCCGACGTCACGGAAGGGTTTATCAAGTCGTTTGTGTTCGCGCTGCTGATAGCGTTGATCTGCTGCTATCAAGGATATAATGCGCACAGGCGGCGTGACGGCATGGGGCCCGAAGCGGTCGCCAATGCAACGACCTCCGCGGTTGTGATTTCGTGCGTGTTCGTTCTCGTGGCCGACTATGTGGTCACTTCGGCCATGCTGCGCTAGGAGGTTCAGGTGAAGGATCAGCATTCTTCTTGGGATATACGCCTCGAACACCTCCGAGTAGGCTACGGGTCCCGCGTCGTCCTCGACGATATCAATGCGGTTTTGCCCGGAGGCAAGATCACGGTCATCCTCGGCGAGTCCGGATGCGGCAAGTCGACCTTGCTACGGCACGTCATCGGGCTTTCGCGGCCCATGCAGGGGCATATCCTTTATGGGGGGCAAGATCTGTTCGCGCTCCCAGAACGCCAGTTCCGGCGGGTGCGGCGGCGCTTTGGCGTGCTGTTTCAGGATGGGGCCCTGCTCGGTTCGCTGACGCTCGCTGAGAATGTGGGGTTGCCGCTGCATGAGCATACCCGTTTGCCCAAAGCGACTATCCGTTCTACCGTCCTGCGTATTCTGGATCTGGTAGGGCTTGCCGAGTTTGCCGATTATTATCCTAATGAATTGTCCGGCGGGATGAAGAAGCGCGGCGGATTGGCCCGCGCCATTGTCACGGAGCCGCCGTTGCTTTTTTGCGACGAGCCGACCTCCGGGCTCGATCCGATCAACTCGGCCCAAATGGATCAGCTTCTGTTGGATATGCGCAAGGCATACCCGGAAATGACCCTGATCGTGGTCAGCCATGATCTGGCGAGCGTGGCCCGCATTGCGGAACACGTGCTGGTCTTGCGTGACGGGCGCGTCGTTTTTTCGGGTTCGTATGAGGCGCTGAAGGCTTCTACGGATGAATATCTTCGGCGCTTCATGGACAGGAAGGCTGAAGAAAAAGCCAGTCGTGTCGCAACCACCGCGACGGATCCGGACGTTCGGGCCGCGCTGGATGCGTGGCTCGAAGGGTAAACGTTCTCATCAAGGACAAGGAAGGAACCCCCATGTCGTTTTCCAAAGAAGCCGCTGTTGGTTTTTTTGTCATGCTCGGACTGGTCTGTGTCGCTTACCTGACGGTAAAGCTTGGGCGCATGGAAGTTTTTCATTCCGAGGGATACGTTTTGACGGCCTCGTTCAATTCCGTGTCCGGCCTGCGCCCCGGTGCGGAGGTCGAGATCGCCGGCGTCCGCGTCGGGCGGGTCAAGTCCATCCGGCTGGATGACAAACAGCCCCGTGCTGTTGTAGAATTGCAGCTAGGGGATAATGTGCATCTTACGGATGACGTGATCGCCTCGGTCAAAACCAGCGGGCTTATTGGCGATAAGTACATCAGCCTGGAGCCCGGCGGTTCTGGGGAACCGTTGAAGAACGGCGACGAAATTACGGACACCGAATCGGCGGTGGATATTGAAAGCCTCATCAGCAAGTATGTGTTTGGGAAGGTGTGATTATGATGCGTACAATCAGACATATGGTTTTGGCGTTGTGCAGTGTGTTTATCCTTTGCGGTACCGTCCATGCCGCGGAATCTCCGCTCGCGGTTTTGCAGACGCAGATCGATCAGATTTTGAATGTGCTGAAGGAACCCAATTATAAAGATCCGATTAAGCGGGTTCCTCTCCGTGCTCAAATCGAGAAATATGTTCATGAAATTTTTGATTTCAGTGAATTCTCCGCGCGCACGGTGGGCAGAAATTGGCCGAGTTTTTCCGATGCCCAGAAAGAACGGTTCGACAAGGCCTTTGCGAATCTCCTGCTCATAACCTACCTTGACAAAATTCAGGGATACAACGGGGAAAAGATCGAATATTCCGGTGAAGTCCTCTCGACAAAGGGTGATCGCGCCGAGATCCAGACCATCGTCACCCTGTCCGACGGCAAGCCCGTTCCGGTGGCGTACCGGATGATGTTGAAGAACGGAAAGTGGGTCGTGTATGACGTGCTGATCGAGAATGTCAGCCTGATCAAGAACTACCGTTCGCAGTTCCAGGATGTCTTGACGCGAGGGACTCCTGAACAGCTGATCGAAAGGGTTGAAGCCCGCGCCAGAGAGCTTCAGGCCCAATCCACCGTCAATTAACGGACTATTTCATGACTGCTGAGCAACGTTTTTTCCCAATCTGGAAGATGTGTCTGTGTGCCGCCGTTGTGTTGTCCCTGATGGGATGCGCGGCAAAGCATGGCGATAAGGCCGTCAACTCTCCTGATGTGCAGGCGGTTGAAACGACGTCGTCGGTTGGAGCGGCTAGCGTGGCGGATTCCGATTCTGCCTTCGAGGATTACGACGATGAAGAATCTGAGGCCATTGCCGACCCCTTGGAAGGGTGGAACCGGTTCTGGTTCGGCTTCAATGACGTCCTCCTGTTGAAGGTCGTTAAGCCCGTCTACACGGGGTATACCTATATTACCCCGTCGCCTGTGCGGACCGGGCTCAGCAATGCTTTTCACAATATCCAGATGCCTATCCGTTTTCTGAACTGCGTGTTGCAGGGACGTTTCGGGGAAGCTTGGATTGAAGTCGGGCGTTTCGTTGTGAACACGACTGCCGGTTTTGGCGGTGTTTTCGATGTCGCCAAGCAGAGTAAGCCGCTCATCCCCGTGGATAATCGAGATGCTGATTTTGGCCAGACGCTCGGCGTATGGGGATTTGGCGAGGGGATTTATCTTGTATGGCCTGTCGTCGGGCCGAGTACGGTACGTGACACGGTAGGCCTTGCCGGAGACTGGACGACGTCCGCATTCTTCTGGATTTCGGAACCCATCGGTCCCCTTGAGTTTGAACCCGCGCTGGCGGCAAGCCTTGGCCTCCGCTTCAACGATATGGGGACGGTAATCAGCACATACGAATCGCTGAAAAAGAGTGCTGTGGAACCTTATATTGCGGCACGGGATGCCTACGTCAAATACCGCCGTGCCGGAATCATGGGTAACCGATTCCAATGGTAATGTGTCATTGAACAGTAAAAAAGCCCTCCTAGGAGGGCTTTTTTACTGCGATGGGAAAACCTGCAAGGCTACGTGAACTTTTCAAGAAATTCAGCTTTCAAAAAGTAAGACATCAACAGGCGTTCCTGCCTCAAGGCCTTCTATCCGTGCGGAAATGCGCACCAGCCCTTCCGAATCCAGCAACGTCCGAAGGAGCCCCGACAGGCCGGGGACCGGGACGGCGCGCGGAAGGCCGTTCGCCTGATGTTCCAACCTCACGCGGATATAGTCTTCGCGTCCTTGTCGGGAAGCGATGTTGCGCGACAGTATGGCCTGGCGCGAAGGCCAGAATGTCTGATCGAAAGCGTGTCCGTATCGGAAATTCCCCTGCCCAAAAAACTGGGCCATGAGGGAATGCCCGGCAAGGTGGCGGAGAAAGGGAACCCCCAGAACGTGCATGACGACCTGCGCGGAGGCTACCTGTCCTGGAAGCCCCCAGACGAGTGTCTGGCCGCAGCGGGCCAATATCAACGGTTTGCCCGGACTGAGCGCAACGCCGTGGCAAAGGATTTCCGTGTCGCCCAAGGATTGCAGGGCTTCCAGGGTCAGATCCCGGACGCCTATGGAGCTTCCTCCGGACAGGAAGACGACATCCGCCGGAAGGCCGTTTTCTCCTGCCAGGGCCGCTTTGAGGGAAGCCGTCAGCGGTCCGAGCCGATCCGGCGCGATGCCGAATGTGGAGACATCGGCAACCGGACGGAGCATGGCTGAAAGGGCGAGTGTGTTGACGTCGCGGATCTGGCCGGGACGTGGGGTTTGCTCAGGGGATACAAGTTCGTCGCCCGTGGAAAGGATGGAAACCCTCGGACGCCTGATAACGGGAACCTCGGTGATGCCAAGAGCCGCTAAGAGCCCGATTTCTTGTGCGCGGAGTTTTGTTCCCCGCTCAAGGAGGGGGGTACCTTCTTGAGCATCATCCCCTTTTTGCATGACATATTCGCCTGGGGCGACGGAACGGCGCATTTCAATGACGCCAGCGCCGAACGGCTTGGTATGCTCGACCATAATGACGGCATCCGCTCCTTCGGGAAGGTAGCCACCCGTCACGATAGCAGCACACTGTCCGGATTGGAGCGTGAAGTTGGGCGGCCGGTCGATGGCAATTTCCCCGACGCAGTCAAGCCACACAGGATTAGCCTCCGAAGCCCCGAAGAGATCGGAAGCTTGCACGGCATAGCCATCCATTCCCGAGCGGTTGGCTGGCGGCAAGGTTTCCGTGGCCATAATCGTTTCAGCCAGTATGGGGCCGCCGGAAAGCTTGTCCAGCCGTTTGCTTTCTTGGGGAAGGGGAGAAACGTCGAGTAGCCGGGAAATGACTTCCTCGACAGGAAGGACGTGGAGAAAATCCTTTTGCATCCGTGTAGCTCCAGAACAAGGTGAGAGGGGAGGCTCGAAAAAACGGTCCTTTGGTGAGTGGCTTTTTTCGTTTTATCCCATGCAAGGGAAGACGACAATACTGACCCCGCAAACAGTTATGACCGAAAAGGGGAGGGCACGGTGGATTCGGACAACTGAGAAGGGAAAAAACGCAGCCGGCATGTAAGGTGAGCTCCAACGATGATTCCTCTTGCCTGCGGGGGAAGAGACGCTTATTTAACACCTATGAATACAACCGAAACTCCACTTTTCAAGCTGCGGACCGAATACGCCCCCACAGGCGATCAGCCTGCGGCCATCGAGCAGCTCGCTTCCAACATCGAAGCGGGTGTCAGGGATCAGGTCCTGCTTGGTGTTACCGGATCGGGGAAGACCTTCACCGTGGCCAATGTCATCGCTCAGGTCAACCGGCCCGCGCTGGTGCTTGCCCCGAACAAGACCCTGGCAGCACAGCTTTACAATGAATTCCGCGCGTTGTTTCCGGAAAACGCCGTTGAATATTTCGTCAGCTACTACGACTATTATCAGCCGGAAGCCTATGTTCCCGCGTCCGATACGTATATTGAGAAGGACTCGGCCATCAACGACGACATCGACAAGCTCAGGCACGCGGCTACCCATGCCCTGCTGACGCGCCGGGATGTTATCATCGTCGCGTCAGTGTCCTGTATCTACGGCCTTGGCTCTCCGGAATACTATGCCCGTTTGATCATTCCGGTCGAGGTCGGTCAACGTGTCAGCATGGACGCAATCATCACCAAGCTTGTGGATGTTCAGTACCAACGCAATGATATGGATTTTCACCGGGGAACGTTCCGGGTTCGCGGCGACGTTCTGGAAGTGATTCCGGCGTATGAGCACGAACGCGCCTTGCGTCTGGAGTTTTTCGGAGACGAGATTGAAGCCGTCCGGGAGATCGACCCGCTGACAGGTGAAATCTTGGGGAATATCGGGAAAACCGTCATCTACCCGGCAAGCCATTACGTATCGGATAGGGATAACCTGGAGCGGGCCATGTCCGACGTCCGGGACGAGCTTGGTGAGCGGCTGCGCTTGTTCCAGTCCCAGAACAAGCTGGTTGAGGCGCAGCGCCTGGAACAGCGCACGCAGCTTGATTTGGAAATGATGCAGGAATTGGGCTACTGCACCGGCATCGAGAACTATTCCCGGCATCTGGATGGCCGCAAGGAGGGAGATCCCCCTGCCACCTTGCTCGACTATTTTCCGGATGACTTTGTGCTGTTCGCCGACGAGTCCCATATCAGTATTCCGCAGGTCGGCGGCATGTTCAAGGGAGACCGTTCCCGGAAAACGACGCTGGTGGATTTCGGCTTCCGGCTGCCGTCCGCTTTGGATAACAGGCCGTTGGAATTTCATGAATTTTTGGAACGCCTGAACCAGGTAGTCTATGTTTCGGCAACGCCGGGCAAATGGGAACTGGAGCGTTCGCAGGGGATCGTGGCGGAACAGATCATCCGCCCGACAGGCTTGCTTGACCCCGAAGTCGAGGTCCGCCCCGTAAAGGGGCAGATCGACGATCTGCTTGGGGAATGCCGGGCCCGTGTGGAAAAGCATGAGCGCGTGCTGGTCACGACGCTGACCAAGCGCATGGCCGAGGACTTGACCGAATATCTGAATTCGATGGGCGTCGCGGCCCGCTATCTGCATTCGGACATCGACACGATGGAACGCATGGCCATCATCAAAGCCCTGCGGGCGGGTGAGTTCGATGTGCTGGTGGGTATCAATCTGCTGCGCGAAGGTCTGGATATTCCCGAAGTTTCCCTTGTCACTATCCTGGATGCGGATAAGGAAGGTTTTTTGCGGTCCACCGGATCGCTTATCCAGACGTTCGGACGGGCGGCACGTAATGCCGGCGGAAAGGTTTTGCTGTATGCGGACACGGTGACGGCGTCCATGCGTGCGGCTATGGGCGAAACGGCCCGTCGGCGCGCGAAGCAGCAGGACTGGAACGAAACGCACGGCATTACGCCGACGACCATCAGTAAGCCGCTTGCCACTCCTTTTGACTCCCTGTACACCTCCTCAGGCGAAGGAAAGGGAAAGCGGGGGCGGGGGAAACAGGCCAAACAACCTGCGGAAGCCTCTGCATCCGTGGACATCACGGCCCAGAACGTGGCCCGGTATTTGAAGCAGTTTGAGCGCGAGATGCGCGATGCCGCCCGGGATCTGGAATTCGAGAAGGCGGCTGCCTTGCGGGATCGCATCAAGCAGCTTCGGGAACAGTTTTTGATTGCTTAGCCTCGGCAGCGGGGCAACGAAGGATGACGTCATGAATCAAGGGACGCTGCAATCCCTTTTGGTCGAGGATGCCGATAAAAAACGTTTGGAAGAGCTCCGTGCGTTTGTGATTTACCATAACCATCGGTATCATACGCTGGATGCGCCGGAAATCACCGACGACGAATACAATGCCGCCTTTCAGGAGCTTCTGAGGCTGGAAGAGCGGCATCCCGAATGGCGATCGCCCGATTCTCCGACGAACAGGATCGGCGGACAGGTGTTGTCGTCGCTGGAAACCAAGGCCCATACGCGGCGGATGTACAGCCTGGACAACGTGTTCGATGCGAAGGAGTGGCAGGGCTTTCTCAAGCGTCTGGACAACGCCCAGGAAGGGCTTGAGCATGCTTTTTGGTGTGATCCGAAAATGGACGGCCTCGCCCTTGAGCTTGTGTATGAGAACGGGCGGTTTGTCGAAGCCCTGACGCGCGGAGACGGCGAAGTCGGCGAACTCGTGACGGAGGCCATGCAGACGGTGCGCAACCTGCCCAAAGTGCTGCACGGCGATGCCCCTGAGCGTCTGGAAGTGCGGGGGGAAGTCATTTTCCGCAGAAGGGATTTCGCCTTGCTTAATGAGCGGTTGCGGAAGGAAAATCTCAAGACATTTGCCAATCCGCGCAATGCGGCGGCCGGCTCCATACGCCAGCTGGATACCTCGGTTACCGCGTCCCGTCCGTTGCGGTTTTTGGCGTATGGGTTTGGGGATGTCCGGTTCGGTGGGGTGCAGCCGTGGAGTACGTATGAGGAGGTCATGGGGCGGCTCCGTGACTTTGGGTTCGAGACGCCGCCCGGAGGCCGCCTCTGCCTGGGTTCCGAAGAAGTGGAAGCCTATTATGCCTCGCTGAGTGAAAAACGGGAGTCGCTGGCGTACGAGATCGACGGCGTGGTCATGAAGCTCAATGACCTTGAGGCACAAGAGGCGCTGGGCTATACGGCGCGGGCTCCGCGGTTCGCCGTTGCGTGGAAGTTTCCGGCGCAGCAGGCGACGACCCTGTTGCTGGATATTACCGTTCAAGTGGGGAGGACGGGGGTCCTGACCCCGGTGGCCGAATTGGAGCCGGTGAACGTCGGCGGTGTGCTTGTCAGCCGGGCAACCCTCCACAATGAGGATGAAATCCGCAATCGGGACGTCAGAATCGGCGATCGTGTGGTGGTCCAGCGCGCCGGGGATGTTATCCCCGAAGTGGTGCGGGCCGTACTTTCGGAACGTGCCCCGGATTCGCAGCCTTTCGTTTTCCCCCATGTATGCCCGTCCTGCGGCCAGGCCGCGTCCCGTCTGGAAGGGGAAGTGGCTTGGCGGTGCGTGAATGTTTCCTGTCCCGCCATGATCCGGCAATCGTTGGCGCATTTCGTGTCCAAGGCCGGACTCGATATCGAAGGGCTCGGCCAGCGCTGGATCGAACTGCTTGTCGCTTCGGGACGGGTCAAAACCCCTGCCGATCTCTTTACGCTCAGGGTTGACGAGCTCTTGCATTATGAGCGGATGGGTGTAAAACTCGCCACCAAGTTTGTGGATTCGTTGGATCGGGCTAAAAAAGAAGCGACGTTGCAGCGTCTTCTTTGCGCGCTCGGCATCCGGCATGTGGGTGAGCAGACGGCGAAAACATTGGCGGCGACGTACGCCGATATGGACGTGCTGAGAGCGGCGAGCCCTGAAGAATTGCAGAATTTGCCGGATATCGGCCCGGAAGTGGCAAGTTCCATTAAGGCATTTTTTGACGACGAGCCCAACGTGGCCTTGTTGGCGCGGTTGCGGGAGCTCGGGCTGTGGCCTGTGCGCCAGGAGGCGGCGGTGGCTTCCATGCCAGTGGGACCGCTCGCCGGGCAGAAGATCCTCTTCACCGGATCGTTGTCCATTCCCCGCTCAAAGGCACAGCAGATGGCGGAAAACGCAGGTGCGGAAATCGCTGGCAGCGTTTCCCGCAGGCTGAATCTGCTGGTCGTCGGGGATGAACCGGGCTCCAAACGCGAAAAGGCTCAGGCATTAGGCATCCGCATCGTGGACGAAGCCGGTTTTCTAGCTCTGTTGCAGGCGGACAATGAGGTGACGGCGTCTTCTTCCGAAAACGCGGCACAGGATTCTGAATAAGGAAAGAGGGTGGGGAAAATGAGTCTTTCTATTATCGTGATGGGCGCTTCCGGGCGCATGGGTACGACCATTGCCAATCTTGCGAAAGAGCAGGGCATGACGCTTGCGGCCGTACTGGAACGTCCGGAAAGGCTGGACGTGCTGGCCCATTGGGGATGTCTCGCCGGAACGGATCCCGAAGTCGTGTACCCGCAGGTTCCCGGGGCCGTCGTGATCGATTTTACGGCACCGGAAGCGAGCCTTGCCAATGCCCGGTGCGCCGTCAAGAACGGCAACCCTATCGTCATCGGGACGACGGGCTTCACCCCGGAGCAAAAGGCGGAGCTGGATGCAATCGCCCAAAACGGACGGGTGTTTTGGTCCCCGAACATGAGCGTCGGTGTCAATGTCCTTTTGGAACTGTTGCCCGAACTCGTGCAGATGCTCGGCCCGGATTATGACTTGGAAATGGTCGAGCTGCATCACAACCGCAAGAAGGATTCCCCAAGCGGTACGGCGTTGCGCCTCGCCGAGTCTTTGGCTTCGGCCAGAGATTGGGACCTCAAGGATGTTGCCTGCTACCACCGCGAAGGCATCATCGGAGAGCGCCCCAAGAAGGAAATCGGCGTTCAGGCCATCCGCGGCGGTGATGTGGTCGGCGTGCATACCGTCTATTTCATGGGCCCCGGAGAGCGCATTGAGGTGACGCACCACGCGCACTCGCGGGAAAACTTCGCTCAGGGTGCGCTGCGTGCCGCGAGCTGGTTGCCAGGGCAGCCGGGCGGCAAGGTATATGCCATGGGCGATATCTTGAAGTCGAGGTTGAAATAATGTCGAGTATTCCTGCCAAGGATTGGAAATCGGTCTGGGAACTGCTGACCTCCGGCATCCGCGATTATGTTCGGAAAAACGGCTTCACGGATGTCGTTCTCGGCCTTTCCGGGGGCATGGATTCCGCACTTGTCGCGGCGCTTGCCGTCGACGCGCTGGGCAAGGACCACGTGCACGGGGTGATGATGCCGTCCCCGTGGTCGAGTGAGGGAAGCATTACCGATTCCGAGGCACTGGCCGCCAATCTGGGGATGGAAACGTTCACGGTTCCGATTTCGCCGATGATGGAAGCCTTTGAAAAAGCGCTTGCCCCCGCCTTTGCCGGAAGGGAACGGGATGTCACTGAAGAGAACATCCAGTCCCGCATCCGCGGCGTGATCATGATGTCGTTTTCCAACAAATTCCACTGGATGCTTTTGGCTACGGGGAACAAGTCCGAAGTGGCCGCCGGGTATTGCACGATGTATGGGGATACCTGCGGCGGTCTGGCTCCCATTGCCGACTTGTACAAGACGGAAGTGTACCAGCTCGCGCAATGGTTCAATGAGCGCGAAGGGATGTGCGCCATTCCTCAGAACATCTTCGATAAGGCGCCGTCGGCGGAGTTGCGTCCGGGCCAGAAGGATCAGGATTCTTTGCCCGAGTACGATATGCTGGATTCGATCCTTCATGCGTTGATTGAAGAATCGAAGCGGGCTGAGGATATTGAGCTGCCCGGCGTCACGCCTGAAGATGTCAATCGTGTGCAATCCCTTATGCGCAGGAGTGCCTTCAAGCGCCTTCAACTCCCCCCGCTGCTGCCTGTCGGTAACCATGCCTTCGGCGTGCATGTCCATATGTAACGGATAGATCGTTGATGCAAAAAAAGCCTCTCGAAATCCGGGAGGCTTTTTTTGATCTTATGATCCCAAAAACGGGATAATCAAGCGCCCTTTTTGGCTTTCGCCGCTTGGCGCAGCCAAGAGTACCATTTTTCGAGCCCTTCGCCCGTGCGGCAAGAAACCTCAAAGAGGGCCAGATCCGCATTGAGGTGGCGGGCATGGCGGGCGGCAACCTCTACATCGAAATCCACATAGGGCAGGAGATCGATCTTGTTGAGGACCATCGCACTGGCACGGTTGAAAAGGAGAGGGTATTTTTCAGGCTTGTCGTCGCCTTCGGTTACGCTGAGCAGGGCGATCTTGGCGTCTTCGCCGCAATCGAATTCGACGGGGCAAACGAGGTTCCCCACGTTTTCGATGAACAGGATATCGATCTCGTTCAGATCGAAAGCACCTAGAGCTTCCATGACAAGGTTGCTGTCGAGGTGGCAGCCGCCGTCCGTATTGATCTGCACGGCCTTGGCCCCGGTGGCGGCGACGCGGCGTGCGTCGTTGTCCGTCTGGAGGTCGCCTTCAATGACGGCCATGCGAAATTCGGAAGCCAGATCCGTAAGCGTACGCTCCAGCAGAGACGTTTTGCCCGCACCGGGAGAGCTTATGAGATTCAGGGCAAGGATGCCGTGTTTGGCGAACTGATCTTTCAGGCTTGCCGCCAGCTTTCCGTTGGCTTCAAGAACATTACGAATGACAGGTATTTCCACAATAAGCTCCTTTATTCCGCCTCGATATGCTGGACGTACAGCTCGCGGCCCGTTTCCATTGAATGCCCGTATTGCTCGCCGCAGGCTGGACACGGCGCAAAGAAATGCTCTCCCTTGACGGCCGGGAAAGTATGTCCGCATTGGGAACACTTGAGAGTGATGGGAACCTCTTCGGTTTCCAGCACAGCGCCTTCGAAGTCGGTTCCCGCCGTAAGCGCCTCAAAGGCAAAGGAAAGGGCTTCCGGGACGATGTTGGAGAGTGCTCCATATCGTACCCGTACCAGCAGCAGGCGATGGACGTCGTGCTTTTCCATCTCTTCGCGGACAATGGATAACAGGCTTGTAACGACAGACATTTCGTGCATGGCAGAACTTCTCTGGTTGATTCCTGGGACAAGGCTCGGCAGTTTTTGGACAGAGGCACAGGGAAGAAGTGTAGGCGAAAAAGAGTGGTGAGTCCAGCCGGACGGATGAGAAGGGGAGACTTGCTTGACCGTTGTTCCTGGCGGGCGTAGGTCACATGAAACGCCGTCGGGCGGTATCCTTTTGAGGAGGGCATGATGCAAAAGATCGACGCGCATTCGCATGTGGGCTATTTCGGCGGGTGGGCCGACGTTGGGTATACGGACGAGCAGATGGTCGCCGAGATGGATCGGTACGGTATCGAAAAGTCCGTTGTGAGCTATATGGACAATACTGTAGTGGAGCAGGCTGTGAAACGTTTCCCCGATCGCTTTGTGGGGATTACGTGGGCCAATCCATACGAAGGGGACAAGGCCGTCGAAACGGTCGTCCGCGAAGTCCGTGAGCACGGTTTTCAGGGGATTAAGCTGCATCCTCTTCTCAATGCCTTTACGGCTAATGACGCCGTGGTGCATCCTCTGATGGAAGTGGCGCAACAGATGGATTTGCCCGTATTCATCCATTCGGGGCATCCACCTTTTTCCCTTCCCCACAGCATCATTCAGCTTGCGGAAGATTTTCCAAAAGTACGGATCGTGATGGTCCACATGGGACATGGAAACGGCATCTATATTCAGGCCGCCATTGATCTTTCCAAGAAACACGACAATGTGTACCTCGAAACATCGGGTATGCCCATGCACACCAAAATCCGCGAGGCCTACAATACGGTCGGTAGCGAACGGGTTTTCTGGGGGAGCGATGCGCCGTTCCATCATTACCGGGTGGAAATGTTGCGAACGGAAGTCTGTGGATTGCCGGAGAGCGCTCTTGAGAATATTTTTTACCGCAATATCAAGCAGTTTTTAGCACTTTAGTTTAGAGCTACAAAGAAGAAAAGCCCCGCATGACGGGGCTTTTTCTCATCGGGAAGAGAAGATAAGCAGGAGCGCCAATGCGGTGAAGATGCAGGCGGTGATCCGGTTGAGGATGATCTGACCTCGGATGGAAGCGTTGAACCATTCGGCAAGCCTGCCGCCAAGGAATGAAACGCCTCCGAAGACGGCCAGCGTAGCGAGCTGGAAGAGGAGGCCAAGGGTGACGATCTGAAGCGGGACATTCCCGAGTTCCGGCTTGGCAAACTGTGGGAGGAAGGCGAGAAAGAAAAGCGTGACCTTGGGATTGGTAATGTTCATGATCACACCCCGCCGATACAGGGCCCAGTATCCGGGAAATGTACTTTGCTCCAGCCATGCCCTGGAGGCGCCGCTACGGAAAGAAAGCCATGCCAGATACAGCAGGTAGGCCGCCCCTGCACATTTCAGGACTGTAAAGGCCATCTCGGATGTTTGAAAGAGTGCCGCAACGCCGAGGGCAACGGCTGCCGTATGCCCGAAGAGCCCGGTCATCAGCCCTAACGTGGTCACGATACCGGCCCGAAAGCCATACAGGGCGGACTGGGTTAAAACGAAAATGTTATCGGGTCCGGGGGCCAGCCCCATCACTATGGCGGTAACAAAAAACGCTCCGAGGGTTTCGAGAGGCAGCATGTTCACATTCCCTATGGCATTGATGTGTAATGACAGGCCGTATCTCTAATGCCTCGAAGCGGAAAAAGCAAATCCCAAACGAGCGGATCAGCCGAGCTCCATATGCCGATGCTCCACGGAAACAGTATAGTCTTGCCGTTTGAGTGCCCGCATGAGTGCCTCAGTCATCGCCACGGAACGGTGTTTCCCTCCCGTACATCCTAAGGCGATTGTGATGCGGTAGCGCCCCTCAGCATCATAAAGAGGCAGAAGAAAAGATAAAAAATCAATAAGCCGCTTTTTGAATTCTTTACCCGAAGGTTCACTGAAAACATATTCGGCTATGGCGCTCTCTTTTCCCGTCTGTGGCCGCAGTTCTTCAACGAAGTAGGGGTTGGGGAGAAAACGCAGATCAAAGACGAGATCCGCTTCGCGGGGGACGCCGTATTTGAATCCGAAGGAAATGAGATTGACCTTGATGGTATGAAGCCGTTCCAGGGTGCTGTTCCATTTGCGCTGAATGATCCGCCGCAAGTCATGGATGGAAAAGGAAGATGTGTCGATGACCTTATCGGCGATTTCCCGGACGGGGGCAAGGCGTTCCATTTCTTCGCGTACGGCTTGTTCCAAACCGACCCCCTCCCGTTCAAGCGGATGGGGACGGCGGGTTGTGGCATAGCGCCGCATGATGACGGCCGGATCCGCCTCCAGATAAAGGATCTTTGTGCGGAATCCCATGCCGGACAGCCGATGCAGCGCCTGATCAAGTTCGGCCATGAACTCGCTGCGCCGCTGATCGAAACCGAGAGCTATGCCATGAGAAGGCTCAACGGAGGAACTTTGCAGAAGGCGTACCATTTCGGGCATGAGTTCCGGAGGCACCCCGTCCGCTGTGAACAGGCGCATGTCCTCGAAGACATGGAGCACAGTACTTTTGCCCGCGCCGGAGAGGCCGGTGATGATGAAAATCGGCTTATCCGCATTCGTTTTGGGACATTCAGAAGCGGAGTCCGTCGGCTTTTCCGCGGCATGTTCAGGAAGGAGAGGCTGATCATCCGTCATGGTATTTTCCGTAGTAACAGTAAGCCCGTCCGGTGGAGACTCCCCGGACGGGCTTGTTGAAATCGCTTTGTGTACCGGCACAAGCCCTAGAAGATGGGATCTATCAGTCCAAGGTTACCGTTCTTACGCCGATAGATGACATTGATGCGATCATTTTCCGAATTCAGGAACGTGAGGAATTCAAAGTCATTTGCATCAAGCTGCATGGCCGCCTCGTCGGGGCTCATGGGCTTGGGAGAAAAATGGTCTCGCCCGGTGATCGTGCGTTCTCCATCTTCTTCCGTCACTTCAAATGTGTATACATCGATATCGTTAGCGCGTCCCTTACGATGGATTTCCTTATTACGGGAAACGAACTTCTTGACCTGAGCTTCCAGCTTATCAAGAACGAGGTCGATGGAGGCGTACATATCTTCCGAGACTTCGCTGGCGGCAATGTTGATGCCGTCACCGGTAAGCTGAACTTCCACGCGCTGGCGGAACTTATCGACCGCCATATTCACCTGCGCATCAAGAGCGGGATTCTTGCCGAAGAATCTTCCCAGCTTCTCCATACGGCGGCGGGCATACTTACGCAAATGTTCAGACGGCTCGAAATTCTTGAAAGTAAAGGAAATGTGCATGAAGCCTCCTTTGGCTGATAACCGGTCCGCACAGCGGATACCGAGATATCCGCAACGGACATTGCTTTGTCAGGCATGACTTCTTTACAACAGCCTTTTAGGGGTCCTGTCAAGGGTTCTCAAGCGGCCTCGAACGGCTAAAAATGGGCCTTTCTCCTGGACGAGGACGGAATATCCATTGCCATCCGGTACTTGGCTACCGTTCTCCGGGCTATGTTCACTTTCAAGTGTTCCTTGAGAATTTCGCCGATGCGTTCATCGGAGAGAGGATTTTTAGGATCTTCCTCGCTGATGCATTTCTTGATGAGCGCCTTGACGCTCTCCGAACCCACCTGGCTTCCGTCATCCAGCTCTAGCGCGCTGTTGAAAAAGAATTTGAGTTCGTACACGCCGAAGGGCGTTGCCACATATTTGTTGGTCGTGATGCGGCTGACCGTGGATTCGTGCATGTTGATATCATCGGCGATGTCTTTCAGGATAAGCGGTTTGAATTTGCTGATCCCTTCCTCAAAAAAGCCGCGCTGGTGTTTCACAATACTTTCGACGACCTTGTACAATGTCCGCTGCCGCTGGTGCAGGCTTTTGATAAGCCACGCCGCGGAACGGATTTTTTCGTTGAAGTATTCTTTTTCCTTGCTTGACGCGTTTTCCGATGCGTTATCATACACAGGGCTCAAGTGCAGATTCGGCAGGCCGTCCTCATTAAGGACAATGAGGAATTCCCCGTCCACCTTGTAAACAAAGACGTCAGGGCTGACAAAGGTGGACACGCCTTCGCCAAAACTCGCTCCGGGCATGGGATCAAGGGACTGGATGATATCCAAATATTCCTTGAGTTCATCCATATCCAGCCGGAATTTGCGGAGCAGGGGCTTGTATCTGTGGGCTTCCAGATCTTCAAGGTGATCGCGCACGAGATCGACAAGTACCTGATCCCTGTCATATCCCAATGCTTTTATCTGGATGAGGAGACATTCTTGCGGAGTTCGGGCGGCGACACCCACCGGATCGAATAGTTGGATGGCCTTAAGGACCGTCTCCACCTCTTCGACAGTGGGCCATGCTTTATCTTTCGCTTCGGCGGTCGAAGCCTCGCCAGCAAAATCCGCCCGCGCCATCTCCGCCATTTCCTCAAGAGATGCTTGAAGGTAGCCGGAAGAAGAGAGATTTCCGATAATGATTTCACCGAGTTCTTTCTGGTCATCGGAGAGGGAGGAAAGGCGGAGCTGCCACATGAGGTGGCTTTCAAGAGTGGGGCTGGAGGCATATCTGGCCTCCAGAGAACTCATTTCTTCGGGGAGTTCATAGTCTCTGGGCTGGACTTGCTGCGGGGTACTTGCGAATTCTCCGAGATAGTCTTCCCAGTCTTCGGAGCGGGCCACTTCCCGATCGTATGTAGGCTCATCTCGCGGGGATTCCGGACGGACTTCTGCGGGCGGCTCGTTGGATGGCTCATCCTGCATTTCTTCGAGGAACGGGTTTTCCAGCAGCTCGCGCTGGACCGTTTCCACAAGCTCCAAGCGGGATAGCTGCAATAGGCGGATAGCCTGCTGCAATTGTGGTGTCATCACCAGCTGTTGTGAAAGTTTAAGCTGCTGTCTGAGTTCCAATGCCATGCAAATATCCCGTTGTCATAAGAGTCTGTCCAACCCGCAGGTACACCTTGTGAGAGGAGGGGAACCGACGGTAACCGTCAGGCGAAGAGCAACAGGGCATCTTTATGCCTTACATGCAGGGATTATGCCACATGCTTAGGGATGTTGCAAGAACAGGGACGCTTTTTTTCTCTGTTCTTTTCTCGGAGATGTTTATTGGATGAAAAAGAAATGAGAAAAAGACTGGTTATCGTATTCAACTCACAAAAAAAGATCGGTACCGGAGCACACGATCTTTTTTTATAATCACAGAGAATGACGGAATATGGCGTCTCAGAGCGAGAAACCTTCTCCAAGATACACGCTCCGAGCCTGTTCGTTATTGACGATGGTTTCCGGTGTCCCGGAAAGAACGACCTGCCCCTGCACCATGAGGTAGGCCCGGTCGCAAATCGTCAGTGTTTCACGGACATTGTGGTCAGAGATAAGAACTCCGATCCCACGATCGCGCAAGGCGCGCACCAAACCTTGGATATCACCCACCGCAAGAGGGTCAATGCCGGCAAACGGTTCGTCGAGCAGGACGAATTTCGGTTCCCGGATAAGCGCACGGGCGATTTCCAGACGCCGGCGTTCTCCTCCGGACAGGTGCATGGCGTGGGATTTTTCCAGTCGGGTGAGACCGAAATCTTCAAGCAATACATCCGCCCTTTCTTTCTGCTCCTTACGGGAAAGGCCCGTATGCTCCAGAATAATCTGAAGATTTTGACGCACCGTAAGTTTTCTGAAGACGGAACTCTCCTGCGGGAGGTAAGAAATGCCCACACGTGCGCGCTCATGGAGCGGCCACGTGCCAATATCTTGATCCTCAAGGAGAACCCGCCCGGAAGACGGTTTGATGATTCCGGTCAGCATATAGAACGAAGTGGTTTTACCCGCCCCGTTCGGGCCGAGCAGACCGACGATTTCCCCTTGGTTCACTTCGGGGGAAACACCGCGTACGACCTCGCGTTGACCGTACCATTTGCGCAAGTCAACGCCGGACAATCGGGCCATCAGCGGTTCCCCCGGATCGGACTGGAGTTTTTAGAGCCGGAAAAGACAGCTTCGACACGCTTCTTGGACCCGCCCATGACTTCGCTGCGGTTTTCTTCCGTAAAGTACTTGATGGTTTCCCCGGTAACGGTGTTTTCGCCATCAGTCAGGCGAGGATCGCCTTCCATGAGAAGAACGCCGTCATCCATCGTATAGGTTGCCTTCGCGCAAGTTCCGTTGCGGTTTTCACTCTTCATGCGCACATTCCGTTCGGCGACGATGCGATCGACGTCACCGGCTGCCATTCCGGCAGGCATACCGCCTTTTTCGCCTTCTTTCTTCTGGGCGTCGCCTTTGGGTGGCTTCAAATAAACCGTGATCCTATCGGCCCATATTTCAATGTCGGGACGTACCACATGGACATTTTTATCAAAGATGACAAGTTGCTTTTCAGCAAGATAGGTCAATTGATCGGATGTGATCCGCGTTTCAACATTCTTGGCGGGTTTTGGGGGCGTCACCGGCGCCGCCCACAGCGGGGCGGAGCAGAAGAGGCTCAAACTCAGTGTGGTTATACCTAAAAAAAGTTTTTTCATGATGTTTTCCTAGCTGTAAACCGTTGGATCTATGACGGGCTTATTTCCTTGCAGGCTGAGGCTATTCTTGCTGTGGATTGGCTTGCGGTTCGCGCGGAGAAGGTGCTGCATTGGCGTTTGGGGCGTCGGGGCGGGGCTTGAGTACGACCAGCACGCCTCCCGAACCATGCATTTCGTTGGTAGCAAGATCCCATGTAAAAAAGGTGGCCGTCCCGGATGCCGTGGGGCTTTCAAGCGCAGCGCCCTCGGGGAAGGTCATGAGGCGTTTATTGGCGTCGTAATTCATACGCGAACTGGTGATGACGTCATCATAGCGAGTGATGACGACATCATCCCAGAGCGTGAGAAAACGCTGGTTGTCGGTGATTCTCCCCAGCTGGGCCTGCACATCGAGAACATCGTCGTCGGGGTTGCTTGCGGAGCCTTCGCCGAGCGCATAACGGACGACGGGTTTGTCCACATCGATCGTGTCACCGTTCTGGGACATATGGGCCCAGCTCGCTTTGAGACGCCACAGCTCCAAGCCTTTATTTCCCTGGAACAGATTGATCCCCTTGATGGCCAACCCAGCCACTTCCTCAAGCGGATTGCCGGATTGCGTGGCGTTGCCTTGAAGCTTCGCCCCGTCAAGGGACTTGATGCCGCCCTTGTTGGCGACATCAAGCAATCTGCCGATCAGCGTTGTTTCTCCGCCACGTTTCGCGACGTACCAACCTCCGGCGAGAAGCGCCACCAGCGCGGTAATAAGCAGGATTCGTGAACGTTTCATTCCAAGCGCATCCAGTGCTCAAGCAGAGCTTCCCGTTTCCCTTGGCAAGTCAGCAGCAAGTCGACAAATTCCCGGACGGCGCCGCATCCGCCTTCTTTTTGCGTCACGAACTTCGCCAGTTTTTTGACGTCCGGCATGGCATTCGCGACGGCAGCGGGCAGCCCCACGCGGGACATTGGTGCGAGATCGACCCAATCATCTCCAAGGTAGGCGATTTCCTGCCACTCAAGGGACATCCGTTTGCGCATCCCATCCAGAATAGTACATTTGTTGTCGGCCCCGCCATGATACTCGGTCACGCCAAGGACTTCCAGCCGTCTCACGACACAGGGCACATCCATGCCCGACAGGACGGCGACTTCAATACCCGCCGTTTTAGCCAGCCGGATGCCGATGCCGTCGAGGACATGGAACCGCTTCATGACCAGCCCGTTGGCGTCATAATAGAGGCCGCCGTCCGTCATGACGCCGTCCACATCCAGGACGAGAAGCCGGATGTGCTTGGCGAGGCTTTCAATCGATTCGCGCCGGGGAGTGGGAGAGTGGCCGGATATCCCGGTCCCATCGGAATAGAGAGTATTACAAGTCATAAGGAATGTTCCATATGGCTGAAAGTTGCTTCAAAAGCGCCGGAAGCTTGGCTACGGGCCAGCTGTTGGGGCCGTCGCACAGGGCCTTGTCGGGATCCGGGTGGCATTCCATGAAAATGCCGTTCACTCCCGCCCCTGCGGCGGCACGGGCCAATGTGGGCACGTGATGCCGTTCACCGCCGGAGCAGCTGCCTAGCCCTCCGGGAAGCTGAACGGAATGCGTCGCGTCGAAGATCACCGGGACGCCCAATGCACGCATGATAGGTATGGAACGGAAGTCGACCACGAGGTTATTGTATCCGAAAGAGGAGCCCCGTTCCGTCAAAAGGACGCGGTCATTGCCAGCCTCGGTCACTTTATCGCGCACGGGGCCCATATCCCACGGAGCCACAAACTGGCCTTTCTTGACGTTGACGACGCGCCCCGTCCGCGCCGCCGCCAAGAGCAGGTCCGTCTGGCGGCATAAAAAAGCGGGAATCTGAAGGATATCCGCTACCTCACCTACAGGTCCGGCCTGTTCGGGCAGATGGATGTCCGTCACAATGGGCAACCCCGTTTCCTCTTTAATCCGAGCCAGCCACTTCATGCCTTTGACCAGGCCCGGACCGCGGAAACCTTTCCCTGAGGTCCTGTTGGCCTTATCCCACGAACTCTTGAAGACGGCAAACAATCCGGCTTCCTTGCTGGCTTCGGCTACGGCATGCGCCGTGTCCAGCGCCAATTCGAAACTTTCCAGGGCACAGGGGCCCGCAAAAATAAAGTGGTCTTTCCGAAGCTGACCATAGAGTTCGTCCGATGTCATCATGGGCATTCCTTAGCGTTGAAAGGAGTTCTCGCTTGGAGACGACCTTGCGGTCATTCCGGTTTTGTCGCCGGAATGACCGCAAAGGAATAAGCATTATGGAAGGGAAGTCTACTTCTTGCGAGCCAGGCAAGACGCACGGATGAAGTCTTTGAACAACGGATGGGGCTTCATCGGGCGGGACTGGAATTCGGGATGGAACTGGCAGCCCAGGAACCACGGGTGATCGGGGATTTCAACGATTTCCACCAGCGTGCCATCGGGGGACTGGCCGCTGAAAACCATACCCATATCCGCAAGGCGTTCGCGGTAGGCATTGTTGAATTCGTAGCGGTGGCGGTGGCGTTCGTTGATATTGGCCGTTTTATAGGCTTCGAAAGCGTGCGTCCCTTCCGAAATGGCGCAAGGATACGCGCCGAGGCGCATAGTCCCTCCCTTGTCGCTTTCCGCATCGCGGCGCTCCACGGCCTTTTTGCGGAAATCGTACCATTCGGTCATCAGGTAGATGAGCTTGTCCTTGGCGAACGGGTTGAATTCTTCGGAGTTGGCTTCCTCGATGCCGACGACGTGGCGGGCGAATTCGATGACCGCGCACTGCATACCGAGGCAGATCCCGAAGAAGGGCACATTGTTTTCACGGGCATACCGGATGGATTCGATTTTCCCTTCGACGCCGCGGTACCCGAAGCCGCCGGGCACGAGGATGCCGTCAGCGCCTTTGAAGGTCTCTGCGACGTTTTCGGCGGTCACCTCTTCGGAATTCACATAGCGCAGATCCACGGCGACCCTGTTGGCGATGCCGCCATGCACCAAAGCTTCGTGAAGGCTCTTGTAGGCTTCCTTCAGTTCGACATACTTGCCGACGATGGCGATGGTGACCCGGCCCTGCGGATTCTTGACGTTGTGGACCAGCTCTTCCCACGGCTCAAGCTTGGCGTTGCGGGCGGGCAGGCGCAGCATGATCGCGACCTTTTGATCCAACCCTTCCTCATAGAGTTTCAAGGGCAATTCGTAGATGTTGCTCACATCCACGGCGGAAAACACGGCGTCCTTGTCCACATTGCAGAACAGGGCGATTTTGGCGCGGAGGTCGGCGGGGACGGGCTCTTCGCAGCGGCAGAGGATGATGTCAGGCTGGATGCCGATCGAACGGAGCTCCTTGACGCTGTGTTGCGTGGGCTTGGTCTTGTGTTCTCCGGCGGAACGGAGATAGGGCACGAGCGTCAGATGGATGTACAGGCAATTGTCGCGGCCCAGTTCGGAGCGGAGCTGGCGGATGGCTTCAAGGAAGGGGAGGCCTTCGATGTCGCCCACCGTGCCGCCGATTTCGATGATGGCGACGTCGGGAGCGGGGGTTTCGGGCTCATCCTTGGCGAGGCTGAGGATGGCGTTTTTGATTTCATCAGTGATATGGGGGATCACCTGCACCGTTCCGCCGAGGTAGTCGCCGTGGCGCTCCTTGGTAATGACCTTATAGTAGATGGAACCCGAGGTCGTGTTGTTTTTCTGAGAGAGCGCCGTATTGAGATAGCGTTCGTAGTGCCCCAAATCGAGGTCCGTCTCCGCCCCATCATCCGTAACGTACACTTCACCGTGCTGATAGGGGTTCATGGTTCCGGGGTCCACGTTGATATAGGGATCAAGTTTTTGGATGGTCACGGTCAGCCCGCGCGTTTTCAACAGCGCGCCGATGGAAGCCGCCGAAAGCCCTTTGCCGAGAGAGGAAAGGACGCCACCAGTGATGAAGATAAACTTGGTCTTCATGAAAAACCTCGAGTTATGATTTTCCCGCCGTGACGGAGGGGATACAGTGTACGAAACTCGCTCTGAAACAGGATACATCAGAAAAGGAGAGAACGCGAACACAAAAAGCCCGCCTGAGCGGGTCGACATGCGGCTGGTTCTGTAACAAAAGCAACGCCTTTGATTGGGAAATGTGGGGACGCTCCGTCTGTTCCAAAGCCGTAATTCCTCTGCTCCTCAGCAGGCCATTCAGATGCACGCAAACAATATCCGCCAACTATAGGCCGTTTTCAGAAAAAAAACAGCCATTGACTGAAAAGAAACACCCGCATAAAGTAAATCCCCCATTCCAGACTGGCTCCCTTTTTTTCTTGGCGAGGGAACCCAACTGGATCATGCAGGCGCGTTATCGCTTTTTCAGTAAGTAAGCTTTTAATTTTTATGCAGGAAAAGGGTGGACAATGAGTCAGGTCAACACGCTGGTCATTACCGGATACGGCACCAACTCGCATCAGGAAACAGCGCATGCCGCACGTCTGGCCGGTGCGGACAGGGCTGATGTGGTGCATTTTTCCGACATTGTGGCTGCGAAGGTCCGCCTGAGCGAGTATCAGTTCCTTGTTTTCCCCGGCGGATTCCTTGATGGCGACGATCTCGGGGCGGCACAGGCCGCGGCACAGCGCTGGCTGCATCTTTCCGACGCGGAAGGCCAGCCTCTGCTGGACAGCTTGAACCGGTTCGTCGATGCGGGCGGCCTCGTGCTGGGAATCTGCAACGGATTCCAGCTGCTCGTCAAGCTCGGCGTACTCCCCGCGTTGGACGGGAAGCGTTTTGAGCGGCAGGTTTCCCTCAGCCATAACGACTCCGCCCGCTATGAGGACAGATGGGTCCAGCTCAAGCCGAACCCCGACAGTCCGTGTATTTTCACCAAAGGATTGGCTGTCCACGGCGTGCTGCCGATGCCTGTCCGTCATGGCGAAGGCAAACTCGTGGCCCGCGATGCCGCGACTTTGCAGCGGTTGCAGGACGAAAACCTGATTGCTTTGCAGTATACGCATCCTGAAACGGGCGAAGCCACGCAGGAGCATCCTTGGAATCCCAACGGTTCTCCACTGGCCATTGCCGGCCTGACGGACCCGACCGGGCATATCCTCGGCCTGATGCCGCACCCCGAAGCGTTCCACCACGCCACCAACCATCCCGGCTGGACACGCGGGGAAGTCGCCGTGCCCGGAACCGCACTCTTTGCGAACGCTGTCCGGTACCTGCGCGAGAACCCAGTCAACCACAGCTAGGATGCGCCGGTTCGGCAAGACAGAGGAATTGGAAGCATGAAACAGTCGGAACTCATTGCGCTCATTGAACGGACGGCACCGCTCGCGATCGCCGCGCCGTGGGATAAGTCGGGTGTTCAGGTCGCTTCCGCACGGCAGGATATCAACCGCCTCGCCGTGTGCCTTGATCCGACGCCGGAATCCATCCGCATCGCGTTGTCCGGGGGGGCTGAAATGATTTTGGCCCATCACCCGTTGACGATGGAGGGGCGGTTCACCGATCGGCTGGACAGCTACCATGAAGTCCTTTCGCTGTTGTTTCGGGCCGATGTGCCGCTGTATTCGGCGCATACGTCCCTTGATGCGAATCCTTTGGGTCCGGTTTCCTGGTTGGCGGACGAGCTGGGGCTTTGCCGTATTCCTTCTTCTGACACGAAGGATGGCGAGGCAGGGCATGGAATGCCATTGCCGCTGACCGTGCTGGAACAGACGGGGACAATGGAGCGGGGCGGCGGTTCGTATGCCTGCGGCTTCGGCGTCGTCGGCGATTGTGCGGTTGACATGACCCCGGAAGATCTGAAAAAAATGTTGGCCCTATGGCTGGTGGGGAGTTGCCCCCGCTTGGCTGGGGCCTTGCCTGAGCGCATCCGCCGCATTGCCATCTGCCCCGGATCGGGAAGTTCGCTTGCGCCTGAGGCCGCTGCATGTGGCGCGGACTTGCTCATTACCGGTGACTTGAAGTATCATACCGCGCTTGATCTTCCCCTTCCAGTGCTGGATGTGGGGCATTTCAGCCTTGAAGAAGAGATGATGCGGCGTTTTGCCCTGCAATTGAAAGAGAATGTGTCCGATGTCGCCGTGCAGTTCGTGCCCGCGCAGGATCCTCTTGCGCCGTTTTCCCCCACAGACTGAGGCGTAATCCGTTATCAGATTTCAGGAGAAGAGTTGTGAGCCTTTATCTCGAACAAATCCGCCAACTCGTGGCCCTTCAGCGCGTGGACGATGCCATCCATTCCGTGGAGATGGAACTCGAACAGGCCCCGAAAGAATTGGAAGATCTCAAAAACCGTTTCGCCGCCACGAACACGCAGCGCGAGCGGGTGCTGGAAAAGCTTGCGCATTTGAAGGAACAGGAAAAGCGCATCACCGGCGAACTTGATGACGACAGCAGCCGCATCAAGAAGAGCAAGAACAAGATGATGCAGGTATCCAACTCCCGGGAATATCAGGCTATGGCCCGGGAAATGGACAATATGGAAAAGGTGAACCGTTCCCGTGAAGAGGAACGCGCCGCCTTGTTGGAAGAAAAGCTGCATCAGGATAACGCTCTGCAGGAAGTCGACGCTATATGGGCCGACCTCAAGGCCGAGCTGGAAGCCAAGCAGATCAGCCTCGAAACGCGGCAGGACGAAGCCCGCAAGCGTTTGGATGAGCTGGCTCAGGTGCGTTCCGAAACTGGCTCCGCTGTGCCGCGTCCCGTCCTTGACCGCTATGAGTTCATCCGCCGCCGTCTGTCCCATCCCGTGATCGTACCCGTGACCGCCGGGGTCTGTTCCGGTTGCCGGATCATGATCCCCCCGCAGACGTTCATTGAACTGCAGGGAGGCCATAAGATCATCAACTGCCCCAACTGTCAGCGCTTGATTTACTGGGTGGAGCACTTCAACGAAGAGACCAACCAGACGGCTGATGAAATGGCGCACCACGCCGAATAGTTTTTGAGTTTTCGGGAGCCGGATGGATTGTCGCCGCGTCCGTCGCGTTTCGGCGTGACGGACGGAGAGGAAAGTCCGGGCTTCACAGGGCAGGACGCTGGGTAACGCCCAGGGGGAGTGATCCTCGGAGAGCGCCACAGAAAGCAAACCGCCGCCTTCGGGCGGTAAGGGTGAAACGGTGGGGTAAGAGCCCACCAGTCGGCACGGTGACGTGACGAGCTCGGCAAGCCCCGTTCGAAGCAAGACCAAATAGGGAAGCGGATCGGCCCGATCAACGCTTCCGGGTAGGTTGCTTGAGGGTATAGGTAACTGTGCTCCTAGAGGAATGACAGTCGCCATGCCGCCCGCAAGGGCGGAGTGGTACAGAACCCGGCTTATAGTCCGACTCCCGATTTGAGGCTCCGGTGACGGTTTTTGCATATGCAGACTTCACCGGGGCTTTCTCGCATTCAGCACACAAGTGAGGTCATTCATGGCGTGGACACTTCTTCTCGCGGCGGGGCAGGGGAACCGGTTGGCTTCGGCCACAGGGGGGCTTGCCAAGCAATTCTTGGATTGGAAAGGCGCTCCGTTGTATTGGGAATCGGCGCTCGTCTTTTCTCGATGCGCGCGCGTGGAGGGGCTTGTTTTCGTGTTTCCGGAAGCGTGCATCGACGAAGAGCGCGAACGGGTAGCGAGCCTGATGCGGAATGCGTCCCTAGGGATTCCTTGGAAGGTTGTCGCTGGCGGAGCGTTGCGTCAAGACTCCGTCCGAAACGGCTTGTCCGCTTTGCCGGATGATTGCATGGAGGTCCTGATCCACGATGCGGCAAGGCCGTTTGTTTCGCCCGTGCTGGTCAACCGGATACTGGACGGGCTGCATGGTGAAGCTTCGGGGGAGTGTGTCGCCGCATGTATCCCCGGCATTCCCGTGGTGGATACCATTAAAGTGATGGATGAAGAAAAAAAGGTCGTTGCCACACCTGATCGGAAACATCTGATGGCGGTTCAGACCCCGCAAGGTTTTTCCCTCGCTTTTCTGCGGGCTGCCCATCAGCGTGCGGAACAGGAAGGCTGGGTTGTCACTGACGACGCCAGTTTGCTTGAACTGTGCGGACACGCCGTGCATGTCGCGGAGGGAGAAGCGGGAAACAAAAAAATTACCACGCCCGAGGATTTGGAAATGTTGCGGATGACAGGAGAGCGTATCCCGTGTGTCGGTTACGGGTATGATGTCCATAAGTATGCTGATGGCAATGAAGCGAGACAGCCTGCCCGGCCTATGCGGTTGGGGGGGGTGCCCATTGCCGGTTCGCCGGATGTGCTGGCCCATTCCGATGGAGATGTCTTACTGCACGCGTTGATGGATGCCTTGCTTGGGTGTATCGGGGGGGGGGATATCGGAACATTCTTCCCTGATTCCGATCCTGCACTCGACAATGTCAATTCGGCTGTGTTGCTGGACACGGTTCTGGAACACGTCCAGAAGGCCAATGTGCACATTACCCATGTCGATCTGACTGTCATTGCTCAGATTCCCAAAGTCGGCCCGCATAGGGAAATGATTCGGCGGAATGTGGCAAGGCTGCTCGGGTTGGACATGGGAGCGGTAAATGTGAAGGCGACGACGGAGGAAGGGCTTGGTTTTACAGGTGAACGGCTGGGGATAAAGGCCGTCGCCGTGGTTACGGGGCTTCGTGGCAATAGAGACGCATAAGACTTTAAATTATGTAAAATTTAATATCCCGACAAGTATACTGAAAATAACAGATAACCCTCTGGGTTGAATGAAAGTTCCATGTCGTTCTTGTAAAACTTTGTATGTTGGTGTAACAAGCAGTACGGGCCCTTTCCGTGGGGTAATTCTAACCTTTTTCGCATCGTGAGCCGTTATGAGCGACCTTCAGCAGGGCATGGACTGTCCTTGGTTTTCTTCTTACGACAAAGGTGTGCCGCATGACATAGTCATCCCCGAGGGAGGGCTGCAAAATATTCTCGACACTGCGGCGGAAACATACGGACAGCGTGAAGCCATCGTCTTTCAAAATACGCATATTTCCTATAGAGAATTGAAAGAATTAGCTGAAAAACTGGCCGCTTCGCTCCGGCGGCGCGGGGTCAGGCCGGGAGATCGCGTTTCCATCATGCTCCCGAATCTCCCTCAGACATTCATCGCATTCTGGGGTGTCATGAAGGCCGGAGCGGTCGCCGTCATGACCAACCCTCTCTATATGGAATCCGAGCTGACGCATCAGATCAAGGATTCCGGCGCAAAACACCTCATCACCCTCGATATTTTTTGGCCCAAGATCGCGGCTCTGCGGGAACAGCTCGAACTGGACGTCTGTTATGTGACGCGTGTCCGTGATGCGCTGAAATTTCCCTTGAGCTGGCTGCAGCCGTTTTCGGCCCGGCGGCAGGGTACATGGGTTCCCGTTCCGTTTGACGGAAAAGAGGTCGTAGCGTGGAAGGACCTTTTTAAGACGACCGAGCGCCTGAGCGTGGAAGTGACGGATGCTCATGAGACCATCGCCTTGTTGCAGTACACGGGGGGGACTACGGGGCTTTCCAAGGGGGCCATGTTGACCCACGCGAACCTATTGGCCAATCTCACCCAGCTGATGGCGATCATTCAGCAGCCCCCGGAAAAGGAACATGTGTTTCTGGCCCTGTTGCCTTTGTTCCATGTGTTCGGTTTGACGATTACATTGTTGCTGCCCGCAAGGATGGCCGCACGAGTGGTCCCCATGCCGCGGTATGTCCCCGCCGACATGTTGGAGGCATTCAAAAAGTACCAGTTCACGGCGTTCATCGGCGCTCCTTCCGTCTATATTTCCCTGTTGCAGCAGAAAAATCTGGCCCAGTACGATCTGCACCATATCATATTCTGTATTTCGGGATCAGCCCCCATGCCTGTCGAATGGCTGAAGAAATTTGAAGAAGTGACGGGCACGCCCATTACGGAAGGCTTTGGGCTGACCGAGGCTTCGCCCGTTACCCATGCCAACCCCGTGTTTGGGAAGCAGAAGCCGGGTTCCATAGGTGTGCCGGTTCCCGGAACCCTCGCCCGTATTGTCGACACGGAAGACGGTGAAAGGGTTTTGGCTCACAATGAGATCGGGGAGTTGGTCATCAAGGGGCCGCAGGTTATGAAGGGCTATTGGAACCGCCCGGAAGAAACCGCCCGGACCATCCGCGATGGCTGGCTGTACACCGGCGATATCGCCTACATGGATGAAGAAGGTTATTTCTACATTGTCGACCGTAAAAAGGATTTGATCATCGTCGGTGGTTATAACGTCTATCCTCGTGAAATCGATGAAGTCCTCCACACGCACCCCAAAATTCGGGAAGCCGTTACCGTGGGCGTTAATCACCGCTCCCGTGGTGAAACCGTCAAGGCGTATATCGTCCCGGAGGAAGGGGCGAATCTGACCGTACCGGAAGTCGTGGCCTTCTGTCGCCAGAAACTGGCTTCCTTCAAGGTGCCTCGCTTGATCGAATTCCGTGAGGAACTGCCGAAGACGATGGTCGGCAAAGTGTTGCGGCGCATCCTGCGGGAAGAGGAACTGCACAAGAGCGATACGGAACAGGATAAAGAACAGCTTGTCCCCGAAGAAACCTCGAAGGAAGAGGTTTCCGCTCCGGAGGCTGGAATCGGAGAAAAGGAAGCAAAAACGCAGGGCGAACCCGAGAAGACGGACGGAAACGCATGAGACTGCTTCTTCAACGGGTCCGTGAGGGAAAAGTCACCATTGAAGGTCAGAACGTGGCATCCATCGGCAAGGGCTTGGTTGTCCTCGTTGGTTTTGGCCCGGAGGATACGATTGATCTGCGCGGCGGCAAGCTCTGGAATACGCTGATCGAAAAGATGGTGGGGCTCCGCATTTTTCCTGATGATGAGGGGAAGATGAACAGAGGGATAGAGGAAGCCGGCGGAGAAATCATTCTGGTTTCCCAGTTCACGCTGTATGCGGACTCCCGAAAAGGGCGGCGCCCCTCGTTCCACCTGTCGGCGCCTCCGGGCGTGGCGGAACCATTGTTTCAGCATTTTGTGGAAGATGTGCGATCCAGGCTGCCGGGACGAGTCCAGCAGGGTGTGTTCGCTGCGGACATGGACGTTTCCCTCACAAATTGGGGGCCGGTAACGCTCTTGTTGGACTCGGCGGATTTTTAGCGGATAAGCGAATGTGACAGCTCAAAACAAAAAGGACGGCTCGTTGAAACGCCGTCCTTTTTGTTTTGAGTGATTGGGAGATGGCAGCGGTTACGCTTTGAAAAGCTGGGTGGAGAGATAGCGCTCGCCGGTGTCGGGCAGAACCGTCACAATGCGCTTTCCTTTCCATTCCGGTCTGTTCGCCAGAAGAAGCGCCGCCGCGACGTTGGCGCCGGATGAAATGCCGCAGGAAATGCCCTCTTCCGTCATGACGCGCCGGGCCATTTTGATGGCTTCCAGGCCGGGGATAGGCAGCACTTCGGTCAGCAGGGAGCGATCCAGCAACGCGGGAACGAAACCGGCGCCAATGCCTTGAATAAGGTGCGGCCCTGCGGGATTGCCCGAAAGGACGGCCGATTCCGCAGGCTCGACAGCGAACAGCCCCACCGAGGGAAGGTGTTCGCGCAGGTAGCGCCCTGTCCCCGTGATGGTTCCGCCTGTGCCGACGCCCGCAACAAAGGCATCCACCGTTCCGGCGTCCGAGAGGATTTCCGGACCCGTCGTGCGGTAGTGCGCTTCCGCATTATCCGGATTGGAGAACTGATCCAGAAGTACATAGCCTTCCGTGGCGGCCAGCCGCTGGGCTTCCTCAACGGCCCCACCCATACCCTTCGCGGCGGGGGTGAGAATGAGTTCCGCCCCAAAACCGCGGAGCAGGGCTTTGCGTTCGTCACTCATGGATTCCGGCATGGTCAGGATAAGCTTGAACCCCATGCATGTGGATACGACCGCCAAGCCGATGCCGGTGTTTCCGCTGGTCGGTTCGACAATGGTTCCGTTCGGCTTGAGGGTGCCCTTTTCGAGAGCCCCCTGAATCATACGGAGGGCGGCACGGTCTTTGATGGAGCCGCCAGGGTTGCGGGATTCGACTTTGACCAGAATCTCCGCGTCAAGACCTGCGGTCAGTTTGGCGAGCCGTATCAGCGGCGTTTTTCCGATGCTCTGCAACAGATCCATAACGTTTCCTTTTGCTCCGAGAGCAGGTTACAGGACGGAATGATATACTTTTTCCAATTCGACACATCGCGCTTCGACGGAGTAGCTTTGCCCTCTGCGGGCGCTGTTCGCTCCCCACAGTTTCCGGCGCTCAGGATCAGAGGCCATTTCCTGTAAGGCTCGCGTTAAGGCTTCCGTATCATCCGGCGGAACCAGCAGCCCATTATTTTGAGCTATTTCAGGAACTCCGCCCACTGTCGCCGCCACTACGGGCAACCCCATGCGGATGGCTTCGAGAAGCGTATTGGGAGCCGAGTCCATATTCTTTGAAGGGAAGACAAATGCATCGGCTATCTGGAGGTAATCGCTGACGCGTTCGGTCTGCCCTATGAGACGGACTTTTTCTCGGATTCCCAGCGTATCGCAGAGAGGAAGCCAGAGATCGGGGTTGGCTCCCACCATGACCAGATACGCGTCAAGGCAAGCGGAGGAAAAAGCCTTCAGAAGCGGTTCTATCCCCTTGGCAGGATTATTGTTTCCCACATAGGTAAAGATAAGGGCTTGCTCGGGGATGTCCAGTTCCTGTTTTACGGCGGAGGCGGGGCGCGTGGGAATCACGCGATCATCGGGAATGCCGTTTGGGATGACGTGGATTTTGTGCTTGGGGCAACACCAGCTGATTGCCCGGGCACAGGCTTCCGAATTGGGAAGGAAGGCCTTCATTGAAGGCGAAAGGTAGGGGAGGGGATTACCCGGGCGGTATATGACGCCGCGATGTGCGACGCAGGCCAGCTTCCGGTTCCGCCAAAACAGGCCCCACCATGCAACGCGTTTTACAGCCTTATTGTGAAAGGCGTGAACGATGGTCGGCGTATCCGGCGAGGGGAAGAGGCTTTCCACATAGGCACGGTGTTGCGCCGGATCTTCCGGCAACATATTCCAGAGGGGATTGGATGCCGCATTGGGCAATTCCCAGAGCGTCGAATCATGGGGGAGACAGAGTGCCACATCATGGCCCCGTTCGCTCAACCCCTGGGCTTGGTAGACTGCTTGGCGTGTACCGCCGCTGCGGTTGCTGGACGAGGTAATGATGATTACGCGCATGACGTCCTCTCTTTCGGAGCGCTGTGTGTGAAAACGCGTTTGCTCAGATAAGATGGCGAAAGATATCGGTATAGGTGTTCCGCATGAGCAGGGCCAGCTTGAGCCGCTGTGCCGCAGTGTCTCCAGGCTTGCGCCGGAAGAGGGAAACTATATGCCCGCTTACGGTCGTAAAGTCCGTATCGCCGCGCTCCCCGAATTTGTCGATATACGATCGTACGAGGAGATCAAAGGCGTTGGCCTGTTCCCGTTCTTTATTGGTATGTGCCTGTTCGTATAGCCCAAGCATGAAACGTTCGAAGAGGAACTCGCCATCGGAGGGGAATGAGCGTTTCAGCCCAAGACGCCAGAGGCCGATGCCCATGGCGCGCAGTTCCCGGATGGCCCGTTTTCTCTGGCGAAAATGCAGTTTCCGTATGCCCAGGAGCTCGAGCTCCTGGGCAAAATCCATACTTTCCAGTATGGCGGAGAAGTTTCCCAGCACCTCTTCCGCCATATCGGGCAGAGAGCCTTGAGAGACTGTTGGCACAATCCGCTCCGGAATCAGTCGGAAGGTTTGTCGGAAGAACGTTTGCGCCCCTTAAAGCCGCGGCCGCCTTCGCGCTTGCCTTCCTTGGAGAAGGGCTGCCCTTCGCGTCGGCCGCCTTCTCGGCGAGGACCGTTTTCCCGCGGGCCACGCCGCCCGCCGCCGGTATGGGGCTTGGGGGGCCGTGCTGCACCCTCCGATTCCTTACGCGGCGTACCCGCCGGAAGGAATGCCGTGGGGTTGAGGCTCTTCTGGTAACAATCATCGAGAAGCAGCGTCAGCAAATGCCGTTGTTCCGGATCTTCCGCGATGCTTTGCACCAGCGGCTCAAAACGCTTCATGCGTTCACGTTCCAGCCCGTTGAGCTGCCGGAAACGGGCTTCGAGGAGGGCCGTAACCCGCATACCGACCGCATGGGCGACTTCTTCGTCCGTAGGGGCCATGTGTTGGGTGAGCGGTACCTTGAAATACTTGGCGATCCGCTGGAGTTCCATTTTTTCCATGATGTCGACGAGGGAAATGACCACACCGGCGGCTCCGGCGCGCCCGGTGCGTCCCGCCCTGTGGATGTAGGATTCCCTGTCGTCCGGCGGCTCGTAGAGGAACACATGGGAGAGTTCGGGAATGTCAATGCCGCGTGCGGCCACGTCCGTGGCGACGAGGAACCGGATGGTGCCTTTGCGCAGCCGGGAAAGGACATCTTCGCGGCGGCTCTGGGACAGGTCGGCGGACAACTCGTCGGCGTTGAATCCAAAACCTTGCAATACGGCGGTCACGAAGTGCACCGTAGCCTTGGTATTGCAGAAAATGATGGCGGAGGCCGGGTTTTCGACTTCCAGAATCTTGATCAGCGTGCGATCCTTTTCCATGCTCTTGCATTCGCAATAGAGATGCTGGACTTCCGCCACATGGATCTGCGTCGTGGACAGGGAGAGCATCTGGGGATCGGTCAGGAATTCTCCCGCCAGCTTGAGCACATGGGGCGGATAGGTAGCCGAGAACAGCATCGCATGGATGGACGTTTCGGGCAGGTACCGCTGTATTTCTTTCATATCCGGATAGAAGCCGATGGAAAGCATACGGTCGGCTTCGTCAAAAATCAGAGCGGAAATATGATCAAGGTTGAGCGTGCGCCGCAGGAGATGGTCAAGCACACGGCCTGGCGTCCCCACAACAACGCTGACCCCCTGACGGAGCGCGTCCATCTGCTTGCCGTAGCCGACTCCGCCATAGACGGCGGCCACGGTAAAGCCGCTCCCTTTGAAAAGCGTTTTGGCTTCCTGTTCCACCTGAACGGCAAGCTCGCGGGTCGGAACGAGAATGAGCGCCTGTACGGCGGGCATGGCCGGGTTCAGGCGGGCCATGAGCGGAAGCAGATAGGTTCCCGTCTTACCGCTGCCCGTACGGGACTGGACCATGAGATCCCTTCCTTCGAGCAGATAGGGGAGAGCGCGGGACTGCACGGGCATAAGGTTGTTCCACCCGGCCTTGGCGCAGGCTGTCTGAAGCAATTGAGGCAGATCGGCGAGGGAGACTTCCGGGAGGGCGTTTTCAGGCTCGTCGACGGAGATGATTTCAGAAGACGTCTGGATGGTGTTGGAGGGGTGAGACTTGGCTTTGGCCTTCTGGGCAGCCGGGGTGGCCTTGGCCTCTTGCATTTGTTCGGTCATGTGATGTCCAAAAGTGAAAAGGTGAAACGAGAACTCCGGGCTCCGGGAACGTCCCTATTTGATAGGTATCGGAAAGCCGAATCGACATAGCACGATGGTTGCCCGGTACGGAGCGGAAATTTTCTCAAACAAAAAACGGTAAAGGCGTTACGAAGGATTGTCTCGTACGGTCTCCGGCAAGCAGAGCCGACGGCATGTTGGGCAGCCAGTCGAAAAAAGAAAAAGCCAAACCTCAGCAACGCAAGCGAAGAATGATAACAGACCTGCCACACAAGGCAAGCTCTGAGAGAGGCCGTTTCGTGGGTATTTTCCGGAGAGCAGAGCCCATGAAGGATCTCGTTCCTATGATAACACCTCTTCTAAGGGCTTGTTCCAGCGCAACGAAGCATATTCACCCTCAACCCATTGGATGGATGAGGGCTGAATGCCGAGTTTCTCCCAGCGGGGAAGCAGGCTCCCCTTATGGCCAGAGAAAAAGCCTTGGCAATATTGGGGGAAGAAGAGTTCATCCGGCGGCAGGAAGCCGTTCAAAGCGAAATGCGAACGGACCGTTTCGAACAGCGCTTCACTTTGGATGATATTGCCGAGTGCCGGGTGGCGGGGCCCCGCCAATACGGATTCATCCAGTTCGCGCTCCGGGGCGAGGCTCAACCGGATGACGGGGATTCTCCGTGCCCATGCAGAGGCAAGGGCTTTCCCGAGGGTGGTTATGGTCGTGTCCAGTTCCCAGGGCGCATATTGGCCCATCCTCCACCGTTCCGCCAACGGCGTACCGTCCACGACGAGACAGGGATAAAAACGCAAACAGGAAGGAGAAAACGCAAGGGCCTCTTCCACATCTTCAGAGAAGCGTTGCGGAGTGGAGCCGGGCATACCGGGGAGTAGCTGGATGCCGAGTTTGAGGCCGCTTTCCTTGATCAAACGGCAGCCCTCGCGTGCCCTATCGCCATTGTAGCCGCGTTGCACGTCCAACAGCGCTTCGGTATGGAATGACTGTATTCCCAGCTCAACAAGATCCAGTCCCGCATGGCGCAATGCCTGCAACCGATCCGGGCGGAGCGCATCAGGGCGCGTCGAACACCGGACCCGGCATACGATGCCTTTTTCTTTGGCTTGCATGGCCAACGCCAGACATTCCATCTGGAGGCGTTCAGGGAGAGCGGTGAACGTACCGCCGTAGAAGGCCAATTCGATGGGACGAGAGGCCGTCCGCTCCATGTGATGCGTCTCTAACTCGGACAAAAGATTGGCAAGAGCTTGTGGGTATGGTAGGCAATCAGAAGGTCGCGTGTGCCCCGTCTGCTTGTCTTGAGCGCAAAAGAGGCAACGATGTGGGCAGCCTGCAAAAGGCAAAAAGAAAGGGACGATGGCGGGACGCTGTCGCGGGGCTGATGCGCCGGGGTTGCCGACCGGAAAAAGGCACTCGCGCGCATGGCGTCCCGTGGAAGAGTTTTTTTTCATACCTGTTGATTTGTTTGGTATTAGACGATAAGTGTTGGTATACCTTGGCGCTTATCGATTTGTACACAGTGTTTTGTTCAGAGACTATTCCACAGTTCACCGTGGAGGTCGAGCCCGAGGTAAGAAAAAGGAGCCGCTATGCCTGCATCACAACATGAAGATTGTATTTTTTGTAAAATCGCACGTGGGGATATCCCTTGCACATCCGTCTTTGAATCCGAAGAGCTGATAGCTTTTCTGGATATCAGCCCCGTCAACAAAGGACATACTCTGCTTGTTCCTAAGGCGCATATGGAAACGCTGTTCGATATGCCCGCTGGTATAGGCGAAACGTTATTTGCTGCTATGAAGCAGGTGGGCTCTGCCGTTATGAAGGCGACGGGTGCGGAAGGTCTGAATGTCGTTCAGAATAACTATTCCGCTGCGGGACAGCAAGTTCCGCACGTGCACTGGCATCTCATTCCCCGTTTTGCTGATGACGGTTATACGGCGTGGCCGCAGGGAGCATATCAAGATATGCAGGAGATGGCGGCCCTTGCTGACGCCATCCGGGAAAAACTATAACCGACGATTTCAAGGATGAGCAGAAAAGGGTCATATTCTCCCGCTGTAGGCGTGCAATCTTCTTGAACTATAGATAAATAGAGAGTATACTTAGGGACAGGCAAACCTCGTTTCGAGTGATAGTGCGTCTTTGGGGGAAGATGTGTCCGAAAAGGAGCGAGAAAAGTGGTTTTGCCTGTTTTTCTTTACAAAAAAACTGTGTAGGGGCCCGATAGGAGCGACGACGGACTGCACAGGGCGTTGAGAAAAGCATATTTGGGAGTCGGCAACAACGAAGAGTCTCCAGTTCTCCTCAAGAGAGGCCTTTCGTCAAAGGGCATTGCGACGGAATGTCTCGCGGAGGAAACGATACTTGTGGAATGCTCTGGATGCTCGAACATTTTGGGAAGTATGGAGGAACTATGAACAGAGCACTGACCAAAGCGGATATTGTAGAAGCCATTTATGAGAAGACCGACAGAAATCGCGCTGATGTGAAGAACACGGTGGAAATTCTGCTTGGTCTGATGAAGCAGGCCATCAAGAAGGATGATGCCCTCTTGGTGAGCGGATTCGGGAAATTCGAGGCTTACGACAAGGAAGCGCGCAAGGGCCGCAATCCTCAAACGGATGAAACCATTACGCTCCCTCCCCGCAAGGTGGTCGTGTTCCGTCTGTCTCGCAAGTTCCGTGCGGAATTGAACGGCGAGGAAGTTGAAGCCTAGCCCCTTTTAACGTTGAAAGATATGTATGGAGAAGGGAGGGAAAAGTTTTGAAAAAAGCTTTCCCTCCCTTCTCTCGCTCTGCCTGTGCTGAGTACGTCCTTCCCTTTCAAAGGCTTTTGTAACCTGTCCCATCGCTTCCGCATTTCCCGCTTCCCGGCACAGACTGCTTTGGAGGAATACAATGAAGCGCCCTCTCATGCATCATGAGCGGGCGCTTTTGTTATGGGTATGGGCGGTTCAGCTTCGGATCCAGCCCTGTACGATTGGGGCATTGAGAAGCTGTTCGGCAATCAGCATGTTTCCCGTTTTTCCCGGATGGAGCCCGTCATCCAGATCGGCGACGTATACGGCGGGGAGCCCTTTGAGAAGATCAAGATAGGCGACACCGAGATCGAGGCAGAGCCCGGCATAGGTTTCGTTCAATTTGTTCAGCCGTTCCAGGTGATCCGGGTTTTTCACCGGGGGAGGCCCCATCATGAGGACCGGAGCTTCCATCTGCGCTTCGGAAAGAATGGCTTGGGCGTTTTGGGTGCTTTCCTGCATAGGGACAGCGACATTGCCGTTGGGAGCCGCCATGTCTACGGTGCCGAAACAGAAAATCAAATAGGGCACGGTGGCGTCATTGACACGGGAGCGGTATTCGGAAGCCCAGCGTTCTCGGATTTGAAGGCTCGAATGTTTGCGGACGCCCAGATTGTAGAAGGTGGAAGGCGGGACGGGAAGGCCGGCGCGCTGGGACGCCAATCCGGCGAATCTTCCGATCCAGCCTCCGGCAAGGGTATCGTTGACCCCCAGAGTAATGGAGTCGCCAAAAAAGAAAAATGTTTTCACAGTCCTCTCCTTGTTTCAGCAAACCAGTCTGCATGATTCCTGTGTTTCCTGCCGCAGCAATGTCTCTATCCTTTTTCCGCCACATGCAGGCAGACAATGCCCGAACACAACGGAATATGGTAAATCCGTTTGAAACCCGCCGCGCGCATTTCATCGCTCAAGGCATCCGCCGAGGGGAATTCGATGATGCTCCTGGCGAGGTAGGCATAGGCACCGGGATCTCCGGAAAGCCTGCCGACGACAGGCAATATCCTTTTCAGATAGAAATTGTAGATGCCGAGCCAGATACGCGTCTTTCCCGTCCCAAATTCCAGGATACAGGCCCGGCCTCTGGGCTTGAGGACTCGCGCCATCTCCGCGAAGGAGGCTGAGCGGGGGGCAATGTTGCGGATGCCGAAAGCCATGGTGAGACCGTCCATACACGCGTCGGGGAGAGGCAGGGCTCGTGCGTCGGCCCCGACGGAAAGAACGAAGTCTTTGTCTTCTCCCGAAAGCTTCTTTTGCCCATGCACCAGCATGGGAGGGCAAAAGTCCATTGCCAGCACCTGTACGGCGGGGTGGCGCTTGCGCACCGCTAATGTAACATCCAACGTACCCGCAGCAAGATCGAGAACCCGCTTTCCTTCCGCCTGCCCGGGAAGTACGGCATCAGCAAGGCATTTTCGCCAGCCTTGGTCCAAACCCAGGCTTAAGAGCCTGTTCAACGGATCATACCATTTGACGATACGGGCGAAGAGCCCCGAAACTTTTGCCGCGTGTGCGTCGGTCGCCGTTCCGGTTTTTTCTTCAAGTAGTTCTTGAGAGTTTTCAGCGTTCACTGGTGTCATCCTGTGTCGCGTTGTCTTCCAGCGTATCGAGAACAATCTTGTAGATGGCGGGGAAATGTTCCGCAAAGTTGCTCGGAGAAATACGCTGGGTTTCGATGAATTTGACGATGATTTCTTTCGTAACCTGCAACGCTTCTTTATTTTCTTTACCCATGAGTACCCCTCACGGTTCAGTGTCGGAAAACCCGTCCGTTGGGGAATGGCCTTGACCACAATGGACAAAACCGGACGGGGAAAACAGGAAGAAACAGGCCATGCTCCTCCCCGTTTTTTTCATACATATCACGTAAGCGTATTCCGGTCGAGCGGTGTAGCCTCCACCAGATCGGCAAAAGTCCGCATATGGCATAGGGCCGTATCAATAGTGTTGGTTTCTACCGCAACTGAGCCGGATCAAAGGAAGAGGCGTCTTCCTTTTTGGGAAGACGCCTCAATACCAAAGATGTTGCGGTGAACTATTCGAAGGTTTCCGTGCCGGTGTTCAGCTCACTGACATCCTCATTCTCCGCGAAAGGCTCCGTATTCAGATCCCCTTCAAGCTTGGAAACGAGCAGGGCACCCGTGGCATCGCCGAGGACGTTGATGGAGGTGCGGATCATATCGAGCACACGGTCGATGCCAGCGATCAGGGCCAACGCTTCCAGCGGGATGCTGATCTGGGTGAAGACGAGGCTGACCATGATAAGGCCAGCTCCGGGGACGCCGGCTGTGCCGATCGAGGCGAGAAGCCCCATGAGCATGACGGTAAGCTGGTCGCTCAAGGTCAGCGGGATGCCATACACTTCGGCGGCGAAAACAGCCGCGACGCCCATATAAATGGCGGTGCCGTCCATATTGATGGTATTGCCGAGCGGGATGGAGAAGCTGGCAACGCCCTTGGAGGCCCCGAGGCGGCGTACGGATTGCAAGTTGGTGGGAAGGGCCGCCGCGCTGGAGCACGTCGTAAAGGCGATGAGCCACGGTTCGAAAACGCCGCGGAAGAACGTGGGAAGCGGGATACGGACCACATATTTGACCAGCGGGCTGTAACAGATGATGACGTGCAGGACGGACGCGATGGCCGAGACGAGGATGAGCTTGCCGAGAGGCAGGAGCACCTTGAGGCCATGCTGGCTGACGGTGTAGGAAATGAGGCCGAACACGCCGATGGGGGCATACATCATGACCATATTGGTCATGCGGATCATCACGTCGCCGATGAGTTCAAAAATACGGAGCAGCGGTTTGCCCGTTTCGCCGAGGGAGCTCAGGGCAAAGCCGAAAATAACGGCAAAGAAGATGACCTGCAGCATGTTGCCCTTGGCGAGGGCATCTATGGGGTTCATAGGCACGATGTTGAGCAGGGTCTGGATCAGGCTGGGCGGCGTAATCTGCTTTGCCTCCAGGCCTTTTGTGGAAAGATCCAGCCCAATGCCGGGCTGCATGATGTTGGCGAGGAACAAACCGATGGCCACGGCCACGCCCGTGGTGAGGAAGTAGTAGACGAGCGTTTTGGTGGCGACGCGCCCCAGTTTGCTCAGGTCATGGATGCCCGCGGCCCCTGCAATAATCGTGGCAAGGACCAGAGGCACGACCACCATGCGGATCAGGGTGATGAAAAGCTGCCCGAACGGGCGCAGGTAGGCGGCGGTAAACTCGGCGGAAGTCATGCTCCCGACGATGACGCCAAGGACAAGCCCGATGACCATCTGCACCGGAAGGCTCATTTTGGAATGTTTCTTTGACATAATCTCCTCCCCTCATACGATTGATGTAGTCAAAACGGCTGCCTGCAAAGGGGCAACCAAGGTACGGCTCTACGGTCATAGACAATTGTGGCGCAAAGGACAAGAACTAATTGTTTTTCTATTTATTAAATAAAGTAACTAGGTTGAAAGATTGTAAATCGGTATTCCATACACAATATGCCGCGCACGGAGAGGTGATCTGACCAAAAGGGAAAAGGGGCTCGTCCGGCAGGGTTGACAAGTGCACGCAAACAGGCTCAAAAAAGAACCATGCAAAGAGAAGCCTTCACCCGGTGCGTTCCCGGATGGTCTCGGTGCTTCTTCAAGCTTTCATCCGAACGGAGACGATATGAGCACAGGACAGATGGACAATAAGACCTATGACGTCATTTTTGTCGCTCGCAAGAATGCGGAAAACAAGAATGCGGGAATGATTGCGGAAAATGTGGACAAGGCAACCGCCATTCGCTTCGCCCAAAGATATTGCCACCGTAACGAAGATAACGAAGGCGTGATGATTGCCTATCACGGAACGACGGTTCAGCCGGAAGGCTCGGAATGGTGGTTCCACTAGGACCTGCTGCTTCGCAGAAAGAAACAAAGACAGCCCGAAAGGATTCCGGGCTGTCTTTGTTTTGCCGTGCGTATGCTGCGGGCGTTAAGGCGGCGGATGGAGTTATTTCAACGCGGCCTGCGTAATGGCGGGGACGCTTTCAACCAGCAGCGTCGTCACCTTTTCGGCGTTTTGCTTGAAGACGAGAGACACTTCCTCCCAGCTTACCGGGGCTTCGTCCTCCTTCCAGCAGTCGTAGTCCGTGGACATCGCCACGGCGGCATAAGGGATGCCCGCTTCATTAGCAAGCGCCGTTTCCGTGGAAACGGACATGTTGATGACATCGGCCCCCCACATCCGGAACATGCGGGATTCCGCCTTGGTGGAGAAGCGGGGGCCTTCGATGGTGACGACGGTTCCGGTGGGATGGAAAGGGAAATCGTTTTTGCGGCAGCCGTCGATCAGGATTTGGCGAAGAGAGGCGTCGAACGGTTCGGCCATGGGCGCATGGACGGGCTGGCCCGGCTTGAAATAATCGTGGAACGTCATTTTCCGCTGTTTGGTGAAGTCGATGAACTGATCGAGGATGACGAGATCGCCGCGCCGGATTTCCTTCCGGAGGGAACCGGTCGCCGTCGTTGCGAGGATGTGCGTGCATCCGGCATCTTTGAGTGCCTGGATGTTAGCCCGGTAATTGACTGAAGAGGGCGCAATCGTATGGCTGCGCCCATGACGCGCCAATACGGCCACGGGAATGCCCGCGATTTCGCCTTCCCGGAGCGGCGAGGACGGCTCGCCCCATACCGTGCCGGTAAATGTGTCCCGCGCGTTGGTAAAAATGTTCAGGTTGTCGAGGCCGCTGCCGCCGATGATGCCTATTTTGATGTCCATGATCAGTCCTTTGTCATGTTCAGGGAAAGAATGAGGTTGAGGGTGGAGGCGATGCTTTCACCGTACGCGAAAACACCTTCGTTATGCCCGGCCGTTACAAAGACTCCTTCGGAAGGAGAAAGCTCTTCCGTGATCAAGCGTGCCACTTCGCGGGAAAGGGCGGGGGTTCCGTAGGCGACGGATTCCGGAGTCCGGGGGAAGCCTTCCGCCAGCAGGGACGTAAAGAGGAATGGGCTGTGGATGTGGATGACGCAGCGCGCTTTGTTGGCCGCGCCATAAACGGCCCCGTGCGTCATGGACTCCGAAGAGGCTTGGACGGGGCCGAAGGATGCCACGGTATTTTCGAGGGGGTCAAACGCGCGGATGAGGCTGTAACCTTGTTTTCCCAGAAGGCGGCTGGAGCCCGTTCCGCTCCCGCTGATGAGAAACAGGTTCCCCGCCAGCCGCAAAGAGATGTTCCCGTAACCGGTGCCGGAAGGGTAAACGCCGATGAGCCCCGCGTCATGAAGCGTCGTGCGCGCCGCATCCAGTTCGGGAAAAAGCGTCAGCGCATCAAGCGCCGTTTCGCGTATTCCAGCGGGCAAGGTACGGAGGGACGTCTCGACGTCTCCCCTTGTATGGCTCGCTTGGTATTTGACGACGCCGTCAATCGGTTCAGCGGTCATGGCGTGCCGTTCCTGTGGACTCGGGATACAGGGAGTCGATGCCTTCTTGAGTAGCCTGGCAGACGCCGCGTTCGGAAATGAGCCCTGTGATGAGCCTATTCGGGGTAACGTCGAACGCCCAGTTTCGGGCGGGGGTTTCGTCCGGACAAATCTGGACGTCAAGCACGCTGCCGTCGGGCGTTTTCCCGCTCATGATACGGACTTCCGCAGCTCCGCGTTCTTCAATGGGGATTTCCGCCACGCCGTCATCAAGGGAAAAGTCGAACGTCGAGGAAGGGAGCGCCACATAAAAAGGAACGCCGTTGTCGTGCGCCGCCAGTGCCTTGAGATAGGTACCGATCTTGTTGGCAGCGTCGCCCCTGCGGGTAACCCGGTCCGCGCCGACGATGACGATGTCCACCTGCCCGTGCTGCATGAGATGCCCGCCCGCATTGTCCGCGATCAGCGCGTGGGGCACGCCGTGCCGGGAGAGTTCCCACGCCGTGAGGCTTGCACCTTGGTTACGGGGACGGGTTTCGTCGACCCACACATGCACGGGAAGGCCCGCGTTGTGCGCCGCGTACACGGGAGACAAGGCCGACCCGTAGTCCACGAAGGCCAGCCAGCCCGCGTTGCAATGCGTCAGGATGTTGACGGGGGCTCCGTTCGCTTTCTTTGCCGCCAGCGCTTCGAGCAGCGTTTTTCCGTGTTCGCCGATGCGCTTGCACGCCTCGGCGTCTTCGTCGGCGATGGCTTGGGCTGTAACTTTGGCGATATGCCGCTTTTCTTCCGGGGAACTTCCCCGCGTCATGGCGGCAAGCTGGCGGTCAACGGCCCATGCCAGATTGGAGGCCGTGGGGCGGGTTCGCTTCAAGGCGGTTGCGGCGTCGGACATGAACGTGTCGAAAGCTTCAGTGTCCTGCGCGGGAGCTTCGCAGGCGGCAAGCCACATGCCGTATCCGGCTGTTGCGCCGATGAGCCCCGCACCTCGGACGAGCATGTTCCGGATGGCGTCACAAAGCGCACTGAACGACGTGATCGTCGCTGTCTCGAAACGATGGGGCAACACATGCTGGTCAATGACATGCAGGCGATCCGCCTCATCAAGCCAGATCGTCCGATACGCTTTCCCGTCTATGTTCACTTCCTTAGTCTCCCTATCGGATATTTTTATGTCTCATACCCGTAGGGTGGAAGGAATGTCCAGAGGCGGACAGTGCGGGGAAAGAGGGTTTTGTTGCGGCGGAGCGGTCAGTGTGGGGGACGGAAACTTCTTGGCACCAGAGCGGTGGCCGATCCGCCGTGTGCCCCGTTGGTGTTTGAGCAGGTATGGAAAAGAGCGGGAAGAGTTTTCCTCTCCCCGCTCTTTGGGTCAGCGTGCAGGACGCTCAGGCAGGCAAGGGAACATACCGCTCAAGCGAGATCTCAGGGTTCTGGAATACGGATTCGGGACACGCCGGACGGCCGGGGACGCCCCATGCCTGAAGCTGATGGAGCGCCATGTCCACCAACGTGTCCAGCCGCGACAGCAACAGGGGGCTCAGCGTGTTTCCATAGGTCATGTCCAGAGGCTGGGCTCCGATCAGCCGGATTTCCTCCGGGAGGCAGTCCTTCAGCTCCGCAAGGGCCAGCACTTCGGAAAAGCTGTTCTGGTGTAGGCTCATCTTGTGCGCGCTCAAATAGGCCGGGATACCTGTGCTGTCCTTCTCGACGATGGTCCCCGGCTGGAGCCCGAAGTCCACGGCGTCCAGCAACAGCAGGCGCGTGGCCCGCTCCACGAAGGCCAGCAAGGGGTGCCCCTGTGTTCCGGCATCCACTATTTCCACGTTGTCGGGAAAGGCATACCGCGAAAAGAGCCGTTCCGCGACCCGGACGCCGAAGCCTTCATCCCCATAGAGGATATTGCCAAGCCCCAATACGACGATCCGTTCCATGATCAGCCTCCCTTTCCTGAGCGCAGCAGCCGGAATCCGCTGAACATGGTCGAGACGAGCGTGGATTTGCCCATGATTTCTTCACGGATGACCATATACAAGTGAATGATGATGAAGCACATGAGGAACAGCATACCCAAGCGGTGGTAGCTGTGCAGATCTCGCCCGCTGTCGCCGATCCAGTAAATGAAGTCCACCACCAGATGGAACGGCTGGAGGATGACCGAGTCGGACGATTGGACGTACATGCCGAAGCCCGTCAGGATCATGATGATGAGCAGGTTGATGCAGGTCATCATGCCGAGCTGGGCCAGCGGATTGTGCCCGATGTGCTCGCGCGGGGTCCTGTCGAGAAACAGGTACCAGCGGAAGTCCGACAGCAGGTCCAGCCACCAGCTTTTTCTCCAGAACGGAATGATGAAAACCTGTCTGGAGTATTTGTTGCCGAAGAACGCGAAGATGATGCGCCAGAGCAGGCCGATGGTGATGATGAATCCGGCGATGAAGTGGGCCATGCGGGTATAGCCCATGTAAAAGAGATAGGTCGGGTCGCCGTCCAGCGAATGCCACGGCTTGCCGATGATGTACCCCGTAGGGATAAGCACGAGAAACGAGAGCACCATGCTCCAGTGCCAGATGCGGATCGGCAGCTGGAAGACATAGATGGGTTTCCCTTCCTGAATAGGTTCGTTCATGGCGTTCTCCTTAGTCCATATGGACCGTCAGCAGTTCGCTGCCGTCCGGCCCCAAGACGTGCGTCGCACAGGCAAGGCAGGGATCGAAGCTGTGGAGCGTACGCAGGATTTCCAGCGGCTGCTTGGGCACATCCATCTTCGTGCCGAGCAGGGCGGCCTCATACGGGCCGAGCTGGCCGCCGTCGCTGCGCGGTGCGGCGTTCCATGTGGTCGGGACGACACACTGGTAGACGTCCACCTTTTTGTTTTTGATGACCGTCCAGTGCCCGAGCGCGCCGCGGGGGGCCTCGGTGAAGCCGACGCCGCGGGCTTCCTGCGGCCATGTGTCGGGATCCCACTTGTTGGTGAAGACGGCGGTGCTGTCGCCGTTCTTGAGGTTCGTTATGAGCTTGTCGAAGAAGACCTGCATGGTATCGGCCGCCCAGTGCGCCTCCTGCGCTCTGGTGAGGATGCGGCCCATAGTCGATTGCAGCGACGTGACGGGCGCCCCGATCCGGGCACACAGATCGTCGACGCGGGCGACGATGTCCGGCTGCTTGAGCTGGTAGGCGATAAGCGTCCTTGCCAGCGGCCCCACTTCCATCATGTTGCCGCGCCAGCGGGGTGTCTTGATCCACGAATAGGGCGCGTTTTCATCAAGCTGCTTGATGTCCGTCCTGCTCCCCTTGGTGGCGGGTCCAAGCTCGAAGTGAGGCACGGTTTCGCCCTGATAGGGATGCAGGGAGGTAACGCCCTTGGGATACGTGTACCACGAACGCCCGACTTCTTCACGGATCTGATCCTCGTCGGACAGGTCGACGGGCAACACTTCATTGAAGTTGCCGTTGATGATTGCCCCGCCGGGGATGAGCAGGCTTTTTTGCGAGTAGTCGTTGGCGATGGACGGAAACGCCCCATACGCCAGCAGCGACTGGTTGGAGAGGCCCGTGCCGAGGTGCAGCCACTCCGGATAGAACTTGGCGAGGGCGATGCTGTCGGGGACGAGCACCTGCGCCGAGAATTCACGGCAGCGCTTGATGATCGACAGGACGAGCTCTAGGCGTTCCATGTTGATGACGTCGGCCCCGCCCTTGCCATTGATGTTGAGGGCCAGAGGCACGCCTCCCACCAACCAGTTGGGGTGGGGGTTCTTGCCGCCGAAGACGGTATGGATCTGGACGACGTCTTTCTGGAAGTCGAGAGCCTCAATATAGTGGGCCACCAGCATGAGGTTGGCCTCGGGCGGGAACTTGTAGCCGGGATGCCCCCAATAGCCGTTCTTGAAGATGCCGAGCTGACCGGTGGAGATGATGCGGACCAGCTTTTCCTTTACGGAGGCGAAATAGCCCGGAGAGGATTGCGGCCACGGGGAAAGGCTTTGGGCAAGCCTGGACGTTTCCTTGGGATCGGCCTTGGAAGCGGAAACCACGTCGATCCAGTCCAGCCCGCCGAGCTGGTAGAAGTGCACCAGGTGGTCATGATACCATAAGGCCAGCTGCATCAGGTTGCGGATGATGTTCGCGTTGTCGGGGATGTCGATTTTGAGCGCGTCCTCGATGGCATGGACGGAGGCGAGTGCGTGCGTGCCCGTACAGACGCCGCAGATGCGTTCCACAAAGGCCCAGATGTCTCGGGGGTCACGATCCTTGACGATGATTTCCAGTCCCCGGAACATGGTCCCGCATGAGACGGCATTGGTGATCACGTTGTCGTCGTTGATGTTCACCTCGCACCTGAGATGTCCCTCGATGCGCGTAACCGGGTCGACGACGAGACGCCGCCCCGAGTCGTTAACGGTGTATCCCTGCGTTGTGTATTCGTAGGCCATGATCAGTTCCTTTCAGAAGGGGTGGAATCGTTGGAAGCGGTTTTTTCAGCCTGTGCGGTCTTGGTTTCCTTGGAGCAGTCGCCGTCCTTGCCGTAGCGGTGCTTGAGGTGCACGGCGGTACTGATGGCCGCGTGCGTCACCACGCCGGCACCGATGCCGGCGACGGCGGCCACGCCCACGGTTTCGGCAGTCGTGTTGGTTCCGAATTGGGGAATGTTGGTGATGCGGCTGTAGAAGGAACCGTGATCCCAGAAGTTCTGTTCGGCACAGCCGATGCAGCCGTGGCCGGACTGGATGGGATAGGAAACCCCGTTGTTCCACCGGGTGACGGGGCACGCATTGTAGGTCGTCGGCCCCTTGCACCCCATTTTATAGAGGCAGTAGCCGAGGCTCGCCGCGGCGTCGTCCCAAGACTCCACAAACTGTCCCGCGTCGAAGTGGGCGCGGCGTACGCATTGGTCGTGCACGCGTTTGCCGTAAAAGACCTCTGGGCGTCCCTGAGAGTCGAGTTTGGGGATTTGATCATAGGTCAGGATGTAGGCGACGATGTTGCTCATAACGTCCGGGATGGCGGGGCAGCCCGGGACCTTGATGATCGGCTTGTCGTGAATGACTTTGTGGATAGGGGTCGCCTGAGTCGGATTGGGGCGGGCAGCCTGCACGCATCCCCATGAGGCGCAGGTCCCCCATGCGACGATGGCCTTGGCTCCGGCGGCTCCGCGCTGGAGTTTGTCCATGAAGGGACGCCCTCCGTCGATGCAGTACATGCCTTCTTCGCCAAGAGGCGGATTGCCTTCCACCGCGAGGATATAGCGTCCCTTGTAGGTGCTGATGGCTTCTTCGAAACATTCCATAGCCTGATCGCCCGCAGCCGCCATGATGGTGTCCTGATAGTCCAGCGCGATCATGGAAAGGATGATGTCGGAAGCCAAAGGGTGCGCCGAACGGATAAAGGATTCCGTGCAGCAGGAGCACGAAAGGCCGTTGATCCAGAGAACGGGCAGATAGGGTTTGGTTTCCATAGCGTGGGCGATTTCGAGGTGGCCCATTGGGCCAAGACCCAAGGCAACCGCCGCCATAGAGCAGAATTTCAGGAAATCACGTCGACAGATGCCTCTGCGGCGCAGCACTTCGTACTGGGTTTCCTCTGGGTTGAACATGGATACATCCTTCTTTTGGTCAGCGTTGTGTTCAAGACGGGTCCTTGGCAAAAGACACATCCGCACGGACGGCTTCTTTTTCTGCCGTACCTGTTTCACACTGAAGCCTTTTCGGGGATGTCCGTCAACCGCATGATAGCTGTATCCCTATGATAAATGCGGGATTGGAGGCGTTGAGGCGTTAGAATGTGCCGAGAAAACAAAAAAGGCATACCGTTTTTTCCGGTATGCCTTTTCCCTGACGAGAGAAGGGGAAGGGTTAGCGCGCGCCCTTGGGGAAGAGCACCACGCCGATGGTCTTGAGGATGATCCGGACGTCCAGCAGGATGGACATGTTTTTGGCGTAGTACAGGTCATACTCCAGCTTGCGGCGGGAATCCTCGACGGAGGAGCCGTAAGGGTAACACACCTGAGCCCAGCCGGTGACGCCGGGCTTGACCGCGTGGCGCAGGCTGTAGAAGGGGATTTCCTTCTCCAGTTCCTTGACGAATTCAGGGCGTTCCGGGCGAGGTCCGATGAGGCTCATTTCCCCTTTGAGCACGTTCCACAACTGGGGCAATTCGTCGATGCGGGTCTTGCGGATGATTTTCCCCACCTTGGTGACGCGCGGGTCGGATTTCATGGCCCAGACAGCACCGTTTTTCTCGGCGTCGGTACGCATGGAGCGGAATTTGTAGACGGTGAAATCCTGCCCGAACAGGCCCACGCGACGCTGCCGGTAAATGACGGGGCCGGGAGATCCCACACGGATGGCAATGGCGGTGAGAAGCATGATGGGCGATGTGCAGATCAGCAGGCCGAGCGTGGCGAACAGGTCGAAAGCCCGCTTGAGGCGGCGCAGGGAACCTCGGGTATTGAGCGAAAAGCCTTCTTCCGTGAGCAACCATTCGGAGCTGATCTGTGAGACGGGGAGCCGGTGCACCATATGTTCGCAGAAGGAGCGGACATCGACGATCATCTGCCCGTGCAGTTTGGCATGTAGCAGTTCGGTAGCGATGTCTTCGTCGATGGGGGCGTCGGGCAGCAAGACAATCATGGTGACGTTCTGCTGTTTGGCGATTTCCTCAACTTGCATGGGGGTGCCAAGATAGGGGATTTCCCTGTCGTTATCGCAGTCGCCCACATAACCGACGATGTCGGCGTCGGTCAGGGATTCGGAAATGGTCTGGCGTACCTTCCCGGCACGGTCGGTCCCGATGAGCAGGATTCTGGCTTTATGCACAAACCGGCCGATGTGCTTGTAATAGAGCGCACGCCAGCCAAGGCAGAACAAAAGGCACAAGCTGAAGAGCAGCAGCAGTGTCCTGCGATCGAAACGCCAGTGCTGGAACGCATAAAATGCGGAGGCGGAAGCGATGGCGCCAAGGAAGAAGGCTATGAGGACCCGGCCTGTGGTGTCCTTGAAATCTTCAGCCCCGACGTTATAGGCATCCAGCACGTAAAAGAAGAAAAGGTAGGAGACGACGGTAAACAGCGACGCCCCTGTGTAGTCGTCCAGAACGGAAAGATCCGCAGGCAGCATAAACCACCCGGTAATGCTGAGCGCCGCAAGGATGCAGACGGCATCCAGAACTTTAAACAGCCCTTTGCGATAACCGCTGATAAGCAAGGGAAACCTCCAGTGAATCCTCGTTACGAAACCAACTTCATGACGCTGAGGATAAGATCGGCAGCCTTGCGGGCATCCAGTTCTGTTTCCGCAATGAACCTTCCTTCCTTCCCCATACGGGCCGTCAGAGCGCTATCCTCCAAAAACGACTCCAACGCCTTTGCCAAGGCCTCGGGGGTCCGTACAGGCACGAGAAAACCATTCTTCCCGTCGACGACCACGTCCCGGCATCCGGGAACATCGGTTGCCACGATGGGACGTCCCATGCTCATGGCTTCCATGAGCGAACACGGCAAGCCCTCCCGCCAAGAGGGGAGAACGACAACATTCGCCTGCCCGACATAGGGGCGCACATCACGCGTGACGCCGAGGTATTCGATAATACCTTCCCGTTCCCATCCCTTGACCGTTTCAAGAGGGACTCCGCCCCTGGAGCTTTCGGGAGCACCCAGGAGCTGGAAACGGGCATTGGGATACCGTTTCTTTACCAGACGGGCCGCTTCCGCATATTCATACAATCCCTTGGCTTCAAGAAGCCTTCCCACAAGAAGGAATGTAAGGGGGGCTTCGGGAAGAGGTGCCACGGCAAACTTGTCCGTGTCCACTCCCGTACCTTTGGTCATGACGACATGGGCACCGCGCGGCAGGCAATGCCAATCCCGAAACGTCTGGACATCGTCCGTATTCTGAAAGAACACGGCATCGCTAAAAGAAAGCGAAATACGATAGAGGGAGGAGGCCAGATACGTGAGCATCTTTTTTACTGGGGTGTTGGCCTCAAACATATACCCGAGCCCCGTAATCATGGCGTAGCGGGATCGGATGCCCGCCAAAGCTGCCATCGGAATACCGTAAATGACCGACTTGATGGTGGACGCATACAGGATATCGGCGCGTTCCTCACGGAAGATCCTGTACAGGGCAAGGCAAGTTTTTAAATCATGGACTGGATTCAGCCCCTTGTTGTCCAAAGGATAGTTGCGGATACTCGCCCCAAACCCCTTGAGGGTGGCTTCGGCTTCGGAATCGCCCGCAGGGACGAGGCACGTTACCTGATGCCCTTCTTCCTGTAGGCGGGAGATGAGCACACTCCAAAAGCTAACCAGAAAACTGGCCCTATTATTCATAATAATGATGTTCATGGCGGAAGAGTATAGCAGTGCGCCGAAGAGAAAGGAAGAGGGATAGGGGGCTTTCCCGCAGGAGGGAAAGGATCAGGTCCGTTTTTTGGGCTGTGCCGCCTGCTGGAAGAGGCGCCCGCGTACGACTGATGTTTGGCCGAACTTGTCTTGAAGCTCGTCCATGACCTTGTCCAGCTTGGTGCGGCGTTCTTCGTTGGATTGACTGTCCTTTCCGATGGTAGGGAGCCGCAATTGGTGCGGCGGGCTGTCGAAACCGGAGACGCCTACACCGATGAGCCGGATTTTCTCCTCAAGACGCATGTGATCGAGCAGATCACACGCTGTTTCATAAATGGTTTCCGTAGCGCTGGTCGGGGCATCAAGCGTGACCCTGCGGGTAATGATCCGAAAATCTGCATACTTGATTTTGAGCGTGATCACGCGGCCCTGAAGCCTTTGTTTCCGTAAGGTGCGCCCTATCCGATCCGCATGGCGGAAAAGCCAGCTCTTGAGGAAGCCTATATCGCGGGTGTCGATGTCAAAGGTCGTTTCGGCGCTTTCTGATTTGGGAGGCGTATAGGGTTCCACTTCGCGAGGGTCAATGCCTTGTGCCCGTTCGTAGAGGGTTATGCCGGCTTTTCCAAAACGGCGCTCCCAAAACACTTTGGGATAACGGGGGACATCACCTGCAGTGCGGATGGCAAGACTTTGGAGCTCTCTGACCATTGTTTTTCCCACACCCGGTATTTGTTCCACTGGAAGCGACTGAAGGAAGGCGGCCAGTTTATCTGGGTAAAGGATACTGAGCCCATCAGGTTTGTTCAGATCGGAAGCTATCTTGGCAAGAAATTTGACGGGGGCCAGCCCGATGGAACAGGTCAATCCTCCGGTTACTTCCTTCACTTCGCGTTTGATGCGCCGGGCCATGTCTTCCACAGGGCCAAAGAGCCGTTCCAGCCCCATCGCGTCAAGATAGGCTTCATCGACGGACGCTTTTTCGACTCGAGGGGAATACGAGCGCAAGACATCAATGACGGTTCGGGAAACCTCGGCATAGCGTGCCATACGCACGGGAACGAGGATAGCATGAGGGCAGAGCTGCAATGCCTGTGCTATGGGCATTGCGGAATGGACGCCGAACTTCCGGATTTCGTAGGAAGCCGCACTGACGACTCCCCTGGGACCGCCTCCGCCAACGATGACCGGTTTGCCGCGCAGTTCAGGATGGTCTTTCTGTTCAATGGAAGCGTAAAATGCGTCCATGTCCACATGCATAAACCATTTCTGCAATTTTTTACTCATGACATTTTTATGTTACTTGTAAATGTAAAAATAGAAATTCTGGAGGGATACAACTGAGCCCCTCCAGAGGCTCAGCATGTGCCTAATTTTCCTTTTGAGGTGCTTGAACAGGCTTGAGCCATCTCATCCGTCAACGGGCATAGAAAATTCAGAGTTTCAAGGGAATGCAGTCAAATGGGTAACCGTAACAGCTTTGCATCCCCGACATTGTGCGGCTGTGCGGTGTAGAACATTGAGCTCCAACATGGTGGGACTTCCATTATATGTTATCCCTTTTTGATAAATAATTGTTGATAACTATGCTGTAAGTATTGAGAAAAAAGTAACGTTACCTGCGTTCATTTCTCTTTTCTTGAGGTATTTCAATAGAAGACAGGAATGAACACACAGCGGCAATAAAGCGAAAGAGATTATAATTCAGATAGTCATTAACTATAACATATGCATAACTGAAATTGTAATGCAGAAATGCATTGACAGTGAAAAAAAGAGCAAGTAGGGTCAAAACATGGCAGGGTTCCCTTCTCCCCTCCTTTTTTACCCCCCTGTGAGGTATCCATGATCCGTAGAACGTTTCTAAAAGGTGCGGCTGCTGTTTCGTTTTCTCTCATGGTTTCACCGGCATTGACAGCTTTTGCCAAGGATTCGGTGCGTGTTTATATGGGCGGTCCCATTTTCACCATGAACAAGAACAACGACATCGCAGAAGCCATCGCGGTGAAAGGTGAAACGATTCTGGCCGTGGGCAAGAAGGCCGAGGTTATGGCCGCTGCGGGTTCGGGCGCCACCGTAGTGGATCTTAAGGGCAAAGCGCTTATCCCCGGCATGATCGACGGGCACAGCCACTTCCCATCAGGGGCTTTCAATGAGTTGACGATGGTCAATCTCAACGTGCCTCCTCTTGGGCGTGCTGAGTCGATTGCGGATATGCAGAGCCTGCTGAAGGAACGTGCAGCCCAGACGAAAAAGGGTGAATGGATCGTCGGTTATAACTATAACGACTTAGCGATTAAAGAACAACGGCATCCAACCCGTGCCGATCTGGATGCGGTGTCCACCGAGCACCCCATTTTTGTGAAGCATGTGTCCGGCCATTTAGGTGTGGCGAACAGCAAAGCTCTGGAGTTGGCCGGTATTACGGAAGAGACGCCGAATCCTGAAGGCGGTAAATTCCGTCGCGGTCCGGACGGAAAGCTGGATGGGGTGTTGGAAGGTCCGGCGGCCCAAGCGCCTGTTTCAGCCATCCGTCCCAAGCCTACGGCCGCACAATATGAAGAGGCCGTGCGTCGTGACAATATGATCTACGCCGCTGCGGGGATTACGACGGCCAACAATGGCGGCAGCCCCACAGTGGATGACTTTTTCCTTAAGGCCAGCGAAAACGGCGATCTGGGCATCCGTGTGGTCATCTGGCCCAACGGCCGTAATGCCAAGTTGATAGAAAGCTATGGCGAAAAGCGGCAGGGTGCGCAGCTGGATAAGGCAGGCAAGGTGTTCCTTGGGCCGGCCAAGCTTTTTGCCGATGGTAGCCCGCAGGGCTATACGGCATGGTTCTCCAAGCCCTACTTCAAGCAGTTGCCCGGTAAGCCGGCAGATTTTCGCGGTTTTCCGGTATTCAATTCGCAGGAAGAATTGTTTGCGCTGGTCCAGAAACTCCACGATGCGGGCTGGCAGATCACCACACATACCAATGGCGACCAAGCCATTCAGGACATGATTGACGCGTATAGCGCCGCTTTGGAAAAGAATCCGCGTAAGGACCATCGCCATATTCTCAATCACTGCCAGTTCTGTCGTCCTGATCAGGTGGTGGCCATTGCCGAAAAGGGCTTTGTGCCTTCCTATTTCGTGACCCACACATGGTTCTGGGGCGACATCCACCGCGACATGGTGGCCGGTCCCGAGCGTGCGGCCCATATCAGCCCGTTGAAGGCGGCACTGGATCATAAGATTACCTTCGCCTTGCATAACGATACGCCCGTGACGCCCATCAGTCCGCTTATGGACGTCTTTTCGGCAGTCAATCGTCTCACGTCCTCGGGTAAGGTTCTTGGCCCTGATCAGCGCATCGACGTTATGGAAGCCCTGCGCGGCGTAACCATTAACGGTGCCTATATGCAGCGGCTCGAGGATAAGATCGGTTCTCTGGAAAAGGGCAAGCTGGCGGATATGGTTATCTTGGACAAGGACCCCACCAAGGTGGATCCGGTCAAGTTGAAGGACATCATGGTGGAAGAAACTATTGTGGGCGGTAATACGGTTTACAAGCGCGCTTGATGCGCCGTTGCCTGATACTTAAAAAGGCCCGCCCAAAGCGGGCCTTTTTAAGTATCGTATTGCGTCGGAATATGCAGCATAGGCGACTTAGAAGCTGATATTATCCAGATGCGCGTGCTGGATAAGCTCCGGGATGTCGGTAAAGTTTTCGAAATCCCAGCTCACGAGTTCAGGATAGGTCAAGTGTTGCAAACCTTGCGGATTGGCCGAAATAATGAACCACCGTTGCCCCGCAGCGTCTTCCCCCCAGCCGAAACCGATCACAAGATCTTCGAGATATTTGGGAAATCCCTGATACAAGGCGGTGTATTCCGCCACAAAGGCCTCGTGGGCTTCTTTAAACGAAGGGTACATCTGACGACCGGATTCCGTACTTGCCATGCTGTGCTCCTGTTGTAATCAGCCTCATCGCAATGGGCCGCCATCATGAGTGCAAGACGTTCGCCGTTGGGCTCTTCGTCACGCTGCTGTGGTGGCCCGCCATAGAAAATACATATCTACGGTTGAAGGTTACCCTAAAATAACAGCGAGGTATCTGAATCGCAAGGTCTAAGATGGGCTTCTCATGGACAATGTGCCCCATGCCATGTAGCGCTGGGCAGCAATGGCGCGAGAAGTATGATTGGGATTTTTGAATATGAAGGATAGCCCTATCTCCATAGTGTGCTTCTTGGGAAATCATATACTTGCAACAGGAGGCATCTTAATAAAGAAGCCTCAGAGGTAAGGGCTTCAGGTAACAATGATTGGGGCGACAGAAATGCCCATGTAGCTTACAGACTGAGGGAGTATCGTTATGCGCGCTATTGTCATGACGGCATTTGGCGGCCCGGAGGTTTTGCGCCTTACGGACATTCCGGAACCAGAACCGGAACATGGGCAGATCCGTGTTCGGCTGTATGCGGCGGGGGTCAATCCTGCCGAAGCCTATATCAGAACGGGCCAGTATGCCTTCTTCAAACCCACATTGCCCTATACCCCCGGGTTTGATGGCGCGGGAGTTGTGGACAAGGTGGGCGAGGGGGTGCAAGGCAGTAAACCCGGTGATAGGGTTTTTGTGACGGCTCTTACGGCGCGACGCAATACGGGGACTTATGCTGAGAAGGTTGTCTGTGATGCGGAGGCTGTTCATCTCCTGCCCGATGCCGTTACGCTTGAGCAAGGTGCGGCGGTGGGATTTCCCGGTATGGCCGCGTATAGGGCTCTTTTTCAATGTGCAGGCCTTAAGCCCGCAGAACGCATCCTCATACACGGCGCGAGCGGAGGTGTGGGGACCGTCGCCGTACAGCTGGCGCGTGCATGTGGAGCGTTCGTAATCGGTACCGCAGGGAGCCCTGCCTCTATGGAACTTGTCCGCAGCATCGGAGCGCATATCGTATTGGATCACACGCAACCGGGCTATCTGGATACGCTGGCCGCGCTTACGGATGGAGTGGGGCCGGATGTGATTCTCGAAATGCTTGCGGATAAGAATCTGGAAAATGACATGCGGATGATAGCCAAGCATGGGCGTATTGTCGTCATAGGCAGCCGGGGCAGCGTTGAAATGACGCCGCGTCTGCTCATGGCCAAGGAATCTGTGGTGATGGGCATGGCCATCTGGCATAGCGCCCCGGAAGAGGCACGCATGGCGGAAGCTGCGGTTGCGGCCGCGTTGCGGAGCGGTGCCTTGCGTCCTGTTCTTGGCGACATACTGCCCCTTGAAAAGGCGGCTCAGGCACATGAGGACATCATTGCGCGCGGCGGCAAGCCGGGCAAGATGCTCCTGCGCATTGAGTAAGGCTACGCCAGAAAAGCAAGGTTTGCTGGCCGTGATTCCTCCCTGAGATTCACGGCCTTTTTGTGAAGGGAACGTCCGCTCCTGTGACTTTGGAAAGCTTATTCTTTAAAACGAATAGAGGGGGTGTTTTAATAATATCCATATACGATAACTGGATACGGATGCATATCCCCATGTGATGTCAGCTTGACCTGCCCAGTGAAGCGGTGCATAGATTTCCGAGTAGAACGGATGACAAGAAAATACCTTGCTCCCCCTTCCATTATGGAGGTTAGGGCTTATATGGTATTCTGTCGGGAGAAGTCCCTTTAACGAATCGTTATGCTCTCCGGGCGTGACTCCGGTTGCACCCCGGATTGGTGACCAGCTTTTTTGGAGGACAGCATATGTGGGAATACACGGATACCGTTCGGGAGCATTTCCTGAAGCCGCGTAATGCGGGTGAACTTGCTGATGCCAACGCCATTGGCGAGGTGGGAAGCCTTGCTTGCGGCGATGCCTTAAAGCTTTTCTTGAAGATCAACGACAAAGGCATCATTGAAGATGCCTCCTTCCAGACGTTCGGCTGTGCCAGCGCTATTGCGTCGAGCTCTGCGTTGACTGAAATGATCAAGGGCAAGACGGTGGAAGAAGCGGCCAAGGTGACCAATAAGGATATTGCGACATACCTTGGTGGATTGCCCCGTGAAAAGATGCATTGCTCCGTTATGGGACAGGAAGCCTTGGAAGCGGCTCTGCGTAACTGGCGCGGCGAACCCGCCGAGAAGCAGCATGAGCATGAAGGCAAACTGGTCTGCAAGTGTTTTGGTGTGACCGATGTTCAGATTCGCCGTGCCATTGAGGAAAACAACCTCAAGACGGTGGAAGAGGTTACAAACTACACCAAGGCTGGCGGTGGTTGCGGAGAATGCCTTGATACCATTCAGGATATTCTTGATGAGGAATTGGGGAAGCCGAAGCTGAAGGAATTTAATCCCGCTCCGAAGTCCATAATGACCAATGTGCAGCGTATGCAAAAGGTCATGCAGGTCCTCCAGGATGAAGTCCGTCCGCGTCTCGCTGCGGATGGCGGTGATATCGAATTGGTGGATGTCGATGGCCATCGGGTCGTCGTCGCTTTGCGCGGCCTGTGCTCGAACTGCAGTTCCCGCACGGTGACGCTGAAGGATCTGGTTGAGAAGATCCTCCGTGAACAGGTGGAACCGGAAATTGTGGTTGAAGAGGTGAAGGCATGAGCGTCATCTATCTCGATAACAACGCCACGACCAGCGTAGCGCCGGAAGTTTTTGAAAGCATGATTCCGTTTTTTACGGAAAAATATGGTAATGCCTCGAGTATGCACACGTTCGGCGGGCAGGTGGGCAAGAGCATTCAGGATGCACGGGAAAAGGTTGCGGCGATGCTTGGTGCGCAGCCTGAAGAGATCGTGTTCACCTCTTGCGGCACGGAAAGCGATTCCACTGCCGTGATGTCCGCTTTGCAGGCGCAGCCTGAAAAAAAGCATGTCATCACGACCCGTGTTGAGCATTCGGCGCTTATCGCCCTCGGGCAGCATCTGGAGCAGAAGGGGTATGAGCTGACGTATCTGGGCGTGGACTCCAAAGGGCGCCTGGATCTGGACGAACTGTCGGACGCTATGCGCAAAGATACGGCCATTGTCTCCATCATGTTCGCCAACAATGAGACCGGTACCGTTTTTCCGATTCAGAAGATCGCTGAAATGGTGAAGGAGCGGGGTATCCTGTTCCATACCGACGCCGTACAGGCCGCCGGCAAGCTTCCTATTGATCTGGCCAAGATGCCGGTGGACTTTTTGGCGCTTTCCGGGCACAAGCTCCACGCCCCCAAGGGGATCGGAGTGCTGTATGTCCGCAAGGGAACGCGGTTCATCCCGTTTCTTCGCGGCGGGCATCAGGAAAGGGGGCGTCGCGCCGGCACGGAAAACGCGCCGTACATCGTAGGCCTCGGTGCCGCATGTGAATTGGCCATGAACCACATGACGGATGAAAACACGAGAGTGCCCGCCCTCCGCGATAAGCTGGAAAAAGGCCTTTTGGCGGCTATCCCCGATGCCATCGTGAATGGAGATGTGGAGAACCGTCTGCCGAATACGTCCAATATCGCGTTTCAGTATGTTGAGGGCGAGGCGATCCTGTTGCTCATGGATCAGCTCGGCATCTGTGCTAGCTCCGGTTCGGCCTGCACTTCCGGCAGTTTGGAACCTTCGCATGTACTGCGTGCTATGGGCGTTCCCTTCACCTTCGCGCATGGCTCCATCCGTTTCTCGCTGTCCCGGTATACAACGGACACTGAAATCGATTACGTCCTTGAAAATCTGCCGCCCATCATTGAGCAGTTGCGTGCGATTTCTCCCTTTAGGGCAATGAAATAGCCAGTTCTTTTTGACAGAAAAAGAAAAAGGCACCTCATCCGGGTGCCTTTTTTGTTACTGTTGCGGCGGCATTACTTGGTGAGCTGGCTATGCCAAGCGAGCAGGGCGTTCATGAGCGCCGTGACTTGCTGCTGCAAGGAGGGATCAATGAGATCTCCGGATTCGTTGAAAGAGGCGGAGAAGGCGTTGGAAAAGACTTCCGGTTTGTTCACTGGGCGGAGGTTCAAATAAACGCAGACCTGCCGCAAATGATACTGCGCGCGCGATGTCCCCATGCCGCCGCCGGCTCCCATGATGGCTACCGGTTTTCCGTTGAAAGGCGCACAGTCCGGTTCGCGTGACACCCAGTCAAGAGCGTTTTTCAGGGCCGGGGCGATGGAGTAGTTGTACTCGGGACAAGCCAGCACGAGGGCATCGGCCTCGGTCACCTGCCGGATCAGCGTTTGTACTGGTTCAGGTTTGGAATCACAACGATCGGCATTGTAAAAAGGAACATCGGCGAGATCGGCGATTTGGAAGTTCACCGTGTGGGGAAGGCATTGCTTGGCGAACCGCAGGAGCCCCGTATTGCGGGACTGGGCGCGCAGGCTTCCGGAGATGCCGAGAATATTGAGAGTAGGATTCATACGTATTCCTCCTCCTTTGAAATTAGCGCGGTAAACGCCGTTTGTCCATGAGAAAGGCAAATCAGAAGAGAGGGTGATACACAATCTGTCAAAAAAACTTAATGGGAATAAAGAAACGGCGTTATCTGCTTTTTTGAAAAAATTTTTGCAGTAAGGATGCACATTCCGGTGCGGCGATACCGCCCATATGCCATACACGATGGTTGTGGAAAGGCAGATCCAGCCCGTTGAAGCACGATTCCACAGCTCCGGCTTTGTTGTCCGCAGCCCCATAGACGACACCGGCAAGGCGGGCATGAACGATGGCGCCCGTGCACATCAGACAAGGTTCAAGCGTAACGACGAGAATGCAGCCTTCGAGGCGGTAATTGCCCAAAACGGCTCCGGCTGAACGCATGGCCATGATTTCGGCATGGGCTGACGGATCGGACAGGGTAATGGGCTGATTGTGCTCGGCGGCGAGGATCGTCCCCGCCGGATCGACGATGAGCGCCCCTACGGGGACTTCTCCTTGCTGGGGCGCTTGCCGTGCTTTCGCAATCGCTTGGAGCATCAACCCCTCCCACGACCAGCCGGAAGGAGGGGGAGGGACGGGGCCCCATGCCGTATAGGCGCGGGGGTCGCAGACTGTCTCGGAAAAGGCCGCCCAAGGATACTCCGATCCGGAGGGCGGCCTCTTGGATGGCGTCATTACAGGATGACCCGCCTGCGAATCTGCTGAACGACCTGTTCGGGCGTATCGCAGACCGTGACGAGATCGTCCACCTCGGAAGCCCTGATGTAGCCCCCGGAAACCATTGTGCTGCGGACCCAGTCGAGGAATCCGTTCCAGAAGGTACTCTGGTACAGGATAATGGGAAGCGGACGGATACGTTTGGTTTGCGCGAGCACAAACGCTTCGGAGAGTTCGTCAATGGTGCCCATGCCGCCGGGCATGACGACATACGCGAGCGCATACTTTACAAACATGAGCTTGCGCAGGAAGAAGTAGCGGTAATCACTGCGTATTTTTACATACTTATTGCATTCTTGTTCGTGGGGAAGCTGGATATGCAGGCCGACGGACGTTCCTCCGGCCTCGGTGGCTCCCTTGTTGCCCGCTTCCATGAGGCCGGGACCGCCGCCGGTGATGACGCCATAACCCGACTCGACCAGCAACTTGGCGATGGTCTCGCCCTCGGCATACAACGGGTTCTCGGGCTTGACCCGGGCGGAACCGAAAATGGACACGCAAGGACCAAGATCGCTGAGCGTTTCGAACCCATCGACAATTTCAGCGAGAATCCTAAACATTCGCCATGATTCACGGATAGATAGCATGTCTATCGGGGATTGGCTCATAGATAGCTCCTTTTGAGGTATGAAAGGGACTATAGCCCGGTGTGCATAATGGCGCAAGCGCTCCAAGAGAAACCGTGTGCGCGATGAGGGCGCGTAATTTTTCTTCTTCATATCATGTCGGTATGATGAGAATAATTCCGGCTTATGGGAGCGCATAGTTTTTCTTGTCATGGGATACCGGTTACAGGTAGTATGGGACCCTGTTTGGGAATTTACTCTGCATCAGGAGGTTCTATGAAAGTTCATTTTCTCGGTGCGGCGCAGACGGTCACCGGTTCTTGCTATCTCATTGAGGCTTGCGGGATTCGTTTTACCGTGGACTGCGGTATGCATCAGGGGAACTCCGAGATCGAGGCCCGTAACTTCGATACCGATATCTACCAATCAGGAAATATTGATTTTATCCTTTTGACACACGCTCATATCGATCATTCCGGCCTCTTGCCCCGCATTGTGCATGAGGGGTTCAAAGGCTCCATTTACTGCACGCCACCGACAGCGGCCCTTGCCGGGCTGATGCTTGAGGACAGCGCGCATATTCAAGAAATGGAAGCTGAATGGAGGCAAAAGAAGCAAAAGCGGCACACCGGACAAAACGGCAAAAGCAAAGAGATCGTACCGCTGTACACGGTTGAAGACGCCCGTAAAGTCCCGGACCAATTCCGTTTGGTGGAATACAACAAAGCCTTCGAACCCCATCCGGGCATTGCCGTCACCTATAAGGACGCCGGCCATATCCTCGGCTCCGCTTTCTTGGAGCTGACCGTAACGGAAGACGGCAAAACGACCCGTGTCGTCTTCTCTGGGGATTTGGGGCGTCCGGGCACGCTCCTGATGCATGATCCGGTCGTCGCCAGCCAGGCTGATTATCTGTTCATTGAGAGTACGTACGGCGATCGTAATCATAAGAACGAAGAAGCGACATTTGACGAACTGGCGGAAGCCATCGCCTACAGCTACAATAACCATGACAAGGTCATCATTCCCGCCTTTGCCGTGGGGCGCACACAGGAGATTTTGTACTGCCTGTACCTGCTGCGGCAGAAGGGGAAGCTCCCGGATGACATGCCCATATTCGTTGACAGCCCTCTGGCGATCCGCGCAACGGAAGTCTTCAAAGAATTCAAGGACTATTTGGACACGCCCGAGATCGACCTGTCAGGGAACATGTCCGCATTGCTGCCCAACCTGAAATTTACCTTGAGCGCTTTGGAGTCCCAGGCGTTGAATGTGATGAAAGGGCCGGCGATCATCATTTCCGCAAGCGGAATGTGCAATGCTGGGCGCATCCAGCACCACCTCCGGCACAACGCATGGCGTCCCACGGCCAGCATCGTCTTTGTCGGGTATCAGGGTGTCGGCACGCCGGGCCGTAAGATCGTCGATGGCGCAAGCTCCATCCGGCTTTTCAATGAAGATGTCGCCATCAAGGCCAAAGTTTTTACGATTGGCGGGTTTTCCGCGCACGCCGGGCAGAGCCAGATTTTGGATTGGATCCGGAAAATGGCGCATCCCGGTATGCAGGTCGTGCTGGTGCATGGCGAAGAGAAAGCACAGCAGATCCTTTCCGGCCTTATCAAAGACCAGTTCCATCTTTCAGTGTATGCTCCCGGCTATTTGGAAGAAATGGCTCTTGCGGCGGGAGCTACTCCCGAAGTGGTCGTTACCGCCCAACCGAAGAGTTATGCGCATGTGGACTGGGAATTGCTGCTTGAAGAAACGGAAGGCAAGCTTTCCAAGCTCCGTACGCGCCTTGAAAAGGCTGGGGAACGGCCTTGGGATGAACAGGTTGATATCCGGGATCGTATCCTTGAGCTCAACAAGGAATTGCTGTCCGTCCTGACTCAGCTGTAAGTGAAGAAGAGGGGCCCGCAATGGGCCTCTTTTTCTCCGTTTTTGTTTGAATAGAATCCGTTCACTTCAACGTTGGTGACAAACCGACCGTTTCCTACTGGAGTTTTCATGCGAATCATTGCCGGTGCCCTTGGAGGCCGGAATCTGAAGACGGTTGAAGGGCCGGGGTATCGTCCGGCTACGGCCAAGGTACGCGAAGCCATTTTTTCCATGCTTTCCTCGCGGGGCGTTGTATGGAGCGGTTTGCGCGTTCTGGATTTGTTTGCCGGAAGCGGAAGCCTGAGCTTTGAAGCTCTCAGCCGGGGAGCGCAAGAGGTTTGCCTTGTCGAGCGCGAGCCGAAAGTTGTGCAATGCTTGAACCAGAATGTGGAAGCGCTGGATGTGTCGGATCGGTGCCGTGTGGCGGAGAGCGATGTCCTGCGTTTTCTGCGGGGCAGGGCGTATCAGCCGTACGATGTCATCTTTGCCGATCCGCCGTATGGTGAAAATCGGCTGGTCCCTACGCTCAAGGCCATTATGAAGGGCGGCTGGCTCGCACCCGACGGCTATTTGCTTGCCGAGATTGAAGGCCTGCTGCGTTTTGACGCCGCAGCGGCCCATGAGGAACTTGAATTGGAAATCGATCGAAATTACGGACAAACCCGGATCATCTTATGGCACAAGACAAACGAGTAGCGATCTATCCCGGAACGTTCGATCCCCTGACGAACGGACACGCGAACATCATCCGGCGAGGATTGCGCATGTTCGACAACATCATCGTCGCGGTAGCCGCCGATACGGGGAAATCGCCCCTGTTTTCCCTCGAAGAGCGCGTGGCCATGGCGGAGAAAGTTTTCGCCAAGGAGCCGAATATTTCCGTTGAGCCGTTTCAAGGGCTGCTTGTGGAGTATGTTGCACGCCGGAATGTCCATACTGTGCTTCGAGGGCTTCGGGCCGTTTCAGACTTTGAATATGAATTTCAGATTGCGCTCATGAACCGCAAGCTGCGCCCGGATATTGAGACGCTGTTTCTGATTTCCGATTACCGCTGGCTGTATATCAGCTCAACCATCGTCAAGACCGTCGCAAGTTTGGGCGGAGATGTGCGCGGGCTTGTCCCGGACCATGTTCTCAGCTGCTTGCGCGAGCGCTTCGGATTCACGCACGGAGAGATCGAACCCGTATCGCTGCCGCCCGTACCGGAACTCTCGGAACTTGCGCGTTTACAGGAACTGGAAGCGTCACTCGACAGGGATACTGATAAATGACGAAACCACGCGTCGTCTGTCTTGTCGGCCCTACGGGCGTTGGAAAATCCGCGATCGCTTTACGCCTTGCCGGGCAGTTCAACGGAGAGATCATCAATGCGGATTCGCGTCAGGTTTTTGAAGCTTTTCCGATCATCACGGCTCAACCCTCTCAGGCGGAACAGTCCGTGCTCCCGCATTGCCTTTATGGTTTTTTGAAAACGGACGCCCGTTTTTCCGCCGGGGCTTGGGGGGAAAAGGCCCTGGAGCATATCGAACACACGGCATTTCCCGTGTTTGTGGGAGGGACGGGGTTATATCTCCGGGCCTTTTTTGACGGCATTGTGGATATTCCGCCCATACCGGATGATATCCTCACGAGACTTACGGAAGCGTGCCGCATCGAAGGCTCGTTGGTGCTGCATCGGAAACTGAAGGAAATCGATCCGGCATACGCCGCCCGTATCCATGAGAACGATCGGCAGCGCATTGTGAGAGCCCTTTGCGTCTATGAGGCCACAGGGAAAACCTTTTCATGGTGGCACAGCCAAACGCCGCCCCCGAGGGATGCGGATGTGCTGCGTATAGGCTTGCGCCTTCCGCTTGATACGTTGACGCCTCTGTTGGCGCGCCGCATCGACTTGATGCTTGAGGCAGGCGCGCTTGAGGAAGCCCGTTCCGAGTATGCTGTATTCCCCGAGGGGACGCTGCCGGGATGGTCCGGTATCGGATGCCGGGAACTTCATCTTTATCTTTCGGGCGTCTTGTCGTTGGATGCCGCACGGGAGCTGTGGATCAAAAATACGCGGGCGTACGCGAAACGGCAACTGACGTGGTTCAATGCGGATAGCCGGATCCAGTGGTTTGCCCCAAATGAAGGCAAAGAGATCCTCACTCTCGTCAGCGAGTGGCAGCAGCGGAAAAAGGATTAGTGACCAGACAGGTCTGCCCTTGGCTCGAATCACATAAAAGAGCCGTCCTTCCCATACAGGGGAGGACGGCTCTAGTCTTTTCAGGAGAAAACCTTACTTCTGGCTTTCTTCCACGATGCGCATCGTGGTCGTAGCGATCTCCAGTTCTTCATTGGTGGGAATGATGAGGACGGGGATGCGGCTGTCAGGTGTGCTGATGACGCGGGCCCCGGGCTTACGGGTATGGTTTTCCTTTTTGTCCACCTTGATGCCGAAGGGCTCAAGGCCTTCGCAGACGGCTTCGCGGACGAATTCATCGTTTTCGCCGATACCGGCGGTGAACACGATGGAGTCAACGTTGCCGAGCAGGAAGAAGTAGGAGCCGAGCACTTTCTTGATGCTGCGGGTCAGCATCTTGAACGCAAGGACGGCCTTTTCGTCACCCTTTTCGATGTTCGCGTGTACGTCGCGCATATCGCTGGTGCCGCAGATGCCGAGCAGGCCGGACTGCTTGTTCAGGACAGTATCGGCTTCCTGAGGCGTCATTCCCTTCTTTTCCATCATGAAGGGAACAATGGCGGGGTCGATGGAACCGCAGCGCGTACCCATCATCAGACCCTCAAGAGGCGTCAGGCCCATCGAAGTATCGATGCACTTGCCGTTCTGAACGGCGCTCATGGAAGAGCCGTTTCCGAGATGCATCGTGATGGAGTTCAGTTCCGAGAGGGGCTTGCCGAGGAAGGCCGCCGTCGCTTTCGCAATGTATTTATGGGAGGTGCCGTGGAAGCCATAGCGGCGGATGCGCAGCTCTTCGTACAACGAGTAGGGCAGGGGATACAGATACGCTTCGGGAGCCAGGGTCATGCCGAATTCGGTATCGAAAACGCCCACATTGGGAACGCCGGGGAAGAGCTTTTCCGCAACGTCGATGCCCATCAGGTTGGCCGGGTTGTGCAGCGGGCCGAGGGGGAAGCAGTCGCGGATGATTTCTTTTACCTTTTCGTCGATAAGCACGGGATCGGTGATCGCTTCGCCGCCATGCAGCACGCGGTGCCCGATTGCCGAGATTTCCGACTTGTCCTGAATAACGCCCTTTTCGGAGTCCAGAAGCAAGGAAATGACGTCTTCCATCCCTTCAACGTGCGTGGGGAAGGGACGCTCGACAACGATTTTCTCTTCCTTGTCTGTACCGGGAGCAATCTTATGGCTCAGTTTGCCCATAGGCTGCCCGATACGTTCGACGACACCGGAGCACAGAACGGATTGGTCGTCCATATTGAACAATTGGTATTTACAAGAAGAAGAACCCGCGTTGATGACCAGAATTTTCATTGTTCTACCAGCTGATTAAAAAAGTTGAAGAGTCTTGTGACAATAAAAAGATGAAGGATCCGGCATCTTCCGCAAAAAGGCATCAGTACGAAAGAGGTGGATCCGGATCCTCCAAGAGTGCCTTACTTAAGGGTGATTAAACCCTTTTCAGCCTGAGCCTGGATAGCCGTGATCATGACCGTGTTGATGATGTCCGGCACGGTGCAACCGCGGGACAAATCGTTCACGGGCTTGTTGAGGCCCTGCAGGACGGGGCCGATGGCAAGCGCATTGGCGGCGCGCTGGACGGCCTTATACGTATTGTTCCCGGTATTCAGGTCCGGGAAGATGAACACGGAGGCGTGGCCGGCGACGGGGCTGGTGGGAGCCTTCGTTCGGGCCACTTCGGGATCGATGGCCGCGTCATACTGGATGGGGCCATCAAGGAGGAGCTCGGGAGCCCGTTCATGCGCAAGCTTGGTCGCTTCGATGACTTCGTCCACGGCTTCGCCCTTGCCGGAAGAACCGGTGGAGTAGGACAGCATGGCGACGCGGGGTTCGACGCCGAAGACACGGGCGGTATGCGCCGAGCTGATGGCGATGTCCGCAAGCTGGCTGGCTGTGGGATTAGGATTGACCGCGCAGTCGCCGAACACAAGGATGCGATCCTTGAGGCACATGAAGAACACGCTCGAAACGATGGAGGTATCCGGTTTCGTCTTGATGATTTCAAAGGCGGGACGGATGGTGTGGGCCGTGGTGTTCACAGCGCCGGAAACCATGCCGTCGGCGTCGCCGATCTGAACCATCATCGTGCCGAAGTAGGTCGAGTCCTGCATACGCTCCTGCGCCTGCTCCAACGTAAGGCCCTTGCTCTTGCGCATTTCGTAATACTGCTGGGCATAGGCATTGAAACGCGGGGAGGCTGTGGGCTGGATAATCGTGGCATCCTGCAGCTTGAGGCCAAACTTCTTGATCTTCTCCTGGATGGCGTCGGTATCGCCAAGCAGGATGATATCCGCAATCCCACGCTCGCACAGGGACTCGGCGGCGCGCAGAATCCGCAGTTCCTCCCCTTCGGGCAGGACGATGCGCATACGATGTTTCTGAGCCTGCTCCGCGAGGTTGAACTCGAACATCATCGGGGTAACGCGATCAGAGCGGAAGTTGAAAATCTTGTTGACGAGGGTTTCCTTGTCCACGCCTTCGGAGAAGGCGTCAAGCGCCACGGTGATCTTCCGATAGTCTTCGGGGGAGATCTTTCCGTGCAGCTTCAGCAGTTCCTGACACGTATCATAGGTGGCGCCCTTCACGGAAAGGATGGGGACAGGGATGCCCGTCCAGCCTTCCATGAGCTTCTGCATACTCTCGGGCAGATCGATGCCGCCGGTGAGGAGGATGCCCGCAATGTTGGGATAGGTGGACGAAAGGTGCGAGGTCAGGCTGGCGAGGATGATGTCGGAACGGTCCCCGGGGGTGACGATCAGCAGATCCTGCTCAAGGTAGTTCATGAAATTGCCGACCTGCATAGCCGCGATAAGGTAGTCGTGAACAAGGTTGTTCAGGCCTTCCTTGCCGAAAAGCACGTCGGCGTTCATCCATTTCTGGACTTCACCGACGCTCGGATTGCACAGGGCGGGGGTTTCGCTGATGAAGAACAGCGGAGTGAAAGCTCCGGAGCCTTCAATGATCGTGCTCGCACAGGTGGGGCAGTCTTCGGTGGTGAACGATACGCGGTTGACGAACACGCAGCCCACTTCGCGCCGCTTGTCCTTCAGCAATTCCAGGTTACTTCTGACGGAGGCCTGGATGGCGTCCAGGGATTTATCCTTGCCGTTGATGACGAGCGCGAGCGGAATATTGAGGCTGGCGGCGATCTCGGAGTTCAGCTCGAACTGGACGGCCGTGTCCTTGTCCCGGAAATCCGTGCCTTGGCACAAAACGAAATCATACTCGTTTTCGAGAGCTTTGTACTTCTGAAAAATCTTTTCGATCAACAGGGACATATTCCCCGAAGTCACCAGTTCGAGCGCTTCCTTATAGGTACACGCGTAGGTGTCCCTATACAGCATATCCAGCTCAAAATGCTTGAGGATCAGATTGATGCTGGAGTCGCGCCGGGCTTCGTCCTCGCTGTCGATGATAGGACGAAAGAAGGCGACCTTGCGCACCTGAGACTGCAAGAAATGCATCAGCCCCAAGGTGACTACGGTTTTCCCACTCGAGCCTTCCGTACCAGTGATATAAAGAGAATGGGCCATAAAGAGGTACTCCGGGATGTAAGGATTACAGTTTGTTCCGCAAAGCAGTAAAATCCACATAATAATAGACGGAGTGCCCCTTTCTGTCAAAAGGCACTCCGCCGACAGAGTCAAAACCGGGAACCGGCAGAACCGGTTCCCGGGAGAGAGTGTTATTCCGTTACCTTGGGTTCTTCAGCGGCCTTCGGCTGTTCGGCAGAACCAGAGAACGCCGCCATGTACTTCAACAGCTGATAACGATCGTTATACGCCTTTTCCAGGTCGTTCTGGAGACGTTCGGAATCTTGAGGCGCGATGCTCTTCAGCTGGGCGTAACGGTTTTCACCGGCCAGGAAGTCACGCAGCGTTCCGTCGGGAGCCTTGGACTCCAGAGTCAGGGGCGCTTTGCCCTGTTCGGCCAATTCGGGGTTGAAGCGGTACAGAGGCCAGTAACCGCTGTCGACGGCCAGCTTGCCTTCTTCCATGCTCTTGCCCATGCCCTTGCGGATGCCCTGGTTGATGCAGGGGGCGTACGCGATGATAAGGGACGGTCCCTTATAGGCTTCGGCTTCCTTCAGTGCCTTGAGGGTCTGCTGCTTGTTGGCGCCCATGGAGATGGAAGCCACATACACGTACCCGTAGGTCATGGCCATACGGCCCAGATCCTTCTTGCCGGTACGCTTGCCGGCGGCGGCAAACTTGGCGACGGAGCCGAGCGGGGTGGACTTGGAAGCCTGGCCGCCGGTGTTGGAGTACACTTCGGTGTCCATAACGAGCACGTTGATGTCTTCGCCGGAAGCGAGGACATGGTCCAGGCCGCCGTAGCCGATGTCATAGGCCCAACCGTCACCACCGAAGACCCACACGGACTTCTTGGTGAGCAGGTCGTTCATATCCCAAATCTGCTCGAACAGTTCATGTTCCGGAGCGTCGGACAGCGCCGCAAGGATTTCTTCGCCGAACTTCTTGGAACCTTCGGCGTCTTCCTTGTTTTCCAGCCAGCCGTTGAGAGCGTCGACCAATCCTTCGGGCAGGCCGGGCAGCTTGGCCGCTTCCGCAACGATATCGGCGAGCTTTTCGCGACGATGCTTGACGGCGCTGAACATACCGAAACCGTATTCGGCGGCATCTTCAAAGAGGGAGCTGCCCCAAGCCGGGCCGTGACCATCCTTGTTGGTGGTGTAAGGCACGGTGGGAGCGGAACCACCCCAGATGGAGGAGCAGCCGGTGGCGTTGGCGATAAGCATCCGTTCGCCGAAAAGCTGGGTGATCAGCTTCACGTAGGGGGTTTCGCCACAACCGGCACACGCACCGGAGAATTCAAGCAGAGGCTGTTGGAGCTGAGAACCCTTGAGCGAATCGCGGGCAACCAGGTTGTCCTTCGGTTCCACGCATTCGGTGGCGAACTTCAAGTTGGCGACCTGAGCTTCAATCTGGGTATGCAGGGGCTTCATGACCAGAGCCTTGGTCTTGGCCGGGCAGACTTCGGCGCAGGAGCCGCAGCCGAGGCAGTCTTCAGCATACACCTGAATGCGGAACTTGAGGCCCTTGAGTTCCTTGCCGATGGCGTCCTTGGTGACAAACGTATCCGGAGCGCAGGAAAGTTCTTCTTCGGTAGCCAGAACAGGGCGGATGGCCGCGTGCGGGCAAACGAAGGAACACTGGCAGCACTGGATGCAGTTTTCGGAAATCCATTCGGGAATGTTCACCGCCACACCGCGCTTTTCATAAGCGGTGGTGCCGAGCGGAACAAGGCCGTCGGGCTCAAAGGCGGACACGGGCAGCTTGTCACCCTGCTGGGCGAGGATCGGACGGACCACGTCCGTGATGTAGGCCGGTTCGTGATTGTGGCCGCAGCCGCAACCGCAGGAGCAGGCTTCAGCCTCGTGTTCGTCAACAGCCTCAGCCCACTCGGCCGGAATCTTGATTTCGGTCAGCGCGGCAATGGCGTTGTCCACGGCGGCGAGGTTCATGTTCACGACCTTATCGCCCTTGCGGCCGTAGGTCTTCTTGATGGAGTCCTTCAGCAGCGCGACGGCCTGCTCGAAGGGGATCACCTCGGCGAGCTTGAAGAACGCGGTCTGCATGATCATGTTGATGCGTCCGCCAAGGCCGATTTCCATGGCGACCTTCACCGCGTCCACGTTGTAGAACTTGATGTTCTTGCGGGCGAGGGTGCGCTTCATGGCAGCGGGCAGTTCACGGCTGAGGTCTTCAACGGTGTTCCATTCGGAGTTCAGCACGAACACGCCGCCTTCCTTGATGCCTTCGAGCACGTCGTACTGGTGTACGTACGCGGACTTGTGGCAGGCAATGTAGTCGGCCTGGTTCACCAAGTAGGTAGAGTGGATGGGAGACTTGCCGAAGCGCAGGTGGGATACCGTAAAGCCGCCGGACTTCTTGGAGTCGTAAGCGAAGTAGGCCTGAGCGTAGAGATCGGTGTTGTCCCCGATGATCTTGATGGCCTGCTTGTTTGCGCCCACGGTGCCGTCGGCGCCGAGGCCGAAGAACTTGCACTGTACAGTGCCGGGAGCCACGGTGTCGATGTCGGCGCCAACTTCAAGGCTGGTGTAGCTCACGTCGTCGGTGATGCCCACGGAGAAGTGGTTCTTGGGGCCGACGGTGGTCATGTTGGCGAAAACGGCTTCAGCCATGGCGGGCGTGAATTCCTTGGAACCCAGACCGTAGCGGCCGCCGAGGATTTCCGGCGTCTTGCCCTTTTCCATGAAGGCGGCGCAAACGTCGAGGTACAGCGGCTCGCCGAGGCAGCCGGGTTCCTTGGTACGATCGAGGACGGTGATGGTCTTCACCGTGGAAGGGATGACCTGCAGGAGGTGTTCGGTGGAGAAGGGACGGAACAGGCGGACCTTCACGAGGCCGACGCGCTGGCCCTGGGCGTTCAGCAGGTTGACGACTTCCTCGATGGTTTCGCAGGCGGAGCCCATGGCCACAACGATACGGTCGGCTTCCGGATGGCCCACGTAGTCGAAGGGACGGTATTTGCGGCCGGTGATGCCCTCGACCTTCTTCATCGCTTCGACAACGACGTTCGGGACCGCATCATAGAAGAGGTTCCGGCGTTCGGTGTTCTGGAAGTAGATGTCGGGGTTCTGGGCCGTGCCGCGCTGATGGGGGTGTTCCGGATTCATGGCGTTCTGCCGGAATTCGTTCACCTTGTCCCAATTGACGACCTTGCGGATGTCTTCATAGTCGATGACTTCGATCTTCTGGATTTCATGGGAGGTACGGAAACCGTCGAAGAAATGGCAGAAGGGGACGCTGGATTCGATGGTGGCCAGATGGGCAACCAGGGCGATGTCCATGCATTCCTGGACGGAGCTGGCGCAAAGGAAAGCAAAACCGGTCTGGCGCGCGGCCATCACGTCCTGCTGGTCGCCGAAGATGCTCAGCGCGTGCGTGGAAAGGGCACGGGCGGAAACGTGGAATACGGTGGGAAGCAGTTCACCGGCGATTTTGTACATGTTGGGGATCATCAACAGGAGGCCCTGAGAAGCCGTAAACGTGCTGGTCATGGCACCAGCCACCAAGGAACCGTGCACGGCACCGGCGGCACCGGCTTCGGACTGCAGTTCACGTACGGTGACGGTCTGGCCCATCAGGTTTTTCTTGCCGGCGGCGGCCCAGTCGTCAGCGAGTTCGCCCATCACGGAAGACGGCGTGATAGGATAAATACAAGCGACATCGCTGAGAGCATACGCGATATGCGTGGTTGCCGTGTTGCCGTCCATGGTTTTCATTTTCTTAGCCATGAAGACTCCCTTCCGCCCCCCGGCGGACTTTGTTTGTCATGCCTTCAAGAAGCATAACGAGATACGTGTTAGCCGTGTGGTCACGCATGGGCCAATACGGCAAAGTCGTGTACTGTTCCCAGATACGGCGAGCCATTATGAATAGAATAGGCTTTTCCCATAACATTCATCGGATGTGTACTCTCGGGGAAAAAAGCCCCCTTGCAGAGAATACCGACTTGTGCATCCGTGTCTATTGTTATGTTGCCGCTCCGGCTCTGGCGTTCAGGCCCCGTACGCCCCGCAAGGCAACTCCCTCCCTCGCTTTGGCAATGAAACCTGACACATTCGTTTTCTCGCAGGGAAGATGTCATTCCACACATTTTTGAGATGAAAGACAAAATTCCGCGTGCAAAGAGACAGTAGCATGGATTTGTTTGGTTGAACAGTCTATTTCCATCAAACACGCAAAAAAATCTTTTTGCACAAACAACGTTTTCTTTATAGTTAAATATTTTTTGATAACAATTTCAATCAGGTATTTTATGTATACCCCGTATTCCGGTTACAGAAAAACCGCTAAATCAAATCAGGGTCTACGGGCTTGCGTTCCCAATGGATTTTCCCTTCGCCTTTTCTGAATTTACGGAGGAGGACATAGAGGGCTCCCGCTCCGCCATCGGAAGGTTTGGCCGTACAGAACGCAAGAATGACACGCTTAAGCGGTTCTTGGGTAAACCACTCCTGAACTTTCTCTCTGAGGATGGATATACCATGAGGAGAGTTCAGGCCGCGTCCGGGCACCACGAGGACCGTGCGCTGCCCTTTGAAATACGCCGCACGGAAAAAGCCCACCAAAGCGTCAAAAGCCTGCTGCGCGTTCATTCCATGCAAGTCCAGATGTGACTCCGGACTGAATTGGCCCGCCTGCAGTTTTCCCACAAGCATCAGATCGAGGCCGACAACATGTCCTTCCACATATTCATCGGTGAAGGCAAGCGCGAACTCGAGCTTTCCGTCGATGAATTCCTGAAGCGGGTTAGGCGGCGTCTGCACGGGAGGAATGGATACCGGCGCTTCCGCCGCCACTTCCCGCCCCTTTCCAGAAAGCGGGGTAACATCCTGCATGGCCGCAAAGAAATTGATGTCCTCCTCGCCTGTTTCATTCCCCGTTTTTTTCGGAGTGGAGGAGGCAGCATTCTTGCCGGCTATTTCAGGAGTAGGATTGTTTTTTTTCGTTTTTGACAACGAACGATCGGTCTCCCAGAGAGCCTGTTTGCCGAGTACAGGGTTATTCAGGGAGGTAACGGAAGGCCGTTTTTCGCGTTTTGCGTTTGCCGGAGCGCCCAGTTTGGTCACGCCGGAGACGGCATTCAAAAAGGCTCTGGTCTCCCCTTCATCCTGAGGAGAGACGAATTCCGCATAGAAAGAGGAAACCTCACCGTCATTATTGGAGATGAGGCCATTTTTCTTGAGGCTTTTCGCCTTTTTCTTTTCGTCATGAGACAGAAAACGTTTCTTATCAAGCTTTCGAAAGGGGTTTTCGCCCTCGAAGGGTTTTTCTTCATTCATGATTTGCAACCTTCAGTGTGTTGGGAACAATCGGATATCGGCTAGAATAGTCTCCGAACGGGCGGACCGCAAGGGCGGGAATGGGGAAACGGAGTACTCGAGAAAGGAAACTGGCCTCTTGCGCAAGTAATGGGAAAAGCCTATTCTCACCGGACAAGTTACCCAATGCTAGTTTAGGAGAGGATCATGCCCCTGACGCGAGCCCAAGCGTATACCGAAGCCGGAGTGAACATTGATGCCGGCAATTCCCTTGTTTCCCGTATCAAATCCATCGTATCCCAGACCCATATCCACGGGGTCCTTTCGGATATCGGGGGGTTCGGCGGGCTTTTCAAGCCGGATATGTCCGGAATGGCCGAACCGGTGCTGGTTGCTTCCACCGATGGGGTCGGCACCAAGTTGAAGCTGGCCTTCGCTTTCGACAAGCATGATACGGTCGGTATCGATCTTGTGGCTATGAGTGCCAATGATATTTTGGTTCAGGGCGCGCGTCCGTTGTTGTTCCTCGACTATTTTGCGACCGGTAAGCTTGATGTGGACAAGACCACGCAGGTAATCGCCGGCATCGCGGAAGGCTGCAAGCAGGCCGGATGCGCCCTCCTTGGCGGTGAAACGGCCGAAATGCCCGATATGTACGCTGACGGCGAGTATGATCTCGCGGGCTTCTGCGTAGGCATGGCCGACAATGCCAAGATCGTGGACGGCTCGGGAATCCGTGTCGGAGACGTGCTCATCGGCCTCGCTTCTTCCGGCATCCATTCCAACGGCTATTCGCTCGTCCGCAAGATCCTTGACAAGAGCGGCCTTGGCCCCGATGACACCATGCCCGGTTCCGACCGGACAGTGAAAGATGTTCTGTTGGAGCCCACCTATATTTACTCCGACGTCGTGCGTAACCTGATGCGCGACCTGCCCGTCAAGGGGATGGTCCATATCACGGGTGGCGGCTTCTACGATAACATTCCCCGCGTCCTGCCCAATTCGGTCACTGCGGATATCAAGTTCGCTTCATGGGATGTGCAGCCCGTTTTTCATTGGCTGCGTGAAGAAGGCGGCCTGACATGGCCTGAAATGCTGCAGATCTTCAATTGCGGCATCGGCTATGTCTTTATTGTGCCCAGCGAAGTCGCGGAAGAGGCGATGGGCCGTCTTGAGGCCATGCACAAGGGGGCTTGGGTCATCGGGACGATCGGCCGCCGTCAGGATAAGGACGAAGAGCAGGTCAAGATCCTGTTCTAGCCGCCTTCTGAAAGCTTGTTTATGGAAAGGCCTCCCCACGGAAATGTGGGGAGGCCTTTTTGCCGGTCCTGCGTGTACGAAAAAAGGAACACCGGTTCGCTTACTGTTGGATGAGCCCTTGTTCGATTTCCGCTTCCATAATGCGGGCGTCAAGCCAGTCCATCATGTGGCGCTCCGTTTCCGGAGAGAGATAGCATACACATTCGCAGCGCATACGCCCTTTAGCCCGGACGAGGAATTCAAGCCTGACGGCATCGTCAAGGATCTCCAATGCAAGGCAATGCGGCCCGCACGAGGATTCGTGCTCACGCTGAACGGGAAGCAGGCGTTCTTTCTCTAGAGGCAGCCAATACAATCTTTCAATACCGGACTGGCAGCCGTTTTTCGTCAGCTGCGCCTCAAGGTTGGCAATGACCTCGGGCTGGAGTTCGTCTACAAGATAGCAGCGCATGACCGCTCCCTATGGCAGTTGAGATTCGTTTCTGTGGACCCTGCGCGTACATCGGCCCATCGGGTGTTCGTCATCCAGTCCGAACATACGCCTGATCAGTTCCACGTTGCGGGAAGCTGTCTCGGACTTGGCTTCCTTCAGGAACGTAATGGGCTCATGCGAAAGCTTCCGGACCAGACCATGCAGCATGGCCTCCAACGCCTCACGGGTTTCAGGATTCACGGGACCGAGCCGTTTTAAGGTCCGCTGGAGCTCTTCTTGCGCATGGGTTTCGAAGTGGGAGAGCAGGTCCACAATAGTGGGCTGGAGCTCCAACGATTCCAGCCAAAAGGCAAAGGCATTGACCTCTTCGTCAACGATCCCCTGCGCCTTTTCCGCTTCGACGCGCCGATGGGCCAGATTTTCTTCAACCACTTCTTTCAGATCGTCGATGTCATAGAGGTAGACGTTATCCACGTTGTTGACGTCGGGATCGATGTCTCGGGGGACCGCGATGTCAATGAAGAACATCGGCCGGTATTTGCGGCGTTTCAAGACGTCCTTGATGTCGCGTGCGCGGATAATGGCTTCCGGTGAGCCTGTGGAGCTGATGATGATGTCCACATCGGCAAGATGCTCGAACAAGTGCTCAAAGGGAACGGCTTCTCCTTTGTATTCGGCGGCAAGCTCTTTGGCGCGCTGGTAGGTCCGGTTGGCGACCTTGACGTTGCTGATCCCGGCTTGAATCAGGTGCGTGGCCGCGAGTTCCGCCATTTCGCCAGCGCCGATGAGCATGGCTTGGTATTGGCCCATGTCGCCGAAAATACGCTTGGCAAGCTCCACGGCCGCGTAGCTGATGGAAACGGCGCTCGCCGCAATGCCGGTTTCCGTGCGTACCCGTTTGGCGACACTGAACGATTTGTGCAGGAGGCGATTGATGATGGTCTTCGTCGTCCCGGCCAGGGTTGCCTTGCGATAGGCTCCTTTGAGCTGCCCAAGGATCTGCGGTTCTCCGAGCACCATCGAATCGAGGCTGGAGGCAACGGTGAACAGGTGTGCAATCGCCTCACGGCCTTTGTGGATGTACACATACGGCGCGAGTTCGACGGCCTTCCGGTTTTTGGCGGAGGCCCACGCCTCCAGAATCAGCCCCGGCACGTCGCCTTGGCCCACGGCAAGGATCTCAACCCGGTTGCAGGTTGAGAGGATCAGCGCCTCGTCCAGCGTCGTCTCGGCCGAATCGTTTTCCCCCGAAGGGCGCAACGGAATGGCCCACGTGTCTTTGGAGCAATGATCCGTCAACGCGAAACGTTCCCGCACCTCAACGCCGGCAGTGCGGTAGTTGAGCCCAATAAGGTAGATTTGTTGTTCCATATCAGCGTGGTGTGGTCAGAAAACTGTGGTGTGTCGTCATAAAGAGGTTCACCACGATGAGCGAAAACGCGCAAACCGTGAAGATCCATATTGCCAGAATTGCCGGTTTGCGTCCTTGCCAGCCCTGCGTGAACCGCTGGTGGAAAAGCCAAGCGTACAGGCCCCAGACAACGAGCGAAATAAACTCTTTAGGATCGCCGGAAAGGATTGTGCCCCAATTGATGCGGGCCGAGATGAACCCAAAAAGCACGCCCGCCGTGAACAGCGGAAAGCCGACCGTCGTCGTGAACGCATTGATTTTGTCCAATGCGGAGAGGGCAGGGAGATCCTTTTGGAAGCCCGCCAGCTTTGATTTCGATTTGATGCTCTTCGCTTGGATGAGGAAAAGCACGCCCGCGCCGAAAGCAAGGGCCATCAGGCCGATACTGATGAATATCGCTGCGATATGGATGGTAAAGGTCATCCCCGAAAGTACGGGGGGAAGCGGTGTTTCGGCATGACGCAGCAAGAGGGCGATCAGAAACGTCAGCAAGGAGAATGGTGCTACGGTCAGGAGCAGTGCCTCATAGCGCCACCGGAGCCACGCGACAAGCCCGCTGAGGGTAATGCACCAAGCCAGAAGCTGGACATACACGGAGCGGGTCAGGCCCGTGAATCCGTCGTCCATAAAGGTGGCGATCAACAGTAATGTGTGGGTGGTGAAGGCAAGCACCGTAAGCACGAGGGCGGCGCGCTTAAGCCATTCGTTCCGGGCAAGGATGCCCGCCACGACGGCCGCCGTCCCAAGGGCGTACAGGTGAATGGCCAGAACCGGCAACAGTTCAGGCAAGATCATGCAGCAACTCCATGATATACGGATGCAGTTCGATGGGTAACAATTCCCCGAGCAAAGATTCGCACGTTTGCCGATCCCGACGCTGCAGGGCTTCAGACAGGGGCGAATCCACAATGCTCCGGAAGAGGGTTGTATTCTGCCTCGTCTCGTGATGCAAGGCAAGAACCAAGGGGCGGAGCCGCATCAAAAGTTCGCTTATCCCCGTATAACGCTCTCCGAGCCACGCTTCCAGATCTTCACGGATCTTCCGGGCAAGCGCCGGGCTGGCGCCGCCTGTGGAAAGGGCGATGGCGATATTCCCTTGTTCGACAAGGGCTGGTACGATAAAGGAACTGTCCTTAGGGGCATCGGTGCAGTTACAGAGGATGCCGCGTTCCGCGCAGGCCCTCGCCACGGCATCATTGGTCTGCCTGTTGCTGGTGGCGGCAAAAACCAATGCGCACCCCTCCACATCGGACGGTGTAAAGGAGCGTTTCGTAAAACTGACGCGTTTATCTTCAAGCAACACTTGAAGATTTGTATCCGGCTCAGCCAGGTCAATGACGTGAAGCCGTTCAATAGGGCATTCGAGCAAGGAAGCTATCTTGCGGCAACCGACGGCGCCCGCGCCGACTACAAGGCAGCTCTGCCCAGAAAGTTCCAAAAAAACTGGATAGTAATGCATAAGGCGTCCGATAGGGTTGTAACGGAAAACATATTCGTAACCTACGAATTATCGAGCATAGCACGACCACGCCCCTTCGTCCACAGATGGGGGAATGGGGACTTTCGGGTGCCCTTTGTCCGGTGCGTGCGCATGGAGGGAAGATGATCCGGGCATTCAAAGAAGAAGACACGGAGACCGTTATCCGAATATGGCTGGCGGCTTCCGTTCGTTCCCATTCTTTTATTGATAAGGCATATTGGGAAGAAAAGGCCGAGGCCATGCGGACCTTGTATCTTCCATTAAGCGAAATCGTTGTGGATGAGGACAGGGCTACGGGAGAAGTGGTGGCCTTTATGGCCTTCGTGGAGGACTATCTTGCGGCGCTTTTTGTTGCCCCCGCGCACCAAAAGAGGGGAGTGGGGTCCCGTTTGCTGGCACTGGCCAAAAAGATGCGCGGCACATTGGATCTTTCCGTTTATGCGGAAAACGAACGGGCAGTCGCCTTTTACCAAAAAAACGGGTTCCGTATAACCGGTGAACGGATCGAAGAAGTGACCGGTCGCACAGAGCTGCTCATGGCTTTCCCATAAACGGCAGCGCATTTTTTACAGCGGCAGGCTGGCCGAAAAAATTCAACCAGCCTGCCGCTTGGAAAGCAAAGACTAGTTCAGTCCCAGTTCCTTGATAAGCGTTTCTTTGATGCTGTCGATTGTGCCCTGACCATTGAGTACGATGTACTTGGTTTCGCCCTTTTCGGCCAACGCCTTGAAGTAGTGGGCTGCAGCCAGCGTCCCCGTTTTGTCATCATAATAAATGTCATGGCGCTTGTTGATCGCGGCTTCGTCCTGATCGTCAGCACGGGCCGTGAGCTCGCCGCCACAGACCCGGCAGGCATCGCCATTGGGCTTGATGGCATCAATGAAGATGTTGTTGGGATGGTTGCCGTCGTTCTTGCACACCCGGCGGCCCATGATGCGATCGCGGGCGATGTTGCGGGGCAGATCGATTTCCACCACATAGTCAAGCTTCATGCCCTGTTCCTGCATCGCCTTGTGCAGCTGTTCGGCCTGGGCGATATTGCGGGGGAAACCGTCAAGCAACCAGCCGTCAGCCCCTTTGGTCTTCAAGGTTTCGAGGACCATGGGAATGGTGATGGAGTCAGGGACGAGTTCTCCGCGATCCATATATTCCTTGGCCTTTTTGCCGAGTTCGGTTCCGCCGCCCACGTGTTCGCGGAAAATGGCTCCGGATTCGATATGGGCCAAACCAAACGCCTTCTTGATGAGAGCGCCCTGCGTGCCTTTGCCGCTGCCGTTGGGACCGAACATAAGGATATTCATGATCCAAAGTCTCCTGTGTAAGAGGTCGTATGGTGCTGGCGTCTTCAGAACAATCTGAGGCGGAAGCACAAAACCCGCCCAGAAGGTTTGGGCAGGGATCCTGAAAGGTTAAAAGGAAGAATCCGTTTTGGAAACCGGCAGAAGGGCGTGCCCTTCATGTTCGGGATCGGAGGCTACGAGCCCATTTTCTTCCAGATAGCTCTGGCCTTCCTCCACGAATTCCTCATGCGTCGCATCAGGGCGTATACCTGGGCAAAACGCCTTGGCCAGATGGAGGCTTTCGGCATCGGCCATGTTCCCCCGGAAAAACGGCCATGCCCGGCAAACATCGGGCTTGATGGCATGGACGGTACAGCTTTGTCCGGCCCGGAAAAAAATACAATTGCCGTCTTCGCCCGTCCGCACTTGCCATTTCCCGTTCCGGAAAACGCCATAAGCATCAAGGAAAGCCTGTTTTTCGAGATTCAGGCCTTCATAAAGGCGTTTCAGATCCTTGGGGCTCAGGACAATGCCGCCTTCCCCTTCGCAACATTGACCGCACATCTGGCAGTCAAAGACAGTTTTCTTCATGATATCAATTTCCTAAGAGGCGTTTGTGTTCGACCATGATGCATAAATCTTCAACGACGGCGATCCCGGCCTTCCCAGCGATAGAAGCGGCTTCGGGGCTCACGATGCCTTGCTGCATCCAAAACAGTTGGGGCAGGGGGGAGAGTGCCACGGTCTCCCGCGCATGATCAGAGCAGTATTGAGGAGCCCGGAATACATTGACGATGTCAACGGGAAAAGGCACTTCGGCAAGCGAAGGATAGGTTTGCAGGCCCCACACGTCTTTACGTATGGGGTGGACCGGGATCACTTGGTAGCCTGCTTGGATGAGATACTTCCCGACGCGGTCAACAGGCTGACCTTCTTTATCTTTTGCACCAACGACGGCGATTGTGCGGGCTTGGGTCAGAAATTCGCGCATCCTGCCGTCGGAGAGAAATGTCTGTAACATGATGGACCTCACAAAAAGAGTGCAGGAAAGTTTAGTTGGTTATGCCAATAAAGGCAACGAAAAGGTTTTGGGTGTGTACTCTTCGTCTAGGAGAGCACGGAAAGAGTTGCTTTTCAGTGAGTTGCCGCAAGCGTTTTTAAAGCATGTTATGGCTCATAGTCTTTTAAAATTATGTAAATTTATAATACCGAACATCCTACCAAAACAAACCGCAAAAAATATTTCACCGGATTACAAGGAGATCTTTCAAATCCTCTGTTGCAATGGGAGACAAAATAAGGAAAATTCCAAAGATCAATGATTCAAAGGGAACCTGTCAAAATGGACCCAAACGAACCTGCTGTATAAAAGGAGAGCTGATCATGTCGAGCCCCGATCTGTTGCCGCTTGGAGAGATAGAATTCCGGTATGCCCGCTGCCGCCGTCTGTTGCGCACGCTCGTCCCTGATGCAGGGGGGATGCTCGTTACTTCCCGGCTTGGCATTTATTATTTGACGGGAACGCTGGGGTGGGGGCTCGTATGGTTGCCCATTGAAGGGGAGCCCGTTTTGTTGCTTCGCAAGGGAGTGGAACGCGCACAACTGGAATCCCCCTTGCACCACATTCTTCCCTTCAAGTCATATAAGGAAATCGCCTCTCTCTGCGCGGGGTGCGGGAGCCCGCTTTCTTCCGCCATTGCCGTGGATAAAAACGGATTCAACTGGTCGATGGCGGAAATGCTGCAAAGCCGTATGGAAGGTGTGCGGTTCACCTCCTGTGATTCCGTCCTTGCTCAGGCCCGAGCCGTAAAATCCGAGTGGGAGCTCGAAAAAATCCGTCGATGCGGGGCATTACATGCAAAAGTTCTGGATGAAATACTTCCGGAACGCATACACCCCGGCATGAGTGAATTTGATGTTGCGAGAACGTATGTGGAAGCGGTGTTCGCGTGCGGCGGAAGCGGAATGTTGCGGATGAATGCGCCGGGTGAGGAAAACTTTTTTGGTTATGCCTCGGCTGATACGTCCGGCATTTATCCCACCTATTACAATGGACCTCTTGGTTGCAAAGGCATGTGTCCGGCCATTCCGTTTATGGGAAATGCCGAACGTCTTTGGCAGAAGCGCGCCTTGCTTTCCATCGATATGGGGTTCAATGTTGAAGGGTATAATACGGATAGGACACAGGTGTACTGGAGTGGCGCGGCCGATACGATCCCCGGCCCGATTCGTAGGGCACATGCCGTGTGCGTTGAGATTTTTGAACAAACCGCAGCCGCGTTGAAACCGGGAGCCGTTCCGGCAGAGATATGGGCGGAAGCGTGTGCCGTTGCCCAGCGCGAAGGGCAAATGGACGGGTTTATGGGGTTAGGGCGTGACAAGGTTCCATTCTTGGGGCATGGCATAGGCCTGACTGTCGATGAGACCCCGGTTTTTGCCAAAGGCTTTACCGCTCCGCTGGAACAGGGCATGGTTGTGGCCATTGAGCCGAAGATCGGTATCCCCGGCTCAGGGATGGTCGGCCTTGAGCATACGCTGGAAATCACCGCGTCAGGAGCTCGTCCGCTTACGGGGACATCAAAGCAAATCATCCTGATCGGTTGATTTCCCTTTCATACCCCGTGTCTTGCCGATATGATTGTGATGCCGTTCGCCTCCACAATCCTCTTGCCTTTGGGCAGGGACTTGTGGAGGCCTTTACCCATTTTATTCCCCTGCTATCCGTTGGCTAGGATGCATTAGAGGTGCGGCAGTTTTCTCCTTCCGTTCTTGTTCCTGTCCGGCGGCATACGGAGCGAGGCTTGACAATGGGTGGGAAAGCTTCATTGATTCCATGTGATTTTGGGAATGACGTTCAATGGTTGACGAGGTACTTTTGTGTATACAGATGTGATGACCGAGATCGCCCGTTTCAAGGCTGGGCGGATACACGTTGCGCGCGCGGGGCTGGCCACGCAGGCGCGGCTTTGCGTGGATATGCTCCAACAGGGCCGTGGCATGGCTTGGGTCGTAAAAAACAGGGATGAGTTGCTTACCGCCCGCGCCTTGATGCGGCTTTTCTCTCCCGAGTTGTCCAGCGGCGACTTTTTGCCGGATGCCCTTGATAAGGGCGGCTGGACGTCTCTGCCGCCGTTTTCTCCTCGCTCGGCCAACCGTGAGGGCTGGACGGAACGCTTGTCCGCTCTGTACGCATTGCGCAGCGGGCAGGCCAAAGGGCTTATCCTGACCGCCGATAACCTGCTCCCCAAGCTGGTGCCTCTGGATTTCTTCGAGAACCGGGAGGTTACCCTCATGCGGGGTGAAGACGTTTCGTTGGATATGATACTCGAACAGGCGGTTGAATGGGGCTATGAGCGTGTTTCCATGGTCTCGAATCCGGGCGAGATCGCCAGGCGAGGTGATATTCTCGACATCATGCCTCCCGGTTATGATAAGCCCATACGCCTTGATTTTTTTGGAGATCTCATAGAGGAAATCCGTCTTTTCGATCCTGTGAGCCAGCGTTCGAAGGCAAATCTTTCTGAGGTACGTGTTCTTCCCGTGTCACCCATTCGACAGTCGCCCGCTGACCAAGCGAAGATGCAGGCACGCTGGAAAAGCCTGTTCCAGAAAAACATGCTGACCGAAAATGAACGGTTCGGGTTGACCCGCTTACAGGAACAGGGCGATTTCCGCTTATTGCCGGGTTGCTGCTATGACACGGCGACCAATCTGGAAGCATGGCTCCCTGCCGATACCGTATGGGTTCTGCCGGGGCTCTCCGATTTTCGTGATATGTTGTCCTCAGCGGAACGTCTTTGGACGGAAGCCTTCGAAGCACAGGATGTGGAGGGCCGTCCTCAGCCGCAGCGTTTGGCCATGCGCGAAGCAAGCGATGTGGAAAGCGCTTGCGAGCGGTTCGCCTGTGTTCACGCAGAACCGCTGGTGATGGGCATCGCCAAAGGAATCCATGATCTGCCGGAACGGAGCCTTTCTTCGTTCGAGGATCTGTTTCCTTCGACTGCGGAGCAGGATCGCCCTTGGCAGACGCTCGTTCAAGCACTGAAACGGTGGCAGAACGACAAGCGGCAGACGATTTTGTGCTTTGCTTCCGAAAAGAGCCGTACGAAATTTTTGAATCTGGCCTCTCAGGATGGCTTGTCCCCTTTGCTGCGGTATTCCGGGGAACAGCATGGCCTGTTCGCTTTGGTGGCGCCATTTCGGGCCGGCGCTGAACTGATTTGGGATCAGAGCCTCATACTCGGGGAAGATCTCCTCCAGCCACATGCGGAGAAAAGCCGCCGCGTTCCTACAGGAGCCTTCAAGGGGCTTGATCGGTATGACGAGTTGAAGCCCGGCGACTTGCTGGTCCATCGGGATTACGGCATTGCCCGCTTTGGGGGGCTGCTGCGCATGGAAACGGGCAGCACTGCCAACGATTTCCTGCTGCTGCACTATTCCGGAGATGATCGGCTTTATGTTCCTGTGGATCGCCTTTCCCTCATCCAACGCTTTAAGGGCGGGGGAGAAGCGCAGCCGTCGCTGGATCGTCTGGGCGGCGGAGCCTGGCAATCCGGCAAGGAAAAAGCCCGCAAGGCTATCGAAAAAATCGCCGAAGACCTGATTGAAATGTATGCGTGGCGTAAGGTGGCCAAGGGGTTCCGGTATCCTCCTCTCGGGGAGTTGTACCGTGAATTTGAAGCGTCCTTCGGCTTCGAGGAAACGCCTGATCAGGCGAAAGCCATACAGGACGTCCTGGCTGATATGGAAAAGCCCGAACCTATGGATCGGCTTGTATGCGGAGACGTGGGGTTCGGCAAAACGGAGGTTGCTCTGCGGGCGGCGTTCAGAGCCGCCTCGGAAGGGCGTCAGGTCGCACTCTTGTGTCCCACGACAGTTCTTGCCGAGCAGCATTACCAAACCTTCCGCTCCCGGCTTTCGGGCTTTGCGCTCAATGTCGGACTGCTGAGCCGCTTCGTTTCTTCAGCCAAGCAGAAAGAAGTGCTCAAAGCGGCGGCTTCCGGACAGATCGACATCCTCATCGGTACGCATCGGCTCCTTTCGGACGATGTGGTTCTCCCGAATCTTGGCTTGCTTATCCTTGACGAGGAGCAGCGTTTCGGCGTTCGGCACAAAGAGAAACTCAAGAAAATCAAAAAGAACGTTGATGCGCTCACATTGACGGCCACTCCGATTCCCCGGACGCTTCAGCTATCCATGTCCGGAGTCCGCGAACTTTCGGTCATCGAGACGGCCCCCCCTGAGCGTAAACCCGTTTCTACGGCGCTGCTGGAGCGGGACAAGGCAACGCTTCGGCAGGTGATTGAACGGGAACTAGCCCGTGAGGGGCAGGTTTTTTGGGTCCATAACCGGGTGCAGGGGCTGGAACGGGTCGTCGAGTTCGTCAAGGAACTGGCTCCGAATGCGCGTATCGGCATGGCGCATGGGCAGCTGCCGGAAAAGAAGCTTGAAGAAACCATGCACGCATTTTGGCATGGCGAATTGGACATTCTGGTTTGTACCGCCATTGTTGAATCGGGGCTGGACTTCCCTCGGGCCAATACGCTGATCGTCGATCAGGCGCATCTTTTCGGTCTGGGGCAGTTGTACCAGTTGCGGGGCAGGGTGGGGCGGTCCGATCGGCAGGCTTTTGCCTGTTTCGTTGTTTCTGATCTGGAGCGGTTGCCTGCTGCAACAAAAGAACGTTTGCGTATTATTCTTGATATGGATTACTTGGGCGCGGGCTTCCAAGTTGCGATGGAAGATTTGCGGTTGCGTGGTGCCGGAAACATTCTTGGTGAGGTTCAGTCCGGCCATATGGGACGTGTGGGGCTTGAACTGTATCTTGAAATGCTCGAACAAGCCGTCAACAAGATTAAAAACGGCGGCGTATCGTTGCAGATTGAAACGGAACTCAATTTAGGGCTTACCGCCCATATCCCCGAGGACTATATTACGGATGGACGGGAACGTCTGCGTTGGTATAAGCGGCTATCCGCTGCTCCGGACGCTCAGGCCCGCCAGGAACTTGAACTCGAGCTTCGAGACCGCTTTGGCATTTTGCCGCAACCATTGGAAATCTTTATGGCTGTACTGGCGCTAAAGCAATTCCTGAGCGGCGCTCAAGCCTTGAAGGCGGACGTATACGAGGATCGGCTCCGTGTCCTCTGGGATGAGAAGCAGAACGCCATCGCCCCCGAGAAACTGGTGCCATTCTTGAGTGCGCAAAAAGGCAATGCCAAGTTGATTCCTCCATCAAGCCTTGAATTGAAGTTGGATATGCAGTTGCCCACCCCGCGCAGGCTTGATGCCGCCAGACTGGCGCTGGGGACACTTCTGACGGACTGATATGCCTGAGAGGGTTAGAAAGTCCCGGCGTTGCAAGTTGGCGGGAATCAGCGTATCTTGCCAAAAAATTGTCGCACAGAGAGCACTCCAAAAGACGTTTTCCATTGGGCTGAACGCATCTTGAGAAACGTTCCGTCCGAGGAAATCTTTTTGTGTGCTCAGTGTTGCAAAAACAAGGCTGGGAGTGTTTCAGTCCCAGAGCCAGAATATCAAGGAGCATAGCGTGCGCATTGTCAGTACTGCGTTTCTTTTGTTTTTTTTGATTACGTCTCCCGTACGCGCCGCCATCAATGGCGTTGCCGCGGTCGTGAACGGCGAAATGATAACGGCGTTTGACTTGCAGGCTGAAACGGCCCCCGAAGCCATGCGGCGGGGATTGAATCCCAAAGATCCCAATCAGGCCGCTGCGATAGAAGAACTAACCAAGGCAACGCTGGAACGCATGATCAACAACATTATTCTGACGCAGGAAGCCCAGCGCCTTAAAATTTCGGTGGGCGACAGCGAAGTGGATAATGAAATACAGCAGATCATGTCGCGCAATAAAATGACGCCGGAAGAATTCCAGCGTCAGCTCCAGATCCAGCGCACGACAGAGAAGGATTTCCGCGAGCGTATCCGCAGCAGCATTTTGCGGAACCGCCTCCTTGCCAACATGGTCGGCCGTAAGGTCATCGTGACGAAAGAAGAGATCGCCGATTATTATAATCAGCATAAGCAGACGTTCATGAACAACCAGAAAGTCCGTTTTGCGGTTATTGTATATCCGCCGACGGAAAATGCCGAGGCGCAGGCCGCCCGTATCCGTAGCGGCAAGCTTTCCTTTGAACAAGCCGCTCGTCAGGTTTCCGTGGGCCCTCGCGCTCAGGAAGGCGGTGATGTGGGCGTCGTGGATTGGAACAGCCTTGATCCTACATGGCAGGACCGCCTTTCGCAGCTCAAGCCGGGAGATGTCTCCGGATTGTTTGAAGTGAATAACGGGTTGAAAGGACAGTTGAAGCTTCTCTCTATGGAATCCGGAGACGGGCAGACGCTGGAGGAAGCCACGCCTCAGATCGAAAGGATTTTGCGCGAACCGAAGCTCCAAGAGCGCTTCCGTGAATACAGCGAACAGCTTCGCAAGCGGGCTGTGGTTGAGATCCGCCAATAACTATCCCTTTTTGCATTCGATTTCCGAAAGGTACACAGCATGGAAGAGACGGAAACTGTTTTGACGCTGGCAGACTTTGGAGCCCTGCTTCGTGAGAGGCGTATCCATAAGGGGCTGACGGAAGAAAATGTCGCCGCGGAACTCAAGATCACCTCTCGGTTGGTTAAAGCCATAGAGGAAGGAGACATGGAATCCATGCCGCATGCCGTATATGCCCGGGGATTTATCCGGGCGTATGCGAAACTTCTTGCCGTCGACGATAGCGTTACCCACGCTGCGTGCGCACTGCTCAAAGATCCGGAAGAAGAGCTGCGCGAACAGGAAATCCGTGTTGTCCCCGCTGCGGCACGTCGCGAGGAAAGTCATGTGCCTTGGCTTGCCATCCTTTTGTGCGCGTTGTTTCTTGCGGGAGGGGCATGGTATTTTCGGGATAGTATCCCCGGACTTTCCAGCAATACGGTGAGTCGGGAAAAAACGGCTTCGCCGGCTGTGTCTTCTCCGGCTGTCCCTGAAGCGGATACTGTCGTCACGACGCCTGCCATTCCTGTGGAGCCGGCTGCGAACGCCACGCTTCCTGCGGCATCGGAGGAACCGATTGTTTTGGGTGGAACGCCTCTTCCCGCTGAAACCGAGACGCCCACGGAGCAAGCGGCTCTTCCCGCCACCGGTCACCGTATGTTGTTGACGGCGCAGGGCGATTGCTGGGTTTCGACGACTGCGGACGGCAAAAACAGCCAGCGCGTCATGCATAAGGGGGACACCCTGAATGTCGACTTTCAGGAAAAGCTCGTTATGAAGCTGGGCAACGCAGGAGTCATGCTGATCACGTATGACGGCAAGGAACTGCCGCCTGTGGGGAAAATCGGTCAGGTCAAGACTGTCACGTTCCCCAATGACGCTCAGAATTAGTCTATGGAATGGTCCGACACGGCCCTCGTTTTGGGGGTAGGGCGCTTTCGGGAATCGGACCTCTGGCTGCGTATGCTGACGCGCCGCCACGGCATCGTATCGGCGTTTGCCTTTGGCGGCAGCCGGAGCCGCAAACGATTCTGTGGCTGTCTGGATCTTTTCAACGAACTTCAGATCAGTACCAAAACGACCCGAAACGGCATGTACCTTTCCTTGCAGGAGGGTAATCTGATTCGGGGGCCCCGGCGTTTGCGGACGGACTGGAATCGGCTGGGCATGTTTATGAACTGTGTCCGGTTTGTTGAAGCGCTTGGCGTTCCTCAGGATGGTGCGGCCGGAGTGTTCCTGCTTCTCAAGGACACGTTGGAACTCCTTGAACAGTCTGAAACCGTTCAGGATATTCTCCCGATACTTTTTCGGTTGCGCTTGGCGTCTCAGCAGGGGTACGCTCCCGCTTTGACGGCATGTGTCTCCTGCGGGAAAAAAGATTTTGATCATGCCGGATTTCTGGTCTCGGAAGGGACCATCGTTTGCCCGGATTGCGTTTCCGGGCGAGGAAATATTGTGGAAATCAGCGGCAAAAGCCTTGACGTTTTGCGCCAAGTACAGGAAGTATCACCCCTGCATTGGCATTTTTTAACGTCCGGCTCTTCGGAAGAGGCGGGCGGAGTATTGCTCCCGGCGGAACGACGTGAGTGCGCGAGAGCGGTGGATGGCTTTGTGCAGTATCATTTGGGCCTGACTTGGGACAGGGGGCGCTTCCGGAGAATGTGATCCGGAAATTCCGAACACTAAAAACGGTCTGCTGTGGCTGTTTTTTCGGAAGGGAATACCCCGTCTGGTGAGTGCCGCTATTGTCATGGAGGAAGCATGTATTTTCAGGATGTGATTCTCACTCTGCAACGCTATTGGGCGAGCAGGGGATGCGTCGTCGCTCAGCCGATGGATATAGAATGTGGTGCCGGCACGTTTAACCCTTCGACGTTTCTGCGGGTTATCGGGCCGGAGCCGTGGAGTGTGGCCTATGTGGAGCCTTCTCGGCGTCCCACGGACGGGCGGTATGGCGAAAACCCCAATCGGCTTCAGCACTATTTCCAGTTTCAGGTCATTTTGAAGCCCTCTCCCGACGATGTGCAGGATCTCTACCTTGGCAGCCTTCGTGCACTGGGGATCCATCAGGAAGAGCATGACATCCGCTTCGTCGAAGACGACTGGGAGTCTCCGACCCTCGGCGCGTGGGGGCTTGGCTGGGAAGTGTGGCTGAACGGCATGGAAGTGTCGCAGTTCACCTATTTCCAGCAGGTTGGCGGGATCGATCTTTCGCCCGTCAGCGCGGAGCTCACCTATGGTCTGGAACGCCTGACCATGTACCTGCAAGGGAAAGATTCCGTCTATGACATCCAGTGGAACGAGCATGTGACCTACGGCCAGATCTACCATCAGAACGAAGTCGAGCAGTCTCGCTATAATTTTGATGAGAGTGACGCCGCCATGCACCGTGAGCACTTCGACCAGTTTGAGGCCGAATGCCTTCGTCTCACCGGAGAGGGACTGCTTTGGCCCGCGTATGATTATTGTTTGAAGTGCTCCCATACGTTCAACCTGTTGGACGCTCGGGGGGCTATCTCCATTACGGAACGCACCGGCTATATCGGGCGCGTGCGCACGTTGGCCTCGTCCGTTGCGCATCTGTATGCGGAGCAGCGTAAGGAAATGGGGTATCCCATGCTCGGAGGGAACCGATAATGTCCACCTTTGTTCTTGAAATCGGCACGGAAGAGCTGCCGTCCCGCTTTTTGTCCAATGTTGAAAAAGAACTGGCGGATCGGTTCACGGCTGGGCTCAAAGAGGCTGGCTATACGTTTTCCCTCCTTGATACCTGTGCTACGCCGCGTCGTTCCGTGGTCATCGTGGAAGGTCTGGAGGATACCCAGCCTGTCAGGGAAGAATTGGTTATGGGGCCGCCCGCCCGCATTGCTTTCGATGCCGAGGGGAATCCCACCAAGGCCGCTCAGGGGTTTGCCAAGACGCTTGGTATCGACGTTTCCGCTTTGGGCAGGACGCAGACCGAGAAAGGGGAATACCTTTCAGGGATGAAGAAAACCGGCGGCGTGCCTACGTTGGACGTGCTGGCTGGCTTGTGCCCGGCGATTATCGCTGCTTTGCCCTTTGCCAAGCGTATGCGGTGGGGAGACGGCGAGTTTGCTTTTGCCCGTCCCATCCGTTGGGTTCTTGCGCTGCTTGGCGACGTTGTCGTTCCGTTTGAAGTCGGTAAAGTGGCTTCCGGGCGGGTTACACAGGGGCACCGCGTGCTTGGTCCCGGTCCCTTCACGATCAAGACCGCGGGCGATTACGTTCCCACCATCGTGAAGGAAGGGGCCGTTCAGCTGAAGGCGGCTGAAAGGCGCGCCTATATCGTCAGCGAAGGGAACAGAATCGCGGAAGCGGTCAATGGCAAAATCATCTGGATCGATGGTCTGCTTGATGAAGTTCAAGGACTGGTTGAGTGTCCTGTGCCGTTGCTGGGCGACTTTGATCCTTCTTTCCTTGAATTGCCCCGTGAAGTCCTGTTGACCAGTATGCAGGAACACCAGAAGAGTTTTGGCGTGGAAGATGCTTCGGGCAACCTCATGCCGCACTTCCTGACCGTTCTGAATCTGCACCCGAAAGAGCTTTCCCTTGTCAAAAAGGGATGGGAACGTGTGCTCCGCGCACGCCTTGAAGACGGGCGGTTCTTCTGGAAGACCGACCTTGAAGCCACGTTTGATGAATGGCTGGAAGCGCTTGATGCGGTCACGTTCCTTGCTCCTTTGGGGAGTATGGGCGAAAAGACGCGCCGTATCAGCGCGCTGTGCCGTTGGCTTGCCGAGAAGGTTCAGCAGGATCCGGAACAGGCCGCGCGGGCGGGGCGCCTTTCCAAAGCTGACTTGGTCTCCGCTATGGTCGGCGAATTTGATACGCTGCAGGGCATCATGGGCGGGATTTATGCCCGCAAAAAGGGAGAAACGGAAGCTGTCGCCGCGGCCCTTGCCGAACAGTATCTGCCGTCCGGTCCTGATTCGCCCGTTCCGGCCACAGAGCTTGGTTCCATCCTGTCCATCGCGGATAAGGTGGATACCCTTGTCGGGTGTTTCGGTCTGGGCATGATTCCCACAGGTGCGGCCGACCCCTATGCTCTCCGGCGCTGCGCGCTCGGCATCACCCGTATCATGCTCGAGCGTGGGTACCGCTTCGACGTCAAGGAACTTTTCGAAGAAGCGCAGAGGCTGTACGGCGATCGGAAATGGAAGCTGGCCCCCGCTGAAGCAATCGCAAAGTTGAATGACTTTTTCATTGCCCGCGTGAAGAATTATTTTCTGACTCAGGGCAAGGAAACACTGCTCGTCGAGGCTGTAACCGCCGTCGCTCCCGACAACGTATGGGCCCTCGGCCGACGTCTCGGCGCATTGGAATCCATGAGCCGGCAGGATGATTTTCCGCAGGCTGCACAGACGTTCAAGCGAGTCGCCAACATCATCCGTAAACAAGGCCATGAAGCTGGCGTGGATCTTCAGGGCACGTGGAAACGTGAACTGTTGCAGGAACCGGCGGAAATGGCGCTTGCGGAAGCCTTGGAAAAAATGTTTGCCGCATTTGAGACAGCATGGGCGAACGACGATTTTGAAGCGCTCTTCTCTATGCTCGCCGCACTTCGGCCAGCCGTGGATGAGCTTTTCGATAAGGTCATGGTTATGTGCGAAGATCCTGATCTTCGCGCCAACCGCCTCAATATGCTTAAGGCATTGACCCTGCGCATGGAGCGGCTTGCCGATTTTTCGGCGCTGCAACTTTAGCCCCACATGGCTCCCCGGCTTGGTCCGGCCGGGGAGCCATCGCCATAACGCATTCGGAACGGTTCTGCGCGGCTGCACGGGAACTTGTCTTCCTGAAAAGACTTGACTGAATACGTAAAAGAAGATAAGGACATCAATTCAAACCGCAACCACGCCGCGTCTCGGACGCAGCAAGACGTACCCCGGAGGGAAATCGTGGCCAACCACAAGTCTGCTATCAAGCGTCATAAGCAGAGCGTGAAGCGCGCTGCTCGCAATCGTACCGTCAAGACCCGCATCAAGAATGTGGTGAAATCTGTTCGCGCCGCCATCAAGGCTGATGATCAGGCTGCCGCTACGCAGCTCCTGAGCACCGCCACCTCTTCTCTGGATAAGGCCGCCACCAAGGGCGTCATCCATTGGAAGAAGGCCGCCCGCAAGATTTCTCGCCTTGCCAAGGCTCTCAACGCTGCCAAAGCCGCCGCGTAACACATCTGTTTTCTGATGTAAAAAAAGGAAGAGGAATGTTCCTCTTCCTTTTTTTATGTGCTGTCAAAGGAAAGTCAGCTTTCAATACCGGCCATGCGCGCCAATTCCGTTTTCCGTTCACGTTCATCCAGACGGATGCATTGCGTAAATGTCTTGCCGTCCTTGACTTGTTTCGTCACCCGGAAGTGGCGGAACGCTCTGGAGGCAAGCTGTGGCCAGTGCGTAATCAAAAGCATCTGGCGGCGTTGGGCAAGAGCTTCGAGCCGTTCCGCAACCTTGTTGAGGGTGAGCCCGCCGACACCGGCATCCACTTCGTCAAAAATGAGCGTGGCTTCTTCATCGTGCTCCTGCACGGAAACGACCGCGAGCATGAATCGGGACAGTTCGCCGCCTGAGGCGATCTTATCCAGAGGCTGCGGCTGTTGGCCGGGGTTAGGGGACCACAAAAGTCTGACGCGGTCCTCCACGCATCCAGGGAATAATGCCACTTCCGACCAATCCGCGCTTACGCGGACATACTGGGAAAAGCCCAATCCCTGCAACTCGCTTTCCAGCTTTCGGGTGAAAGACTCCCCAGCCTTCCGGCGTTCGGGATTCAGAAGGGCCAATACGCCCGCGAGTTGTTCTTGAAGCTGTTTTTCCCGTTTCTCCACTTGCCGGATGTCGAGCGTGCAGGCGTCAAGAAACGAAAGGTTGTCCTGAATTTCTTCCCTGAGGGCAAGGATTTCCGGAAGCGTCCGATGAAGCTTGCGCTTGAGTTGCGCCAATTCGAAAAGCCGGGCTTCTATTTGTTCCGGATCGATATCAGCCTGAGGCAGGGGAGGGCGGCGCAGTTTCCGTTCCAGCTCGGCAATCGTCTGGCGAAAAGAGACCGCCGACTCAAGATACGCGGCCATATCCTCATCGTCTCCGGCCAGCAGCTCCAACGCCCGTTCCAGATGGCCAATCTGTTCAAGAAGTCCCGTTTCCTCGCCACGCAGAATCATCTGCGCCCGTTCGTAATGCCGCCGCAACTGCTCGGTCCCGCGCCACTCCGCACGCATGGCTTCAAGCTGTTCTTCTTCGCCTTCAGCAGGAGAAACTTTTTCGATCTCCGTGAGGTGCATTTCAAGGAGTTCCCGGCGATCCGCAAGCTCTCTGAAACGAGCCCGGAGCGCTTCCTTACGCTCGGCCGCTTCCTTGAGTTCTTTCAACAGAGTATTGCGTGCTGCCAAAAGATCGGGCTGGTTCATCCAGTCGTCAATCAACTTGGCCTGAAAATTCGGCTGGAGCAGTTTCTGCTGCCCATGCTGGCTCGTATGGACGAGAAGGGTGGTTCGCAGTTCCTTGATGGTTTCTTGAGAGGCCAGGGTGTCATTGATGAACAGGCGGCTACGCCCGGTTTCCGCAATCAGCTCCCTGCGGACGATGAGTTCTTCCCCGGAACGCATGAAAAGGGCCTCAACCTGAGCCCGCTCTTTTCCCGGGCGGACCATGTCCGCGCCGAGCCTCTCTCCCATCAGAAAGTTGAGCGCTTTCAGAATGAAGCTTTTCCCAGCCCCCGTTTCGCCGGTAAGAACATTCATGCCCGAGGCAAATTCCAGTTCCATGTCGGATATCAGGGCGAGATCACGAATATGCAAATATTCAAGCATAATAAGGAATACTCGTAACGAAGAAAGGTCATGACTTGCGAAGCCGTACGCAGGCTTCATTGCGAACGAGGGCTACCATAGGGGGATTACTCGAATGATGCAAGCCGCGAGGGAAGGGCTGGTTTGCCGTTTAACGCTTGAGCCGAGGATCAAGCGTATCCCGCAGGCTTTCTCCCAACAGATTGTATCCTAAGACGGTAATCAGGATCGCAAGCCCCGGATACAATGACAACCACGGCGCGATTTCGAGGACGTCCTTACCTTCCATAAGCATGTTTCCCCAACTGGGATCCGGCGGCTGGACGCCTAGCCCGAGAAAGCTGAGCGAAGACTCCACTAAAATGGCCCCGGCGATGCCGAGTGTGGCGGAGACAAGAACAGGGGTGAGTGCATTGGGAAGGATATGCATGACCATGATGCGGAAAGGGCGGGTACCGGCCAACCGGGCGGCCGCGACAAAATCCCGTTCGCGCAGGGAGAGGGTTTCCGCGCGGACCAACCGGGCCACCCCCATCCATGAGGTCAGCCCGATGACCACCATAATCGTATTGAGGCTTGGTTCTAAAAACGCAATAACGGCAAGGATAAGGAAAAAAGAAGGGAAGCAGAGCATGACATCGACGCCGCGCATGATGATTTCATCGACGATGCCCCTAAAGTATCCGGCGAGCAGCCCCAAGGCAATGCCTATGGCTATGGAGATGCTCACGGAAACGAAGCCTACCCAGAGCGAGACACGTGCGCCGTAAAGCAGGCGTGAGAGCACATCCCGGCCCAAGGCATCCGTCCCCAAAGGAAACTGCGCGCTCGGCGGCACCAAGATGGATTTGAGGTGTAATGCCGTGGGATCATAGGGGGAGAGCCACGGAGCGAGCAGGGCGGCCGCAGACATGATGATGACGAGGCCGAGGCCGACAAAGAGCATTCCACGCCGGGAAAGGGTGGCGCCGAGGCGCTTGCAGAGCGGGGTCAAAAGCGTCTTGTCTGCGTTCATTGGCGTTTCCCCTGAGCGCGGATTCGGGGATCGGCGAGCCCGTATCCGATATCGGCAAGCATATTGCCCGCGAGTGTAAGCACGGCGCCGAGAACCAGATTCCCCATGATCAAAGGATAGTCCCTCGCCATGACCGCGGCGTAGAAAAGCTGTCCCAAGCCGGGCAGGGCAAAGATGGTTTCAATGATGACACTGCCCCCGATAAGGCCGGGCACGGAGAGGCCGAGCAGGGTAATGACCGGGAGGAGCGCATTGCGCAGGGCATGTCGGAAAATAACCACGCGTGCGGGCAGTCCTTTGGCCTTGGCCGTAAGAATGAAGTCCTGCCGCAAGACTTCCAGCATGGATGACCGCATGAAGCGGGACATGCCTGCGACGCTTCCCACTGTGATGACGGTAATGGGCAAAACAAGGTGCCTGCCCAGATCCATCAGCTTTCCCCAGAAGGACAGCGACTCATAATCAAGGGACATCAAACCGGAAATAGGCAGCCATTGGTGTTCCAAGCCCGTATACAGCATGAGGAGCAGCGCAAGCCAGAACCCCGGCATGGCGAATCCGAGAAAGACGAGGACCGTCATTCCTTTATCGAACAGCGAGCCCTGTTTCCATGCGGAAAGGACTCCGATGGGAACGGCGATGAGCAGCGTCAACAGGAGGGAAATTACGTTGATGCCGATGGTCAGCGGAAGGCGCTCCGCTATTTTTTCTATAACGGGGCGGGCATCGCTGGACATGGAGTTTCCGAAATCGAGCTGTACGATCCGCGACAACCAGTCGAAATATTGGATGTACAGAGGACGATCGATCCCATAAAGCGCCTCAAGACGAGCCCGCGCCGCTTCTCCCGCAAGGGGGTTCAGCGTCGTCTGCATGTCCGTCGGCGTCCCCGGAGCCAGATGGATAACAAAGAAGCTGACGAGGGTGATCCCCCACAGCACCAGAAGCATCCAGATTGTTTTGCGAACGCAGCGGAGAATAAAGGAAGTTGTCTCGTTCGTGAACATGGTCGCCTCCAGCGCTTGTGGGCTATGCCTGCTGACTCATCCATGCGGACATGTCTTGAACTTCCTTATCCCAAAGGCTGGAAAGGCGGATATCCAAAAACTGCTTGTAACAAGCGTCAAAGAGCCCCAGGCAGAGTTCCATCAAATACATTTTTTCAAGGAAAGCGGCATCGGGATCATCGTCCTCTTCTCTTTCCACCTTTGGCGTCTTGAAACTGCCAAGAGAAAAATCTTCCGCCTTTATAGTGGTTTGCCAAGCCAATTCTTCCCGTTCGAAACGGACAAGGGCCCTCGTCACCTTTTTGCCCGTCCGCAGGCCAAGGCGGACCTCACGCAGTTGGGAAAGGGAACCGGACACGGAGGCCGTTTCCAGACTGTCGCCTTCGCCACCTTGGACAACGATCCTCTGTTCAAGGTTCATGGAAAAGGGCACGCCTTCTTTATCTTTAAAGCCCATAGGTTGCGTTTCACTGCGAAACCAGAGCCACGTCAGAAATTCCTGGCCGAGCACCATGTCCGTCGTCTGGCCGAGATAAGGTTCGTTCATTGTCGGCCTCTTATACAAAGCTGGTGGGTTCAAGATCATCCAAACGGGCCAAAGTTTTCTCGTCCAGCATGGAAGCTGCCAAGGCGTACGGCGTCATCGGCTCCAAGTGGAGATCAAAAGTCAATGTAAAATGGTTCATGAAAAGTTCAATGAGTTTTGTTTGTGTGGATGCCAGGTAGACGATGTTGGTATCGGTTGCCCACGCCACGTCAAATACGGCCGGAATGGGGAGAAAACGCCCCATGAGGCGCAGTTTGACCTGATCCCGAAGTTCGTTTTTCCGATCCCGGGCGATGAACTTTTTTCCTTGTTCCTTGATGCGGCCTTCTTCTTCACGGAGTGCGATCGTAACATATTTTTTCAAGACCGCAGGAGGAATCCTGCGCGTGTCCAGACGGAGCGCAAAAGCGAGGTACGCGCCTTTTTCCGGTGGAGCAGAGCGCCATTGCATATCGAGCATATCCTCAAAGCTGGTCCATCCCCATCCGCGTTCCTCGGCGATGTCGTCGATATCCTGAAAGGCGAATTGCCGGAGTTTTGCGGGAATTTCCATCCAGAGTTCTTTGGGAACCGGTTCCGTGATTTTGAACCGTGTAAAACTACAGCTAGCACTGAGAATGCCCATGAGCGTGTCCTTGAATGAGGGTAACGAAAGAATGTATTTTTACGCTAAGGACGTATATTGTGGCAAGTGTATAAATAGCGCATAATAGAAATTATGTAAACTTTTGTTTACTTTCCATATCATACAATCCACACCGCGCCAATCCCCCCACCCCAAAAAACATCCCTCCTCAAAGGAACAACCCCTAACTGACGGATAACGCCTTCAATACCGCCATGCCGCATAAAGCGGTCGTACAAGCCATAATGTGCTCCCATCCGTTCGCAGCAATGCCCGAGCCAATATGCAGGGAAATCCAAGTTCCTTTCCGGCAGCTTGTAGTCCACAAGGAGGACGTTCCGGAAACGTTGCCGTGCAGCCCTTACCAGCTTCAAGGCTTCCCCAAAAGGCATTTGGTGCAGCAGGCACACAAAAACAGCCTGCTCCCCTGCCCCTTCGTCATTCCAAAAGTCCGTGGGGGTATGGTAAGCATGGGATACGTTCAACCCGTACCGTAAACAAAAACGCTTGATGTCCCGCTGGAGCGATGGGTGGAGGAAGTCAGCCACAGAGATTCCTCACAGTCGAGAACTCATTGAGCAGATACGCTGTTACGGGCTGCAGCTCCGGTGTGGAAGGCAAACCTTTAAGGACTTCTTGAAGAAATCCAGACGCCACACATGTTTTCTTTGAAGACGTAAAGTGAAGATCATGGATCCAAGATCCCAATAATATCCTAAAATCATTTACATAACGAAGATCGTGATAACTGGGGATACCACCGGAAAGAACAGTATCCACAATGGATTGAGACCACAGTTTTGGGGCATCCTGAACACGGAGAACGACGTCCCGCGTCGGAATGGGCCGTGAAAGATGCTGGGCCATGATGCGCATGATGTCCAGCTTATCCGCATCTCGAACAGCATGTGTAATGGTGAGGTACGGTTCCGGCAAGGCAGGGAGTGCATATCTGTTGTGCAAGGCAATGGCCGTGAGCACCCATTTATGGATATTTGGGGGTTCGCCCGTCAAAAAATGCTCTTTTTTCACGACATGGACGCCAAGATAGCCATGATTTTCAGATTCGGCATCGCTGAACGTGCGCCAACGGACATACTGGGGGAATCGTCCTGTATCATGGTAGAGTGCCGCAAGCAGGGCCGCCCTTCCCTCTTGGGAAGCAAGCCCTTCCTGAGCGACGATGGCACGGGCATGAGCTAAAACTTTATAGGTGTGTTCCCGTTTGAGCCGGAGCATGTCGCCAGGGTGTTCACGCAGGTACATGGAGGCAAACGATTCGAAGAGTGCCTCGTGATTCCTGATGTCGTCCCAAGCCTGAGGTGTATTGTTTTCATAGGTATGCATCATGGATTTGTTCATACCCCGAAGCAAGGCGATCGACAAGCGTCTATTATAGGTTGCCCTATTATAACCTTCCAGAAAGGTTCATTGTGCCTCCCCGCGTCTTTTGATAGGCTTATCCCCATATCTCTTCACTCTTTCTTCCACGGGATTGTTCCATGTCCGAATTTGTGCATCTGCATTGTCACACGGAGTACAGTCTTCTCGACGGCGCGATTCGTCTGAACGATTTATGCGCACGCGCCAAAGATTTCGGGATGCCTGCCGCCGCGATTACCGATCACGGCAACCTGTACGGCGCGGCTTATTTCTATACGACATGCAAGAGTTACGGCATCAAACCCGTCATCGGGTGCGAAGTCTACGTTACCAAGGATCACCGGGATAAGGATTCCGAATTCTCCCGTGTCCGGCACCATCTGATTTTACTGGCGAAGAACAACGAGGGGTACCATAACCTTGTTCGTCTTGTCTCCAAGGGCTTCCTGGACGGCTTCCATTATAAGCCCCGCGTGGATAAAGCCCTGCTCCGCCAGCACAGCGAAGGGCTCATTGCGCTTTCCGCGTGCCTTGCCGGTGAAATCCCCCGCACGTTGATGGGAGCCAACAAGCTGATCACGAACGGCGGGACATTTGACGACGCCATCCGGCAAACGCAAGAGTACATGGATATCTACGATGGGCGTTTCTATCTGGAAGTCCAAGCCAATACACTGCCTGATCAGGCGACTCTGAACAATAAGTTGTTGGAGCTTGCGGAGCATACCAAAGTTCCTTTGGTTGCGACGAACGACTGCCATTACCTGAACGCGGACGACGTTGAGGCCCATGACGTCCTGCTGTGTATTCAGACGCAGGCAAAAGTCAATGACGCAAAACGGATGCGTTTTGAAGCGCGGGATCTCTATTACAAATCCGCTGAGGAGATGGAACAGGCGTTCAAGCATATTCCCGAAGCCCTTTCCAATACGGTCCGCATAGCTGAAGAATGCCATGTGGAGATGGACTTCACGCATCACTACTTCCCCGTATACGAACTTCCGGAAGGGATGACCCTGTCGACGGAGTTCCAGCGCCTTGCGCGTGAAGGCCTCAAACAGCGCCTGGAACTGCACCCCGATCGGGACACGATTGATCCCAAAATTTATTGGGATCGTCTCGAAATGGAACTGAAGGTCATCTGCGAGATGGGCTTTCCGGGGTATTTTCTGATCGTGCAGGACTTCATCAACTGGGCGAAGGGGAACGACATCCCGGTCGGTCCCGGTCGTGGTTCCGCGGCCGGTTCGATCGTCGCGTGGGCTTTGCGTATCACAAACCTTGATCCCCTGCCCTACAATCTCATTTTCGAACGCTTCCTGAATATCGAACGCGTCAGCCTGCCCGATATCGACGTTGACTTCTGCGAAGACAAGCGTACCCGCGTGATCCAGTATGTGAGCCAAAAATACGGTATTGATTCCGTATCGCAGATCACGACGTTCGGAAAAATGAAAGCCAAAGCGGTGGTCCGCGACGTAGGGCGCGCACTGGACATGTCCTTCAAGGAAACCGACCGTATCGCCAAGCTCATCCCTGATGATCTCAAGATGACCATCAAGAAGGCGCTGGACGCGGAGCCCGAGCTGGCGACCCTCTATAAGGAAGATCAGATCATCCGCAAACTGATCGACATCTCCATGCGTCTGGAGGGGTTGTCACGTCACGCATCGACGCACGCTGCGGGTGTGGTGGTTTCCGACAAGCCGATGGATGAATACTTGCCTATCTATCGGGGGAAAAAAGGCGAACTTGTCACCCAGTTCGATATGAAAATGGTCGAAAAAGTGGGGCTCGTGAAGTTCGACTTCCTTGGTCTGCGGACCATGACCCTGATCGACAACACCCTGAAAGCCATTGAAGAACAAGGAAAGAAGGCTCCCAACCTTGACATCCTTCCTTTGACGGACCCCGATACCTACGATGTCTTTTCCCGGGGCGATACGGACGGCGTGTTTCAGGTGGAAAGCTCGGGTATGCGCCAGTACTTGCGTATGCTCCGCCCGAACTGCTTTGAAGACATCATCGCTATGCTGGCGCTGTACCGGCCCGGCCCGCTCGGTTCCGGCATGGTCGATGAATTCATCAAGCGCAAGCACGGAGAAGTGGACGTCACCTATCCGCTGCCGTCGTTGGAAGGCTGCCTGAAAGACACCTACGGGGTTATCGTCTATCAGGAACAGGTCATGCAGATCGCGCAGATTGTCGCCGGGTATACCCTCGGCGGCGCAGACCTGCTCCGGCGAGCGATGGGGAAGAAAAACGCCGAAGCCATGGCCAAAGAACGAACCCTTTTCGTGGACGGTGCCGTCAAGAATGGCACCAGTAAGGAAAAGGCGACGGAAATCTTTGACTTGATGGAAAAATTCGCGGAATACGGTTTCAACAAATCGCACTCCGCCGCGTATGCGCTCATTTCTTACCATACGGCGTATCTGAAGACCCACCACAAGGTGGAATTCATGGCCGCCCTGCTCACTTCGGAAATCGGCAATCAGGATAAGATCCTCAAGTACATTGCCGCCTGCAAGGACAATGACATTGAAGTCCGGCAGCCTGATGTCCAGGTCAGCCGCCGCGAGTTCATCGTGCGCGACGAGGCGGTGGTTTACGGTTTGGGAGGGATCAAAAACGTTGGTGATGAAGCCATCCGCGAAATCGTTGCCGCCCGTGAGAAGGACGGTCCATTCCTTTCGTTCTTGGATCTGTGTATTCGCGTCAGCCTGCGGAAAGTTACAAAACGGGTCTTGGAGAGCCTCATCAAGGGAGGAGCGCTGGATTGCTTCGGCTGTTCCCGCGCCGCTATGGTTGCGGCCATTGATCCAGTGGTCGCCCGTGCTCAAAAGAAGATCAAGGAAAAACAATCCAACCAAATATCCTTGTTGACGCTTTCCCCCAAGAAAATTGAAGAAAATCAGGCGTCGGGGATAGGCTTCTCCTGCGAGGAAGAAAGTATTTCGGAGTGGGACGAGGATCAGAAGCTCCGCTTTGAGAAGGAAGCGCTTGGCTTCTTTTTGACGAGTCATCCTTTGCAGCCCTATCGGCATGAACTGAATCGGCTGGATCTGCGCCCGTTGGAAGACTGCCGGGAAATGGCGGACAAGGCGACGATCAAGTGCGCCGTGTTGGTCACGAGTATCCGCGAAATCCTCAATAAACGTGGAAACCGCATGGCCTTCGTCGCTGTGGAAGATCTTACGGCTTCCGGTGAGGTGACGTTCTTTACGGAAGAGCTGAATGCCAGCCGAGAGCTGCTCAACTCGGAACAGCCGCTTTTACTGACCGCGACTATCGACAATAGAGAAAGCTCGTCTTATTCTCCTGATTCGGATGACGATTCGGACGATGAGGCCCCGGTCAAGGAAATCAAACTGCGGGGCGTTTCGGTACAGGCCTTGAACGACGCCTGCTCCGCAAGCGACGCGCCCATTTCATGGGAGCTGGATCCCCGCCGCCTGAACGCTGAAGGGATGGAATCGCTCAAGGTCATTCTCGAAAGGCATAAAGGAAACACTGAAATGCAGTTGGCTTTCTGCCTTGACGGCACCTTCTGCCGGGTACGGCTTGGCCCACAGTGGATGGTCACTCCCGGCCCGGCCTTCCAGCAGGATATGCATCGCTGGTGTTCAGCTAATCCTATCCAATAACATACAGAAAGAAAGGAATACCATGTCTCGACCTTTTTGGAAGCTTACGGTTCGTTCCGAATTCTGCGCCGCGCACGCCCTTCGGCACTATCAAGGAAAGTGCGAACACCTCCACGGTCATAACTACGCCGTCGAAGTCGTCGTCAAAGGGTATACCCTCTCGCAGAATACGGAACTCCTCATGGATTTTGGCGACCTTAAGGCCCTCCTCAAACAGGCCCTCGAGCCTCTTGATCATGCCTATATCAATGATGTGCCCCCGTTCGATGCCGTGAACCCCTCTTCAGAGAACTTGGCGCGCTATATCTGGAATCAGATGGCACCCTCTCTTCCCGAAACGGTGAAAATGTACAGCGTAACGGTAGCCGAAAAGGGCATCCAGTCCGCAACGTACATGGAAGAGGAATAATGATTTAACATATTAAAATGATCGAGTTGAGTTTCAGTAGTATTGTCAAAATATGCCCTGCCTATGTGGAGAAACACCCCCCTTCTCGGTTTTATTGAGAAGGGGGGGCTTTTTTTAGGTTCTTCATATTTTTAAAATTGTCCTCCTCACATATGTTTTAGAGCCCTTCGCCGAACATACACTATACGTATCCCGCCAACATGTTGCGTTCCTATGCTTCCCAGCGGACAAGGTGGGCAATTCCTCAGTCCCTGTCTTCCATTCAATGGAAGTTCGGAACTCAGAGGTTGTTACGCTAAAAAGTCATATAATTTAGAGAGTCACAGGAAAATCATTTTTGTATAACATCTTCTTGAGCATGGTTATGGAAACCAAAGGAGGTTTTCAATGGAAAGCAGCACGCTCAAGAAGAAAGCCAAGGATGCATTCGACAAAACCACAGATTATCTGAGCGACGCCAAGGATTCCGTCACGGAAAACGTGGGCGATTTCGTTGACGACGCCAAGGATAATCTCAGTAAGGTTAAGGACAAGGCCAAGGAAGGTATCAATGCCGCCGGCGAAGCGGTGCAAAAAGCCTACGAAAAGGCCAAAAAGTAACGTTCCTGCCCTTATTCACGTTCGCCAGGGACACTATGTCATCGCGGGAAAGTCCGGTTTTCGCTACGAACAATAGTTTTAGAAAATAAGAAATCCCCCTTGAGCATAAACTCAAGGGGGATTTCCATCTTAAAAAATACCGTATACAGCCCTACTCCCTACTCACCATCAGTTGGAACTTATTCCTTCTGGAGCCAATCCACCAGTTCCTGCAGGAGTTCAGGGCGATCTTTTCCGAGAGGGAAGAAAGGCCCCGAAACGCCGTGGTCCATGAGCATGGCCTTGGTGGCTTCAAAATCGGCGTCGGGCAGATCCACTTTCGTGATGGCGCAAATGACCTCACGCTGCGTATAGATATTCAGAAAACCAGCGGGCAGGCGGCACAGCGGATCGTTGGCGGGGTGAACATAGATAAGCACGTCGGTATCCACAGTGGTGCTGAGCAATGCCGGATAGTACATGGGGTGACAGAAGAATTCGCCGGGGGTATCGACGCCTCCGTCCAGATCATATTGCATGGCCTGCGTTTTTTTCGCCTCATCACACGCGATACCGTGAAGGGCCGCGTATAATGTGCTTTTACCCGCGCCGACCGTGCCAAGAAGAACGTAACGTTTCATCGGGTTAACTCTTGGTCGTTTCACATGCGGCAAAGCCCAGTACGTCGTGAAGGGCTTTTACCGTATAGCGTAAGGCTTCTTCCACGCTGGCTACGGAGCCCTGAATGACCAGTGCGCCGGTGAAGCGATCCACAAATCCGATCTGGACGGAAGCGGCTTTTGTAGCGAAGTCGCCTGCGATCATAGCCGCTTCACGAGGGCTCAGCGTCAAGATCCCTACCGCTTCAGCGCCGGGAACGCCCATTTTTTTGGCGAGATCCTCGTCAGGGTGGGCGATCAGATGAGCAATCGTAACCTGTTTCCCTGGTACGAGTTCCTGAATGATACGTGCTTTTTCTTCCATGAGCTCAATTCTCCTGCGCACAGTCTGGCGTGCATCAGCGAAGGACGTTGACCGCACAACCCGTGCGAATCCGATAAGGATAAGTGAACCCGCTCCATATTTCAAGGAGGAGTTCGGTGAGAGGCCTGTGGCTCAATACTCTCTTTGCTTCAAAAGCAAAGACAGCGAGCAGACATCTTTCAGCGATGTAATCTTATTTACCCGTTTCTTCTCGTATTTTTTGTTCACCAAGCGCCTGTTGCTCTTCTTTTCCCATCGGGAGCCGCTCGCAGGTAATGCACCTGGCGGCAATACTCCCTAAAAGCATTCCTCCAACAATATCTATGGGGTGATGCTGCCCCAACCACACTCGGGAAAAACCCATGAGCGCGATTACTGCCGAGAGGAAAAGGGAAAAAGGACGGTTTCTGAACCAAAGTGCCAGAGGCACGGCTGCGGTGATGATAGTCGCCGTATGCCCTGAAGGGAACGAAGCATATTGATTGATAAAGCCCAAAGGGTATGGCGGCCAAGGAAATCCCGGTCTCGGCATACCCAGCCCGTATTTCATGATCTGCATGACGAAGCACAAAAAGAAGACGCTGAACAAAACGCAACGCAGAACGAACATTGTTTCCCGCCAGTCCCGCTTGGTGAGAGCAACAAGCAGTAACACAAGATAAAACACATAGATGAGCGGATTGCCGATATGGGTAACGACGCTCATGAAGCGGGTAATGTGAATATTGGCTGCCGCTAGCGGAGAAAAGAATTGGCGGACGGGTTCTCCCCACCAGCCGAGGCAGAGGATAACGAACGCCATTATGGCACCAAGCGGTGCCAACAGGCAAAGATGCACCCCCCATCGGTAGTCCGGGGACGGAGCAAGAAGCGTTCTGATGGAGGGAACTATTGGATTCATAAAAAATTACTAAATCCGGTGGATGGAATAGACGCGTTTTGTCGTCTTAGCTCCCTGATGAGCCACAGACATGTTCTCTTCAAAAGGAGAGCTTGCTTCGGGATAAGAAGATAAACGAATAGGTTACTTGGTACAATGTATTATTTCCCGCCGTCGTCCTGTTCCGGCATGTCCGGATGAGCATATGCCTCTGCCTTCATCGAAAGCGAAAGATGTTTCACCTATGTTTTCCATGACATATTGCGCAACGCTCCCGTTTTGCTATGCTCAAAGAAAAAACAGGAGAAGCGGCATGGAAAAAGTGCTTCGTATCAATGTCGGCGCTGAAAACGGCCCCGTGGCTACTATAGAGGAACTCGGCGCGTACGCGGGCCTTGGAGGGCGCGCTATGACGACGACCGTCGTATACAACGAAGTCCCCCCGAATTGCCATCCTCTTGGTCCTGAAAACAAGCTCATTTTTTCTCCCGGCCTGATGGCTGGTTCGGCTGCGGCGTCGTCGGGCCGCATCTCGGTCGGATGCAAAAGCCCGCTTACGGGGACCATCAAGGAATCCAACTCGGGCGGCACCGGCGGCCAGTTCATGGCCCGCCTTGGCTATGCGGCCATCATCATTGAAGGCGAAAGGAAAACAGACGACCTGTGGAAAATCGTTATCACGAAAGACGCGGTAACGTTTGAAAAATGTAATGAATACCGTATGTTTTCCAACTATCCTCTAGTTGCCGCCCTTCAGGAAAAATACGGCATGGAACCCGGATATGTGACCATCGGGACTGCCGGGGAAATGCTCATGTGCAATTCCACCATCTGCTTTACCGATCCTGAAGGCCGGGCTACCCGCCATGCCGGGCGCGGCGGCGTTGGAGCCGTCATGGGCTCCAAGGGAATCAAGGCTATCGTGCTGGACCCGGCGGGTACTCCGGTAATCCGCAAACCGAAGAACGCTGAAGCGTTCAAAGCGGCGAGCCGGGCCTTCGCACAGGGGCTTTCGTCACATCCCGTATGCGGAACGGGACTTCCCACGTACGGAACCAACGTTCTCGTCAATATCCTGAATGAAGCAGGCGGATTGCCCACAAAAAATTTCTCGGTCGGCCGTTTTGAAGGCGCGGATAAGATTTGTGCCGAGACGATGGTGGAAATCCAGAAACGTCGCGGCGGCAATCCCACTCATGGCTGTCACCGCGGCTGCATTATGAAATGTTCCGGTATTTGCGTGGATGAAAACGGCGAATTCGTGTCCAAGCAGCCTGAGTATGAAACCGTCTGGTCGCACGGTGCGCATTGCGGCGTGGATGACTTGGACAAAATCATCCTCTGTGACCGTCTTGAGGACGATTATGGGCTTGATACCATCGAGACCGGCGCGGCTCTCGGCGTGCTTATGGAAGCCGGCGCCCTCAAATGGGGGGACATCGACGGCATCATCGCCATGATTCATGAAATCGGCAAGGGTACGCCTATGGGCCGTATCCTTGGTGCGGGAACAGCCACCACGGCCCGCTGCTTTGGCATTGAGCGCGCGCCCGTCGTCAAGGGGCAGGCCATGCCCGCCTATGATCCCCGTGCGGTCAAGGGGCAGGGTGTGACGTATGCCACGACGACCATGGGAGCGGACCACACGGCGGGCTATGCCGTGGCGACCAACATCTTGGGATGCGGCGGCAAGACCGATCCTCTTTCCGCAGAGGGGCAGGCCGAAATATCCCGGAACCTGCAGATCGCCACGGCCGCTATCGATGCCACGGGCTATTGCCTCTTTACGGCATTTGCCCTGCTCGATCAGCCTGAAACCATGCAGGCTCTTGTCGATACGATCAATGCCATGTATGATCTGAACATGACCCTTGATGACGTGACGGAGCTCGGCAAGGATATCCTCAGAAAGGAGCGGGCATTCAATGCCGCTGCCGGGTTCACCAAGGCCCACGATCGGTTGCCTTTGTACTTCAGCCGTGAGTCGGTTGCCCCCCACAATGTGCGTTGGGATGTTTCGGACGAAGATCTGGATTCCGTATTCAATTTTTAATAATTATGCCCGCTAAGGCATATTCATGAATATGGGGACGAAACGCACGACGCTTCGTCCCCATTTCGCATAGGAAAGGCAATGAAAGACGCTGAACGCACGAACAGGGACACTCCCGCCGCACTCGACGCCATACCGGAACGCTATTGGAGAAACGCCCGTTTCCTTTCCCGGACGGATCAAGAGAAACTCTTGCAAGCGCATGTTGTCATCATAGGGCTTGGCGGTTTGGGCGGGACCGTTCTTGAGGAGCTCCTGCGGCTCGGCATCGGTACGATTACCGGCGTTGATATGGATGTCTTTGAACTTTCGAACTTGAACCGGCAGCTCCTCGCTACGGAAGAAAATATCGGCCTTCATAAGGCGGAAGCGGCCCGTTTACGTGCCCGGCAAATCAATTCGGGCGTCCGCTTCATCCCTGTGACGGAAAAACAGGACTTCGGATCGATGTGCGATCTGTTCCGGGATGCTGACGTTGTCGTCGATGCGCTAGGAGGGCTTGCGGACAGGCAGGCGCTCGAGAAGGCCGCCGCGGAAAAGGGTGTTCCCGTGGTCAGTGCCGGCATAGCCGGGCTGACGGGCTGGTGCAAGGCCATCTTTCCGGGAGAGACGGGGCCCGCGTCTCTTCTCGCCGGAGAAGGCGATCGCCCTACTCCCGACGAAATCCTCGGCAACCTCGCGCCCACGGTATTTCTTGCGGCGTCCTTACAGGCTGCGCTCGTGCTCCAAATCCTGACCGGAAAACCCGTCCGGCGGGAAGCCTTGTTTTTTGATCTTGAAGATGGAACCTTCACGCAGGTAGTGCTCGACCGGAGGCCATGATGAAACTCACCGTCAAATGTTTTGCCACGCTTATGCCTCTGACCCCTCCGGGCGGCAGCTTGGAGTTTCACGGTACGGATGTCTGTGACCTGCTGCGGCAGCTCAGTATCCCGGAGTCAGAAGCCAGGATCATTTTTGTGAACGGCATCGGCGTAGAAAAGGATGCCTTGCTCCATGATGGCGATCGCGTGGGGATTTTCCCCCCCGTGGGAGGAGGGTGATTTCCGTCTTTGCACAATACGTTGAAATTGCCTGCCGTGCAAAAAGAGTGTTCGCCGTCTTTTGGTTGGCGGCAAGCTCCAGTGAGAAGATCCGCCGTTTTTTGTGATAATCATTTTTTCGGATGGCCTCCTTACTTAAGAAAGGAGGTGCGGGGCTCCTGCATGAGGCGTCAGCCCATACAGGAGCGGGAATCGATGCGCGAGCACCGGTTCTTCAGGGGAGAGGGGGAACCTCTCCCCTTTCTTTTTGGAGAGCATCATTGAAAGCGGTGAAACAATCTGGAGGATACGCATGGAATCAAGCATGTACTGGCTCGACCTGATCGCTGAAACGTACATCGGCATCTGCGTGTTGTGCTGCCTGTTCATTATCTCCAAACAGCGGCGGTGCCCTGCCCCTATGATGCGCGTCATGCTGTTGGTTTGGCCCATCATCACGCTGTGGGCCGGCCCCTTGGGTATCTGGGCCTATGAAACATCCAATCGGCGTATGCCTTCCCATGACGGTGACGGTGAAGCTAGGCATGACATGACCGACATGCATATGGAAATGCCCATGCAGCCGATGCATTCACATACCCCTCACTGGAAGAGCGTCATGACGGGAACGCTCCATTGCGGGGCGGGATGCACACTTGCCGACTTGGCAGGCCCCTTCCTCTTTCGCATGGCGCCCTTCGTTCTCTTTGGCAGTTCACTGTATGGAGAATGGGCGGTGGATTATGTGTTGGCCCTGATCATCGGCGTTTTCTTCCAATATGCCGGATTGGCCTCGATGAGCCATGACCGGGGCCTTTCCCTCTGGTTCAGGGCTTTCAAGGTTGACTTCTTGTCGCTTACGGCTTGGCAGGTGGGGATGTACGGCTGGATGGCCATAGCTGTGTTCCTTTTGGTAGGCCCCATGTCGCCCGATCAGCCTGTTTTTTGGCTCATGATGCAGATCAGCATGGTTTGCGGCTTCATCACCGCGTACCCCATGAATTGGTGGCTCATACGCATCGGTATTAAGAGCGCCATGTAAGCGCCTTCGAGGAACTGGCCCCTCCCCCGGAATATTTGGGGTGGGGCTTTTTCTCTCTTGTGGTATGCCCGCCATGCCTCTTTCTTCAGCAACCCCCTTGAGTGTGTATCCTTTCCGGCTGCCATTGCTCCATCTCGAACGGGGCGTCGTGGATATATTACGGTACAGTCTGAATTTTTTTTCTGTGTTTACAGAATGGATACAGCATGATAGCGAATGGGAAACGACACGTCATCCGAAACCTTTTGCGTTCAATGATACCCATAGAGGAGGAGCATGATGGATGTTTTTGATCTTGCTGACAACTTGCGCGCGGAATTTCAGGAGAAAGGCGTTTCTAACGAGGAATTTTTGCTAAAAATTGCCGAAACGTACGATATCAAGCGGGTCTTTGTCAGTTCAGTGGCGGACGAGTTCTTTGACAAGATCCCAGACAAACGCATTGCGGAAGTCCCTGAGGTCGGTATGGATGAAGCCAAGCATTTGTGGTTTGCGTTTGGCATTGGGAAAATCCTTTTGCGAGATCGAGGACTGGAGCCTTCCAATTTTGATTGTATGCAGTTTTCCAACCGGCTTCTTCAGATGAAATAACCTCTCTCCACAGCCGAGAGCCGGGACACAGCCCGGCTTTTTTTGTATCCGCCGAAGTAATCATATAAAGCTCCCCTCATTTTCATTATCGCTGAGGGATATCAGTTTCGATGAGGAGTGCTGTATGCGGGTCATTATCTTGGGTGGTTCCGGCTTCATAGGTAGAGCCCTGACGCAGGCGCTCATTTCCCGTGGCGATGAGGTGGTTGTTCCGACTCGGCATGTCCCAGCCGCAACGCCCTCCACCGGCCCCGAATACCAGTTATGGGATGGGCAGGATCACTCGAGCCTGAGCCAACTCCTCAATGGGGCCGATGCCGTCATTAATTTGCTTGGTGAAAACATCGCGGCGAAACGTTGGAGTTCTGTACAAAAAGAACGCATCATCAGCTCAAGGCTTCTCGCGGGGCAGGCGCTCGTTATCGCGCTGCAAATGCCAATCGTAAAACCAAAAGTCTTGATACAGGCTTCGGCAATCGGTTATTACGGATTCTGGCCCGAAAGCGCTTCGGCTCCCGACTGTACCGAAGACAGTCCCGTCGGTTCAGGTTTTTTGGCGACCACCACCATCCAATGGGAACGTTCAACACAGCAGGCGGAGCATTTGGGACTCCGCCGGTGCATCATCCGGACAGCGCCCGTGTTGGGATTGGGTGGAGGTATGCTTGCCAAGCTGCTCCCGGTGTTTCAGCTTGGGCTTGGAGGGCCGGTGGGGACAGGAAGGCAGCCGTTCGCTTGGATTCATCTTGACGATGAAGTAGCCGGGATTCTTTTTTTACTCGATCATGAAGAGCTGAGCGGCCCCTTCAACCTTGTGGCCCCTGAGCACAGTACCATGAATGATTTTGTGCAATCCCTCGGAAAAGTGCTGAAAAGGCCCGTATGGCTTCCCGTCCCCTCGCCTCTTTTGCGGCTCGGTTTCGGCGATATGGCCGATGAACTGCTCCTTGCCGGACAAAAGGCCTCTCCTGTCCGTCTGCTGGAGCATGGGTTTGTCTTTCGCCACCCCACCCTCGACTCGGCTCTTTTCGCATGATGCGGCGGTATGCGGCAACGTTATCCATCTATCAATAAAATAGATTCTCTTTTCCAAAGCGAAATTCTTGCCCCATCCCGTGGTGAAGGGTTCCCTTTCAGGAGGAAATCCTATAGTAATGCGAACAGGAACTAACTCACAATAACTGCGAGGGGCAGGGGACATGATTTCAAGAAGACAAAAAATGGTAAATCTCTGGAAGCAAGTCCGGTTCATCGAAATCGTCGATCCGGGGAACCAGTTTGTGAAGAACCTGATGTTCGACGGCGTTTATTCCTCTGATTTTGCGCTGTTGAGTGAAGATATCCTTGATTGGTTCTCAGCCATCAATGAGCGGTATGCCTCTGTATATTCCGATACCGAGCATCATCGGGCTGTAAAGGCGACCATCGATCAAATGTATGCCTGATTGAAACGGTACGCATGAAACAAAGGCGATCCTTCCGGATCGCCTTTGTTTTTCAGTATATTGTGTCGGAAAATCGCTTCAAAAAAGACATTCGCCCCGCCCAAACGCTGTCCCCTCGCCCCTCCCTTTATTTACAGGAGCCATGCGGCATGGTACGAACGCAAAAGGATGGACAGAACACGTCCGGGGCCTTTTTTCCGTAAAAAAACCGCCTGTATCATCGATACAAGCGGCTTTTGGCTACATACCGCAGCCGCCACAGCCTCCGCCCCCGCAAGGGCCGCCTCCGCGCAAGGGTTTGGGAGGCATTGGCCGGACAGGGCCCACCTTGAAAGGCTTCGCCCCCTGTTTCAGGTTTGCGGCCGAAAGCAGCCGTTCGGTGTCTGCACTTCCGCAATTGGGGCAAGGCGGACAGGCTTCATCGGGGCCGACCATGTCTTCAAACTCGCAAGAGCAGGAAGAGCAATAAAAATCGTACATAGGCATAAGGGGATAACTCCATTCTGACGTCGTGCCGTGTATGACTGCTGATTATATAGCCAGTTTTTAACCGCTGACAAGGCTCTTTTCTTGTGTCTTGTCATTTTCTTTTGGGACGGCGTGCCTCCACCGAGCTTGCCAAGTTTTGGTTCCTGTGCCAAACAACAGTGTTTGTGTTTTTTATCGTCCGTTTCAGGCTCTACATCTTCAACAGCATTTGCCCTATGTCATTACCCCAGCGCATACCATACGGTTTTTCGGCCTGCCTGATTCTGGCCCTTCTGCTCTTTTTCCTTGCGGAAGCCCATGCCCGATCAGCGTCAGGGGAGGAACGGGGGAGCCGCACGTCCGTCGAACTCAAAACGTCAGACGGATCACTCTCTAATGGGCAGACACCAAAGCTGGAATTACGTACTTTTACGATTGAGATGCTTAACGACGGCGTGCATGTCAGTACGGGAATAGGGCTGGAAAACGGCGGAGTGGTCCGGTCCCAGCTGCGGGATGGCGCCGTAATGACACTGACTTGCAAACTTGCTCTTGAGCGTGTGCGCATCCTGCTCTCCAACGAAGTCATTTCCGGGGAATCGCGCTCATACCAGTTGCGCCATGATTTGCTTTCCCGCGAGTTCATTTTGTCGTCTCCGGGGCACCCCATTGTGCGGCAAAAGCAGTTTGATACCCTGCTCGCCTCAGCTTTTCAGCATCTGGATTTTCTCCTTCCTTTGCAGGCGCCGCTCGTTTCCGGGGAGACCTATCGCGTCCAGCTCAAGATCACTCTGGAACACGCCGAAGTTCCGCCGTGGCTGGAAAAAGCTCTCTTTTTCTGGTCATGGGAAGTCACTCCGCCCTTATCTTTTTCTCAGGACTTTATTTTCTAAGGCTGGGGGGGCACGCATGACGGAACAGGAGAAGGTTGTCCAGATTGGCGTTCCTGATGAACGGGAACGGCGCCGCAGGCGTTATGAACTCTTGGCGGCCTTTCTTCTGCTGTTGTTGGTGTTAGGGGGAACATGGACGCAGCTCACGCTTTATGGCGTGGACTCATGGATGTTCATCGCCTTGCTGAACATCAACTCCATCTTCATGCTCATCATCCTGTTCCTTGTCGCCCGGAATGTCGTAAAGCTGATCATGGAGCGGCGCAGAAAAGTTTTCGGCGCCCAAATCCGTACCCGCCTTGTCGTCGTTTTTGTTTCTCTTTCTCTGATTCCTACAGTCATCATGTTTCTGGCATCCAACCGTGTCGTCGCAACCAGCGTTGACTACTGGTTTACCCGGCAGACGGAAACATCCCTCCAAGCGGCCCTTGATGTGGGGCAAAGTTTTTATGCGGCAGCGGCGGAACGTTTGCACAGCCGTTCCGAGGCGATCGCTCAGGAAGCCGCACAACGGCGCATCGCTTGGACGGCCTCCAGCGCCAACACGCTTCTTCAAACAAAGCAAAAAGAATACGGCCTTACCCTGATAGGCTTTGTCACGCCGCAGGAGAAGGAACTGTATTGGCACGCCCCCAAAGCCTTTACCGAGGGATGGCAGGAAGCACGCACGCGAATCGATTGGACCCATGTGGCCAGGGCGACCTTCGGCTCCTTGCTCTGGGCAACGGATGATGCCGATTACGTTATCGGCGTTTTGGCGATTGATGGAGGCAAAACCGGCTACCTGATCACGGCGGAGAGCATTGGGCAGGGCTTGCTGGCCAAACTCGAACGGATTTCAAAGGGCTTCGAAGAATACGCTCAGCTGAAGCAGCTCAAAAAGCCGCTCAAGGTTTCTTTTTTGCTTATTTTGGGCGTGCTGGGAATGATCACCATCTTCGGTTCCGTCTGGTTTGGCTTCCGCCTGTCCAAAGAGTTCACGGCCCCCATTTTGGCTTTGGCGCAAGGGACCACGCGCATTGCGCAAGGCGATCTCGATTTCCGTCTCGAGGATAAAGGCGCTGATGAGCTGGGGCTTCTTGTGCAGTCCTTTAACCATATGGCTAAAGATCTCCAAGAAGGCCGGATGAGCCTGACCCATGCCAACGCGATGTTGGCCGAGCACAATCGCTATATCGAAACGGTGCTCGACAATATCACCACAGGCGTCATCACGTTGGATGCGGATGGGCGCATCCGGACAATGAACAAAGCGGCAAGTTCCATTTTTGATGCCCAGCCCGAAAGGCTCGAAGGGAGAAACCCCGCGGAATTTCTTCCCAGAAGCTACTCCAATATTTTTGTTTCCATGCTTGAAACGCTACGCGAACACCCCGAGCAAAATTGGAAGCGCCAGGAAGATTTTCTGCTTGGGGATCGGAGCTGGAAGCTCATATTGCACGCGGTTGCGCTCTCCGGGCCTGGAGGCATTCGGGCATATGTCATTGTTGTTGAAGATATTACGGAACTCGAGAAAATGCAGCGGATGGCCGCATGGCGCGAAGTCGCCAAGCGCATCGCCCATGAGATCAAGAACCCGCTTACTCCAATCAAGCTATCGGCGCAGCGTTTGGATAGAAAATTCGGCAAACAGATAGAAGATCCGGCATTTGGTCAATGTACCGATCTTATCGTCAAACAAGTCGAGCGGCTGCAGGAAATGGTGCAGGAGTTTTCCTCTTTTGCGAAGCTTCCGGAAGTGCAGCTTTCACCAGACGATGTCGCCCCCCTGTTGGACGAACTCACAACGCTCTTCCGTACAAGCCACAGCAGCGTCATGTGGGATTTGCATCTGCCCGAACGCCTACCCAAGATAGCTTTGGATCCCGCGGCATTGCACCGTGCCTTGCTGAATATCTTTACCAATGCTGCGGAAGCGCTGGATACCCTGCCGCCCGAAGCCACCAAGCGGGTGCGCATTACGGCTGTCCACGACCGGGGACGTGGCAGCCTCAGGCTCATCATTTCCGATAATGGCCCGGGATTGCAGCCGGAAGAACGGGAACGTATGTTTGAGCCCTACTTTTCCCGCAAGAAAGGGGGCACGGGACTGGGGTTAGCCATTGTCAAATCCATCATCGCCGATCACCGTGGCACCATCCGGGCTGTAGCGGCACAGGGGGGCGGGACATCCATTGTCCTTGAATTCCCTGTTATGAGGGCCTAGCGGATTTCGTTTGTGCTCAATGGGTAATCGCAACTCATGAACCCAATAAAAAAACTCCCCGGTAGCTTCGGGGAGTTTTTTTATTGGCACAACAACGCACAAAAGCTGCGTGGCGGGCCTGCCCGCTATTGCTTGAGGCGGGAATCGCTTTTATCGACACAGGCAAAAGTCAACTCTGCCCTGCCCCCGCGCCATGTGGTTTCCGAAGTAAGGTTTTCGATGTACACTTCCTGATTGATGCTGTCGCAAGCTTGCTTCGCTTGGGCTACAACGTATTCCCGAGCGCCATTCGTTCCGCCCTGATACGTCATCAATTCGACGCTTAACGTATGCAGCTGTCCATCGGTTACGGCAGGAGCGGAAGCGTTAGCTGCAGGGGCTTCAGAAACGGCCCCTTCAAGGTTTGAGGGGGGTTCCGTATCATTCGCGGCACAACCAGAGAGCAACAACAACGCAGCACCAATCACACCAAATCGTTTCATAGCATCATCCTGTTTCTATCAAAAAATACGGCTGAATGCCGCACTCTCCTCGATATGATTGAAGGCAACCGAGAAGCTATCCTGTGATAGTATCCGCAATTCATAGGCTTACGGTATAAAAAATGGACGCGTTGTCAAGTGGGCTATGCTGAAAAACCATTTGGACCGGCAGGATTCTCACTTTAGGTCTTGGTGCGGAATTTGTTTCGAGTACGGTTATGGTTTTGAAAATTTTTGCGTAACTATTTTTGTTTATGTGGAAATTTTGTGTGTTGAGTATATAAAATTTACATAATTATATTATAATTATGGGCTAAGTATGGGTAGCCTCAAATACAAAACATACCATTCGAAAATCAACGTATTCATACCGTAACGCAGCGGTACTCATCCCAAACAAAAACAGGTATACAACCCCCCTTAGCCTGTATTATAGTCCCCGAATGGCATATTTTTCATGCTGTTTTTGTCCCTAAACAGCTCTCTTGAATACTGCTTCACTCTGCCCGACATAAGGGGAATGTTCATACCAGGCAAGAAACGGATCGGCTTGTGTCGATTGCCGACATGGACGTTGCGGAGCTTAGAGGAGCATAAAAAGATGTTGCCGGATTCATATCGGCTGCATGGAGGATGAGATCGTGGAACCGTATTACGCAGGATGGCTCTCGCTGCTGCCGCCAGTTATCGCCATCACCTTGGCCTTGCTGACCAAAGAAGTCATTTCCTCTTTGCTGATCGGCATATTGACGGGAACGTTCATTTATTCCGTCGGGATGAATAGTGATGTCCTATTCATGGGAACCATTGAATCGGCCTTTGACACTATGGCCAACAAGGTCGACTTCAACATCCTGGTTTTCTGTACGCTGCTTGGGGCTTTGGTCTACACCATTTCCATGGCGGGGGGGACAAGAGCGTACGGGAAATGGGCTACGCGCAGGATCAAGAGCCGAAAGGCCGCCCTGCTGTCCACCGGCGGTCTGGGTGCGTTCATTTTCATCGATGACTATTTCAATTGCCTTACCGTCGGTACAGTTATGAAACCTGTCACCGATTCCTACAAAATTTCTCGCGCCAAGCTGGCCTATATCATTGATGCCACTGCCGCGCCCATCTGCATCATCGCGCCTATTTCCAGCTGGGCCGCCGCGGTGGGAAGCAACCTCAGGACAACCGGGGCGTTCTCCAGCGATTTTGCCGCGTTTGTTTCCACTATCCCCTATAACTTCTACGCCCTGCTCTCCATCGCTATGGTGGGCCTTATCTGCCTGACCAATTCGGATTTCGGCCCCATGCGCACAGCTGAGGAACGCGCTCAGCACGGTGATCTTGGCGCCGTTGATGGAAGTTCCGAGAAGCAGGTTCAACCGGCGGAACGTGGGACCGTATGGGATATGTTGCTCCCCATCGGCAGCCTGATCGTTTTTGCCGTACTCGGCCTCCTCTATAGCGGCGGTTACTGGGGCAAGGATCCGGCGTTCCACACCATGGGCGCGGCCTTCGGCAACTGTACGGCCGCCAAGGCACTTGTTTGGGCATCCGTCGGAGCCCTTACCGTTTCCTTCCTGCTTTTTGTTCCTCGCGGCCTTTTGTCTTTCAGGACATTTATGGACGGGGCCGTTGAAGGCATGAAGGCCATGCTGCCCGCCAACATCATTCTGGTGCTGGCATGGACGATCAGCGGTGTCTGCCGCGATCTTCTCCAAACGCCTATTTTCGTGCAGTCCCTTGTGGCGGACGGAGGCGTATCCGGGGCGTTCCTCCCCGCCATCGTGTTTTTGATTGCAGGCTTTTTGAGCTTCTCCACGGGCACGGCATGGGGGACCTTCGGCATCCTGATCCCGATCATCGTCCCGGTGGCTCAGGCCGTCGATCCGGATCTCGTGGTGGTTTCCCTTTCCGCGACCCTCGCTGGCAGCGTGTTCGGTGATCATTGCTCCCCCATTTCGGATACGACCATTCTCTCCAGTGCCGGTGCCGGATGTAATCATATCGAACACGTCTCGACACAGCTGGGTTATGCGTGCATCGTGGCTTTTTGCTGCTTCGTCGGTTACGTTGTCGCCGGATTTACCAAGGCCAATCTGTGGTGGAGCCTTGGCTCTTCCCTTGTCCTGCTGCTCATCAGTGTGTTCATTTTGCACATGCTGGGCAATAAAAGGGCTGCTGCTAGAGAAACGGCCGCAATCGGGGGAAATGCCTGATAGTCCGCGTAAAAAATCGGGTATATGGGAGGGTGGGCTCGGGTCCGCCCTCTTTTTTGTGCGCACATGGGATTAAATAGAACTATTATCCTGTAAATACGGTATAATAAAAAATCCGGAAGACGGACACAAGAAATGTTTCTGGGCAGTCCCTTTTTTCGGGACGTTAGATTGACAGTATCTCAATTGAGATGCATTATAACTCAAATACGATACGAGGTGAGTATGGCTAGTACGACAATGGTCCACATCCGTGTTGACGAAAAGCTCAAGCGCGAAGCATGTGCCGCCTTGGACGGCATGGGCCTGTCTCTTTCCGATGCTGTGCGTCTGCTCCTTGTTCGTGTAGCGGCAGAAAAGGCTTTGCCTTTCGAAATCAGGGTTCCCAACACAAGCACAATCCGAGCTATGGAAGACGTGAACGTGGGTACGCTGGAATCCTTCGAGTCTGTCACAGCACTTATGGCCAGCATCGATGAGAACAATTGAAGCAACACCAACCTTCAAGGAGGACTTGAAAAGAGTCTGCCAGGATCCGGGTCGGAAACGAACCGTTGAGGACCTGCTCTCCATTCTGGCGCGTGATCTTGAATTCATGGTGGGTATGCCGGCGCACACGCTGCCCGGCAAATGGAGCGATTATCTGGAATGCCAGCTACAATCGAATCTTTTCCTTATCTATAGAAAACCTGACAAAAACAGACTTCAGCTCGTACGACTCGGGAGTTGTTCCGACTTTGAATGCCGGGACGACGAGTATGACATCGGATTCTCTGTATCTTGCGGGAATAAGGAAGAGCCTTCCAGATTTTTCAAACCCGACAATGCAACTACAGGGAGACCGACTGTGACCACGCATAAAAAACCGACACTTGCCTTCGCCCTTTTCACGCTGCTTTCCATCGTCACGATCATTGCCTGCGGGATGATTTTCTTCAAATTGAAACTTCACCTGCTCATGATGTCTTGCTGGGTCGTCTGTGCCCTGTTTGCCCGGCGTCTGGGTTATACGTATACGGAACTCGAAGTCGGCGCCTATGAGCTCATCCAGAGAGCTATGGGCGCCGTCATCATTTTGATGTGCGTCGGCGCACTCATTGGGGCATGGATTTCCGCCGGAACGGTCCCGGTGATGATCTATGTCGGCCTCCAAATCATTTCCCCCAGCCTGTTTCTCGTGACAAGCCTTATCCTGTGTTCGGTGACGTCACTTACGACAGGGACTTCATGGGGTACGATCGGAACGGTCGGCCTTGCCATCATGGGGATTGGCGCCGGCCTCGGCTTTGATCCCGGTATTACCGCGGCCTCCATTATCTGCGGTGCGTTCTTCGGCGATAAGCTTTCCCCCCTCTCCGATACCACCAATATGGCCGCTGCGGTCAGCGGGGTTCCGTTGCTCCGGCATGTCCGCCATATGGTGAATACGATCACGCCCGCCTATATCATCACCATTATCCTGTACGCGATCATCGGGTTCAAGCAGGGCTCTGGCGTAGCCGATACGTCCCAGCTCAATGCCATCCTCACCGGGATCAGCGAACATTTCCAAATCGGCATCATCCCTGCCCTGCCCATGCTGCTGGTGCTCGGCCTGCTGATCCGCCAGACCAACCCGGTCCTCGCCATCGTCAGCGGCGCGCTTTTCGGCGTCCTCATCGCCGTAGGGTATGCCGGTATGGATTTGACGACCGCCTTCAACTCCATGTGGAGCGGCTACAAAGCTGATTTCGCCAATCCCATGTTGGCGAAGCTGCTCAACCGCGGCGGCATCACCAGTATGCTCGACATCGCCGCACTGGTCATTTTTGCCTGCGGGCTTGGCGGTATGCTTCGCCACATCGGCATCATCGACGTCGTGCTGGAACCCGTGGCCCGCCGTGCGACTTCCGGCCTTTCTCTCGTACTCGCCACGCTGTTCATCGGCTACGGGACGCTTATGCTGACGGCCGCCGCCTACTTCAGCATCGTCATGAACGGTACCGTCATGGCTCCCCTGTTCCGCAAACGCGGCTACCGCCCCGAAAACTGCTCCCGCGTCGTTGAAGACGCGGGAACGCTCGGCGGCCCCCTTGTGCCCTGGGCCTCCAATGCCCTCTTCCCCATGAGTATGCTCAGCGTCTCGTATATGGATTACGCACCGTGGGCGTTCGTCCTGTACCTTACGCCCCTCATGTCCATTCTTTACGCGGCCTTTAACATTAACATGACCCGGCTCACTCCCGAGGAAATGGCGGAAGAAAACAAAGAGTTCGTAGCGGAGTAATCCTCCCTCCCGCATCCTATCCCTTGAACCGCCGCCTATCCAGGGCGGCGGTTCCTCCCAAAGGAAGTATCATGGCCACCATTCTTATACGTAATGCCTCCCTTTTTTCTCCCGACCCCCTTGGAACCAACGATATCCTGATCATCAACGATCGCATTGCCGCCATCGCACAGAATGTTTCCGTCCCCGAATGGCTCGGACCGGTGCAGGAAATGGATGGCAAAGGGCTTTTTGCCGTTCCCGGATTCATCGATGCGCATGTTCACATTACCGGAGGAGGCGGTGAAGCGGGGTTTTCTTCTCAGGTCCCTCCCCTTCCACTTTCAAAGCTTATCCGCTCGGGTGTGACGACTGTCGGTGGCCTTCTCGGCACGGACGGTGTAACCCGGCATGTTGACGCCGTACTCGCCAAAGCGAACTCCCTTGAAGAAGAAGGCGTCAGTTCCTTTATCATGTCTGGAGGTTATCCTGTACCTTCTCCGACGCTGACCGGTTCAATCCGTTCGGATATTGCCTTTATCGAAAAGGTCCGCGGCGGCAAAATTGCCATTGCGGACCACCGAGTCGCTCCCGTTTCCGCCGAAACCCTGCTTGCCGTTGCCACGGAAGCCCGCGTAGGCGGGATGCTCCGCGGATTCATCGGCATGTTGATCATGCATATCGGCGCGGCGGCGGAAGGGCTTTCCTGTGTATTCGCCGCGCTGGAACGCGCGCCGCACTTGGGGCGCCACCTGATCGCCACGCACATCAACCGCAGCCCCTTCGCCTTTTCCGAAGCTGCCAAATTGGTTGCCAAAGGCGGCTTCATGGATATTTCTTCCGGCCTGAACGTCCAAACCCTAGGGCCGGACACGCTGAAACCATCGGAAGCCATCGCTTTAGCCATGCGTCAGGGAGTCGCCAAGGAACGTATCCTGATGAGTTCGGACGGCAACGGCAGCGCGGCCCGTTATGGAGACGACGGCAGTGTCAGCGGGCTTGTGGCCTCTGATCTCGGCAGCCTCCACACGGAGTTTGCTGACTGTGTAAAGGAAGGTATGCCGCTCTCCGAAGCGCTTTGCCCCATTACCCGCAATGTGGCTCAGGCTTTCTCACTCTCCCGGAAGGGACATATCGCGGTCGGCGCCGATGCCGACATCCTGTTGCTCGCGCCCGATCTGGCCCTGCATACCGTTATCGCGCGCGGCGAGTGCATGATGCGGGAAGGAACGCTGTGCAAAAAGGGAACCTTTGAAGAATAAAGGGCTGTGTCGCACTTGAAAAAAAGCCCTATCCGAGAATGACCGGATAGGGCTTTTTATTTGTCAGCGGCAGCTTCGCTCAACTCTCCGCAAGCGAAGGATGACTGTTGACGAATGCCGCCACCTCTCTGATGGCACGCACACACTCATTCACATACGGGGATAGCCTTTGGGCGAAATCCTCGGGTGTACTCAGCACCTGTACCTCAAAAAAGGCGTATAGGATACCATCATTTTCCACACTGTATATTTTTACCATTCGGATATTGCTGGCAATTTTATTGAAGGCGGCATCAAGGAACGCTTTGTGGCGCACATTAACCGTTTCCATGGGCATGAAGGTCCTGAGGCAGATGAAATCGCTCTCCGCTTTCTCATACCCGGGGAAATGATCTGGCACGACGAAAAAGGTAATCCCCAAAACCCGCACGCTGATCTGCGGCAAGCCATTGTTCAGGCTTCCCCATTCCGCCTCCATGCCGCGCTCTCTGATCCGCTCGTATACCTTTATGAAGTCCATGCTCATCTCCTTTCCCTAGGCTTATGCTCGACGGTGATAGCGCGATGCCGTAAGGGACGCAACCGCTATCCGGGATGGTTCTGGCTATGCGCGCTCCTGCCCTTCGAAAGTTCCCATTCCTTCCTAAAAAATGATGGTACCTTCTAGACAGTTCCTGGTATTCTGTATATGACAGATCAGTGTCCATGAAGGGATATAGCCGTGTGTACGGCCTATCGGGCAAACTGCATTGCGAGTGAAAACGCCTTACAGATGTTGACCTTCTTTTCAATCCGGCCTGTTGAAAAGTGACTTTAGGCTGGACGTTGTATTCAGTTAGACATTCATAAACGTATTTTTTCAGAGAAAACGCTATGGAATTTCCCCAATTCGAGTTTATCATCAAACGTATCTTTTACTTTTTTCTTCTTTTGATTGTTTTTGCCCTTGCAGCGGTATTCTGGTTCATGTTTGATGTATTCCTGTTCTGGAAGTATACGCCGCTCAGTGAATGGTCCCCCCTTGGAAGAGTGCTTTGGATGACGTTTTCCGTCCTGACGACCATAGGCGTCAACCTCCTTGTTCAGAAAAAAATCAGACATCGCTCCTCATAACAGAGCCTTTCCTTGCATAGAGGCAAGGACAATGGAGCGATGAAGCCTTACTTTTGAGTCTAAAAAACGCGCCCTCTGTTCCATTAAGAACGGAGGGCGCGTTTTTCTATTAGATCGGAAGGTTCAGGAGCCATTCATCCTTCCGGCACTCCCGAGACAATCCGCCTACGGGGTTCATTTCTTCTTTTTCTGTTCCAAGGCCTTCCTGAGGGCGTCCCGATATATCCGTATTACATCCAGCCGCGCACATTTTTTGTCTTCGGCTGGAATGATATGCCACGGCGCGTATTCCGTACTTGTCCTGAGGAACATCTCATCGGCGGCTTCCACATAGGCGGGCCATTTTTCTCTGTTGCGCCAGTCATCCGGGGTGATCTTATAATTTTTCCACGGGATCTCTTCCCGCTCCTTGAACCGCCGCAGTTGCTCGTCCGGGGAAATGTGCAGCCAGAATTTGAGCAGGATGTTGTTATGTTCCTGCAGCTGCTCCTCAAAGTCATTCAGCTCCGCGTAAGCACGCTTCCAATCCTCCGGCTGCGTCAGTTTTTCCACCCGCTCCACCAACACCCGGCCATACCATGAGCGATCATAAATCGTGACGAATCCCGCCCGCGGAATGTGACGCCAAAACCGCCACAGGTAATTATGGGCGAGCTCTTCGTCAGTCGGAGCGCTGACAGGGATGACCCGGGTAATTCGGGCGTCTATGCCCGCCGTCAGCCTCCGGATAGCGCCCCCCTTGCCCGCCGCATCCCATCCTTCAAAAAGAATCGTGCTGGAAATGCCCTTCTTGTAGGCTTTATACGTCAAATCGTACAATTCCGATTGTAATTCGGCCAATTCCTTCTTGTATACGCCGCGTTCGCACGTCCTGGAAAGATCGATGGCATCCAGAGCGGAAATCTGCCCTATCTCTTCTTCACTCGCTTTTGTTGGAGCCACTGGGACCGCATTCTGCCGTTTCACGGCGACCGCCGCTTCAACCGCCGCAATAATGGCCCGGGCTACCGACGCATTACGGAAATTGCCGTCATATGCGTCGATGACGGTCCAAGGGGCATCCACCCTGTCCGTCAGAGTAATGGCCTTGGCTGCCGCGCTCACAAGGCCGTCATAGTTCTCGGCACTCTTCTTGTCATAAGGGGTGAAGTGGTGGATCTCCTGATGCTTCAGGCGATCTTTCAAACGGGCCTTCTGGACCTTCTTACCGAGATGAAGCCAGAGCTTGACGATGACAGTCCCGGATGACGCCAACGTATGCTCAAGCCTCCTCCAGCGTTCCATCGACGCATTGAACTCCCTCTCGCCGATATCTCCGCAACAAAAACGCCTGATGGTGCCACCATACCAACCACCCAAGAAGACCCCGATTTCGCCTCCGGCAGGCAGTTTGTTCCAAAACTGCCATGCTTCAGGGCGGGTTCGCTCCTCATCCGTCTGCATCCAGAAGACATGATTTCGGATCGTCTTGGCGTCCATCCACTCGGAAAGCATATTGGCGACGGCGCCGCGCCCGGAACCGTCCACCCCGGCTATGGTAATCAAGACGGGAAGTTTGTGCTCAATGCAGGTCCCCTGCGCCTTGAACAGCTTCATGCGCAGGTCGTTTTCAAGAGCTGCATATTCCTTTGCCGGATAACTCCGGCCCAATGCCGCGGACTCAAACATGGGGCACTCCTTTCCTCTACGGCTTCCTCCCAACGGGAAGGGCTATAGCAAGGTATCAATAGACTATTGTTTGAGGAGATTACGCGCCCGCCCACATGAACGCAAGCACATCCCTTTAAGAAAAGGCGCGCCTCCAGCTGAGAGCTTTTGGCCATAAGCAAAGCCAGTCACACAGGACGAACGGTCTGTAATCGCAGGGTAATGTCTTTTTGAAGAGGTTCAAAAGCCGGAAAGCACCTCACATCAGTTCATAAAACTATCCAACTAAGCATACTATCCCAGTGAAAATATTGTGCACAATACTATCAAACCAATTTATACCATCTTACATCGTCAGAACAAAAAGAACACGCCACGGCATCACGCTCCTTTCTTCTGTCTTTTGCAATATACTCATTGTTCGTAAAGCATTACATAAAATCATACCAATTGAATTCACTTTTTGAGTCACTCAACCAATCAGCTGTATTTTGGCCTTATCTTTGCAAGCCACCAAGAAGCCCTTTTCCTTCCACTGTGCCGACTGTTCTACAAAGCAGAAAAAATATGCCCACACTTTATTATCCATAACATATTGTTCATATATATTTTTATACATCAACCCATTGGTTTGATACTTTCAAAATGGTTGACAAGAAAAGAACAATCGGCCATTTTGGTCTTACCAATTAACAGGAAAGGTTTCAGATGCTCAAAGAGACACCCTTGCCTACCACCGTCCGCCCCCGGCACTACCAGAAGCTCTCGGAGCGCCTCCGGCAATTCATGGCCGAGAACCATTTCCGGGATGGCGACAAGCTCCCCCCGGAGCGGGCTCTGGCGGAGTCCTTTGGCGTTTCCCGAAACAGCGTCCGTGAGGCCATCCATGCCCTTGCCGAGCGGGGGCTCCTTGAGAGCCGTCATGGCGACGGCACATATGTCAGAGTGCCGGACATGGAACCTCTCAGGAGCGCCATTCTTGAGGCGGTGGATTCGGAAGGACACCTGTTCGACGAAGTCATGGAATATCGCCGGATACTCGAACCCGCGGTAGCCGAACTTGCCGCGCTCCGCCGCACCCCCGAGCAGCTCGACCGCTTGAAGATCATTGCCTGCGATCAACAGCGCCGCATACTCATCGACGGGGATGACGGCGAGCTGGACGCCCAATTCCACCTCTGCCTAGCGGAGTGTTCGGGCAACAGATTGCTCATCAATACCGTGGCTCTGTTGAACGAGCAGTACGCCGGCGGTCGGACCGCGGACTTACGCGACGCATCGTGGCACCAGTTCTCAGTCGCTTCCCACCTGCGCATCATTGATGCTCTTGAGCGGCAGTCCGCTGAAGATTGCCGCAAAGCCGTCGAAGAACATCTCGATACCATCGTTCACAAACACCTTTTCGTCACAGCAAGGGACTAGCAAGATGACTGCCATCTCCACCCTCTGCCTGCGGGGAACCGTTGCTGAAAGCTTAAGCACCCTTCGACATCAAGGAGGTGAGCGCGCCGCAGCGCCCATAGGGGCTCACGTACCTAATCCATATATCCGTTCCTAAGCTCAGAAAGTGTTCCGCCGTACGGCTATTGCCGCCGGTGTGCGTATGTCGGCGAATGCCCTGTAACCATACCCCTACTTGAACCACCAAGAGGAACAGCCATGAAGAGTCCCACAGATGTCGTCAGCGGTTTCATTTTGCTTGGGCTGTGCGGCGTCGGCGCTTATAGCGTCGCTACCCTGCCGGATGCTGGAGGCATGGAGCATGTCGGCCCCGGCGCGTTTCCCGCCGGTATTCTCGTGCTCCTGACCGCGCTGAGCCTTGTTCTCATCGTGCAGGGGTTCCGCCGCTCCCCCGTTAAAGTCTACTGGCCCGAATCCAAGGTTTTCAAGAAGATCCTCGCCTTCATCGGCTTGTTCTACCTATATCTGGTTACCCTGACTGGACTCGGCGAGCTCTTCTTGAATATGGAAAATCCGCCCTTTCAGGCTAACGGGGCATTCAGCATCAGCACCTTCCTCTTCCTCCTCATAGCGCTTCCACTGCTGGGCAGACGCAAGCCCATCGAGATCCTGTCCGTAGCCGTCCTGACGACGGCGGTACTCGTCTTCGCTTTCGGCTGGTTCTTTCAGGTTCTGCTCCCCTAGCCGCCCGGAACTCCTTTACAGATAATCTCTATGACGGATTGGAGAGGATTTATGTTAGCGAACATTCTTGACGGCATCATGAACGCCATTTCCATGGGCTCCCTGCTGGCAAACCTTATGGGCGTCACCCTTGGCATCATCTTTGGCGCGCTTCCAGGACTTACCGCAGCCATGGGGGTGGCCCTGCTTATCCCCCTAACCTTCGGTATGCCCGCCGTGGAAGCCTTTTCCGCGTTGCTCGGCATGTATGTGGGAGCCATTTATGGCGGCTGCATCACCGCCATTCTCGTCGGCACGCCGGGTACTGTGTCCGCCGCCGCGACCATGCTTGAAGGCCCCGCCCTCACGGCCCGCGGAGAATCCCGCCGGGCTTTGGACATGGCTACCATAGCCTCCTTCGTCGGTGGCATCGTCAGTGCTCTGGCTCTGATTTTCATCGCTCCAATGCTGGCCCGGGCGGCCATGTCCTTCGGCGCTCCCGAATATTTCGCGGTGGCCGTGTTCGGCCTTACCGTGGTGGCCTCGCTGTCGTCCGGGCATCTCGTCAAAGGGCTCATTTCCGCGCTTGCGGGCCTGTTCCTCGCCACTATCGGCCTCGATCCCGTAACGGGGGACATGCGCAATACCTTCGACAACCCCAATCTCTTCAACGGACTGTCTCTGGTTCCCGTGCTTGTCGGCTTATTCGCCGTCTCTCAAGTGCTCGTAACCGTTGAAGACGTAGTCCGTGGCGTGTCCCTTAAGGAAAGCACAGTATCGAAGCGCGGCATCTCGCTCAAGGATTTGACGGGCAACGTCGTGAACTTCATCCGTTCCTCCGTCATCGGCACGCTTATCGGCATCATCCCGGCTACGGGCGTCAGTGCGGCATCCTTCCTCGCCTATTCGGAGGCCAAACGCTTTTCCAAGACGCCGGAAATGTACGGCAAGGGCTGTGTGGAGGGCATCGCCGCAACGGAATCCTCCAACAACGCGGTATGCGGCGGCGCGCTGATCCCTCTCCTGACCCTCGGGGTGCCCGGAGACATCATTACCGCTATCATGCTCGGCGCGCTCATGATTCAGGGGCTCACCCCCGGCCCGCTCCTGTTCGTGGAACATCCCGTTACCGTATACGGCATCTTCGCCGCCTTCATCATCGCCAATATTATGATGCTGGTGTGCGGGCTCATTGCAGTACGCGGCGCGGGCAAGATCATTGCCATCCCCGGCGCCGTGCTCATGCCCATCGTCATCACCCTGTGCGTGGTCGGCGGCTATGCGGTCAACAACTCCACCTTCGACCTACTTGTCGTGGCCATCTTCGGAACGGTCGGCTACCTGATGATCAAGTGCGATTTTCCCCAGCCGCCGCTCCTGCTCGCCATGATCCTCGAGCCCATCGCCGAAGCCAATTTCCGCCGGGCGCTTACGATTTCCCAGAACGACTACAGCATCTTCTATACCAGCCCTGTGGCCTGCATCATTCTGCTCGTCAGTTTGCTCGTCCTCCTCAAGCCCGTTTACGACGACTTCCGCGCCGGTCGCAAGGCAGCGGCGTAATCCTCAAAAGGAGCCTCAGCTATGGAACTTTCTCAATGTAAGGAACGGCTTGATGCATGGTTTTCCGATAAGGAACCGGAAATGCTCTCCATGCTGGAACGCATCGTCAACATGGATTCCTTCACCAACGATGCCGCCGACGTGAACAAGGTAGGCGAAGTGGTGACAGGATGGCTTGCGGAGGCCGGTTTCCACACGGCAAAACTTCCGAAAAAGCCCGCACCGGCTGACGAGCAGTGGATGAATGGCCTTGGCAATGTCTTCTCGGCGCGTACCCATTCTGTGGAATGCGGACCCGGCGTGGCCTTTATTGGGCATATGGACACCGTCTTCCCTGCGGGTACGGCGGGAGCGCGTCCTTTCCGACTCGATCGCGCGGCGGATCGCGCCACGGGTCCCGGCGTGACTGACATGAAGGCCGGTATTGTCCAAAACATGTTTGTCGCCAGAGCCCTCAAGGAACTCGGCCTGATGGACGTCCCCATGACGCTGACGTTCTCGCCCGACGAGGAACTCGGTTCCCCTTCCACAACCCCCATTCTGGGCGAGCAGCTCAACGGCGCGCAGGCCGTCATCTGTACCGAACCGGGCTATCCCGGCGGCGGGGTGACGCTGGAACGTAAAGGTTCAGGCCACATGTTCCTTGAAATCATGGGGATATCCGCCCACGCGGGGCGCTGTTATCAGGACGGCGCTTCCGCCATCCTCGAACTGGCCCACAAGATCCTCGCTTTCGATGCCTATGTGGATCTTGACCACGACACCACGGTCAACACGGGGCTCGTCAACGGCGGAACGTCTGCGAACTCGGTCGCTCCCAATGCTTCCGCACGCATCCATATTACGTTCAAGACGCTTGAAGCCGGACGGAGACTGGCTGAAGCGCTCCGCGCTGAAACCGCAAAGAACCATATCCCGGGCACGAGTTCACACATCAGCGGCGGCGTACGCCTTCCTCCGCTTGTCCCCACTCCCGGCGTCATGAAGCTTTTTTCCCTGGCTGAACAGGCCGGGGAACTCATCGGGTATTCCGTCCACTCGGCACCCTCCAAGGGGACGGCTGAGTCCGGTTATTGCTCCAGCGTCCTCGGCGTTCCGGCGATATGCAGCATGGGGCCGGAAGGCTCCAACCTGCATTCCGCGGATGAATATATGATTCCGTCTACCTTTGTTCCCCGGTGCAAACTCGCGGCGCTCACGGCCATTCAGGCCGCACGGGCATTCGCACCCGCCGCGAAGGTTTCCCTGTAACCTTTACCCTCGCAAGGAAGAGACCATGAAGAAGCTTCAAGCCCTGTTTTGCGCCCTCCTCGTCTGCACCCTGCTGCTGTCCGGCCTGCCTCGCACCGCTTCCGCCGCGTATCCCGATCGGCCCGTTACCATCATTATCCCGTTCGGCCCCGGCGGAGCCGTGGATATCGCAGCCCGCATCCTGGCCGAGTACTTTCAAAACAAGCACCAAATCACGCTGAACATCGTCTGCAAGGCCGGCGGCGCGGGGGCCCCCGCCATGCTCGACGTGGCCAAGGCCCGTCCCGACGGCTATACCTTCGGCTTCCCGGCAATAGCCACCTTCTCGACCACGCCGCAGATCAAGAAGACCGGCTATACGCTGGCCGACTTCCGCGCTGTGGTGCAAGTCACCAATATGTGGCTGAGCCTCGCCGTAAACGCCGACTCCGGCATCAAGACCATCAACGAGCTTATGGCCGCAGCCAAGGCAAACCCCGGAAAGTACAATTATGCCACCCACGGAGCCCTCTCCACGCAGCGCCTGTTCATGAGCCGCCTGCTGAAGGCGTTCCCCGGCGTCGATCTCCCCCATGTCAGCTACACCAGCGGCCATGAAGTCTCCACAGCCCTCCTCGGACGCCATGTTACCAGCGGCTTTGGCGTGACCACCAACCAAAAGCCTTATGTCCTTTCCGGCGATTTCACCATGATCGGCGTATCCAGCCCCGAACGCCTCGCTGAATTCCCAGACGTGCCCACCTTCGCCGAACAGATCGGCCCCGAGTATACTTTTGCCTCTTCGCATGGCCTGGTTGCCCCCAAGCGCGTCCCTGAAGACCGTATCCTGACCATGCAGAATCTCGTCAAGGAAGCCCTCGCCGATCCCGACGTCCAGGCCAAGTTCGCCAAGGCCGGCCTGACCACCGATTATCTGTCCGCCGAGGATTTCCAGAAGGCTCTCGACAATATGTGGAAGACCATCGGCGACATCATGCGGGAAAACAAGTTCAACTAGCGACGGCTCTCCCGGATCGCCATCGCGGCGGTCCGGGACCATTGAGAGGAGTGCGTTATGGGATTCAAACGGTCATTCGTCGGTATCTGTCTGGTGCTTCTTGCGCTGGCCTGGAGCACTCCCGCCCGGTCCGCATCACCCATCCCCATGAAGACGGCATGGCTGGGTGAACACGAAACCTTCGCCGTCTGGTATGCCAAGCAGAAAGGATGGGACAAGGAAGCCGGGCTGGATCTCACCATGCTCCGCTTTGACTCGGGCAAGGCCATTGTGGAGGGCGTGCTTGCCTACGATTGGGCCATTGCCGGTTGTGGGGCTGTCCCCGCGCTTACCGCAGCACTGAGCGAGCGCCTCGACATCATTGCCGTCGCCAATGACGAATCCGCCGCCAACGCCCTCTATGTCCGCGCCGACAGCCCGCTCCTCAGCATCAAGGGAACAAACCCGGCCTATCCTGACATCTACGGCGATCAAGCCACGGTCAAGGGAAAAGAGATACTCTGTCCGAAAGGCACTTCCGCCCACTATATGATGGCGGCATGGCTCAAGTCATTGGGCCTTGAGGAAAAAGATGTGCGCGTCAAGTATATGTCTCCGGTACAGGCGCTCGGGGCTTTCGCGGGCGGACTTGGCGACGTTGTGGCACTGTGGGCTCCTCTGACCTACGATGCTGACGCCAAGGGATTCAAACCGGCCGCCTTGTCCAGCAATTGCGGCGTCTCTCAGCCCGTCCTCATCGTCGCCAATCATGAGTACGCTATCCAGTATCCGGAACGGGTCGAGGCGTTCTTGAAGATGTACCTCAGGGTAATCACATTCATGCGGGAAACGCCCGTCGAAACGCTCGTCCCCGATTATGTCCGCTTTTATGAAGAATGGACGGGGCGCAAACTTACCTCCGAAATCGCCGCAAAGGATTTGGCGAATCATGCGGTGTTCAATCTCGAGGAACAGCTTGCCCTCTTTGATGACGCACAAGGCAAAAGCAAACTTCAAAACTGGCTTACAGACATTGCCGCATTCTATGAAAGCATCGGCATGGTACGCAAGGAAGACCGGCAGCGCCTGCGGCGCATGAACGCCGTTACGGACGACTACCTCAAAGCCCTTCGATAGCCGATGCTCCGATGGCTAAAAGGCAGAGAAAAGGCCGGGATTGTCCCGGCCTTCTTGCAAAAAGCAATCGGAAGACTACTCAGTTGCCGTAAATCTGTTCATGTGTGAAGTGGCCCGGAGCGATGAGCACTCTGTCTATGTTTTCACGTGTAATGAGTTTCCCGTTGATAAGGAAAGCGTCGATCTTAAACTTGCTCTCGTTATCGAACTCGGAGTTGACGTTGGGCTTCTTCTTGGTAGCCATGTTGTAGGCTTCATTGACCGCCGTATACGCCATCGATTTAAGGTCCATGTACACGGTGGCGTCCTGCGTTCCCTCGAGCAGCCTCTTGAGCGCGGGAGTTTCGGCGTCCATCCCCGTGATGATCACCGGATTCTTGATGCCAAGCTCCTTGACGACCTCGGCCGCGGCTCCGGCAAAAATGTCATTGTGGGCAAAAACAGCGTCGATCTTGTAATCGTTTTTGATGATGGCGTCAGTGAGCATACGCTTCGCAAGCTCCACTGACCATCCGTTCACGCATTCGTCAAGAATCATATGGATAGCCCCCCGTTCCACCAAGGGCCTGATAGAAATCATAGCGCCATCATAAAGCAAAGGGGAGTTAAAATCGTTCTTGTCACCCTTCAAAATAGCAAGATTTCCCTTATAGGTCTTTTCTGTAAGATGCAGCCCCAAACTCTGCCCGATCCTGTAGGTATCGTAGCCCACAAAAAAATCGATGTCTTCACCCATCACCGCCCTGGCGTACGAGATGACCTTAACGTTCTTTTTCTTCGCATACGCGAGGATTTCGTTCGCTTTTCTGGCGTCGCGCGGTATAAGGATGAGCACTGAGATACCGCTGTCGATCAGCTCAAAACAATCCTGCATCTGGGTTTTGGGAGCATCGGCCTTGTTGAAACGGGTTTCCACTTCCATCCCCAGTTCCTGAGCCCTTTCCTCCATGTAGCCCTTCTCGGCGGGCCAGCGCTTCGCTTCACCCACGCCAAAGGAAATGCCGATTTTCGGCTTCGGTGCATCGTCACAGCCGCTGACACACATCAATACCAAAAAAATACAGCACAGAAGCCTTTTGGGCATCGTATACTCCAACGATAACAAAGAACGAGACAAACGGAATACAACCTGTTCGCCTATGTACGGCCTCGTAAAAGTATGGACATTCTCTTATCAATGATACATTTTTTTATCATACGTTCATCGTTGGAAGCAAGAAGCTACCATACGAAAAGCGGCACAATGCGCCATTTCCATGCTCTATACAGCTTTATTTTTTGATATAGTTTTTCATAGAACACTATTGCCATCCATATTTATAGCATATAACTGAATATCGTATAAACAAGGCACGCCTCAGTCTGTTTACAGCCTTCCCGTTTCACAGTCCCAAAACCAACGACGGGACCATACTCAGACGGTGCTCCTCGCAACGGTCAAGACGCCGCACACACGAAAATTTTAAATTTTGAGAATATGCTGGTTAACGGGAAGTTTTCTTTGCAAACAAAAGGGCCGGGAGCATTTCCCGGCCCTTTTGTTTGCCCTGAGAACTGGAGGGGAAACGCTTTTTTATTTCTTCGATGGAGCGGTACGGGGTTCGAACAAGAAAAACGCTACCAGCAGAATCAATATACCCACGGCAAAACCGGAGGCATAGGCGCCATCCCAGAGCCACTTCATGGAAATGATGCTGAACAGGAGCGGTGATACGCTCTGGCTTACGCGAACGGACGTCTCGCTTACAGCAAGGATGGCGGCGCGGTCATCGGGCGTGCCGAGCAGTGCCACATTATCGTTGATGATGGGTAAGGAAAGCCCCTGCGCCGCACCGGAAACGAACAGAGGCACCGCGCAAAGCCACAAACCCGGAACGGAGGCCAGAAAAGCCAGAGGCAGCGTATAACAGAATCCCGCAACCAAGATGAGCGTACGGAAAGACCACTTTGCATGGAGGCGGGGAAGCCCTGCGGCCGCCAAGTAGGAACCGATGGCTACGAACGAAAAGACAAGGCCGATACGAGACGAAGATGCGTGGTACTTCGCTTCGGCCATCATCGGGAAACAGGTGTTGATGGGCCCATAGATGGCGCAGTAGCACAAAAATACCAGCACAAAGAAGCCAATGGCCCGCCTCTCACGTAGGATATTCCCCGTTTGCTTCCAGTAGCGCCGCCAGTCCATCGCCCCTTGCGGTTTTTCCAGCGTCACCATGAGGGACAAAACCGCTGTCGGCAGGGCCAGCGTGAAGACGAAAAAAGGCCCCCCGCCATGACCATTCTCCGAGCAGGCCGCCAATGACGGGGTAGACGATGGTCCCGAGGCTCGAAACTGCCGTAAGCCGCCCCATGATACGCGGCAGATGCTTCTCATCCACCATATCCGCCGCAAGGATGGTGTAGAGCACGCCAAGCGGCCCAGCACCAATCCCTTGGATGACACGACAGATCAACACATCTCGCCAGCTCTCCGCAAAGAGGCACAAAATCCCCCCTCCTGCGAATACCAGCAGAGCCGGAAGCAAAACCGCCATTCTCCCGAACCGATCGGACAGTACGCCCGCAACAGGCGTCATTGTGGCTTCCGCCAACGTAAAGCAGACAACCACCATGCCCGCCTCCGCAATGCTCAGGCCGAATGTCCGCGCCATTGCCGGCATGACCGGCAGAATCAGCGTGACCCCCATAGCGCTTAGCAAACGGACTCCGAACAACAACGTCAAGTCTCTTTTTCCCGGCATGGCCCCTCCGCGATGTCTTTTCTCGCCAGCACGCGGCACACCGCGTGATCCACACTACTGAATCATGCCCTACTGCATTTTCTGTTTATTTTTCTTTTTTTTGATTTATAAACAATGTAGAATTATTATTCTATACAGAAATTAACCATAAAATTCATATACTGATTTTTATAATTTAATAATCAATTCGTTAATACTTATGTATACAATACACTTTTACCATTATAATAACATAAATAATACATATTATGACATTACCGTACATCGTATTTCATTTTTAACAATGAAAATAGATATAATACATATCTATACAATATAATACACTTTATAATTGTTCATATTTTCTCTGCATTGTTAACCTTTGGTTACTTCATGACGTGATGTACTCGTCATGAAACATTCGTGTTACATTCATACAATGCGTGTTACAGACAGTGCAAAGGAGGTCCATATGCACCTTACTCCTCGCGAGCTCGACAAGCTCATGATTCATACCTTGGCTGATGTCGCGCTCAAGCGGAAAGCCAAAGGCTTGAAGCTCAACCATCCCGAGACCGTGGCCGTGCTCTCCGCCGCCGCACTTGAGGAAGCCCGCGCCGGGAAGACCGTCGAAGAAGTCATGGCCGAAACCCGCAAAGTCCTCACCCGCAACGACGTCATGGAAGGTGTGGTCGAAATGATCCCCACCGTGCAGGTGGAAGCCGTCTTCACCGACGGGAGCCGCCTCATCACCATTCACAACCCCATCAACTAAAGGGGGATTTTCCCATGACCAACAAGACTCCGAACAAGACCAAAACGCCGGTCGGCGGCCTGATCCTTGGTTCCGATCCCATTGAATTCAATGCGGGGCGCAAAACCATCACCCTCAAAGTCCGTAACACCGGCGACCGCCCCATTCAGGTCGGCTCCCATTTTCATTTCTTCGAAGTGAACCGAGCCCTCGAATTCGATCGCCACGCAGCTTACGGAATGCGTTTGAACATCTCCTCCACGACCGCCATCCGTTTCGAGCCGGGCGATGAAAAAACCGTATCCCTCGTCTCCATCGGCGGGACTTCCGGCACCTACGGGTTCAACAACCTCGTGGACGGCTGGACCGGGGACGAACACGAACGGGTCATCAACGAAGAACGTGCCGACAAGCTCGGCTTCAAGAACGCCAAAAAGTAATCCCCGCGCCACCGACGCGGCGGAAAGGAGTTTCATATGCCGACAATTTCTCGTCAGGAACACGCTGCCCTCTTCGGCCCGACCGTTGGGGACAAAATCCGGCTTGGGGACACGGATCTGTTTGTCGAAATCGAAAAGGACCTGCGCCACTACGGCGACGAGTCCATGTACGGCGGCGGTAAAACCCTGCGCGGCGGCATGGGCGGCGATGCCCGCCTGAACCGCGATGCTGGCGTGCTTGATCTCGTCATCACCAACGTCACCGTCATCGACGCGGTGCAGGGCGTCATCAAAGCCGACGTGGGCATCCGGGACGGCAGGATCGTGGGCATCGGCAAGAGCGGCAACCCGTCTATGATGAATGGTGTCGATCCTGATCTTATCGTGGGCAATTCCACCGACGCCATCACCGGCGAGCATCTCATCCTCACCGCCGGCGGCATCGACTCTCACGTTCACTACATCTCCCCGCAACAGGGTTACGCCGCGCTCTCCAACGGCGTGACCACCTTCTTCGGCGGCGGCGTCGGCCCCACCGACGGCACCAACGGAACGACCATTACCCCCGGCCCGTGGAATATCAGCAAAATGCTCGAAGCCATCGACGCCATGCCGGTGAACATGGGCATCCTCGGCAAGGGGCACGCCTACAACAGCGTTCCGCTGGTCGAACAGATCGAGGCCGGCGCGTGCGGCTTCAAGGTGCATGAGGACTGGGGTGCCATGCCCTCCATGATCCGCGCCGCCCTGAGCGTCGCCGACGACATGGACGTTCAGGTTTCCGTCCACACCGACACCTTGAACGAATCCGGCTACGTGGAAGACACCATCGACGCCATCGCGGGCCGCGTCATCCACACCTTCCATACGGAAGGCGCGGGCGGCGGCCACGCTCCCGACATCCTGCGCGTGGCGAGCCATCCCAACGTGCTGCCCAGCTCCACGAACCCGACGCTGCCGTTCGGCATCAACACACAGTCGGAACTGTTCGACATGATCATGGTTTGCCATAACCTGAACCCCAACGTGCCTTCCGACGTTTCCTTCGCCGAAAGCCGCGTACGCGCCGAAACCGTCGCCGCTGAAAACGTGCTGCACGATATGGGCGTCATCTCCATGATCTCCAGTGACTCGCAGGCTATGGGCCGCGTGGGCGAAAACTGGCTGCGCGTGATCCAGACGGCCGACGCCATGAAGGCCGCCCGCGGCAAACTCCCCGAAGATGCGCCCGGCAACGACAACTTCCGCGTCCTGCGCTATGTGGCCAAGCTGACGATCAACCCCGCCATCACGCAGGGCGTCAGCCACCTCATCGGCTCCGTGGAAGTGGGCAAATACGCCGACCTCGTGCTCTGGGAACCGCAGTTCTTCGGCGCCAAGCCCAAGATGGTGATCAAGGGCGGCATGATCAGCTGGGCCAACATGGGCGATCCCAACGCCTCCCTGCCCACGCCGCAACCCACCTACTACCGCCCGATGTTTGGCGGCATGGGCCTTGCCAAGCCCCGCACCCGCATCACGTTTGTTTCGCAGGCCGCTATGGGACGGAACGTCCGCGAAAAGCTCGGCCTGCGCAGCTGCGTCGAACCCGTGTGCAACATCCGTGGCCTGAACAAGCACGACATGGTGCGCAACGGCAACCTGCCGAAAATCGAAGTTGATCCCGAAACCTTCGCGGTCAAGGTCGATGGCGTGCACGCCACCGTCAAACCCGCCCAGAAGGTTGCCCTCGGCCAGCTCTACTTCTTCAGTTAAATGTTGAAAGACTGGGGGAAGACGCTTTTGGAAAAAAGTGCCCTCCCCCAGCCCCCACCTGTAAGAACTTTGAAGGGTGGGGAGGCTGCTCGAGATGAGTCCGTTCCGACGGACTCCCAAACAATTCCCCGACGCCTTTGGAGCCGCCGGGATACGGCTGCAAGGCCGTGTTGCGGCAGCTCCAAGGGAGCCGGGAAATCATTGCCCCGGTGGTCCTTGTCGCCGGAGGCATCACAATAAAGGAAAACCCATGCAGCTTGTAGAAAATGTACTTGGCAACAGCAACGATCCCGCGTGGAAGGCCCGCTTGGCCGACGCCACCATCGATACACTCGAACTCAGCCAATGGGACGCTCAGAAAAACAGGCTCCGCAAGGATACCCGCAATGGGCAAGCCATCGCGGTATCCCTTGACCGCAACGCGTTCCTGCACGACGGCGACATCCTCCTTTGGGACGAAAAAACGAAACAAGCCGTCATCTGCAAAATCGACCTGTGTGAGGTGCTTATCATCGATCTGAGTGGCCTCCAGAAGCTGCCCGCCGATCAGCTCATCGAGCGCTGCGTCCAGCTCGGACATGCCCTCGGCAACCAACACTGGCCAGCCATTGTACAGAACGGCTTCGTGTACGTGCCCATGGCGGTGAACCGCCTCGTCATGAATTCGGTCATGAACACACATCATTTTAAAGACATCACCTTCCGCTTTGCGCCCGGTTCCGAGATCGTGGATCTCCTCGAACCTACGCAGGCCCGCCGGTTGTTCGGCGGAACGGAGCGCCCCATGGACGGCGGTCACACCCACGCGTCTCCCGACGGACATGCGCACCACCATGACCATCACCACACGCACGCACACGAAGGACATTGCCACGACGGCCATTGCCACAACTAAGGCCCCGGAGCATACCGTGAAAAATATTCTTTCCCTCTCCAGAATGATGCAGTTCGGCGACTCCATGCTCCCCGTGGGGGCCTTCGCCTTTTCGAACGGCCTGGAATCGGCCGTCCAGAAAGGCGTGGTCCATGATGCCGAAACCTTGCGTCAATATACGCATACGGCTCTCGAGCAGGCGGCGAAAGGCGATGCCGTGGCCGTCGTTTGGGCGACGCGCGCGGCCCTCGCCGGGGATCTGGAAGATCTGATCCGCGTTGACCGTGAGGTCCTGTGCCGCAAGCTCAACGAAGAAACCAGGCTTATGGCCACCCGCATGGGCCGCAAGCTCGCGGAGATGGGGGCGGACATCACCGAGAATCCCCTCGTCATCGGCTGGCGGGACGCCATCAAGGACGGCAGGGCTCCGGGGACCTATCCGGTCTCCCTCGCCGTGCAGTTCGTGGCAATGGGCCTCTCCACGCAGGAGAAGCTCGACACCGGAACGCTCGACGAAGTCCTCACCGTCCACCAGTACGGCGTCGCCATGACCATCCTGAACGCATCCATGCGCATCATGCGCATCAGCCATATTGACATGCAGCGCGTGCTCTACAGCCTGACGCGGGATTTCGACGCCATGTGCCGCACCGCCATGCGGACGCCGCTGGAACAGATGTCCAATTACGCTCCCATGACCGACATCCTCGCCGCCAGCCACGTCAAGGCGCACGTGCGTCTGTTCATGGGCTGATCCGGCCATCCGTTCCAGAAAGCTCCTCCACCTCTTTTTTGAAAAGGAATACGCAATGAAAAAAATCACTCGCATCGGCGTGGGCGGCCCGGTCGGCTCCGGCAAGACGGCCATCATCGAAGCAGTCACCCCCGTTCTTATCCGCAGAGGCATCAAGCCGCTCATCATCACCAACGACGTGGTCACCACCGAAGACGCCAAGCACGTCCAGCGTGAACTGGACGGCATCCTTGAAGCCGAAAAAATCGTGGGCGTGGAAACCGGGGCGTGCCCGCACACCGCCATCCGCGAGGACCCGAGCATGAACCTCGCCGCCGTGGAAGAACTGGAAAGCAAGTTCCCCGACAGCGATCTCATCTTCATCGAGAGCGGCGGCGACAACCTCACCCTGACCTTCAGCCCGGCGCTGGCGGACTTCTTCATCTACGTCATCGACGTGGCCGCTGGGGACAAGATCCCGCGCAAGAGCGGCCCCGGCGTATGCCAGTCGGACATCCTCGTGATCAACAAGGAAGACCTCGCCCCTTACGTCAAGGCCAGCCTTGAAGTCATGGACCGCGATTCCAGGAAGATGCGCGACGGCAAGCCCTTCATTTTTACCAATTGCATGACAGGCAAGAACATCGAAGAACTCACGGACATGATCATCCGTGACGCCTTGTTTGATTTCAAGCCCGCCGAAAAGACGGCCTAGGAGGTTGCCCATGAGTCAGCTCAGCAGCCGCGCCCGTGTCGAGCTCGCCAAGGCGGCCCTTTCGCGGATCGGGCTCGAATCTCCGGAACTGCGCCCCTATCAGGATGAGCCGGCGCAGATGCCCAGCGGCACGGTCGGCAAAGACGGGTACCTGCGGCTTGAGTTCGCCGATCGGGGCGATCGCAGCGTGATGGCGTTTATGGATCGGCGTGTGCCGTTCCTTGTCCAGCGCGCGCTGTACTGGGACGAGGCCATGCCGCAGATGCCCTGCATATTCATCATCACGACAACGGGTTGCGTGTTGCAGGGCGACCGGATGGCGTTGGAGATCGAGGTCGGCAAAAACGCGCAGGCCCATGTCACCACGCAGTCTGCGACCAAGGTTCATATGATGAATGCCAACTACGCCTCGCAGCTGCAGGACATTGTCGTGGAGGAAGGAGGCTATCTGGAGTACATGCCCGATCCGCTCATCCCGCACCGTACTTCGCGCTTCCTCAGCAAGACCCGGCTTTCCGTCGCGGAAACCGGGAGCCTGCTCTACGCCGAAGTGGTGCTGCCGGGGCGGAAATACCACCATGAAGACGAAATGTTCGGATTCGACCTCTACTCTTCGACCATTGAGGCCACCCGCCGCGAGAGCGGCGAAAAGCTGTTCGTGGAGAAGTTCATCATAGACCCGCGCGAAACGGATCTGTCCCGGACCGGAATCATGAACGGCTATGAGGTGTTCGGCAATGTCATCCTCATGACCACGAAGGAAAAGACTATGCAGGTGCGCGAGGCTGTAGAGGCCGGCGTGGATCGGGAGGCGCGCCTCGCCTACGGGGCGTCTCTGCTCCCGGGAGAATGTGGGCTGATTTTCAAGGTTCTCGGCATGACCTCGGAATCGGTCCGGGGCAAAATCCGGGAGTTTTGGCAAATCGCGCGCAAAGCCGTCGCCGGGCGGGATCTGCCGCAAGCCTTCCTGTGGCAGTGACGCGGACCGATAGGAAGCTCCGACGGACACTGGCGGCGGTTTCCGCCGCCCGCGTCCGGACGCCCGCTCCAACAAGCGGGCTCCTCCTTTTCTGCCGCAAGGCCACCATTCAACCCGGCAATCATCCGGAGGAAAACATGAACGCTGTCGCCAAAGACTCACCCAACCCGTGGAACGCCCTCGCGTCCCAGAATCCGGTCGTGCACTTCATTGACGTCTGCCTGCGCGGTGCCGGGCAGGTTATGTTCCAAAACAATCCGCTGACCGGGTTGTTTTTCCTGGTCGGCATCTTTTGGGGCGCCTACTCCGCGCATATGATTTCCGTAGGCATCGGCGCGGTGCTCGGGACGATCATGGGTACGCTTACCGCTTACGCTCTAAGAGCCCCCAGAGAGAACATCAACATGGGATTGCACGGCTATAACGGCATCCTCGTAGGTTGCGCGCTGCCGACCTTCTTTGCGGCCACGCCCCTGCTGTGGGGGTACATCGTGGCGGGCTCGATCTTTTCCACCGTCCTGATGATGGCCGTCTCCAGCATGCTGCGGACGTGGAAGGTTTCGGCCATGACCGGCCCCTTCGTCATCACCACATGGTTCCTGATGCTTGCCGCCTACAACTTCGGCAACATTCAGATCATCAGCCTTCCGCATCCCGCCATCTCTGTGCAGCCCGCGGCGTCCGACCTGTTCGCCCTAAACATGGAACAGTTCTGGAGGGCGGCGTTCGCCGGCGTATCACAGGTGTTCCTGATCAACAACGTGATCACGGGCATCCTGTTCCTCATCGGCCTTGCGGTGAGTTCCATCTGGGCGGCGGTATTCGCCTTCGTAGGCTCCATCATCGCCATTTGCACGGCTCTCATCCTAGGCGGCGGCTCCACGGCCATCATCGCGGGGCTGTTCCAGTTCAGCGCGGTGCTGACCGCCATCGGCCTTGGCACAACCTTCTACAATCCCAACTGGCGGGTCGTCTGCTACACCTTCCTCGGCACCGTGTTTACCGTGGTGGCGCAGGGTGCGCTCAACGTGCTGTTGAACGTTTATGGCATTCCGACCCTGACCTTCCCCTTTGTGGTCGCGGCATGGATTTTCCTGCTGCCCAACATCGATCTGCTCCCGAAGAACTATCAGAGCTGATCATCCTCAACCTCAACAAGGAGTAGCCATATGCTTTCCCTCAACACGGGCGATACAGGTTTTGTTATGCTCTGCACAGCGCTGGTGTGCATGATGACGCCCGCCCTTGCGCTGTTCTACGGCGGCATGGTCCGCAAAAAGAACGTGCTGACCATCATGATGCAGAACTTCATTTCCATGGGCGTTACGGCCATCATCTGGATTTTCGGCGGGTTCAGCCTCGCTTTCGGGCCGGATGTGGGCGGCCTGTTCGGCGACATCAGCTACCACTTCGCGCTGGATAAGGTGGGGATCGCTCCGAGCCCCGTCTATGCGAGCACTGTGCCTTTCATCCTGTTCTTTGCTTACCAGCTTATGTTTGCCGTCATCGCTCCGGCGCTGATCACGGGCGCGTTCGCCGGGCGGCTGAACTTCCGCGGCTACCTGAAGTTCCTCATCTTGTGGATGATCTTCATCTACATTCCCGTCTGCCACTGGATTTGGGGCGGCGGCTTCCTCGCCAAGATCGGCGTAATGGACTTTGCGGGCGGTATCGTGATCCACGTCAGCGCCGGTTTTGCGGCGCTTGCCTCGGTCATTTTCCTCGGACGGCGTGACGACATGAAGCCCGGCGAACCGACCGTACCCAACAACCTGCCGCTGGTCGCCGTGGGTGCCGGCCTCTTGTGGTTCGGCTGGTTCGGCTTCAACGCGGGCGGCGCATACGCCGCCGACGGCCTGGCCGCCTATGCCTTCACCAACACGACCATCGCCGGTTCCATCGCCATGATCGTCTGGATGCTTTACGACTGGCATTATGACCGCAAGCCTTCCTTCTCCGGCGTGCTCGTCGGCGCCGTGGCCGGCCTCGCCACCATTACCCCCTGCGCCGGGTACGTGGAACCGTGGGCCGCGATCATCATCGGCGCCGTGGGCTCCTCCGTATGCTACTACGCCAAGTATGTGCAGGAACGCCTCGGGTTCGACGATGCGCTCGAAGTATGGCGCGCCCACGGCATGGGCGGCGTCACCGGCGCCCTGCTCCTCGGCATTCTCGCCAGCAGCAACATCGACAAGGTGAACGCCAGCATCCATCAATTCCTCATGCAGCTCCTCGGCGTGATCATCGTGGCGGTCTACTCCTTCGTTGTGACCATCATCATCTTCAAGGTCATCAGCGCGTGGGGGCCGATCCGGGTCACCAAGGAAGAGGAAGAGGCGGGGCTTGATGAGTCCTTGCACGGCGAAGAAGCCTACAAGATGTAACTCTCAAAGGCCGGGCCAGCTCCCCGGCCTTTTTCGAAAGGAAACAACATGACTGAATTGGCCGGAACACTTTGGGTCGCGGGCGGAGGCGCGCTCGGCGCTTACTGCCGCTTCCAGATCTCCGCGTGGTTCGCCGCATGGTTCGGCAAGGGGTTCCCCTACGGTACCCTATTTGTAAACGTGCTCGGTTCTTTTATTATGGGACTGCTTGTAGGGGCAATCAAGATGAATGCCGTTCCCTTTATCCCGTGGCACGATTTCATTGGCGAAGGCTTTCTCGGAGCACTGACCACGTTTTCCACATTCTCCATGGATACGTTCGCCGCCTTCCGCGACGGACAGCCCGGAAAGGCCATCGCCAACGTCGTCGTCAATATGGTCCTGTGCCTCTGTGGGACCGCTTTCGGCTTTTTCCTGATGGTTCAGTAGGAGGAAGGCATGTCGTATATCGAAAACACCATTGCTGTCCTGTGCGGCGGCGCGGCGGGGGCGGTCTGCCGCTTCAAGCTGAATGCCGCAATCATGAGCGGCCTGACCATGACCTTCCCTCTCGGCATCCTCTGCATCAACGTGCTCGGCGGTTTTCTCATGGGCCTGCTGCAAGGAGCCATGAAACGCAGCGGAAAACCGTTCACGGTGGGATACAGCCTGCTTGGAACCGGCTTCCTCGGCGGTTTCACCACCTTCTCCACCTTCTCGCTCGATACGTTTAACCTCTACCATACCGGCGATCTCATGCTCGCAGGTCTGAACATTCTCCTCAATGCCGTAATATGCATCTGCGCCGTGTGGGCTGGCTACCGCATTGTCTTCCCACGCACCGCCGCCGCATAAGGAAACTCTGCCTTCCCTCTCAGGAGAATAGAGACAAAGACCCGGTCATTGGCCGGGTCTTTGTTTTAAGCCTGTTCCCAACGCTCAATCTAAGGAACAGCGGATTATCGTCCGCGAACCAACACACCATCAGCGGAGGACAAAATAACATTATCGGAGGCACGGATCATGCGCACGGAGACAACTGTGGACTTGCCGAGGCGCCCAAAGGTACCAGCTACCACGCAAGCGGCGTTATTGGCTTTGCTCAACGCTCTCACATCTCGGCTGAGTACGAACTCCCCACCCTGCTCTTGAATAAAAATAGAGTTTTGCCGAGTACGTATATCAACAACGGTAAATCCCTGCTGTGAAAGGCGTGACCCCACGATGTCCCCAAGCAGCCTTCCTACCGTCGAAGACTGGGTCAAATTGTCCACATCCGCGAAACTGGCAACAATGACCGTCTCCCCTTCATTGAGGGGAGCATGTAGATTTTTGATGAGGCCGTCCGCAAGCTCGTATCCGACCTTTACGATATCCGTCCTCGACATCTCCGCTTGGGAAAACTGCGGAGGAACCTGCTTCATCTCATAGTGGCTGTCCGTACAACCACATAAACAAAAAAGTACAAGCCCAAACACACAGATCTTTGCAGTATTCATGCTAATTCCCTACGCTTCTGTAAGTTTTGGCCTGCATGGGCTGCTCCTTTCCTCTATATGGCGGACGTTCCCAATATTGGTCGGAATCTTTCGCACGCATGTAGAAAAGACCTGAATAATCGTAGGTTACGGCCCCATCCACTGCCCCTGTAATATTTATGAGGACTTCGGTATCAATAGGGTACTTTGGAGTGGCCATATCCAGTAAATTCGCCGCCTCACCTAAAAGCCCGGCTCCCGCGGCACCAACAACCGGCCATGAACTCGGCCGGTTCTTGATAATGTAGCCAGCGCCGATTCCGCCTCCCGTAATCGCGGCGATGGTCCCCGGGTAAACATGAATGGTCTGCCGGGGTTCACTATACTTAATGATCTGAACACCCCAATCAATGCAGAGGGAGCCTTCACGGGCTCCGCTGAGCCGCGCCCCGGAAGCAGCTACCTCATGCCGGAGAAGTGTCGTAAAGGCTCGTCCGAAAGGAGAACGATCCTGTTCTGAGACATAGACGGAACTTCCAGTGGTGAGCTGCATCTCTTTAACGATTTGCTGGGCAAGGATGCGCCAGTGATCGGCGGCCTCAAGGGTTTGTTGCCCTGTTACAGGCCGGGCGACGGGTTGAGGCGCAAGGCTGCATCCCCAAGCGGTCAAAGTGAGTAACATGCTCATAAGACACAAAAAATATTTCCACATACCCGTCCTCCTGCATGTGGTCCATCACTATAATAGTTTACTCCTCAATTCAAGTTTTTATATAAGCTATTACATATTAAACGTGGTGTACCAAATGATATCGCCGAATATAAGATGTCATATGGACACAAAAGGAAACCTGATACTGCACGTGACCGTCTCCTATCCGTTCAGCTGTCTATGGCTTTCGTGCTTTCAGCGCTCTTTTCTAGTACTGCGCCAGTGATGATCGGACCTTTAAAAACATAATAAAACAAAACAGTTCACACAAATAAACTGCTATCAACCTTGCCCACCATCATCTTTCTTATACATGGGTATCCATGCCGCATTGGCCCATTCCTCATGAATCCGCTTGCTAGAAGGGACGGAGGCATTAGGATACAACCATGCTGCAAGCTCGGCGAGGCCGACAAGATAACGAGGCCCGCTTGCGATATCCGAATCGAGGATATACACGCGATTCTCTTTGACGGCATCGAGCAGCTGCCAGTTGTCCCGTTCCAAGACACTGCGCAAGCATTCATCGGTTCTCCGGGTGTCCTCTTCGGCATTCCGTTTGCCCAGGAGAATGCTCTTCACAAAACACTGCGGATTCCTTTCAAGAACCCATTCGGAATCCACCTGCATGGAGCGTATGCCAATATCATCAGCAAGGTTGTTTGCCCCCGCCATCTGCGTCAGATCATACAGGCCTGAGCCCGGCCCCGCTATTCTCAAGGGCGTGAAATGCTCCGCCAGCACAGTTGGCTTTGGCTGACCGGCTATGCTTTTTTGTATCTGCTCCGTCCAGCGTGCCACCCATTCCCAATAGGCTTCCGTGCGCCTTTGCGCTTCCGGGCCCAAAATCGATGCGAGCGTCCGCATCTCTTCAGGCAATTTTCCGGGCTCCGTCAGATCAAGCCGCAGTACGGCGATCCCCAAAGGTTCCAACTGCCGTTCCAGTTCCGGGCCTGGGTTTGTTTTCCATGCAAGGATAACGTCCGGGCGAAGTTCAACGATCACTTCGAAATTCGGCATGAAGCCGCGCCCTACGCTTGGCAGTCTCGCCACTTCAGGAAACTGTGCCTTTCGGGTCTTCGTGTGCTCCGTGATTCCGACGAGCGTGTCTATTCTCTCCATAATCCGGATACATTCGACGCCGGAAGCGGAGAGCGACACGACTCTGCGAACCGGAACGGGAATATGGACGCTTCTTCCCAAGGAATCCGTAACGACGGTTTCCGGACCTTGTGCCCAAGTCGCCGAACACATCGCCAAAACAAGAACGGCGAACCATCCCAGAATGCGGTTCACAATATATCCTTGAGCGTACGCACCAGCGTATCCGCCTCGAGTTCTTCAAGGTGCATATATTCGGCTTCCAGGCCTTCAGAAAGCGTCTTTGCCATTGCAAACTGGACGAGGCCTTGCCGCTCCACATCGATCACCAAGGAATGAGTGCGGCCATCGGCGGCAATACGCCGGGCGGCCTCCAGCGCAGCGGGCATGGGTTTCATCCCGTCCGGTGCGGCGTTCGCTCTTCCATCGGAAAGGACAAGCAGAATAGGTCTGGTATCGGGATCTTTCCGAAGCTGGTTCCTGATGATGCGATGGCTTTCCTCAAGTCCCGACGCAAGGGGAGTCCTCCCCCCCGTGGGCAGCTCCTCCAGCCTCCGGTAGGCCTGCTCCACACTCCCCGTGGGTTCCAACAGGACTTCGGCCTGTTGGCCGCGAAAAGCGATAAAAGCCACTTTATCCCGCTTCTGGTAGGCGTCCATAAGAAGAGACAGCACGGCGCCCTTGGCTTCCTCCATACGTCTGGCCGCCCCCATTGAGCCGGAAGCATCCACGGAAAAGACGATCAGGTTGCCGATTTTCTTTTCGCGGCGTCTGGTGCGGATATCCTCAAGGGTAATGACGGGGCGGGTCCATCCTCCCTCGCCGACGCGGTGGCGCAAGGCTACGGCTCGAAGCGTCGCATCCCACGCGATATCGGCATACTTCATTTCACTCCCCACGAGTGGAAGGCTTCCTACAGTCCTCTCTGCCTTTTGCAGCGTGGCCGTACGGGAGCGCCGTCCTGTTCCTTTGCGTTGCACCCGATCTTTTCTCAGCCGGATAGGCTTGATCGTAAACGGATCTCCAATGGCAAAGACCTGCTCCACATCTCCCAGCCCTGCTGCTCCTGAGCTGTTGGCCTGAGGGGGAAACTGCGGAACTATATCAAAAGGCTGCTCCTGTGAATGGGAGTGCTCTCTTTGGTCGTCTCCATCCGTCTCGCGTCTGGACTGCTCCTGTTCTTGCGAGGAGGAACGTTCGTTCCGCTCTGGCTCCTTCTGTTCCTGCGGGGGCGGGGGCGTCATACGGCGCCGGTGCGCCAGCGCCAACTCCGCCGCCTCCAACACGTCTTCTTCCCGAACATCCAGCCTTCCGGCCAGTGCCGCGAATGCGCGGGCCGTCCGCTCCAGAGCCAGCTCACCACGATGCCCGGCGCAATGCGCTTCAGCGGCAAGCTCCGCCATCCGTTTCAGCAAAAGCCGGGGGATACGGACTTGCGCGACGAGCCGCTGCGCCTCCCGGATGCGGACGGCAAGCGCGGCCTCCCGTTCCGCGTATTGAAGGAGAAATCCTTGCGGATCAGCGTCAAACCGCTCGCGGAGCCGCAAGACCTCCAGCCGTTCTTCCACGTCGCCGGGCGCGGATACCGAAACCGCCAGCCCGAAGCGATCCAGAAGCTGGGGCCGAAGCTCTCCCTCTTCCGGGTTCATCGTACCGACAAGCACGAAACGCGAAGGATGTTCTGCGGAGATGCCTTCCCGCCGGATCCGGTTCACGCCCTCGGAGCAGGCTTCGAGGATGATGTCCGCCACATGATCAGAAAGCAGATTGACTTCATCTATATACAAAATGCCACGGTGCGCGGCTGCGAGCAGTCCGGGCTGAAGGACACGCACACCCTCGCGGAACGCCGCTTCCATGTCCAGGCTTCCGGCTACCCTGTCTTCGCTGGCGGACAAGGGAACATCCGCCAGCTGGGGCGCAAAGGCCACTGATGGCAGCGCCCCCTTTCGTTTTTTCCCCGCGCAGGAGGGGCAAAGCCATTCTTCCGGGGCAAGCGGATCACAGTGCCACGGGCAGCCCGCAACAGCTTGAGATTGTGGCAGAAGCGAAGCCAGACCACGCACAGCCGTGGATTTCGCCGTTCCTTTTTCACCCCGCAGCAACACGCCGCCAATGCTCGGCAAAACGGCATTGGCGAGCAAGGCGCGCTTGATCTTTTCCTGCCCTACAAGGGCGGTGAAAGGAAACACCCGCCATTTGCCGGACATCACCGCACCGCCTTCGCGGACCCGACATTCTGAAAAGGCTTTCTCCTCATCCTGTGCGGCAGAACCAGCCGGGCCGCCTGCATGACATCTTCTCTGGCGGCCTCGCCATCCCCACGCCATGCGGCGATGGCCTTGACGGTTTTCAGCATGACGATATCCGCTCTGTGCCCGTCCACTTCCGTTTCAATAGCAAGTTCGACAATGGCGCGCATGACATCTTCCGGAACAGCGACGCTCCCGAGTTTCCGTCTGGCGGCGACAATCCGTTCGGCTATCTCGTTTTCCCGTTCCTGCCATGTGGCACGGAAGCCCACCGGATCATCTTCAAAGGCCGCACGGCGCGTCATCACCTGAAGCCGCGCTTCCGGTTCCGCCATGCCCCTGACCTCCACGCACAGACCGAACCTGTCGAGAAGCTGCGGGCGGAGTTCCCCTTCTTCCGGGTTCATCGTTCCAACAAGTACAAAACGGGAAGGATGCGACCAAGAAACGCCTTCACGCTCGACCGTGTTTACGCCCATTGCCGCCGCATCCAGCAATACGTCCACAAGATGGTCATCCAGCAGGTTGATTTCGTCCACATACAGGATACCCCGGTTGGCATCCGCAAGGATCCCCGGTTCGAAACGCCGTCTGCCTTCACGGAGGGCCGTTTCCATATCCAGTGAACCGACGACGCGATCTTCCGTGGAACCGACCGGCAAGTCGACCACACGAACCTGACGCGAAACGGATTCAAGGGCTTCCTGCTCCAGACACCACGGGCACAACGCGTCGCCGTGGGGGTCGCATCCGCAGGGACACCCATCCACCACGTCGATTTCCGGGAGAATCGCTTCCAGAGCCCGCACAGCCGTGGACTTGGCGGTCCCTTTTTCGCCTCGGATAAGTACCCCTCCGATGCCGGGATAGATCAGATTCAGCAACAGGGCCTGTTTCAGCTCCTCCTGCCCGACAATAGCGGAAAAGGGGTAACGCTGGCGAAGTGTCTTCATAGCTTCTCCTTCGATCTTACTGGTTGTTTCCGCGCACGACTTCCAGCGCCCGTTTCCATTCCGCCACATCGTCGGACGTGACGATGTCGATGGAGCCTCCCTGAAATTCCCCACCGAACGCCTCCGTACGGTCTTCCAGAGTTCCCTCTATATCCATGTAGGCCTCGCGCAATTCGGCGAGCACATCGGGATCGGCTTTCCATAAATGCCGGGCTTCGGCCTCAAGCAGCCGACGGGCGATTTCTTCCAGTGCCCACGGATTGTTTTCATCAAAAAAAGCCCGGGTTTCGGGATCCAGAACGAAGGTTTTGGCGATATCGTCGAAAATCCAGTCATCGACGGCCTGCGTGGTGGCTTCCCACCCGTACACGCGCCCGGTACGCTTGGAAATATCGCCCGCGCCCTTGTATCCGTGCCGCTTCATGCCCTCTATCCATTTGGGATTGAGCAAACGGGCCCGCACGACGCGGCGCACCTCATCAGTCAGATCGCGTACCTGCACCTGTTCGGGTTCGCGCGTGTCTCCGTAATAGGTTTTAACCTGCCCTCCCCGGAAGTGCGACGCCGCGGCCGTCATGCCGCCGTGCGTCCCATAGTAGCCGCAGCAGTTGAACAGATCGTGCTCGTCGCTGACCACCTTGTTGTAGGTGACATCCACTGTGGAGAGGCTAGCCTCCAGCGCCCTCGGGCGTTTGACCCCGAACGCGTCCTTGCCGTAGGCGTACCCGTTCCAATGGAGAAAAATATCCGCGAGATCGGCCTCCGTCTGCCATGCGGACGCGTAGACGGCGAGATTGACCCCGGCCTGATAGGTTCCCGGCTCCGAAGAAAAAATACGAAAGGTCGCGGAACGCCACGCATCGGGATCATCAGCTTCGATAGCCGCCAGACGTTCCTGCGTATGTTTGCGGACAAAGTTGCTTTCCAGAGGCTCATCCAGCGCGGCGACGGCCTGTACCGCCGCATCCAGCATGTGCATAGCCGCAGGGAAACTGTCCCGAAGCAGACCCGATACGCGGACGGTCACGTCAATACGCGGGCGGCCCATCTCTTGCAGTGGGATGACGTCGAACCCTTCCACCATCCCGTTGCCCAGCCAACACGGAACCACTCCGAGAAGATAGAGGAGCTGCCCCATCCCCTCGCCGTCGGCCCACATCATGTCGTTGCACATCCAGAACATGGCGACGTTCTCGGGGTAGCGCCCCTCTTCCTCCAGATGTTTGGCGATAAGCGCGCGGGCGAGGTTCTGCCCTACGCGCCACGCCGCACGGGTAGGCAGGCGTCGGGGATCAAGCGCGTAGAAATTCCGGCCAGTCGGCAAAATGTCTTCACGCCCCCGCGTAATGATGCCGGAAGGCCCCGGCAACACATAGTTGCCCGTAAAGGCGCTCAACAAAGAACCCGTCTCGTCCGTGGCCTCCATCCGTTCGATGATGCCGAGAATCCTCCGCCCCACTGAAACAAGGCCCCCCAGCGCGTCCGGCACGAGGCACGCATCCCCCAGCAGGGAGCGGATACATGCGGGGAGAGCCTCCGGATCCGTACCCTCCATCAGTATTTCACATACGGCAACAAGCTGTTTTTCCACCTTTTCCAACAGGCTGGCATGGCTCTGCCCAAGGCGTTTGTCCACTCCTCCCGGTTCAGCAAGTAGTGTTTCAAGCTCGAACCCTTGGGCTGTGCACAACCTTTTCCGCAACGAGTCGGCCTGTCCCGCATCGTATCGGACAATGGACGCGATAAACTGCGCCCGCCGTTTCCCCTGCGGCGTTTCCCCAAAAACGTGCATACCGTCTTCCATATGCGTATTGCGGAGAAGGCCGAGAGCCGCATGGATACGGGAGGCAAGGGTGGCGAAGTCGGGGGACGTTTCAGGAGAGACTTGCGATTCCAGATTGGCGGCAGCGATGCCTTCCCGGATCAGGTGTTCCAGCTGGTGCGCCCGGTTGGGATTCCCGGCGCGAGCCTGTTCCCATTCCCCAAGCAGGCGATCCAGCTCTTCCAATGCGTCGTAGAGGCCGCTCTGCACCATAACCGTCTGCATGTGATCGACTAGTTCCGCATAGCTCCGCCGCTTGGCGATAACACCTTCCGGAGGATTGTCGGAGTTGTAGATATAGACGTGCGGAACTTCATGCAGCGCAAGATCGGGGAAACAGGCACCGGACAGGCCGACGCTCTTCCCGGGAAGAAATTCAAGGTTGCCGTGCGTTCCCACATGCACCACGACATCCGCCCCGAAACCGTCCTGAAGCCAGCGGTAGGTCGCTATATATTGATGTGGAGGCGGCACGGAGGGATCATGCAATATTTTGCAGACCTGCCCGTCACACCGGGAGCCGGCGCATCCGCGCTTGGGCTGGATGCAAACCACGGCATTGCCCCATCGGACGCCGGTAACGAGGATATCCCCGTTGAGCACCATTGCGGCGGGGACACCGTTCATCGGTTCCCCCGGCGGATTGCCCCATGCCTCCGCAACCTTTTGCCTGACGTTTTCCGGGTAGGCATCGAACCATCGCCGATAGGTTGCGAGATCCACATGGGCGAGTACCCCGCCCTTGGCCTCAATTTCCTGCACCGTCGTCCAACGGAATTCGGAAATCGCCTTACGCTCCATGATGGTTTCGATGAGCGCCGCACCGGACTCGGGGACATCCACGGCATATCCGGCCTGCCGCATGGCCCGAAGGATACGGCTCACCGACTCCAGAGAATCCAGCTTGGCGGCTCCGCCTACGGATGCCTCCACGGACGCGCAGGGATCACTGTTCAAAAGAAAGGCGACCCGGCGTTCCGCCACGGGCTTATTTCTGAGACGCAGCCAGCGGGCGATGCGGGAGGCGAAACGCTCCACCCGTTCGGGATGGGGCGTACGGCGCTCGATTTCGGTTCCGCCCACGCCGGCCTGGGACAAGGTGCCGCCACCGAGGAAAAACGGCTCAATGGCTCCTTCAAATTCGGGCATGGCGACGGCCCACGACACTTCGCTGTTCAGACCCTGCGGATCGGCTTCCCATTCCTCAAGTGTTTTTGAGGAAGCGAAAACAGGCTGGAAGATAGGCACGCCAAGTTCACGGAAAACGCGCACGCTTTCCCGCGCCGGGGAATCGTCTCCGACAAACGCGGGCATATTCCCACCGTTATTGGTGAAGTACGGCAAAAACTTGACGAGGGCCCCGATCCTGCTCCCGCTCTCCCCAAGAAAGACCTCACGTGACCAGATCGTCGCCCCCTTGTTGCCCGTCGCCTTGTCCCGCAGCGTATTCGTAAAGGCCGGAAACACGCCCAAGCCCTTCGCTTCGAGAGCATGGACAAGTGCCGCTTCCACGTCGGGCATGTCGTTGACCCAGTAATGCCGACCGAACAGCAATCCGACCGTCCGTTCCGGATCCAAGCTCAGGCCGCGTTCACACGCATACCCCGCATACCACTCCAGATAGCCCCGCACCGTGGCAAAGGCGCGGACCGGCGCATCGGGATGCCAAAGCCCTTCCCAAGGAACGGGAACCGGTTCCGGAACCGCCGCGGCATTCGGCAATGCGTCCAGAAAACGGAACAGATTGCCGAGATTCTCCGCGCCGCCATAGGTCAGATAGCGATAAGCCGTCTGTGCCGTTTCGACGGGTACCGAGGACAACGCCCACGCAGCCGGATCGTAACTGACGCAGACCACCGGTACCGTCTTCCCTATTAGGCGGATGCCTTCATCAAGCTGATCCCACAGCGCGTCCGTTGTCCGAAACACGAAAAGCGCTGTGGCGGAACGCATGGTTTCAAGGCAGCGCTCCACGCCGTCCGGCTCCTCCAGCATACGGGAAGACAGGACGCGCACCGAGGGCATCCCAGGGCGAGAGGCTGCGGACATCAATGCGCCCACATGGCTGGACCAGGCGACACAGACAACGGACATGCATTCCTCCTGAAAAGGATACGGGAAGGGGCGCGGCAACACTCGCAGCCCCTTCCCTGTCATGTAATGGAGGGAGACCCATTACAATTTTTAGAACCCGGCCTCCAGACCAACGAAAAACATGTTGATCGGAACGCGGGAACCGTTCGTATAGCGGATTTCATCCTTCGTGGTGATACCTTGCATTTCGATGAAAGGTTCCAGCCAGTATCGTTCGTAATCAAACCGCTTGGACAGCTTGAACTCGCCCAGCCAGAAGTTGCCCTCGGCGATATCACCGTTGTCCGTCTGATCCTGCCAGATGCGGCCCAACCATGTGGCGCTGGCCTGCAACGTAAACCAGTCGGGATGTGAGAACGTAAACCCAAGGCTCGCCTTGCGCGTGGGAACATTGTGCAGATGGTTTCCCTGATTGGCTCCGGAGCGGATTTCCGGGCGCAGCGCGGTCCCTTCGGCAAAAAGCTTCAAATACTCGTTGTATTGGTAGTGGATGTTGGCTTCGATGCCGGTGATGGTCACCTTGTCGATGTTTTCCTTTATCTTGATGTTGTAGCCGTCTTCCTTTCCCTTCGGGATGTTGGCGATGTAATCCTCGGCCCACGTCTTGTAGCCGGTCACATTCAGGGTCAGCCTGTCCGTGGGGTTGACGTCCACACCGACATCCCACGTCTTGGACAGTTCGGGTTTCAGGTTAGGGTTGCTCTTATAGCGGCTCGAACCGATGATGGAACCGCCAAAAAGATCGTTGAGCGTCGGCGCGCGGAACGCCTCACCGTAGTTGGACCGGAACACCACAAGGTTATCCCATGGGTCCACGCGTACGCCGAGCTTGGGAGAAAAACGCACGTTGCTGGTCGAAGCGAAATCCTGTTTGTCGGGATTCACCCTGTCATTGGTGTCTTGAAGGTATCCCTTGCTCCGCCAGTAGTCGTAACGAACGCCGGGTACGACGGTGAGCTTGCCGTCCCAAATCGATATTTCATCCTGAAGATAGCCACTCAGGTTCAGCTCCTTGCCGCCCTTCTGAGTATAGCGGGTCGAAGTGAAGTAGTTGGACTCCGAATCGAATTTTCCCCAAGAGCCAGCGACCCCGACCGTAAACAAATGCATGTCGCCAAGGGCAAACGTATTGCTTTGATCCCAAGAAACGGTCCGCATCCTGGAAGGGGCTTCGGACGTTTTGACCGTTTTGCTGGCGTTGTCATAATCGGACTTGGTGAAGTCGCCCCGAACGGAGAAACTGCTGTCCACTACGCCAAAATCCTTATGCAATCTGGCACCGATGCCCTGATGCTTATTGCTGTACAGGTTAAAGTCTTCGATGTGCCATCTACCTGTATTTTCAAAGGAGGACATTTCTCCATGTATGGAGAGATCCGCGGTTTCGTCAAAACGGTAATTCAACGCCAACGCCCCGTTGTAGTTCTCCATCTTCTCTCGGGCACTGTTGAATTCGTTCCGGTTTGAACTGGTTTTGGGACTGTGTTCCGGCAGGACGTTGAAACCGCGCGACTTCAACATGCTGCCGGAAATGGCGTAGCTGAATTTGTCGATGGCCCCGGTATGGTAGAGTTTGTTCTGCCATGTGTTGTAGCGTCCGAACTTGGTGCCGACCGTGGTTTTGAAACCTTCTTCCGTCGGTTTTCTCGTGATGATGTTGATGACGCCGCCCATCGCGCTGGAACCGTACAGCGCGGAAGCGGGCCCACGCACCACTTCGATGCGCTCCACCGTATCGAGGCTGATGGTGTCCCAGTTGAAGATATTGTTCCCCGCCGTCATAACAGGGAGGCCGTCCATAAGTACCAGGACGCGCCCGTTGACGTCGTCGCCGCCCATACCACGGATGATCACCTTATTCTGCGTGCTCGTACCATAAAAGGAACGTGCCGAATCGACGGTAACGCCCGGCATCGTGCGCATGACGTCCAACACGTTGTTGGCGGACATCTTTTCGATCTGTTCACGCGTCACCACGGAAACGTCTGCCGTCGTTTCACCAAGGCTGTGTTCCGTTTTGGTCGCTGTGACGACGACCGGCTTCATGGTCGCACTGACGGTTTCCTCCGCAAGTGCGCCTTGCGGGAACAAACACAGAGCCCCCAACAACGCGGCCAGACAGGTTCCTTGCTTCTTCACTGTTCCATGTCCTCTTCTTGAAAAATCCCTGAATGGGACGGAAAAACCGCCCCCTCCTCTGTCGTATCGGGAAACCACAGGGAAACCTGCGGATTGTCCGCGGCATGGAACGCGCGCATGGGAAGACCATAAACCGAGGCGATGCGTTCGCCCGTCAAAACATCCGCCGGAGCGCCGGAAGCCACGATCCCCCCATCCTTCATGAGGAGAATCGTATCAGCATAGCGGGCGGCAAGATTGATGTCGTGCATGGAAAGGATGACGCCCTTGCCCTGCTTCGTGGCAACACGGCGAGCCGTTGTCAGTACTTCCACCTGATGACGGAGATCCAGGCTGCTGGTGGGCTCATCAAGAAGCAGCCAATCCGTCTCCTGAACAAGAGCGCGGGCCAACGCAACCTTCTGGCGCTGCCCTCCGGAAAGGTTGGCAAGAGGACGCTCCGCGAGCGCATCCAGATCCAGCCGGGAAAGAACCGTCCCCGTCAACGCCACATCGGAAGGGGAAGGCCCCCACACAAACCACGGTTTGCGTCCAAGCAATACGAACTCAAATACACTGAGCGGAAAACGCAGGGACACATCCTGCGGGATATAGGCGAGCTTGCGGGCACGCCTCTGGGCGGTCATGCGTCCTATCGGCATACCCGACAGGAGCATTTCGCCAGAGGAAGGTTTCAAGATTCCCAGCAACAGCTTGAGGAGCGTCGTTTTTCCGGTTCCGTTGGGACCGAGAACGGCACAGATCCCACCGCTTCGAAACGTGAAGGAAAGGCCCTCAATGAGGGGCCTCCCTGCCGGATAAGCAAAAGACAGATCGCGGAGTTCAAGCATGATTCTGCCCTTTCCGCATCAACAGCCAGAAGAAGAAAGGAACGCCGAGAAAAGAGGTCAAAATCCCGATGGGTATGATCTGAGGAGGGCAAATGTTTCTGGCGAGCACATCGGAAAAGGTGACAAGGGACGCCCCAAACAACGCCGCACCGGGAATCAGGAAGCGGTGTTCGGCGCCAAGGGCAAGACGTGCGATATGCGGGGCAACCAGTCCGATAAAACCGATGACTCCGGTAAAGCATATAGCCCCCACCGCCATAAGCGAAGCGGCCAGAATCCCGCCGATACGCAAACGCCGCACATTGACGCCCAGCGACGAAGCGGTTTCTTCACCGGCAAGCAACGCATTGAGATCCCATGACAGTTTCAGTGCGAACGGTACCGGAAGCAAGATCATGACAGCGGCCATCCCCAACTCCGACCATCCCACGCGTCCCAAATTGCCGAACCCCCAAAAGACAATCGCCTGTACCTGATATTCCGTGGCAACATATTGCAGCAACGAGGTCGCGGCGGAAAACAGGAACATAATGGCAACCCCGCCGAGGATCAGCGTTTCAGGACGGCTGTCGCGCAGTCGGGCAAAGCCCAGTGCCGCAAACGCCGTCAATGCGGCGAATACAAAAGCGTTCCCCGCCATCCCCCATTGCGATGCCCCGCCCAGTAGAATAGCCAGCGCGGCACCGAAGGCCGCACCGGAGGAGATGCCCAGCGTAAAAGGAGAGGCCAACGGGTTCCGCAGTACCGCCTGTGCCAGCGTTCCACTCATGGCAAGCCCGGCTCCCACCAGCGCCCCCATGAGCACTCGGGGAAGGCGCAGGCGAACAAAGAGCGCCAACTCGTGTTCAGAGAACCCCAAGGGAAGGCGCACCACACCGTTTCCCACGCTCACCCCCAAAAGGAGCATACACAACGCCACCAAGGCGAGCAGCCCCAAAAGAAGATTCTGCCGTTTACGGCGAGCAAGGTAGCGAGCAGCAGGAATGGCATGCATCTCTTCAATCTCATTTGAGTATTATTTTTATAAAAAAAATGTTACCAGAATAGGTAGCACACTCTTTACGATTGTGCTACTTTTTTTTTCGTGTTCGACGAGGTTCCTTACGCCCTCATCTCTTCCAAATACACCCAGCGACAGGCTCCTGACTGATGATTCAGACTGAACATATCACCAAATCATTTGGCCGAACCCGCATCCTGTCCGGCATAAGCCTGCATGTAAGGGATCGGGAACTTGTGGCCTATCTCGGACCGAACGGAGCCGGAAAGACAACGACCGTACGTATCCTGTCCGGTCAGGCCCGGGCAGACGGCGGCACCGTCAAACTTGCCGGGCGTAACCTCACCGAACACCCGTTGGAAGCCAAGGCATTGTGCGGCGTCGTGAGCCAGCATCTCAATCTGGATGCGGAACTTTCAGTACGGGAAAATCTGGACATCCACGGACGGCTTTTCGGCATGAACGCATCCGAGAGAAAGGAAGGGATCACCAGTTTGCTTGAAACCGTCGAAATGGTACACAAGGTCGACGTGCTGACGAAAACGCTTTCGGGGGGAGAAAAACGGCGTATCATGCTGGTGCGGGCCTTATTGCATAAACCCCGCATCCTCTTTCTGGACGAACCCACGGTAGGGCTTGATCCGCTCATCCGCCGAAAACTCTGGGGCTTGATCAAACGCATCCAGCAGGAAGGCACAACCATCCTCCTGACAACGCACTACATTGAGGAAGCGGAATTTCTTGCCGATCGGGTTATCTTTCTCGACAAGGGACGCATCGTTGCCGAAGGTACGCCGAACGCGCTCATGAACCGAATCGGCCAATGGGCTCTTGATGTCCAGTGCAACGGTCTGTTGACGACCCGCTACTTCAATGAACGCGATGAAGCCGCCAGAGAAACCACTCAGGAACAGGGGACCAGCACGGTGAGGAGGGTCAATCTTGAAGATGTGTTTCTGAGCATTACGGGACGTAAAGTCTCGGGGAGCGCACAGTGAAGCCCCTTCGCGGCATGGCGGCCGTATACCTGCGGGAAATGCTCATCCTCAGACGCCGCATACTCAAACAGTTTGCTTCGTGGCTCGTCTCGCCGCTTCTGTATCTGGTGGCTTTTCATTACGCCATGAACGATACGCTCGTCGGCTCGCGTCCCTATGCCGATTTCCTCCTGCCCGGGCTCGTAGCCATGAGCAGCATGACCCAAAGCTGGGCCATCGCCAGCGACATCAACATCAGCCGTTTTTACTGGCATACCTTTGATGAATTTCAGACGGCCCCCCTCCATGCTGCAGCTTATGTTACTGGAGAGGTACTGGCGGGGATGACCCGTGCCGTATTGGCCTGTCTTATTGTCATGGGAATCGGGTTGCTCGGCGGTATCCAGATCGCCTATGGCGCACCGGGGCTCTGGCTCGCCCTCTTGTTGAACGCGTGGTTCTTTTCAAGCCTTGCCGTAGCGCTTGCTTTGCATGTCAAAGCCCATGCGGATCAGGCACTGCTGTCCAACTTCGTCATTACGCCCATGGCCTTTCTCGGCGGCACGTTCTTTCCATTGGATCGCCTCCCCGGTTGGGCTCAACATGTTTTGGAACTCCTCCCTCTTCCCCATGCGGCGCAAGCCATGCAAGCCGCCGCTATCGGACAACCCGTGCGTTTTCTTTCCTGCGGCCTGCTTTTTCTTGGTGCCGGCGCCGCGTTTACGTGGGCTATCTTCAGTGTCAGGAGCGCACAGGGATGAACCTGTCAGGAGGGCGCTGTTTCTGCCTCATGTTGGGCGTGTCGCTTTTGGCACACGGAGGGCTTTTCCTCAATCGCTCGCCGCTGACACGTCTCTCCGAATCTAAAGAAGCTCCGCTCTCTCTGCGCCTCGCCGTAACGCCAGCTCCACCCGCGCCGACCAATGCAGCGGAATCCAGCCCGCAGCCCCCCCCGCTTGCTCCGAAAGAAAAAACGCCTCCCCGACCAACGCCCCAGCAGGAACCTCCGCCGCCTCAAAAGCGTTCCACCCACCAGGCCAAAACTGAAAAACGGAGAACAGCCCCCCAAAAAACAGCAACACCGCCAGAGCATTCCCGCGCACCACAGGCTCAATCGGCAAAGGCCCCCTCACCTTCCTCTCCACAACACACCGTACAGCCGGCACAAGGAAAAACGGAAGCAACCGCCCCTCGGCACACGTCATTCGACGCCGTGGACGGGCCGAAATTCCTCCAGCCGCCAGCACCGCGTTACCCACGTCTGGCGCAACGCAAAGGTATCGAGGGACAGGTGCTCATGGAATTGATGATTGACGCGGAGGGGCGTTTGATGAGTGCGTCCATAAAAAAAAGCGGCGGGAACGGATTCGATGAAGCGGCCCTTGAAGCCGTCCGGAAGGCCATTTTCCGCCCCGCGACCCATAACGGACGCCCGGCAACCTGTATTGTTCTCCTTCCCATCCACTTTACGCTGAGGAATACCTCATGAATTTTCTCATGTCGTTTGCCGATTTCTTTGCCAAAGGCGGCCCGCTCATGTGGCCCATTCTCCTGTGTTCCGTACTCGCTCTCGCCATAGTCCTGTTCAAGACGTTGGAATATACGACAGCCCTGCATACGCTCGGAAAAATCAAACAGGGAGACTCCATTCCCCTGCCTTGGTTTTTGGCACCCATCTGCGAACGACTGGGGACAGCCGACGAAGAAACCTTATCCCTCACAGCGAACAGGCAGGTCAGGAAGCTGGAGCGGGGGCTCGGCGTCCTGGAGTTGATCACGACGATCGCACCCATCCTGGGGCTTACCGGCACAGTGACCGGCATGATCAGCACATTTCAAGCGATAGGGGAACACGGATCACGGGTGGATCCTTCCGTGCTCGCCGGGGGTATATGGGAAGCCCTGATCACGACGGCTGCAGGATTACTGGTCGCCCTTCCCGCGCATGTCGCCTATCATTTCCTTGAGAACCGTCTGTCTGAACTTATCCAGACTGTTCAAGAAATCGTTGACGTTCGCCGCATTGCCTTCTGTGGGATATCCCATGGAAATTAAACGGCGCAAACGGGCACGCAACAGCATGAGCATTACGCCGCTTGTCGATGTGGTATTCCTCTTATTGCTGTTTTTTGCTCTCACCCTTCATTTTTCTCCTGAGGAGGCCATCTCCGTAGAACTGCCGACATCTTCATCGGCAAAACAACAATCGGAAACGGAGATTATCCTGACGGTAACCCCGGAAGGGGTGATCCGTCTGAATGGAAAAGATGTCCCATCACAATCTCTGGAAACGGAACTCGCCAGCCTGCGGAAGATTGATGAAAAACAAGCCGTACAGGTACGGGCAGATCAAGAGGTAGAAGTTGGTAAACTTGTGGCAATCATCGATGCAATCCGCAACGCCGGATTTCAGTATTTTGATCTGATGACGCAACAAGTTAACCGCAAATAATACATGATACCGGGGTACCCATGATTTCGAGAGGGGTATTTCAGAAAAAAAGCACTTGCCAAACGAACGATCAAGTAATCGCCAATCCCGTGCGCAGTATTCAGACTCTGACACTGAATACAGAGAATATCACTCCTCCGTCTTCGCCACGAAGGGGATAAACAATCGAAGTATGAATGCCCTGTTCGGAAGAATTCACCTCAAGAAACCAGCAAAGGATAATATAGTGTATAGCCAAGGTACGTTATCAATTCTTGTAAACAGGATACTCCTCTCGGCTGAACAAGGATTGTTTCAAAGGACATTTTTCAAACGACACTTGAAAAGGGCATAAGAGCGCGTAGATAAGTGACCATAACCGCCCAGGAAATCCGTTCCCGTCTGCTCGATACACGATCGTTTTTCAAGGTGTTCCTGCAGGGAACTCACAAGAGAGCAAAGAACCGATCGAGTTCCAGACAGAACGCTATAGCCTCCAGGAAAAGGCCATAGCCGTCATTGCCGAACGGAATCTCGGCCCCGCCGAAGATATTCAAAAACTGTCCGACACCATGGATACAACGTCCTGCTCGCGGAGGACCACGGGCTGAACCGGGAAATCGCGGAGGAACTCCTCAAGACACAAGGGTTATCCGTCAGTTGCGCGGAGAACGGACAGATTGCGGTGGACATGTTCAAATCCTCACCCTCCCTCCCGGAACCTATAACATCATCCTGATGGACATCCAAATACCGATGATGGACGGATATCAGGCAACAGCGGCGATCCGCAGTGCCCCGTATCGCCCGGACGCAGCCACTATCCCGATTATTGCCATGACGACCAACACCTTCAGCGAAGATGTTGCCACAGCAGCCGCAGCCGGAATGAGATAGAGCCCTGCGTCTCGGGGACGGAGTTGAGGCCGTCTCCGACATGCTTTTCATCAAGCATTCTAGACCAACCTGCCGTGCCGTATGTTACGACCCCATCTGTTGTGTAGCTTGGTTTTATTGCAACTTGTGAAATGACCTTGTATCCGCATATGAAATCCATTTATAGACACTAGAGCCTCTTGAGATTACCTGTAGCGCAAAAGGCCCATTAAACGGCTTGTCTGTTGATTCAGAATTGCCAAAGAAGATATTTTTTGTATCAAGGATTTCATTATTGAAATCAAAAGAACCGCCACTTTCATAATCGCCAATCTGCCCTCTCTTGTTCGCCAGTTTTCTCTGATTCCCCCCAACTGCCACGTCCTTCGCGGTGAGCGAAATCGTCAGCCCATCAGGCTTGACGGAACCATGTGTGATTGGCGGAATCGGCGGCAGCCGTGCGCTGGATGCGGCGTTCATCTCACTCACACTGGCAGCAGCGGCGGAAACGGAGGCTTCGCCATTACCGTATTCGCGGCTTCCGTCGCGGTCTGTTCACTGACCTTGGCCACGTTCTCGGAAGCTTTCGCCGCCGTGGCGGAGGTTGACGCTTCTCCCGCCTTGGCTGTGTGAGCCTACGAGCGCCATATGACATCGCGTGTATTGCTTAAAGGTATTGGATTTTATGTTCCATTTGGCGGATATAAAAACTCAATACGATCTATATTGTGCTTAATTTAACGTACATTCTATAAATCGGTAACCAATTTGTGCATAATCGTTACTCAATTGACCAATTACTTTATTCAATATATATTCACATAAAATTCATAGGGCATTCTTCAAATTTCAAAAATAGTTTTAAGGAGTGGTCATGAATGAATTTTATCAACTTATTCAAGATACTGTATCACGGAGTCCCATCGGAGCCAAAGCTGTTGCTGTAAAAATCGGCAAACCTTACTCCACCATGATGAGGGAAGTGAACCCCAATGATAAAGGTGCAAAAGTAGGTGCCGACACCCTTATGGATATCGTAAGGGCAACTAAAGACATAAGCCCCCTTGTATTCATGGCGAAAGAGCTTGGGTACAGGCTTGTCCCTGTCTCAAAAGATGAAGGAGAGGAGGACTCGGCTGCATTATAAGATAACCATATATATTAACATAAAAATATAGTGGCAAGCTACCGATAACGGGTGGCTATTTTTTTGCAAAGGCGGTTCTTTGGAGCCGCCTTTTTTCATGCTCTCCCCTTGGACCATTGGCAAGAAGCCCTACTAGACCCGCCGGGAAAGGCCCCCTCTCGATGACAGGCGAAGTTCGGCTACAGGCTTGCCTCTGTGAATTGACGGGCCCCACATGAAAGGGGGCGGCGAACACCCGTCGCCCCGAACCATGCGGGACCTGAAACGTATGGATGTGCTCCCCGACGGGGATTGGCTCCACCGGGAGTTTGCCATTGTGCCCCTATATCATACCGAATACGAAGGAACAAATACCACAACCCGAAACAGCAATGGGGCAATGCTATGGCAGTGACACCAACTCCTATCACGAAAATGACTTTCGGATGGTACATGATATATGATACCACGATGACAGGCCGCGAAAAGTACCCATACGTTATCGCTATACGGGAAACATTGCCGTGGAGTGGAAATTCTAAAAACCCCGGCATGAAAAAGATAAAGCCCCTTCCTCACGGTTGTGGGCTTTTCCTATGACAGACGGAAAAAGGTCTCACGGACGCTTCACCGTAATCCCGCCCGCTCCGCATGTACCCTCAAGAGGCTCAAGGGCGAGGCCTGCCAAACGGGCCATGCCTGCCAATGACTCAAGAGCATCCGAAAAACGCTCCGGACTTCTCTAAAAACGGAAACATATTCAGCCTCAGCGTTTCCCGCATGGGATGGAGAATTTACGCAGCTTGGCATAGAGCGTCGGGATTTTCATATGCAGCAAGGCCGCTGCTCCGTGTTCGCCGCGTACGCGCCCCCGCGTCATCGCCATGATCTTACGCAGGTACCGTTCTTCCAACTGTTCCAATGTCGGCGTGTCCGCAAGGATGCCGCCGTCCCCCGCCTGACTGGAGAAAAATGGCTCCATGTTCGCCTGGTCGAAATGAAAATGCAACGACGCGCCCTGCTCGCACAGAATTACCGCCCGCTCGATGATGTTTTTCAATTCGCGCACGTTTCCCGGCCAGGAATAGTCCACTAGCGCCTGTTTCTGCTCCGGCGACAGAGGAAAAATCGTTTTACCGTAACGCTGGCTGGAATGGCGAATGAAAGCGTCGACAAGCGGCAAAATATCCTGCTTTCGTTCGCGCAGGGGCGGCAACAGCAACGGGACGACGGATATGCGATACAGGAGATCCTGACGGAAACGCTTCTCACGGACTTCTTTCCATAAATCCCGGTTGGTCGCGGCGATAAGCCGGAACCGGGACTTGATTTCCGCCGTTCCGCCGACACGCATGAACCGCTGCTCCTGAAGCACCCGCAGAAGCTTTGTCTGGATGAGCGGCGACATTTCCCCTATTTCGTCGATAAACAGCGTCCCCTGATCCGCCATCTCGAACAAGCCGATTTTTTGATTAGACGCTCCGGTAAACGCGCCCCGCTCGTGTCCGAAAAATTCGCTTTCAAAGAGCGATTCAACCATGCTCGCGGGGTGGACGGCTATGAACGGCCCCTGACGCCCACTGAGGCGGTGGATATGCCGGGCCATGATCTCCTTGCCGACTCCGGTTTCTCCCCAGAGCAGGATGGGGACATCCGTTACGGCGGCATACTTAGCTTCATTGAGGAGGGTGTTCAACCCGGCCCCCAACACCAAACACTCGCCCCTGTCCTCCTGCAAAAAGATGCTGCGCAGTTTATTCTGCTGCAATTCGTTTTCACGTTCCTTCAATCGCCGCACGAAGAGGGCCGAACGCAGTTCCGCAGTGAAAAGGCGGGCTGCGCACCGCAGTTCAAACAGGGAAAATTCGTCAGCCGGCAAAACGGAATAGGTGCTGCTCAAATAGAGAAGCCACGGAGGTTCCGTTCCGATGTCGATGCTGAGGCAAAAGCCGTACTGCTTATGGAAGTGCACCGGCGTCGTGGCGGAACGTTGCTGCGCGACCTGCACAAGCCATTGCATACAAGGCCGCATGTGCTCGCTTTTCAATTCAAGAGCAGACAGGTTGACGGCCTGGACAAACTGCAACGGATTATCCTCATCGACCGTGCGGAAAAACGCGGCCCGTTCCACCCGGAAGCCGTCAATAGAGGCCCTGAGAAGCAGATGAAGCCTTTCCTCAAAGATTTCGCGCTGCGGCGCGGTGTTCAGCGCCTTATGGCACCGTTCGATGATGTATTTCTCTTCGGATTCGGCATCGGGAAGGGAGCATGTAAACAGGCTAAACGCAGCCGGAGGCACGTTCAGGCAGGCGAGTGAGGCTTGATGGTAGGACGTTGAGGCATCAAGAGGCTTCCCGGTGGCTTTGCAGACGATGTTGCGGAGCGATCGGGCCTCCTCCATGCTGCCGCACAGTTCGCAGGTGTTGGCCAGCTCGTGCGCGGTGAGGGTCAGTTCATGCATATCCCGCGTCGTGAGGATAAGCTCGAAACTTTGGCGCAACAGCTCAAGCTGCTTCTGTGGCCCCTCTCCCCTATCGCGCAGCAACAGTGCCTGAACGCGCATGGCAGAGCCCTTGAGATGCACATTAGCCCCTAGGAGCAGGTGGCCCAACGTAGGCTCCAGCTCATAGTAGGGGATGGGTACATAGCCGTTGTGCGCAAACACATAGAGCATGTCGAGGACTAACGGATCCTTGAAGGTCGCGGGCCTGATGTCACGGGTGATCGCCCTGCGGGTTTCATCATTCAGGACGGCATAGGCGCGCTCGATGTCACCCGCCAAAAAGTGGTACAACGCATGTGCCCGCGTCGTCAGCGAGTTGACTACGGTATGCTGCGTATATAGCGGGGAAACGCGAAGCCGATTGATGAACTCCAGCGCCTTGCCGCTATCCCGCTTGCGTAGCAGCAGGAAACACGTGTTGACTTCATACAGAGTCGCCGAAAGGATATCGTCGGTCAACGTCGCCGTGCGCCGAAGAAACTCGATGCAGCCAAGCGCAAAGTGGAATTGCTGCAGATACCCTGCGGAAAAGAGCGTACAGACCGCCAGTGTATCGTAGAACCTCTTGTAATACCAAGGTGTTTCTTCGGAGCAACGGTTGAACCAATCGATGTTTTTCTTGAGATCCCCGCACAGATAGGCAAGCAACCCCTCAAACAGAGGAAGCGCTTCCTGCGTGTCGCCATCAAAATAGCTTCTGACCCGGCACAGGGCCTGCTGGAGATTCTGGGTAAGGCGCGTGGTGTTGCTTCCGATGAAGACATGCAGATACATACGCGACAGCATCAGAAGCGCTAAAAACCGCTTGTTACCGTTTTTTCGGGCAAGGCCGTAGGCGAGAGCTGAAAGGCGCAGTATTTTTTTGAGCAGTTCCGTGGAATTGAAGCTGAGCCCCTGTACCGCAAAGACAAGATTCAGGAACTTGCCGTCCAGACCCGCCGTGCTGCCGTTGCGCCGTCCCCAGCGCAGGAGGAAAAGGACAGCCAGTTCGAGCAAGGGCAGAATGTTCCTGTCCCGTTCGGCGCATTGGCTGATCCGGCTCAGGACGGTTTCACAGTCGCTGAGGCTGGCTTGTTCATGGAGACAGGTAAGGGCATACGCCTTTTCGTCGGGCCGAAAAAACTCCTTCAGCAACGGGAGCTGGGAGCGTATGAATGCAGCGGTTTCATCGCCCGCCTTCCACGCGGTTCCGTGCGGCGAAGAAACGCGTTCCGCCAAGCCAAGACGCTCCAGCTCGCGCCACCGCTCATCGGATGCGGGCAGCACATTCCCCGTGAGCAGTGCAAGCTCTTCAATGAAGAGAGAACGCCCGGCAAGATGCAACGCCAAAACATGGGCTATCTGCTGTGAGGTCAACACGGATTTCCCCTTCATAACAGATAAGGATGGGGCCTGTTTTACTCAAGGCAAAAACGATATGTCATTCAGTGTGCCTTGGCAACAAGCGTTCCGGACTCCGAATGAACGAAACGGAAACGAGATGCGATAAAGACATTCCAGAGGAGTACGGCACGCCAGGAGGGAAAGGCTGTCATTTTTGCATTGCACCATACGAAGTTGTGCTTCTCCATCACTATTCAATTATACCTTTGCCGATACGTATCGGACGCGCCGCGCTTCTCCGGAGCACCTCTTGCCATTGTATATGTTCCCCTTGCGCCAAAGTGGGGGGACGGCAAAGGGAACATAAGGGGGTATGGAGCAAGATGCCGAGGATACGGTTAGGCTTCCATGGCGCGGGCCCTGTTGTAATCCTTAACGTAGGTGAATCCCGCAACCAGCATGATCAAGCCGCCGATGACGAACACCAGCTGCATGTAGACAAGCGCCAGCTGAAGCCCGAACGCATCGGAAAGCGCCCCGGCGAGCATGGGCCCGAAAAAGCCCAACCCTTGAAGCAGGGTCACGTATGTCCCGTACGCGGTGGCCTTGTAGCGGGTGGGAACCAGTTCCTGCGTGGCGATGTGCACGCCGGTCACGGGGATGATGAACAGAAACATTCCGATCGCGCAGCAGGCGGCAATCTGATAGTAGAAGCCCGCCGCAAACACCGCAGCCAGAATGAGGAAACAGGGCACGCCGAGCCACGCCCGCGTGCGGCGGCTCCACAGGCCGAGGCGGTCTGAAAGCCAGCCGGAGAAGGGCGTGATCAAAAGGCCGGTAATCAGGTAGGCCGGCCCCATGTAGGCGCCCACTTCCGTGGACGTCCAGCCCATGATGCGGACCATGAACATGGGAATCCAGGAAATCATGCTGGTATAACCCATGTTGGCGATGCCGACGCCGATACCGAGCAATATCAGCGTCTTGTTCTGGAGCGTGAAAGCAAAGGCCTCCCGGACCTTCACATGCTCCCGTTTGCCGTCGGCGCTCGCCGCCGAAACGTGATTCTTGACGTTGGGCAGGAACAGGGACAGCGCGGTGAACAGCAGCGTCAGGCCCCCGACGGCAAGGAACGCGGAACGCCAGCCGTAATGCTGCGCCAGAACCCCGGCGATCGTGGTGCCGAGAGCCAGCCCCACGGACATGGCGGAGTTATAGGCCCCGATGACCGAACCCCATCTAGAGCGGCGGGTCCAACTGGTCAGCATGGATACGGAAACGGGCGCGTAGCTGGCGTTGCCTATGCCGACCATGAAGCGCCCGAGCACTATCAGGAAGAGGTGTGAGACGAGGCCGCACAGTGTGCAGCCCACGCCCCAAACGGCGGACATGAGATTCACGGCGTGCTTTTTCGAGCCCTTGTCCGCCAAAAAGGAGAAGGGGAGCACAAACACGGTCATGCCTAGCAATACGGCGGAACCGGCGACGCCGACCTGCGAGTCGGAAAGCCCGAGATCCTTCTGCATGGCGGGGAAAACGGCGGTGATCCCCAGTCTCGCGGCGAAATCCAACAGGAAAAGCATGTAAAGCACGCCAAAGCCGAAAAGAAACCATTTTTTCCCGACGGGAGACGTCGGTTCGTCGGAAGCGGCCAGCCCCTTTTCCGCAGAGGCGCCGTCCTGCCGGACGGATGCGACGACGGATTCGGTTTGGCTTTTCATTTCTTCTTCACGGTCAAGAACAATTGAAGGCATGGGCATTCTCCGGCGCGGGTACATAACCCGTTTGAAGGATGAGCGGAAGTTCTTTCCGGATGCTTTGCGGATGTCTGCGGAAGGGCTAAGCCTGATACACGATACGTCCGCCGCAGAGCGTCATGCGAACCTTCACCTGATTGATGGACAAAGGATCGATGGCTTCAAGGTCGTCGGACAGCAGCACGAAGTCGGCCAGCCGTCCCGGCTCGATACGCCCGCGATCGTGTTCGCCCATGCAGAACAGGGAGGCATAAGCGGTGTAGGCCTTGATCGCTTCCCGGGGGCTGATGCGCTGATCCGCTCCCATGAGGCGGCCGCTCGGGGAAATGCGGTTGACGGCGGCATGGATGGAATCAAGCGCCGTGACCGGCAGCACCGGGGTGTCCACGTGGAGAGCGAAGGGAAGGCCAATCCTGACGGCGGAACCGGCGGGATCGAGCCTGTTGGCGCGGCTGGGGCCAAGATAGGTGTCGTAGTGGCCGTCGCCCCACACTTCGATATGCCGGACAAAAAAAGTGGGGAGCGCATGGCAGGCCTTCATGCGGCGGAGCTGTCCGTCCGAGGCCATCTGCGCATGAACAAAAATGTGATGCAAATCAGGGCGGGGCAAGGCCCGCTGCGCCCGCTCATAGGCTTGCAGGGTGGCTTCGATGGCGGCATCACCGTTGGTGTGGACGGCTATCTGAATGCCCGCGGCATGATAGTGCATGACAAGGTTGCCGAGCTCTTCAGGCGTGCAGACCAACTCGCTGCGGTAACCGGGGCGGGAGTGGTAATCTTCAAGCAAGGCTCCGGTGTAGCCTTGGATGGAACCGTCCGTAAAATACTTGACGCCGCCGAAACTCAGATACTCGGAAGGAAAACCCCACAGGCCGTAAGGCTCCAGCGCATCCAATACCGGAGGCATGAACTGCAGGTAGCCCCGGGCGTCAAGCGCCTTGTCCCTTGCAAGGCTCAGGTACGCCGCCATGTCCGTCTTGTAGGAACCGGAAAGCCCGATCCCGCCGTCCATAAAGGTCGTGAACCCTTGCGCGTTGTAGTCGCGGACAGCCCGCAGCATGTTCTTCCGGGTCTCGTCAAATGACGTCGCCGGAAGTTTGGCAATCGCCTGATAAGAGGCGTTTTCTTCCAGAATTCCGTTGGGCCTGCCGTCGGCCCCAAGACAGACCGTCCCCCCGGCGACCCGCGTTTCCGCTGTGTAGCCGAGCTTTTCGATAGCCAGCGAATTCAAGTAGCAAAAATGGACGGAAAGATGTTTAACAAGGATCGGGCGTTCCGTGGATACGGCGTCCAGGTCTTCACGGGTCAGATGACGTTTTTCGTCAATGCCCGTATCATCATACGCATAGCCGACAATCCAGCGATCTTGAGGCGTATTCCCGGCGGCTTCACGTAACACGTCGAGAACACGCGAAACAGTGCCCAGTCGGGAGCCGCAATAGACCTGGCTGAACGTATCCGCATACATGGACAGATGGCTATGCGTATCGATGAAGCCGGGATACAGCACGCCCCCGCCGAGATCGATTTTCTCGTATTCGCCGCAGAGAGCCGCGCAACGCTCCATGTCTTCCAAACTGCCCATGGCATGTATGCGCTCTCCAATAACGCAGACAGCTTCCACGATCGGCATGGGATCATACAGGGTGACGATTTTCGCACCGGTGTACAGCTTCACTTTTTCTGTGCAAAACACGTGTCATCTCCTTGGATTAGGTCATTGGGGCCTGCCGCAACAACGTTTTCTCAGGCGGTTAGGCAACATGTTGCCCCACGAGAAAGCGCGGGCCAATGCCAGCCTTGCCTCTACAGAGATAAGCAAGAGCAATGCCAAGAAATTTGTGTTTTTAACACGCTGTAATCATAGTTTTTTAAAGATTGTACGTTTCCGATGCCCCTCCTCGTCCAAGATACTATACATATTCTGTATCGTTTTTTTACCAATTATAGAATATTAAACAAATGCACGTACTCCAGCGCGCGTAGCCGTTCGCGTTCATCCACTCTATGGCGTGGAGACAAGTCCGGCGGCAACTTTGGTCTTTTCGGGATGCGCTTCTTGATAGCCAGAAATGAACATCGCGTTGAACTGGCCCAACTGTCGGGAAGTTCGCGAGACAGGTCGCGTTCTATGCCATAATCCGCACCAACAAAACCTTCTGCAAGACATTGCTCTGCATGGCGGTTGCCCTTGCCGAGCATAAGGCGATAGTATTTCGTGTTTGTCACTGAGTTACTCCAGAACGCATGGTCGAATATCCGGGCCGCGGGAAGAGCGCATGTACGAAGCTGTAGAGTGCCATGAATACCTCGAACTCCCTGCGCTCACCATCGGCGTTGACGGCGACGGCGCGGGACGCACTGTCATTCTGGATCTGGAAGAAATGGGAATCCCCGTGGAGTGCATCCACTGGGGGCTCCCCTGCCATAGTGATGCCGAGAAGAACCGCTACTTCAACCTGCGCGCCTACGCCCACTGCAAAATGCGCGAAGCCATTTTTACCGGGCGGTTCAAGGGGCCATCGCTGAAAAATTCGTCGAGCAGGCCAGTCGGCTCCCCTATCGCATCGATGAGCGCGGTAGGTACCAGATGACCCCAGCGGACAAAATGAAGTCGGACGGCATCAAGTCCCCAGACATTTCCGACAATTGCTGTTTCGCTTTTCTTCTCGACTACATCCCCGCCGAAGATGGGCAGAAAGCCACGGTGGAGCGTGACAGGTTCTTGGAGCTGGCTAGGGCGCGCTTAGGCGAGACATCATAAAAGTAAATCAAAAATTGATTTCATATCAACATGAAGGTATACTCCAAAGCCTGATGATGAAATGAGCGTCACTATGATGCCCATAGGTCCTTTTCTCCTTTTTGGCGATTCGACCGGAGATAATCTGCTCATCGCCAGAGAAGACTATGTAAGCCAGCGTTTCAATAAAATTTCTTTCAATATACAGACCCTTTCCCGTGAGGAATTTTGGAGTGGACGGTGGCTTGATTCCTTCATGCGCTATCGAGGATTTGAGGTGTTTTGGGCCGGTCTCAAGGCGGACTCTCTTGACGTCCAGATAGCTGCTCCCCGGACCTCGGAAACCACCGGCATCGGAAGGGCAAACGGATCAGCCCTGACTGGTGGCTTTTTGAAGCCGAGTTGGGGGAATACTCTCTTGTCCAGAACAGAGACTCGAAAAAATGGATTCTTCCATGAAACACATTGAGCTATAGTGAGCCTACGGGATATTAATGTAAAAAACCTTGTAAATGGACAAAGTTCGAAATTTGTCCATTTACAAGGTTTTCCTTGGGGCAAGGGCGGAGAATACTCCCCGCCCTTGCCCCATATACTCTAACATGAACCTCTTTGCAGGTTCAACGCTTCCCGGCATCAGTGCTTCATCGCCGCCTGTTCCGCTTCCATGCAGGCACGGAATCGCTCCAGCAAGGTGGCCCCGTCCTCTTCGAAGAGATGGATTTGCCTGGCTTCATCAGTAAGGGGAAGAGGAGGATTGTCGGAGTCCTCCAAAGCATTGGCTATTGCTTCCGCATCCGTCATATTCAGGACTCGCTTCCAATCAGTTCTAGAGTTTTCGTTCATTGCAAATGATACACTCTCTTTTCTGTTCATTTCCCCAAAAGGTCACTGTGCGTCCCGGTGCGGGCAAGGGCCAGCACCAAAAGTCCTTCTTCTATTCGGTAAATGAGCAACCAGTCCGGCTGAATGTGACACTCTCTGTATCCTTTCCACTCTCCGGTCAGGAAATGATCCCTATTCTTTTCCGGGAGTGTTTCCCTAGACGCCAACTGACGGATGATATCATCTAACAGACCGATATCAAAATGACGTTTCATCGCCAGTTTGTAGTCTTTTTTGAACTGCGAAGTCCATACGATATCCAAGGTTTTCACCGCTTCAACTCCGTCAGGGCGTCCTCAACGTCATTCCACCGCTTTACGGAAGGATCGCTGATGAGCCTTTCCGCTTCCAACATGGCTGCCACGGTTTCCTGATTCGGCCTGTCCATGCGGACATCAAATGGAAAACCTCCAGACCGAAGGGACTGACGGAGGAAGACATTGATGGCCGTGGTCAGATTGACCCCCAGTTCTCCGTACAACGCTTCACACTTCTTCTTGATGTCCGCATCCATGCGAACGCTGAAATTGGTAGTCGGTGCCATATGTCTGCCTCCTCTGTTTTTATTACAAAGTGCGTCTGTTGCATTGCAATACACCTTCAATAGACGCATTCACGAAAAACTGCAACAAAAACATTTCACCTGAAATCAGACGTATTTCCGTAGATATGCCGTATTTACGGGGGTCTTTCCTGAAGTTCTCTACGATTTGCCTTATCGTGGGGTGATGCAAGACAAAAAAATCCTCTCCATAGCCCTCGAATCCGAACGGAAATTCCGTGCGCACGCCCTCTATACCGATGGCGTGCTGGTCGTTACGCACTGCCTGCCCATCTCCGGACCTCCAATGGAATGGAAAAACAAGCTCCTCAAGGACATCGAAGAAAAGACGGAAAAGGGGTTCGCCGTAATCGTGGAGGATCGGACGCACAACTTTTCCCCTCACGCCGTCTCCTTCAACTTTGACGAGATCATGGACGATGGACGCACCATGCTCCAGCACTGCCTGGACTGGTATTACTCCCTCGATGCGGTTGGAAACCTCATGCTCGACCGCGGCGTCGAAACCCACGCCATCCGCAAAGGCGACATGGCGATAGTCAACTTCCGGCACGATGAAAGGGGGCGGCTCGTCTATGATGTGGACTGGAACCGGATGACCGGCGGGCACAAGGCCATCCTCATGTGCGTCGCCGGGGCCGTGATGGAGCTTCCCTTCTCCGATAGATGGCTGAATGAATTTGCCAAGGCTTCCCAGTCCAACCGGCCGTCTCCCCAATCTCCGTTGGACTCCTTCTTTGCCATCACGACCGGCTATGACGAGTTCCGCCAACGGGACTTTGAACGCTCCGTTCACGCTGGAACTCCACTTTCCTATCCACGGTAGGTGCCCTATGGCTATCGACTCGACCGGAGGAAGACTCTCCCCGGAAAACATCAAAGACGTACTGCTCCGAGCGGAATTATATCGGGAAATCCGCGCCGCCCAGACAAAGGACCTCGAAAAGAACTGGTTCACATACGAAATCCAACCCTCGGAAACGCTCATGCCGGAACTGATCGCCTACCGAGCGTACAGCATGGATACGCTGAAATGGGTGATCATGATCGCCGCAGCCCTTGATGACCCCAGAGAACGGGTGGAGGCAGGCACAGTGCTGACGCTCCCCACTACGGCATGGCTGAGGGAACGCATCCGGCACTATGCGGAGATGGAAACGCAGGGGATTGGAAAATGAACTGGAAAGAACTTCAACAAATGGCCAAGGAGTTCGACAGGGAGGTCAGAAAGGAAAGGCAGGGCGCGGGAGAGCACCGTGCGGACGCGGTAGGCCTGCTCACTCCGGCGCTGCTCCGGAAGCACATCAAATCCGGTACAGACCTCGTCTTGGCTTACGGCAGAAAAGGGGCGACGGTTTCCTACACCGTAGACGACCTCAAGCGGTTCGTTGAAGCGAGGGAGCGCGCGGACAAGGCTTTCCGGCCGGAAACCCGGGGCGTGCCGCTGGCCCAACTGGAAAACGCGTCACGGGAAGCCGACCGCCAGCGTTCACAGGAAGTGAAATCCGCCCTGCTCTACAAGGTGAGCGGAAATATGCTGTTCTTCCAGGTGCAGGGGAATATCAACCCCCACTACCTTGTCCGCGTACGCCTTGAGGACTGGGAAAAGCACCTGCACAACCCCTACCTGAACCCACTCATCGCAGCAAAGGAAGCGGCTACCGGCCGGATATCATTTGACTGCGCATGTGGGCGCCACCAGTACTGGTATCGCTACCTCACGCAGATCGGTGGCTTCGCCATCAATCCCCCAAAAGAACAGGACTTCCCAAAAATCCGTAACCCCGGCCTGACGGGATGCTGCTGCAAGCACGTCCTGAAAGTCCTGCGCGTCTTGAAAACAAACGCTATCCAGACTGTCCTTTCTCGCGAACTGGAGCGTCAGTCGGCTTCTGTCGGGTTCGCCGATCCCCGGGCGCGCCTGCTCAACCAGCAAGAACTCAAGCAGGTTTCCCGGGCGCGCGGCATTACAGGCCAAACGCCGGAATCCCGCGCCGCCCTCAAGAAATTCATGCGGGAGGCCAAACAGGTCGTTTCGACGCCGGAAGCCCGGAACGCTCGGAAAAACCTCAAGCCACGAAGAAAGCCGGGAGGCACGCAACTCTCAACGCGCACCGCCGCACCCATGAGCCCTGACGCCAGAAAGATGCTGGTCAAGGCTCTGCAAGCCGCTTCCGCACTGCTCCATGCCATCCCAGGGGCAACAACATCTGCAAAAATAATCGCAACCACGTCTGAGCACTACAAAATTTCCCAAGATGAAGTCCGCGCCATCATGAAAGAGGAAGGTATACGGCTATGACCATCGCCCCCAGAGATTACCGACAACCGGGCCGCGTGCTAAAACAGGACCTGTCCACGCTGCTGGCGGCGTCCCCCGAGGCCTTCGACTGCCTCGTGTGGATCGCCAAGGATTCCAGCCACGACGAACAGGTGACGGTCGAGCAGGATGTCGTCGGCTCCATCGAAAGCGGAGAACGGGCGCAGAGCTATGAGGAGCCTATCCAGGCACGGGCGCGCATAGTGCCGGATGACGCGCTGGCCTTCGGCGTCCTCTCGTCCGCCCTGGCAGAAAACTTCATCGGCGCATCACAGCCTATGCACATCATCCTGTCCGTTCCCGGCGCCCACAAGTATTCCCTTATTCAGTGGCTTGAGTTCCCGGATATGGATCGGAGCGGACAATTGGCGTCATCGAAATACCGGAACACACCAAGGTTTCCTATTCCGAGTCCGAGCTGGCAATAAAGAAGCTCCTCTCGGAAGTATTGACGTATGCCCAGATACGCTCTTCCGGCATTGACAAAGACATGTTCCTCAACCACATCAACGAAATACGTATCCGGTGGAGTGCCGGTGCCGTCATCCGCATCGGCGGGGAACTGGATGTAGTCTGGGAAGGGGCTTACTCCGCCGTGCCGCCTGAAGGGGCCGTACCCGTCTGGCCTGAGCCTGAAAACGAATCCTTCAAGAAGGCTGTCCTGACACGCTACCTTGAGCGGGTACGATCCGGGAAAAGCCCATTCTGCACACTCCTTGAAGGGCTTTTCGGGGAGAACTACCAAGAACTCGCTCAAGAATACGGACAACGCGGAACCGATGCGGAAATCCTTGAAAAATGTTCCATTCTCTGGGAAGAATACAAAAAAGACAATAAGCTCGACACGGCAACGTCCATCGCGCTGGCCTTCAGGGAACAAACCTATAGCATCACCAGACGTGTCCTTGATCCAATATGCGAGATATACGATAACGCGCGTGATATCGAACGAGTCTTTAAAGACTTTTTCAGAGGCACACAGGAAAGGGCTCAACAGGAGGCGGCGGAAGAGCAGCGTGAAGCAGAGAGGGCCGCAAACGAAAAACTCAGAGAAGACCCGCGGTATAAAGAGGTTCCAGCAGACATAGCCGCCAAATTCTCGGCTCTCGGCATCTCCATAAGGGTGAACCGCGAAGAAACCTACATTCCGGGATTCAAGGGAAGACGGGGCGTAACTCACGAACCTTTTTCCCGTTGGTTTTTTCAGGATTCCGCAGGGGTCGGAGGAACGCTCTACCGGATGAAGGATCTCCTCAAGTCCCGCTATGATGCCAAGTTCACCAAGGACTGGCGGGAACATTCCGGCGCATGGTGGCACGTCAGTTCCCTGACCGACCTCCAAGAAATATATGAACTCCTCGCATAAGGAAAACAGCATGAAGATATTCAATAAACCGACTGTGCCTACCCTTGATGCCCTCAAGCCTTCACAGCTCGTCAGCGGCGAACTTTCCCGCGAGGACTGGCGGAAAAGGATGCTTGAAGGCTACAAGGGAATATTGCTTGGGAACCCGATTCAGTACCGCGGTTTCGGCCCGTTTTGGTGGATCCTTAAAAAGGAAATGCTGGATGCCGGTATCGCCGACTTTGGGGATTCCCTCGATGCGGAATGGGTAGAGCGGATCGACTACGGCGATCCAGTCCTCAACATCCTCTCGGCCTACGCCTATGCCGAATATGCCGAAGAATACGGCCTACTCTACTCTTCCGGGCACACCGTCGAGTTCATCGGAGATGACGACGAGGTGATCAACGACGACTACGTGCTTGCCGACGACTTTATGGAGCTGCGTGCAGCCGGGACGCGGTAGATACCTCCACTCCCCCAAAAAAATCCCCCGGCAGAATTTTCCGCCGGGGGATTTTCCAATATACGCTGTGCCCCTACTTGTCGTCCCCGTCCACCAGATCCTCGCCGTCCGCCGCCGGCGTCTGCCCTTTTGGAGGCCCCTTTTGGGGGCAAACCAGTTCAAACGATTCTTCATCCCTCTTTAAAACATCTGTCCAGACGAAATGAAGGAATGCACGCTTGTCCGTGACTCCAAAATCCTGATCGATGGTTGCCAATATCCCCGCAAGAGTTCCGGCGACGTTCGCACTGGATTCAAGCGTTTCCCTTTCTTCGCGTTCAAGAGCCGTGGAAACGCTGTTGAAGGTGATCTTCCATGGCTGATCTTCAGGAAGAAAAACTTTTCCATACTTATATGCGACGTGCAGCTCACAAAGCCGCTGCACCCCATTGAATATGGCCTTCCGGAGGGACTGCGCCTTCATTGCCGCCATAATGGACACCCGCATGAACCCGCCATCCCCGAGCCCACCCGACAGGAAGTCAGCAAATCCCAACATGGCAGGGTCAATGCCCAACGCTCCGCCCAGACGTTTTATATGGAAGTTCACATCTTCCAGGCCGGAAATGTCCGGTGTCCCCTGTACGGTGTTTATGTCCAGCCTCCCTTTGGTATCGCCAAAAATGGGAATAAGTCTGTTGATCACGGTCTGGACAAAGCCTCTCCGGTAGGACTGCCGGGCCATTTCACGTTCCGTATGGACAAGCTGCGAACTCATCATGTTAAGATAGTTCGCTGCCCGCTCAGGATCCAGCCGCCCCGTGTTCACCCCTATCAGCCGTTCCAAGCGCGCGGCATTTTTCCGGCTCATATTCATCGAGTCCACGGCGTTCAAAAGATCCAGCCACGGCTGATAGGCCGTAGCGATCAGGCTCTCCCCATAGCTGTTTGATTCAACTAAGGTCAACGGGGATGGCCCCGTATGCGGTGGGTTCGCAAAGCTCCATATTCTGCCACGTGGGAATCTGGAATTCCACAAAACTCCACGGCGGGAGGAGCATGATCTGTCTGCTCCTCGCCTCCGGGGAGGCTCCTTGATGTGATGTGGTGAACCCCGCAAGCTGACCGGCTTTCTCGTACTTTTTGATAAACCGCGGATGGGTATAGTAATCGCTACGGACGTTCAGAATCCCTTTCCCCTGCTCTCCGTAGACCCTGACAAAGGCCGTCCCGTAGAGCGCCGCATTATACCCCCACTTCCCTATCTGCTCATTGATCAATTGTTGAAGTACCGCTTTAAGTTCGTCTACGATCTTGTCTCCACCAGGTTCAACCGGGTCAAGGGCTACGGCCTCCCATGAATCGGATTTCACACTAAGAGCGTGCCCGATATGCATCTTGAGCGCAGAGTCAATCGTGGGCTCCCTGGCCATGGACTCCAGCGATGCATATCTGGCAACCCGTTCCAAGGGCAGCTCACGGGCAAGCCGGGCCTCCTCGCCCGATAGCGTCGCGTTGCCACAAGCGAAAGGATCGACGGGCGACAACACGCCGGAGCGGGAGCCCGCCCCCACGAAGTAGGACGCCGCGGACGCGGGGAGATCGACGGAATGGGCTTCCCGTTCATCTACCAAAGAACGCGCCGGGTACAGCCCACTGAGCGCTTTCACTGGTTCCGCTGCGCCTTCTTTTCTTTTGTCCCGTGCCATATACACACTCCTTACATACATTCCCGGCAAGGGTAGCCACGCGTTTTTGCGAAAGTCACGAAAAAAGCCTCATATGTGCCATATTTAGGGCGCATTCAATTTCCTTGTCTCCGCAAAGGCTGTACGGTCAAAAGAAAAAGGTTTGCGCATATGCCAGCACAACGCTTGAATTGTTCCTTTTCTCTTCTCGACGAGGGCCGCCAGTATACGGGCAATCACAGGAAATACATCATTGAGAACGCGCGGGAGATCTGCAACTCACCAGCGACCAAAGAAAAAATCAGGCTCAGGGAGGCCCTCGGCTTTTATGGCCATGGACGGCGCATCCTTGCCGGGAAAATGAACATCGGCGAAGTCGAAGCCGTCACCCTGCCGGACGGCGGGAAGGCCATAGTCAGCAATATCCCCTGCAACGTGACCGTGGCCTTCGATGTTTCCCCGGAGGGAGTCGTCTCACATTCACAGGAAGTCCTGGATACCGAAACCGGAAAGATCGTCTCCACCCTGCACGCCTCCCGTGTCGGAGGATTCTCATGGGCCTGCCCCGGGGTCGACGGAGGCAGAGGGAAGCCAACCAGACTTTCCGGCTTTTCGGGATTCGACTATGTGCTCAACCCGGGGTTCAGCTCGAACCGGGGCTACATCCTTGAAGGCGCCGCAGACACGGCCGGCCAGGAACAGATGATCCTTGAATGCCTCGCGGCCACCGTAAAGGATGACAGAAAGGCCGAAGAATACCTCGCGGGATGGAAACTGGACACGCAGGCGCGTCTCGCGGCGCTGGAAGACGCCATTTTCGAGTCCACCGCCCGACAAGCCGAATTGACGGAACGGCTGCGCCGAAGCGAAGAAACCGCCTCCACCTCAAAGGCCCAATGCGAGTCCGCCATTCTGGAAGCCGCAGCGCAGAAGGAACGGCTTGCAGGGTTGATCGACGCGCTCGCCTCCTCTTTCCCCTGCTTCATCCCGGAAGATGTGCAGCACCAGATGATGGAGGGGGACTTTTCCCGCGCCAAAATGATTTTCGAGCAGGCGTCCCGCGTGGACTTCTCGCAATATCCCATTGAGGAGCACAACCCCAAAACAATTTCCCCGGGTTCTCAGACGCAGGAACCTCCACTCTACGGATCAGGAGCTTTTGGGTTCATGATCGACATATGAAAAAAGTCCCCGCCCAAACGTGTGGCGGGGACTTTTTTCAGCCGAGCATGTCCAGGAGCCATTCCCTTCCGAGCTGCGTCCATCGGCGATGATACACGATCTTGTCGTTTTCGAGGATTTCCTGCTTGATGTGGACATAGCCATGCTCGGCATACTCGGCGTACAGGACGTAGGTTCCGTTCTGCTTGAACTGGATATGCCGCTCGCACAGCAAACGGTTCAGGGCCACGGCACTGCGCATCCCAAGCTCTTTGGCGATCTCCGTTGTCGTATACGTTTTTCGGACATGGGAAAGGATGGCCACACGAGCCTCAGCCTGCACGCGGGCCTCGCGCTCTTCCTTCAACTGGGTCGCCAGCCTGATCAGCACATCCGGGTTGAGCAAGGCTTCTTCCAGCTTTTTGGGCGTGAGGTAGCCGCCGTGCTTACGGATGGCGGGAAGAACTTCTCCAGCCAGCCACTTTTGGAACGGCAGGGCCTTGGGCTTGTCCGAGCGCCCGAGGAAAAAATACAGGCCCTGTTCAGTGAGCACAACCATCTCTTGCGTCCCGGAGGGGGTCACAACGGATGTGACCCCCCTCCATTCTGCTGGAACATGTGCAATCCGGGCATTGCCGTTCCATTCATAACCTAGGGCAAGCGCAACATCCTTTGCCACAAACAGCGGTTCTCCTGCTTTATCTCTGAAAGTGCGAACCGCTCCGAATTCCTTGTTCTCGAAAATCTGAGGCATCTCCATGGACGAAACTCCTTTTGTAAAAGTTCCGTCCACGCTATCGACCTCCCCGCAGGGGCGCACGGAAAAGCCGCCCAGATATGTCGTAGTTACGGGAAAATGAAAAACTCTAGCCAAAAAATGAAAAAACTTAAAAAAGCATGGAAAAATGATTTCATTTTTCCCAAAAGGTTCACAAATAAAAAAAGTCCTCCCCTGCCATTTTTAGCAGAGGAGGACTTTTTCAATTCTTTTTATGCGCTATTCGCCAAGCAATTCCCAGTAGGGGGCAAAACTCTTTTGGGCCAATTCAGCGATTTGCATCACAAAGGGGAGATAATCCCCCTGCGTGGCGGCGATATCCAAATTTCGGTAATAGTCCGGGCGCGCATCCACGGGGACTATCACCGTGGGAAAGCCCGCCCGCATGAGCTCAAAATTCATGATGAGCCGGGCCGTTCTGCCGTTCCCGTCCTTGAAGGGGTGGATGTTCACGAAATCCGCATGGACGCGGGCCGCAAATTCCACAGGATGCAACGCACCACGCGTCGCACCGTACCACCGGAAAAAGGCTTCCATCTTTTCGGGCACGCTCTCCGCCTGCGGCGGGATATGCCCGGCACCGGAGATGAGCACGTTCACCCTGCGGTAGGTTCCGGCATTGGCGCCGTCGATGTTGCGCAGGATGAGGCTGTGGAAGTCCTTCAGGGTACGCTCGGTCAAGGCCGCGTCCCCTTGGGCGAGCACTTCCAGGTAGTCGATGGCCTGGCTATGCCCTACCGCTTCAAGATGTTCCCTAAGGCTCTTGCCGCCTATGGTGATGCCGTCCTCCAGCACAGCCTTGGTTTCGCTCATGGTGAGCGTGTTTCCCTCGATGGCATTGGAGTGGTAAGTGAAGCGGATACGCATGTCCTGCCGTATCTGGGAGACGATATCCGCGGGCAGCGGACGGTGGGCATCGAGGCGCGCCTTGAGCGCATCCACGGAGGCAAACAATTCGGCTGTGTCTTTCATGGAATCTCTCCTGCGGGGCTCAGGATAGTGCGGCGAGGGGAAGAAGCAAGGGAGGGATTTTGTGGCCGGACCCGAAAAATTTTACTCAAAGGGTCCAGGTCAGGGGTCCAGATCGCGATCTGGACCCCTAAAAAGGTATAAAAAAAGGTTGCGCCGCTTTAGCGCAACCTATTGATTTCATGGCGGAGAGGGAGGGATTCGAACCCTCGATACAGTTTTATCCGTATACCCGCTTAGCAGGCGAGCGCCTTCGGCCGTCTCGGCCACCTCTCCGTGGAAATGACGTTAATGCGTCGTTTCGTGGATTCTTCTAGCGATTCTTCCCGTACCTGTCAACCATTTTTTCGATTTTATCGTTCCCGGCGATCAATCAAAAATGCCGGGGAGCTCTACCATGATAGAATAACTCTTGTCGTAACCATCGTAATTATACCGGCCTATAATGCGGTAACATTGCGCCGAATAGGCAATATCAATACTTTGATCGTAGGTTTTTCCGAACGTTCCACCTTGGCGCATATTACGGTAGTCATCAAACCTGATAGACCACTCAGGCGTCAAATTGATCGTCAAGTCATTGTGGATAAGCCGCAAATCCGAAGTAAGCTGGACATTGTTCCAGTTTTCATACTGGAATTTTTTTCTGTAGTCGTAATACTTATCACGGAAGCTCATACCGGTGTACCATGATATCTTATCCTTGTAGCGCAGATTGATATCATGATCATGGCGTGTAACTTGTCCATCATACGCCGAGAAATACGTTTTATCATGATACCCGAGCCACGGCCAAGGATAGATCTCGAAATCCGAAACAATATCCATGAATGGCCTGCGCCCATATTCATCCCGATACCGATCCCGGCGAGCCTCTTCAAAGTCGTAACCGCTCTCAATCCGCCAGCGCAAAAGATCCTGATAAAAAGTACTGCGCCGGGCTTCCTGCTTATCCCCCTCTCCGGTTACCGAAACAATGGAACCCTTCCGCGTTACAATATTGGTGATGGAGTACGTCAGTTCATCCCGGGGCAGGATTCTATCCTCCATCAAATAGAAAGGATTCTTTTCTTGGTCAACATGCGGCGTGCGGGAATACCGGATACGCGGCTGGATTTCGTGACGAACCGCCGTCCACATTTTCTTTCCGGCGTTTTCAGGTTTGAGCGGAATGCTCGATTCGTCTCCAAGCTGCCAGATGCGGCTGGCTTCCGTATACCCTTGGATGTCCATATCGATCATGGTACGGGATTCGCCTGTCTGACGTGGGGAAGCCGAATTGTCCATGTACATGGCCAATGGGCTGGTATGCTCCTTGCGATCCGTATTGTAGTAGGTCTGACGGAGCCCGACCGTACCGATGACGGAACCAAAACCAAAATCGAGAGGAACAGAGAGCTTCGGATAGATTTCCGTACGCCCGCCGGTTGTTCCCGAAGCACGGTACATATATCCGGACTGGAACTGCGCTTCCAGTTCCAAGGGAATCTGCGGAACGATTCTTCCCTTATACAGGAACAAGTCAAGCTGCGGCAGGCGCTGGACCAGTTCATCCTGGCTTTGCGCCCTGTTCCCGTGGCCGAGGGCAGGATCCTGCTCATACCGCATACTGGCGACGATGCCCACGCGCTGCCAATCATTGCTCACCAAAGCGGCGCTCACGCGGTTTTGATCGTCTTCCTGCAAATCACGCCCAAACATCCTGAACAAATTGTCACGGGTCCTGTCAAAACCTGTAGGCCCTTGGTTGAACTCACGAAGAAAGTCCTGATCCGAAACATAATCGATATTGGAGCGGTAACGCCACGTGGAGGCCCCAAGGAATCCGTCGGCCATTCCGCGCAACCAGTACCGATCGTTGTTGGTACGCAGCGTTTGCTTATTTTCGCTTACCCGGCTCGTCCCTGGAATCGCCACGGTATCCTTATCGTAGATGCCGGTGGCGGCGAGCCATGTCTTTTGATCCGTAAATTCGTTCGCCCGATATTCGACACTGAGCGACGGCCCGATCTTCGTCATCCAGCCACCGTAGAACGTCATATCATGGCTTTCATCAATGGCCCAGAAATACGGCTGGGTATAATAAAAACCACGCTTATCGCTGATGCCGTAGTCTGGCGGCAACAGCCCGGACTGGCGCGTTGTCTTTACCGGCAATACCATGAAGGGGCTGTAAAAGATTCCCGTATTTTTTACGTCAAAAGTCGAGTGGAAAAGTTGGGCATAGCCGTCAATCTCCACGACGGCCTGCTCGGCATTCATCGACCACGCGGGACTGGTTCCGTCGCAGGTCGTCACTTTTGCCTTGTTGAAGGTATAGCGATCACCCCAATGCTTGATGATCCGCGAGCCGCTGAAATAAATGTGCGGCCCCTCCATGAAAACATGGCCATTCGTCAGCCAGCCGGTTTTGGAGTGCAGATCAAACTCGGCTTCATCTGAATGGATGTCGTCCTTGCCCATGCGGACGAACACGTTGCCTTTCAGATAAACCCAGTTTGTCGCGGAATAGTACCGGGCGAAATCAGCTTTCAGGATGTCGTTTCCCCGCTGAAGGACAACCCCGCCCTGCGCCTCAACGATGGTATTGTCGCTGAGCGTGACCAGTTTGTCCGCCTCAAGATTCCACGAAGCCTCCTTCGTGTCTTCCATCGGTATGGTGAGCACATCCGTAGCGGCATACGAATGGACCGGCGAACAAAGAAAAAGCGCCAGCAGAGCTATGGGCGCGCAAACCGTTTTTGTCACAAGCCGGAACATTCCGCGAGGCAGGGGCACAATCATGGGCACGGTAAACTTCCTGTTGCATCCAGCGTTCGGACGCACTATAAAAATGCTCCGCACAGGAGCGTGTTTAAAAGGATAACTCCGCAGCAACGTTTCTTTTGTATCACTCGAACCAATTGCCGGGCGCTATCCCGAAGCCTCTCAATGCCTGCCTCCCTCGCGGGGGTGCCTTTTGAAAAACAACGCGGCTTCATGCTCTGGTTCGTGCGGAGTGTACTCTAGCCCATTTTTCAAACAAAAAAAACCCTCGGTTATTCCCCGCCGCCGGGGGGCGGCGAAAAAAAGAGGATCCTTTTTCCGATTCATCCATAACTTTCCCGAGATACGAAATGGGGGATGTTTCCACGCCCGTTTACCGTCCAGAATCCTTGTCCCTGTTTTTTCACCAGCAAAGCGCTTGAGCGTGGAGGTCCCATGTTTTTGAGCAGTGCCATCATCACCGTCCACCTTGAAAACCTTAGGCATAACCTGAAAACACTGCTGGCCCGCCACCCTTCTCTCATGCCGGTCATCAAGGCCGACGCCTACGGGCACGGCGTCGTCGCCGTGGCGCGCGTGCTGGCGGAAGAAGGGATACAGCATATGGCGGTGGGTTCCGTGGGGGAAGGCGCACTGCTCAGGCAGGAAGGGCATACGGCTTTCCTGCTCGCCCTGATGGGACTGGCAAGGGATGAAGATACGGCTCTTGCCGCGAGCTACGACATCACGCCGCTGGTCCATAGCCGGGAAAGCCTTGAGCGGATCCTTGCGCAAAGCCATCTGACGGGACGGGCGAAGCCGTTGACGGTTGCCATCAAATTCGACACCGGCATGTCCCGGCTGGGGTTCCGCGTGGATGAAGCGGCGGAGCTGGCCGACTATCTGCGTACGCTCAAGGAAGTGCGGCCCGTGCTGGTCATGTCGCACCTCGCCGCTTCGGATACTCCGGCACTCGACGATTTCACCCACGAACAGGCGCGCCGCTTCCACGAAGCGACGGAAAGCATGAAGGCCGTTTTCCCGGGCCTCAAAACATCCCTGACAAACTCTCCGGGCCTCCTCTGCTGGCCGAGCTACGTCGGCGATCTGGCCAGACCCGGCGTCACGCTCTACGGAGGAAATCCGCTTCACGGCACGGATAGGGCCAAGCTGGGCATGGGCCTGCTTCCCGTCATGGAGATGGCGGCTCCCGTGCTTTCCGTCCACCCCGTCGTGAAAGGCGCCACGGTCAGCTACGGCTGCCTGTACACCGCCCCCAAAGACATCAGGGCGGCCGTCGTCGGGGCCGGCTATGCCGACGGCTACCCGCGTTCGCTGTCCATGCGCGGCTCAGTCCTGATCCGGGGACAGCGCGCCCCTATCCTTGGGCGGGTGTGTATGCAGATGTGCATCGTCGACGTGACCGATATCCCGGGCGTCGAACCCGGCGATACGGCTTATCTGCTGGGGGGCTCGGGCCCGCTGGCCATCCGGCCCGAGGAACTTGCCGAATGGTGGGGGACCATTTCTTATGAGGTATTCTGTGCGCTAGGCCGCAACCGCCGCGTAAGCGAGAAAAAGTTCAGCGAATACAGTAACCTGCGTGCCTAAGCTTCAGCTTCTGGTGCGGCAGGGCTCCCCGCCGCACCGTTCAGCGCTGGCAGCAGTAGCCGCCTTCCACACCTTCCGGGCTCAGCACGATCTGCCAGAGCTGGATGTCACGCGCCCGGAAAGCGCCCGCGCAGCTTAAAAGATAGTACCGGTACATGCGGCGTACGCGCTCGCTGCACTGGAAAGCGCCTTCCGCATAGCCTTCCTCAAAGCGCTGGTGCCATGCCATGAGCGTCTTGTCGTAATCGGCGCCGAAGTTGTGCCAGTCTTCCATGACATAAAGCCCGGTGATGGCCTTTGCGACGCAAACGGGAGAGGGAAGCATCCCGTTGGGGAAGATATATTTATTGATCCACGGATCGGTTCCCGTCTTCTTCTTGCTGTTGCCGATGGTATGCAGCAGGAACAGCCCCGAAGGTTTCAGCAGCCGTTTGGTCGTCTTCATGAAAATATCGTAATTTTTCCGTCCCACATGCTCGAACATCCCCACGGAGACGATGCGATCGAACTGCCCTTCCATGGAACGGTAATCTTGCAGCAGCCAGTTGACGAGATGCCCGGCATCGTGTTCCCGGGCATAGGCCAGCTGTTCCGTGGAAATCGTGACCCCGGTGACCTTCACCCCGTATTCTTTGGCCATATATAAGGAAAGGCCACCCCAGCCGCACCCGATGTCGAGCACGGACATCCCTTCCTTGAGATCCAGCTTCCGGCAAATCAGATCCATCTTGTTGCGCTGCGCCTCATCCAGTGTCTCGGCATCCTTCCAATACCCGCAACTGTAATTCATCGTAGGCCCGAGCATACGCGCGAACATGGCGTTGTCCGTATTGTAATGCTGTTCCGCGACCATTGGGGCCCTGGCTACGCTTTGCAGGTTGAACAGGAGCTGGCTCGCCACGATCAGCGCGTTGGGCAGGTTGCGCCGTACCTTATCCTCCAGATGCGCGTGAAGGGCCTTACAAAACATCACATCCAGCTGGTCGCAGTCCCACCAGCCCTCGAGATAGGCCTCGCCCGCTCCGAGCGTCCCCTCCCGAAGCACCCGTTTATACAGGCCTTCATTATGAACCCGGATATCCCAGGGACGGTCTCCCCCAACCCGGATATCCGCCTCAGCAAGCATCGAAGTCAAAACGGCTTTTGCATCCATGACTAACCTCCGAAAATATCGCCTTCACACCCCTTCCCGGAGTAAAGGCGGCTTTCCATGATGCACCACGGAATACCCTTTTCTTCAATTATTAGTTGGCGCTAGAATCATTCAACCATAAAAACCTCCTCCATGCGGAGGGACACGAAAAAGCCAAAAAATCCCCACTCTTCGGAGAGGCTGTGCGGGCGGCTGAGCTCCTGCCGCCATGATCAAAAAAGAGAAGACGGACAATCCGCCTCCTCTTTATTGTAAGACTGCAACCGCCCTTCGCAAGGGAGATTATTCGTCGTCATCCCCGCCGGTCTTCTCGGGCAGCTTTCCGATGCGCTTCAAGAACTCGTCGCGGCAGTCGTAGCTGCAAAAACGGTGAACCGTCTTGCCGTCCCGAACGGTGATGTTGCTGTCGGAGTCAATATAGGCTCCGCAAACCGGGTCTTTGACCATCTCCCCGGTAGCGATAAGATGTTCCTTTTCCTTCTTGGTATCCTCGCCGCTCTTTTTGCGGTCGTTCATGAACATGCGATACAGGGCATAGCCCACAAGGATGAGGATCAACCATTTCCACATGGTTCAACTCCAGCATTGCCGTTACTGGCGGATGCGGTTCCCTTCCACGGCATGAGCGAGGGAACGCAACGCCTCTCCGGGAGTCCGTCCGTCGGAGAGGAGCAGATTCGGTTCGATATCCCGCAGAGGGACAAGCACAAAAGCCCGTTCCGACATGCGAGGATGGGGCAGAGCCAGATGCGGCGTATCCCAGCGCTCCTGATCAAACAACAAGAGATCCAGATCGATAACGCGCGGGCCGAACCGCATCGCCGGGTCCGACGTCTCCCGGACGCGGCCCAACCTCTTTTCCACATCAAGCAGCATATCCAAAAAATCGGGGGCTGTCATGTCTAAAGCGCAGGATACCTTGAGAACCTGATTGGCGAACCAGGGCTGGTCGCGCATATCCTGCGGCTCCGTAAAATACACGGGCGACGACGCCTCGATTTTCCAGCCCGGCAGGGACCCCAAAACCTCACGCGCCCGGGCCAGATTCGTTTCCGGTTCGCCCATATTGGAACCCATGCACACATACGCCATATGCCGCTCATTCATCATATCACTCCAAAAGCCGCGACCGGTTTGCGATTCCCCATGCTCTGGTGTATTCTGCGAACATGAAGACGACCACGCGAATCCATGCATCTCCCGTTTCCGACAAGAACGGGCAGCGCCCCGATACTCCGGCAGGTTTTCCCGCCAGACTGGCTTCCCGCTGGCTTGATGGACTCATAGCCGAACGGGGGCTCTCGCGCAACACCGTCGCCGCCTACAGGCAAGATCTGGACGCGCTCCGGGACTTCCTCGACGAGCTGGAAACGCCCCTCAGCGGCCTAGACGACGAAAACATCACGCTGTTCATCGCTTGGCTGCGCAAACGCGGCGACGCGACCCGCACGCTCGCGCGGCGCATTTCGTCCCTGCGCAGTTTTCTCGCATGGTGCGTCGAACGGGGGGAACTGGCCTCCAACCCGGCCGCCCTCATCGACACGCCCAAACTCCCTTCCCTCCTGCCCGACGTGCTGACGCAAGATGAGATCGTCCGGCTGCTCAACGCGCCGGACGCCACCAGCAAGCTCGGGCTCCGGGATCGGGCCATGCTGGAGCTGCTGTACGCCGCGGGTATGCGCGTTTCCGAGCTCATCGAACTGCAACCCATCGATCTGGATCTCCAGCGGGGCGTCGTGCGCATTTTCGGCAAGGGAAGCAAGGAGCGCCTTGTCCCCCTGCATGACGCGGCGGTCATGCGCATGGCCGAATACCTCAAAATCGTGCGCCCCCTCTTCACCCCCGTTGAGGACCGGGTGTTCCTCAACCGCTCCGGCAACGGCCTCTCCCGGCAGGGCGTCTGGAAGCTGGTCAAACGCTACGCGCTGGAGGCGGGCATCCGAAAACCCATTTCCCCGCACACGTTCCGGCACTCCTTCGCCACCCACCTGCTGGAAGGCGGGGCGGATCTCCGTTCCGTGCAGATCCTCCTCGGCCATGCGGACATGAGCGCCACGGAGCTCTATACGCACGTCCAGTCCGAACGCCTGCTCCAAATCCACAGGAAATACCATCCCCGGTCCCAGCACGCCGAGCCCGGCCCGGATGACGCCTCCTCTCCCGAAGACGACCTGTCGTAAGCTGCATAAGGAAACCGCATGAAACCTTCCCTGGCCTCCGCCCCCACCGTCATCACCTGCCACAGCAACGCCGACTGGGATGCCCTGTCTTCGATGATCGGCATGTCCATGATCTACCCCGACAGCATCATGATCTTTCCGGGCAGCATGGAAAAGCCGCTGAACCAGTTCTTCAACGAAACCGCCGTATTTCTGTATGCCTTTAAAAATATAAAAGAGATCGATCACGCCAGCGTGAAGCGCGTCGTCGTCGTGGACACGCAAATCCGTTCCCGCGTGCCGCAGGTGCAGGATCTGCTCGATCTTCCCGGCGTGGAGGTGGAGGTATGGGATCACCACCCCACCCCCTACTCCGGCGAAAAGAACAAGGTCATCAATGCCGACGTGACGCACATCGGGACCACGGGCTCCACCTGCACGCTTATCTGCCAAGCCTTGCAGGAACGGGGCATCACCCCGGCCTGTCAGGAAGCCACCTTTCTCGGGCTCGGCATCTACGGCGACACGGGCGCGTTCACCTACACGTCCACCAAGCCGGAAGATTTCCTTGCGGGGGCATGGCTGCGCCAGCACGGCATGGATCTGCCCTTCATCGCTGATCTCGTCCAGACGGGCATGACCAGCGTCCACATCAAGGTTCTCAACGAACTGCTCGACTCCGCCACCGCGCACGAAATCGGCCCTTACAGCGTGGTCCTCGCCGAAGCCACGCTGGACAGCTTCATGGGCGATTTCGCCTACCTCGCCCAGAAATTCATGGAGATGGAATCCTGCAACGTCCTGTTCGCCCTCGCCAACATGGAGGAAAAGGTACAGGTCGTGGCCCGCAGCCGCGTGGACGCCGTGGACGTCGGCCAGATCTGCAAGGCGCTCGGGGGCGGGGGGCACCGTTTCGCGGCGTCCGCTTCGGTCAAGAGCATCCCCATCCCCGAACTCAAGGACGCCATCTTCCAACAGCTGTACATGCAGGTAAACCCGAACAAGCAGGCGCGGGATCTCATGTCCTCGCCCGCCGTCGGCATTGAGGACAGGCAGACCATCCGGGAAGCGGAACAGCTCATGAACCGCTACGGCCTCAAGGCCGCTCCCGTCTTCCGGGCGGGAACGCGCCATTGTATCGGCTATATGGAATGCCAGACGGCTTCCAAGGCTATAGCCCACGAACTGGGCGACATGCCGGTTTCCGAATACATGCAGCGCACCATCCTGACGGTCCCGCCGGACGCCCCTCTCCAACGCCTCATGAAGATCATCGTGGGCGCGCACCAGCGGCTGGTTCCCGTCGTCGAAAAGAACGAGGTCATCGGCGTGGTCACCCGCACCGACCTCATCAACATGTTCGTCGAGGATCCTTCCGGCGTGCCCATCCCGGTCAACACCAGCGCACGCGAACGGAATCTGGCGAAACTGCTGTCTACCCGGCTCCCGCAGCCCATGCTGCACATGCTCCACAGGGCCGGGGAACTCGGTGACCGCCTGCAGGTCAGCGTCTATGCCGTGGGCGGTTTTGTCCGCGACATCATGCTCAGCCGCCCCGCCGTGGAGTTCGACGACGTCGATCTGGTGGTCGAAGGCGACGGCATCGCCTTTGCCAGGGCGCTGGCGCAGGAACTTGGAGGCCGCGTCCGCGAGCACCGGACCTTCATGACGGCCCTCATCATCTATCATGACGAAAACGGCGAGGAACAACGCCTCGACGTGGCCACGGCGCGCCTCGAATACTATAAATACCCCGCCGCCCTGCCCACCGTGGAGCTCTCTTCCATCAAAATGGATCTGTTCCGCCGCGACTTCACCATCAACGCAATGGCCCTCCGCCTCAACAAGGGGCAGTTCGGCTGCCTCGTCGACTTCTTCGGCGGCCAGAGCGACATCCAGCGCAAGACGATCCGCATCATCCACGCCCTGAGCTTCGTGGAGGATCCCACCCGCATCATCCGGGCCGTGCGCTTTGAGCAGCGGTACGGCTTCCACATCAGCACGCAGGGCGAAAAGCTCATCAAGAACGCCCTGTCCCTGAACCTCGTGGAAAAACTGTCCGGCGCGCGCATCCTGCACGAGCTGAACCTCATCTTCCGCGAGGACGAACCGGAAACCTGCCTGCGCCGCCTCAACGAACTCGGCGTACTGGCCGCAATCCATCCGAGCCTCGTCCTGAACGCCGACAAGAACGAGCTCCTCGACTCCCTGCGCGAAGTCATCGACTGGTACCGCCTCCTCTATTTCAAGGAAACGCCGGAACTCTCCACCCTGTACCTCATGGCCCTGTGCAGTGCCGTCCCGGCCATCGAGACGGCGGACATCCTGCACCGCCTCGGGCTGACGCCCACGATGCGCGAAGAAATCCTCAGCCTGCGGGAAAGCGTGCGCATGACGCTGGTGGAACTCATCAACTGGCACCGGGATACGCAGAAGAAGGGGCAGGCGGAACAGTCCGTAAGCCGCTTGTGCGCCCTGCTTGCTCCCCTGCCCCTCGAAAGCACGCTCTACCTGATGGCCCGCTCCGACAACGAGGAAATCAGCAGCAGCGTTTCCCAGTACATCTACAAATGGCGGCAGATCAAGGTAGACATCAACGGCGACGACCTGCACCGCCTCGGCCTGGAGCCCGGGCCGCAGTTCGGCAGCGTGATGCGCATGGTCCTCGCCGCAAAGCTGGACGGGAAGGCCGAAACGAGAGAAGCGCAGCTGAAACTGGCTGAGGAACTGATCAGGAAAGGATTTCCGGGAAACGGGACGGCGGGCGCCGCCCCGAAGAAGCCGCGCTGAAGCCTCCTCCGCAAGCGGGAAGGGCTTGCCGTGAGCGCCCTTGCCGTGTAGAAGAGGAAAAACGATTTTCACTCAAGATAAGGAAGCTGTCGTATGACACATCCTCTGTGGGCCCCGTGGCGTATGGACTATATTTTGGGGCCGAAACCGGATTCGTGCGTTCTGTGTCTCCCTCCCGATGATCTTTCCCATGACGAGGAACGGCTCGTCCTGTACCGTGGCAAGACCGCTTTCGTCATCATGAACAAATTTCCGTACAACAACGGGCATATCATGGTGGCTCCCCTGCGGCACGTCATGGATCTGCCGCTTCTGGCGGCGGAGGAATCGACGGAAATCATGGAATTGCTCAAGCAGTGCACGACCATTCTCAGGGAGTTTTTCAAACCGCAGGGCATCAATGTAGGCCTCAACCTCGGCGAAGCCGCCGGAGCGGGCATCCGCGACCACCTGCATTTCCATCTCGTCCCCCGCTGGAATGGCGATTCTTCGTTCATGGCCGTGATGAGTGAAACGCGGGTCATCCCCGATCATCTGGCTTCGACCTATACCAAACTCAAACCCCTTTTCGCCCGGTTGCGCCCGGGCCAACCCGCATGAGGAGAGGTCTATGCGTTACATCAAAGTGCTGCTGCTGGTCATTCTGTTTTTCCTGGTCATGATGTTCTTCGTGCAGAACCAGAGTGCGTTCTCGCAGGCCGTCGCGCTGAAACTCGACCTTCTGTTCCTCCCTCCGGTCGAATCCGCTCCTCTGCCCTTCTACACCCTGCTGATCATCTGTTTCGTCCTTGGCGCCCTGTGCATCCTCGCCATGCTGATGTGGGACCGGGTTTCCCTGTCCGCCAAGCTGACGATGGCCAACATGCGTGCCCGCGGCTTTGAAAAGGACGTCGCCAAGGCCCTCAAGACCAACGAGGCCCTTCAGAAGAAGCTTGACGCCGCCGAAGCCAAGGCCGCCCAGCTCGCCGAAGATGTCGAAAACGCGAAAAAGTCCGCTTCAGCACTCACCGAACAGGCGTAACCCTTAATCTTTCATAATGCCCACGGATGGTCCCTCGCGAGGCCGTGCGTGGGCATTATTGCAGCATATGAGCCAACAGCCCGCATCTCCCCGCCTTACTCCTATGTTCGAACAGTACCTCCGCATCAAGGAGGGCTATCCTGACGCCCTGCTCTTTTATCGCATGGGCGACTTTTATGAACTTTTTTTCGAGGATGCCGAAGTCGCCTCGCGTGAGCTTCAAATCGCGCTGACTTCGCGCAATCCCAACGCAGAAGCCCCCATTCCCATGTGCGGCGTCCCGTGGCATGCCGCCGAAGGCTACGTCAGCCAGCTCCTGAACAAGGGCTACAAGATCGCCTTCTGCGATCAGGTCGAAGACCCCAGAGCCGCCAAGGGGCTTGTCGAGCGTGCCGTCACCCGCGTCTACACGCCCGGGACCGCCGTCGAGGACGTCAGCCTCGAACCCAAGGGGCATACCTATCTCGGGGCCCTGTTCTGGAGTGCCGACACGGATCGCGGCGGGTTCGCGTGGGTGGACGTCTCCACCGGCTACTGGGCCGGGCTGCATGTCAAAAAGAGTCAGGAACTCTGGCAGTGGGCGCAGAAGATCGCCCCGCGCGAACTCCTGTTGCCGGAAGACGCCGACGTCCCGGCCTCGCTGCACCTCACGGACATTCAGGCCGTTCGCGTCCCGCTGCGGAGCCATTTCGACTACAAGCGTTCCGCCGAGCGCGTCCTTGCCGCCCAGTCCGTCGCCGAACTGGGAGCCTTGGGTCTGGAAGGCCGCAAAGAGCTGGTGCAGGCCTGCGGAGCACTGCTCGCCTACCTAGAACAGACGCAGATGCAGGACACCAAACATCTTGCGCCGTTCGAGCCTCTGGATCTCGGCCAGCACCTCCTCATCGACGACGTTACGGAGCGCAATCTGGAACTGTTCCGCCGCCTCGACGGGCGTAAAGGCGTGGGTACGCTGCGCCATGTGATCGACTCCACGCAGACGCCGATGGGCGGCCGCCTGCTTGAGGAGCGCCTGCGCAACCCTTGGCGCGAGCTTGCGCCCATTCAGGAAACGCAGGATGCCATTGCATGGCTTATCGCACATCCCGAAAACAGGAAAAAGCTGCGAGAAACGCTTTCCGGCGTTTATGATCTTGAGCGGCTGTCTACCCGTATCGCCCTGAACCGGACCTCCCCCCGGGACATGCTGTCGCTCAGGCAGAGCCTTGCGGCGCTTCCTCCGGTCAAGTCCGCTATCACGTCCTCCGATGCCGATACGCCCAGAGTGCTCCGCTCCATTACGGAACATTGGGATGATCTCGGCGACCACGCCGCCACGCTGCAAAAAGCCCTTGCCGACGATCCGCCGCAGTTCATCACCGAAGGCGGGCTGTTCAAGCAGGGCTACAACGCCGAACTGGACGAACTGCTGGATCTTGTCGAGCACGGGGAAAACAGGGTCAAGGCGTTGCTCGACGAGGAGCAGAAAGCCTCGGGCATCAGCAAGCTCAAGCTTGGCTACAACCGGGTCTTCGGCTACTACTTCGAGCTGTCCAAAGCCGTTGGCGGCACACCTCCCGAGCATTTTATCCGCAGGCAGACGCTGGCCAACGCCGAACGTTTCACGACCGTCCGCCTCAAGGAGCTGGAAGAAAAACTGCTTTCCGCCGCCGACCGGCGCAAATCGCTTGAGTATAAGCTGTTCCAGCAGCTTCGCGGGGCATTGGCGGAAGCCCGCCCCCGCATCCTGTTCATGGCCGACATGCTGGCGCAGCTGGACTATTGGCAGTCGCTGGCGGAAACGGCGGTGCGCCACAACTGGTCGCGCCCCGTGCTCCATACCGGGCAATCCATCACGATCAGAGAAGGACGTCACCCTGTCGTCGAGGGCATCATCGGGGAAGCCGCGTTCGTGCCCAACGATCTTCATATGGATGAGGACAGACGGCTCTTGCTGATCACCGGCCCCAACATGGCCGGTAAGTCGACCGTGCTCCGCCAGACCGCGCTGATCTGCCTCCTCGCGCAGATGGGCTCTTTCGTCCCGGCCCGGGAAGCGCAGCTTGGCCTGTGCGATCGCATCTTCTCCCGCGTGGGCGCTTCGGACAATCTGGCGCAAGGCCAGAGTACGTTCATGGTGGAGATGATGGAGACCGCGCGCATCCTGCGTCAGGCCACCAAGCGCAGCCTCGTCATCCTTGATGAAATCGGACGCGGCACGAGCACGTTCGACGGGCTGGCTTTGGCGTGGGCGGTTGCTGAAGAGCTGGCAAGGCGGGCCGGGGGCAGCATCCGAACCCTCTTTGCCACGCATTACCACGAACTCACGGCACTGGAAGGCAAGATCCCCGGCGTGCACACCATGAACATCGCCATCCGGGAATGGAACGGGGAAATCGTCTTCCTCCGCCGCCTGATCCCCGGACCGTCCGACCGGAGCTACGGCATCGAAGTTGCGCGTCTGGCGGGTGTCCCACAGCCCGTCGTCCAGCGGGCCCGGGAAATCCTCGCCCAACTGGAGCAAAACAAAGGCTCCTCGCCCGTCCGCCAGGTCATGCCGAACCTTCTGCCCGGCATCCAGCTTCCCGAGTCCAAGCCCAAGAAGGCCGTCGAGGAAGTCGCCGTTGCGGAACCGGAGCACCCGTTGCTCGTGGCGCTGCGGGACACCAATCCCGATGCCCTGACCCCTCTTGAGGCCCTGAAACGAATCACGGAATGGAAACTTTTATGGGGAGCCCCAAAGCAATGAAAACATGGATCACGCCGATACTGTGCTGCCTGCTGCTGATCGCGGCGGGATGCGGCAAGAAAGGGGATCCGGTCCCCCAAGACAAGAAAAACCTTTTCTCGTGGGAAAGCGCTGATGCCGCCCTCACCGGAAACGGCTGCCTCGCCATCTCCGCGCTCATGAAAGGCGCGGCGCGCAACGTGGACGGTTTCTCCATCGAGCTGGAGCCGCTGGCCGCGTCCGCCGATTCCACCCTGCCGAAGGAATTGCAGACGCCGCAGGATACCTGCGAAGGCTGCCCCTTCACCCCGCGCGAAACGCAGGAACTGACGCCGCAGCAAGCCGTCCCCACGGATTCGGGAACGCGGTTCGCGTTTACCTACTGCCCGCAAACCAAGGCGGCGGCGTACCGCTGGCGTCTGGTGGCGCGGAACGTCTTCATGGCCTTCCCCTACGCGCTGACCCCTGTGAAGACCGTTCGCTAGATCAGATTCCTCGAAACACTCTGAAAGTATCAGTGAGGGAGCCTTTTTCTCGGGAAAGGCTCCCTCACTTCCCCTGAAAACCCTCCAAAAAGAAATGCCTCTACCTCCCTCCAAAACCTTTTGTGCATACCAAAAGCCTGCTCGCAGTTTTCCGGCACAAACGGCCTTTGGAGCAAGGCCATCAAAAAAAGAGGATAGGTTTAACCATCCCCTCTTATATTGAAAACGCGGCAAAGCCTTCATCAAAAAGGACCTGCCGCGTTTTTCTCTTATGGCACTTAAAAATGCTTCCGCCAGATTCCGCCGTAGGGGAAATTTCCGCCTTCGCCTTTGGAAGCCTTCCCCAACAGAGGCTCTGCGAAAAAATCCCATTCCCTGATGGGGCATCACACTGTTCAGACACCCCAAAAACCGACCAGCTGCAACAGCCACATGACCAGCAGCGCCTGCAGACCCGCCATGACATCATCGATCATGATGCCGTAGCCTCCGGGCAGCCAGCTCTCGGACGCATGGACGGGCCACGGCTTCCACATGTCGAAAACACGGAATAAGACGAAGGCAATGCCGATTTTCGCCCAACCAGGATTGGAAAACGGCAACAGGACCAGCCACATGCCGAGCAGTTCGTCGATAACGATCTCACCCGGATCCTTGTAGCCGAGTATCTGCTCGCCACGGGTCGCGGCCATCCCGCCAATCCAAAACACGAGCACGAGCACCACAATCCGGGCGACGAACGGCAGCGGGATGAACAGAAACGGAGCCAGGACCGCCGCCAACGCGGAACCGCATGTCCCCGGCATGATAGGAGACAGCCCCGCAAAACCGAGCCGGCAAAAGGCGAGTATCAGTTTATCCATTACAACCCTCTCTATGCTTTGGCAGGAAAACGCCCGCACGAGAATTTTTCCCCTTCGGGGCAGTACCGCAGCCGCTCGCACTTGGCACCAGCCAGGCCAAACACCTCGGGCAGCACGCCCCGGCACAGCGCAAGCATCTCGTCCGCGACGTGCCGGATTTCCCACTGTGCACGGCGGCAACAGCGGTGCTCAAAGAAATTCAGCAACGCGCGGCAGTTCATGGTCACGACAATGTTGCTCGCCGTGGCCTGCGGCAGGACAAAACGCGCATCCTCATTCGCCTTGGACCCGGTCCGACCTGCTTCTTCAAGCAATCCTTTAAGATCCCGGTAAGCGGAACCAATTTCCCGCATGATCCCTTCAAACCGCGCCAGCGCTTCCGGATTTTTCCGGATCTCCGGCGGGATCAGATAGTCGAAATCGGAACCGTCCACATAGCGCTGGCTCTGCTGCGAATATGAGGCGATACGGTGGCGCACGAGCTGATGCGTCAAGGCGCGGGACACGCCGCCGAGCGCAAAGGTGAAACTGACGTGCTCAACCGGGCTGGCATGGCCGGACTCCATGATGGAAGCCACAAACTGAGCCTGCTTTTCGCGGCCAATGTCCCCGGCGAGCAGGCGGGGCCACATATCGGCCACAAATCCGGCGTGATAGCATTGACGAAACGCCGCATACACCAAGGAAAGCGGTTCCGGCGTATGGGCAAGCAATTCGACACGGGGTTGGACTACGGGCATATGGTCTCCGGCTATCCGAGCATATTTAAATGTTTATACGCTTTCGCCGTAGCCATCCTGCCCCGTGAGGTGCGCTTCAAAAATCCACATTGAATAAGATACGGCTCGTAAATATCCTCAATCGTACGGACTTCTTCGGAGCAAGCCACGGCCAGCGTCTTCACGCCCACGGGCCCGCCTCCATAAATGTCCACAAGGACGCGCAATAATTTACGGTCCATCTGGTCCAGCCCGTTCTCGTCCACATCCATGCGCCGGAGCGCGTGGGACGCCTGTTCCTCGTCCACCACGCCGGAACCGTAGACGGCGGCGAAATCGCGCACGCGCCGCAGCAGCCGGTTGGCGATACGCGGCGTTCCCCGCGAACGGCGGCCGATTTCCAGCGCGCCGCCCTCGGTGATCGGCACCCCCAGGATACGGGAGGAACGGATGACCACGCGGGACAGCTCCTCAGGCGTGTAGAACTCCAGGCGGCTGATGATGCCGAAACGGTCCCGCAGCGGAGAGGAAAGCAAGCCGATGCGCGTCGTGGCGCCCACGAGCGTGAACGGCTCCAGATCGATTTTGACGGTGCGTGCGGCGGGCCCCTGCCCTATCACCAAATCGAGTTTGTAATCCTCAAGCGCCGGATACAGGATTTCCTCCACGGCAATGGGCATCCGGTGGATTTCGTCCACAAACAGGATGTCGTGTCGGGACAGATTGGTCAGGATGGCCGCCAGATCGCCGCTCCGTTCCAGCACCGGGCCGGACGTGCAGATCAGGTTGACCCCCAATTCCGCCGCCATGATCTGGGCGAGCGTCGTTTTCCCGAGGCCGGGGTTTCCGTAAAAAAGGACGTGATCCATCGCCTGCCCGCGTTCACGGGCGGCGTTCAGGAAGACGCGCAGATTGGCCCTCAGCTCCTCCTGTCCGATGAAATCCTCCAAACGGGAAGGACGGATGCTTTCGTCACCGGGAGAGCCGGAGTCAGGAGCCGACAGTTCTTTCGCCAAGTCTGCGGGGGGAAGGAATGATGGCGTATTAGGAGAATCGGACATTACTTCTGCCGTTCGCGGGCAAGGGCTTTCAGGGCCGCACGGAGGGCTTCGCTGACTTCAAGATCAGGCTCCTCGTGCAGGATATTCTTCAAAACGGGTGCGGCTTCGGCTTCGGCATAACCAAGCCCTTCGAGACCCGTCAGCGCGTCGCGGTAGACGCTTCCGGGCACGCCCAGCTGCAACGAGGCCGCCGCCGGCATGTCCTCAACCTTCAACTTATACTTGAGCTCAAGGAAAATATGCTGGGCGCTCTTCTTGCCGATACCGGAAACCTGCGTGAGCGCAAGCACGTCGTCCTCAAGCACCAAGCGCCGCAGGTCGTCGGGGCGGAACGCGGAAAGGATGCCGAGGGCCGTCCGTGCGCCCACTTTGGAAATGGACGTCAGCACAATAAACGTCTGCCGTTCGTCCCATGTCTCAAAACCGAACAGTTCCTGCGCGTCCTCCCGGACGATATGGCAAATGTAGAAACGGACATGGCCGCCGCGTTCCGGCAATTGAAGCCGCGTCTGCTGCGGCAGGTAGACTTCATAGCCGACGCCGCCTTCCGTGACGACGACGCAAGCGTTGGCGCACACTTCCGCCAACCGCCCTTCTATATAAGCGATCATGGGGTGTTCTCTCCCTGTTTGAGCGGCAACACCCGGATGGCGTACCGAGGGCCAGCATAGCCCAAACCCCGCCGGGAGGAAACCCCCTCTCATGTCAGCCGGAATCTTCCATCCAGCCCTTGCGTGGAGCGAGCACTTCCAGCCTGCCCCCGACCTTCCGGAACCTCCCCCTTATCCGCGAGAGCCGTCTCAGCGGGCTCCCGCAAACGCACGGGCCGGGCAACATGGCCGCCATGTCTCCCGTCCGGTAACGGATCAGCGGCATGGCCTCACGCGTCAATGTGGTGAAGACCACTTCACCCGGCGTCCCGTCGGGCACAGGCTCACCGGAAACCGGATCGACGACTTCGAAAAACAAATCGCCTTCACGCAGATGGTATCCCTGTTTCCCGCAGCACTCGACCCCGCCGCCGTAGCCTGTCTCAGTGAGGCCGTAGTGATCGAAAACCTCACAATGCCAGCCGTGGACAAGCGCTTCTTCCAAATCTTGCGGCAAAGGTTCCGCGCTCGACAAAATGGACCGAATTCCCGGGGAGGCCGGATGCGCACCCAAAAGACGGCGCAACTGTCCCGGCGCGGCGACCAGACAGTCCGGGCGATGCAGCTCCAGTTCCCGGCAAAAGCCAGCCTGTTCAGCCGCGGGATTTCCGGCGACGCCCCGGGCTCCGATCCGGGGCAATGCCCGGATGAGCAGATCCGTAACCCCATCGGGGCGTTCCGCTCCGGGCAATAGAATGAGCACCGTATCGCCGGGACGCACCAGCACGCTGATGCCGTGGGCGAAAAAATCCAGCGTCCGCTCCAGATCAGCGGAAGCGAAGGCCAGCCGTTTGGGTTCTCCGGTTGTTCCGGACGTGCTCAGCGTCACCATCCGGGCGATGGCATCCAGCGGAACGCAGACAAACCGTTTCCAGCCGTCCTCGAGATCCCGCGCCGTCGTAAACGGCAATTGCGTCACATCGTCGGGCGACGCGGGCCACATTCCCGCCCGGATCGCCTCACCGTGACGTTCAAAAACGCCAGCAAGACGTTTCCGGTACAGCAGGCTGTTACGCTCCGTATAGCGCAACACCTCGTTGATTTTGTTCAACTGATACCGCCGCAACGATTCTTCGTTCAGCACCTCCAGCCCACAGCAACGCGTGATCCAGTCATCCAGAAACGGGCGCTTCATCATACACGGCCCCGGTACAACGTGGTGCCGTCAAACGAGGTCAGGTTGTACAGGCAAAATGGGATTAAGGTTCCTGATGGACTGACGACATGGATGCAGCACCCTTTGACCCGCTCCAGATCCAGCGTCATGGCATCCTGAAACGCCATGCAGGACACGGTAAAGCGCTGCTCTATCCCCGCCGACGCCAAAAACCGATCGAACGCATCCCCATCCCGAGCCGCTGCCGGGGACGCGGGCGCGCTCCAGTGCCGGGCGGCGAAGGCTTTGGCTTTGCGGGCCCCCTCAGCGGCGGACGGCGTTTCCCCGCAATCGCAACAGGAAGAAGCGCCCTGCACCAGCTCCAATGTTTCCCCGTTTCTCCGATAGACGGCACTGAAGGAACACAGCGCGTTTTCACATCCCGGGGGATGAAAATCCGTCCATCGGATTTGCCCTTGCGACTGCCGTTCCAGCTCCGCGGCGATCTCCGGCAATGTCACGCGCGGCGCGCCATCGGATCGCCACGGGCAACGTCCGAACGAAGACATGGGCTGAAAATGCACGCCTCGGACATGTGCCCCCAGACGCAATCCCATTTCCACCAGCGGCCACAAACGGTCGGCGTTAACGCCCGCCGCCACGGTCGCCACCAGCACGACCCCGATTCCCGCTTCGCCGCACGCCCGGATTGCTTCCAGCTTTTCGGGAAGGCAACGCCTTCCGCGCAGGATCTCATGGGCCGCATCATCCGCCGCGTCGCATTGCAAATAAACGGAATCCAACCCCGCTTCGCGCAGACTCGCCGCGTATCCGGGCTCCGTCCCTAGACGCAATCCGTTGGTGTTGCATTGGATCAGCGCGAAACCGCGTGCTTTGGCCATGCGGATGATCTCGGGAAGATCGTCCCGTACCGTGGGTTCTCCGCCGGAAAGCTGCACATTGCACGCCCCGGAAGCCTGCCTGAGGCGATCCATCTGAAAGGCGATACGCTCAAGGGACGGTTCCGGCGCAACCTGTTCTCCGGCGCTGGCATAACAGACGGGGCAACGCAGATTGCACCGTCCCGTCACTTCAATCAGCCCCGTACAGGTATGCTGGGCATGATCCGGGCACAACCCGCAGTCGAAAGGACAACCGCGCTCCCGCTCCACGAACGGATGCCGGGGATGCGAGGGCGTCTTGTCGCGGACCCAAGACCGGAAATCCGGCATACCGCGCCATACGGGAACGGAAAAAACACCGTGCTCCGGGCACTCCTTACGCAAAAGAACGGAGGGGATACCCTCTTCCGCCGGATCAAGCACATATTCGGCGGGAATGCGCCGCAAGCAGACGGGGCAGACGCTCTCCGTGGCCTGCGGCAGGGAACGGGCCGGGGGCGTCATCGGGGCTCCGTCATGTCGATCCCGTACTCGGCGCACAAATCGACAAGTTTGTCCCAACACTCGGCGAGCAGATCCCCGCACAAGGTCATGTCAGCGCCGCCGCCCGTTTTTTCCTGAATCGATGGGCAGGAAACATCCCGGCATCCTCCGGTGCATACATGCTGGGCAAACCACGCCGCATAGTCGTTGATCAGCGGTTCCGCCATCGGATGGGCGGCTTCACCCGCGGCCCCTTTGCACGCCAGATACCCGAGCGCCGCCGCGCCTCCCGTCAAAAGCCCGCACGCACCGCCGCTTTGCCCCATTCCGTGACAAAGCCCGCCAGCGGCCCTGACCAACCCGGGATTTTCCACACCCTGCTGCTGCAAGACGAGCAGGACAAGGAGCTGGCTGCAACAATATCCTTCCCGAATCAGAGGTATGAGTTCCAACATCAATGCGTTCATTTGTTCCCCTTTTCCGCGACGAACATCCAATACCCGAACCGTTTTCCCGAACACGCCGAATCGCCGCTCCCCGGACATGCTCCCATCCATGCGAGCAACGCCGAACGGGGAACCCCCTGAAACAGGAGCCTGCCCGCCAGTTCACCGAGCAATCGGGAATGATCCTCCGAGGCCAAAATCCGAAATCCCTGCCGCGCCAGCCGTTCCGCCACAACGTCAGCAGGCACGGCACCGCGCGCACAGCCCTGCCCGCCCGCTCCGTGGCTGCCCTCGCGGACCACTATGTCCGTAAGCAACAGCCGTCCCCCCGGCCGCAGGACACGCCCCATCTCCCCCAAAGCCCGTTCAGGGGTGTACGACAGGGAGAGGACGCATTCGCAGACTATGCCGTCCATGCAAGCATCCCGAAACGGAAGGCCTTCAAGCGTCCCCGCGAGGAGCGGCACTCCGGATAACCGTCTTTCCGCCTCCTGAAGCATGGCGGCGGAACGGTCCATCCCCACGGGGCTCAGGCCGCGTTCCGCCAGCAAAGCCAGCGTTACGCCCGGACCGCAGCCCAAATCCGCCACCCGCTCGCCGCCGCCGAAAGCGCAATGCGCGAGCCCCCGCTCGGTAAGCTCCACGCCGCCGGGACGGAGGCAATCCGCCGACGCCAGCCGGAAAAGCTCCCGCTGGTATAAGGGCTCTTCCCGATGCTGCGGGATCATTTGTCTTCCAACAGGGCTTCCACTTCCGCCATTTTTCCCTCAGCCAGCGACTTTGGGATCATCGTCAGCCCACAGGACGGGCAACGGGGCAAAGAGACGTCAAACGCACTGCCAAGATAGCCGACCTGAACTTTGACCTGCTCCAGAGGGCATTGGCAGCGGGTACATACCCAGTCGCCGGGGTCCGGCGCATAATTCGGTTCCATAGCCATGATGATCCTCCTGCCGGGAATTCCTGCTTTCGCACATAGCAGATTATCACTGAGCCCATTATAAATGGCATCCCACTCATACGAGGTCCGAAAACCCATTCCACCTCAACGGGGTTGGGGGCGACAGCCTCCCATGTCCCTTCGGCGGCATTCCCTAAAGGTGGAACGGGTTGCGGACAGCCTCGTAACGGCCTTTTGGGGTCGATGTGCCGGGCACTTCCATCCGGTGACAGTAGGCGTCATGGACGACACACACGCCGTCCTCAACGCTGTATTCCACCCAGAACGTCACCCGCACAGGGCGCAAGGACGCAAGGAAGTGCCCGTTGTCCCGATTCAGGAACGTGTCGCCGGAGGCCTCGGCATGGCGCACGACACGCACGGCGTCCTCCCGCAGGATATGGCGCTCTTCCATCTTTTCCAAGACATCCGGCGCAATACGGACAGGAATGCCGTCATCGGCCGTTTCCGCTACGCTTTCCCCGGCATATCGCCGGAGCACCTCGGTCCGCAGCGCGGCACGCCCCGCGCGCCGTGCCGAAAGCCCGCTTCCTTTTGCGGTCGCCGCCGCATGAAGGGATTCACCGGGATACAGCAGATCGAGCATATGCAGGGAAGTTTTGCCTTCCGCGACAAGACGTTCCCGGCACATAATGCAGGATGTAACGGCGTCGTGTTCAAGCTGGCTGGCCCGATCCGCCGCGATAGCCGAAGCAAGCTGCGGATTGGCATCCCATGTCAGCCCTCCGTACCCGCAACAGGGCGTCGTTTCGCCGGACAAACGCGGCTCCTCGAACGGGACGCCCCGCTTGGAAAGGAGGCTCCGCACCGACCGCAACCACGCCTCATCGTGACGGGCGGAACAGGGGTCATGGATGCTCAACGTGGGGACGCCGCCGCAACAGGCTTCCTCACGGAAGGACAGGGAGGGGCATTCCGTATCGAGCACTTCCCAAAGCGACACCACGGACACTTCAGGCAAGGCTTCACGCAGCGTCTTGCAGCATGAGGCGCAAGCGGCGATCACGCGAGGACGCCCGAGCGATTCCCATGTGGACTTGAGCGCCTCCACGGTTTCCGCAAACAGTTTTTCCTCTCCGGCCCACTGCGCGGGAACGCCGCAGCACTGCAACAACAGGCCGACGCTGCCAAGATCTTTACGCAACGTCTCGTACACGGCCAAAACCTGTTCTCCCCGTGCGCCCGCAAGCTGGCAGCCGGGAAAAAACACCTGTCCGCACCGTTCCGCCGCCTTCCCGTCCGCTCCCGATCCGACGAAGGACAACGCGCACTCCGGACCGTTGGCGGCGGTCATATCCTCCAGCGCGAATTCATGCGCCGAAGGGGGCATCATGCCGCGCCGAACCATATCCTCACGGAACGACAGGCACAGATCCGCCATCGAAAAGCCTTCCGGACACAAGACCTCGCACTGGCCGCACAGCGTACAGCTGTTGATCATCGTGTTGGCCTGATGGTGTCCCTTCACGATCGCGGCGTTGTTGTACATCTGGCGGGCGTAGACGCGCGGGTACCCCTTGTATTTCTGCATGTACAAACACTCGCGCACGCAAATGAGGCATTCGCACTGCAAACATCTTCCGGCTTCGGTTTTGGCCTCTTCAAGCGAATAGCCCTCGCCGGAGTGTTCCGGTTCCAGCCGCTGCAGCGGAGCCAGCCCGTCGAGCGGAGTGTGCAGCCGGGTCGCGCTCGCGCCTTCATTCTCGCGCGATGCCGTCAGGGAAACGCCGGTCATGGAACGCTCAAGCGTCATGGCGGCCCGGCGGCCTTCCGCCGCCCATGCGACGGGGGTGCCCGTCCCATCCGGTGACGCCCAGCCGCCGAAACAGACATGTTCCGGTCCGCCCGCCACATTCAGCGTCACGGAATCCACGGCATCCCGTGAGGCCGGGGCCAAGCCCGGGGCACAGGAAACATCCACAAAAACGGCATCATAGCCTTCTACTTCCTGAAATAGGGCTTTGTCAGGCTCTCGGCGGATCAGCGTCACGCCGCTCTTCCGCATGGCTTCGAGTTCGCCGTCCAGCGCTTCCGGCGTCAGCGCGGGGAATGCGGCGATCAAACCTTCCGCAGGACGTCCGCCCGCATAAAACAAATCGACGGGATATGCCTTTCGGGAAAGATCCCACGCCGCGACCAGCCCCGCCATGCCGTCACCGATCACCGCGACCTTTTTGTTTTTTGGGGGACGCGGCAGATTCCGCGTCTGCTGAGCGCACTGCGACACACAGACCCGTTCCAGCGCACCAACGGCGAGCGGCCCGCCAAGCTCCTGCCGGACACAGGCCGTTTCGCACGGGTGTTCGCAAATCCGTCCCAGAACGCCGGGCAAAGGCAAATGCCGCTCCAGCACTTTGCGGGCCCCGGGCGTATCCCCGTGCGCCATCCGTTCGAGAAACGGCCTCACATCCATCTGCAGCGGGCAGGCCGCCCGGCATTTGGGCATATCATCCTGTGTACACTGCCGTTCCCAGCTTCGCAGATCCGCCTGTTCCATAACGCCTCCCGAAAACCGTCAAAACCAAACGGCCCTCCCGGCCCGCATAACGCATCTCGCTACACAAGAACCGGGAGGGCTTTAACGCCCGGCCCTCTTTGGAAGGCCGGACATGTCACGTCTCACTATCGATTACTTCTTCAGAGCGGCCAGCACCTTCTCAGGCCGTGCGGGCAGATGCCTCACGCGGGCGCCGCAAGCCTGATAGATGGCGTTGATGATGGCGGCATGTGGAGCGGTGAGCGGAAGCTCGCCCACGCCGGATGCGCCGAACGGGCCGTCCTTGCGGGAGTTTTCGAGGTAGATCAGCTCGATGTCGTCCGGGACGTCCTTGATGTAGGGCAGACCGGCGCCAATGAGCGTGGAGTGCTTCTTGATATCCTCATAGTCCTCGGTCAGGGCGAGGCCGATGCCCTGCGCCAGACCGCCGTACAGCTGGCCGTCCGTCACGAGGCGGTTGTTCACCTTGCCGATGTCGGCGATCATGGTCAGCTTTTCCACCGCGGTCTTGCCGGTCGTGATGTCCACGGCCACTTCGGCCATGAACAGGCCGTACATGTAGCAGCAGAAGGGTTCGCCCTGCCCGTTTTCGTCCGGGGACGTGCACGGGGTGGTCCACTTGCCGTACTGGCGGACCTCGCGGCCTTCGGCCTTCATTTCATCATAGGTATAGAAACCGCCGCCGGGCTTTTTCATGGCCTCGATCAGGGTTTCACAGGCCACGCGGATGGCGTTGCCCACCACGAGCTGCGAACGGGAACCGCCGGCCGGGCCGCCCACGGGGGCCTTGGAGGTGTCGTTCATGACAAGGCGGATCTTGTCGGCGGCAATATTCAGGGGACGCAGGGCCTCGTGGGCCGTGCCGAGCGCGCCGGCGTCGGCGCCCTGACCGTGATCTCCCCAGCACACGCCGATGGTGACCGTGCCGTCTTCATTGTACTGCGCCCAGCTTTCCGCCGAGTCCGGACCGTCCAGACCGCAACCGTAGATGCCGATGGCCACGCCCACGCCGCGCTTCACGGTGTCGGTGGAGTTCGCCGCGGCCTTTTCCTTCGCCGCCTTGAACTTGGGACGCATGATGTCGATCATGTCCGGCAGGCTGAACACTTCGGGGGCCTGACCGGAAGGATTGGTGTCGCCGGGCTTGTAGCAGTTGACCGCGCGCAGTTCCAGCGGGTCCATGCCGAGCTTTTCGGCCAGTTCGTCAATGAGCACTTCGGAGGCGAATTCGCTTTCCGGAGCGCCGTAGCCACGGAACGCCGCACCCCAACCGTGGTTCGTGCAGACCGTTTTGCCGAGGCCGCGGATGTTTTCGATGCCGTAGCCAGCGCCGATGTACTGGGCACCGCGCAGGGTCAGCAGGTCGCCGAATTCCGAATACGGGCCGTGGTCGACGATCCAGTCGGCTTCCATGGCCTTGATCTTGCCGGTGGCCTTGTCGGCGGCGTAGCGGACGGTCGTGAAGAACGGCGAACGCTTGCCGGTGTATTGCTGCTGCTGTTCGTAGTTGTAGCGCAGGTGGCAGGGACGGCCGGTGGCGAGCACGGCCACGCCGATGAGCGCTTCCATGGTCGGGCTGAACTTGTAGCCGAAGGTACCGCCCGCGTTGCACTGCACCATGACCATGTCGTTGCCGAAATCAAGCCCCAGACCGGGTGCGATCATCAGGCCGTGCAAGTGCAGGCCGATGGATTTCGAATGGATGACCAGCTTGCCTTCTTCGTTCATGTAGCCGTACCCCACGTCAGGCTCGATGGGCAGGTGGGGCTGGCGCTGCGTGTAGTAGCTGCCTTCCGCCACCACGTTATTGGCGTCGGCGAAGAAGGGAGCGGTTTCCTGCCCCTTCACTTCCTTCTGCTCGAAGTAGGTGTTCGGGGTGCCGGGGTGGATTTCGATGGCGTCGGGAGCCATCGCGTCCGGGGCGTTCAGGTATTCGGGCAGCAGCTCGAGATCGAATTTGACCTTGTCGGCGGCGGCGCGGGCGTGCGCTTCGGAGTCGGCGCACACGATGGCGAGGGCGTCGCCGTACTGGAAGATTTTGGTATCGTTCAGGATGGGACGATCCCAGCCGTCACCCTTGTTGGTCGGGAAGGTGATGAGGCCGGTAATGCGGTTCTTGCCCTTGACGTCCTTGTGGGTCAGCACGCGGTACACGCCGGGCATGGCTTCGGCTTCGGAGGTGTCGATGCCCTTGATGTTGGCGTGGGAAACCTTGGCCTGAGCCAGCGCCAGATGCAGCGTGTCCGGAGGCATCTTGAGGGCGGTATCCGCACCGAAGTCGTGCGTGCCGGTCACCTTGGCGACGGCGTTGGGACGCGGACGACGGGAACCCCACGTGCGGCCGTCCACGGGTTCCTTATATTCGATGTCCTTGACGGATTTCTCGCCGCGCATGACGGCGGCGGCGTCCATGACGGCATCGACCAGCGGCTTGTAGCCCGTGCAGCGGCAGGCGTTGCGGTGACTCTGGAACCAGTCGCGCACGTCGTTGCGGGTCGGGGCCGGGTTGTTGTCGAGCAGGCATTTGGCGGACACGATGAAGCCGGGCGTGCAGAAGCCGCACTGCGCGCCGCCGTGGAACATCCACGAAAGCTGCAGCGGGTGCATATGCTCGGGCGTGCCGATACCTTCAAGGGTGGTGACGGCGGCCCCGTCTTCAACGCGTTTCATTTTCAGCGTACAGGTACGTACCAGCTTGCCGTCCAGAATCACATTACAGGCACCGCACTGACCCGTGCCGCATCCGACCTTCACGCTGGTCAGCAGAAGCTGTCCGCGCAACACGTCGGCCAGCGAATCTTCCGGATTCACCAGCAGCGTTTTCGTCATGCCATTCACAATGAGAGTCTTGGAAATCATGTGCCACTCCTTGATTCCACGGCCAGCCCGCCAGACGGGCCCAACCGGAGGGTTTCTGGATACCCGGGCGAAAGAGACTGTTCCCTTTTCGCCGGTTCCCCTGTAGCCTGCTTGATGAATACATTCGGAAGCCGATACTCCGCACCCTTGAGGCACGGTTCCGTACAAAAACGGCTCCCGATGACGTGCACCTATCCCGCCCTGCTTGGAAGAGCGGATATGTTTATTTGTGCATATAAGAAGCCCTGCATTCTGTCAATGCGGTCACCCGAAAAACACTGGTACTGTTTAAGGAAACAGCCATGAAGAACAGCTCACGCTTTTTCAGGAACACGTCCTGCGCCCACTTTCCGTGCCATCCCAACGCGGATCCTGAGACATTCAACTGTCTTTTCTGTTATTGCCCCCTCTATTTCCTGCCGGAATGCATCGGCACGCCCCGCTGGAACGCGAACGGCATAAAGGATTGCACCCTCTGCCGCGTCCCGCATCAGCCCGACAACTATGATCGCATTATCCAAAAGCTTTCCGCGGCGATACGCGAACGCGCGGCGGAAGGGAAGGAAAAGGGGCCTCGACAGCCCACGGAATGATCTTATTTGAAAAGCAGCAAGGCCTGCGTTATAGTCGCCTTTCTGAAACACTTTTGCGCAAGGATGATCTCTCATGCCCAACAAGCTCGAACAGGCCCAAGAAGCCCTCGCCAAGGTTGAAGCCCATATGGAAACCCTGACGCCCCAGACGCAGGCCCGCCACATGGCGGAACGCGTCCGGGACAATCTGGCCGCGTGCATCGCCATGGCCCAGTGCAACCCCAAAGCCGGGGAAATACTCATGCCGAACGTGCTGACCGCCGCCCATGAGTACCTTTCCGGCCTCGGCAAGAACTGATCCGGATTCCCGCATGATCCATAAGCCCGGGGTACGCCGATGTGGGACGTTCCGGGCTTGTCTCTTTTTTTGGAGGAACGGCGGGCATCTTCCCCGCCCGCTGATCCTCCCTCACCCACTCCGAGTTGTATGAGGTTCGCGTGCGTCTGCTGACAGTCCTTCTTTTCGGCGTGTTTCTCGTGGCGACGCAGGTTTTTCTCGTCCTGAAAGCCATGCAGGACAACCTGTTCGAACGGGACGTCGATCCCGTGGATGCCGTCATGGAACGGCAGGCATCCATTTCCGACGAGCTCACACCCCAGGAACGCCTGTGGCTCAGCAAGAACCATACGGTCCGGGTCGGCGTCGATCCCGACTTCTACCCGCTTGAAAAATTCGACGCCGAAGGCCGCTATACCGGCATAGGCCCGGACTACCTCCGCATCCTCCACAAGATGACGGGGCTCTCCTTCCGCATCGCGCCCCCCTCCGACTGGACCAACACGATCGACATGGCCACGTCCCACAAGGTGGACATGTACATCGCCGCCGCCGAGACGCAGCACCGCTCCCAATATATGTTGTTCACGCCCTCCTATATCGTGCTGCCCGGCATCATCGTGACCAGGCAGCCCACCAAGGGCGAGAGCGTGACCCGCGGGGCCGCCACGGACGAAACGGAACCGAGCATAGACGGGCTCAAGGACTTGGCCGGGAAACGGGTCGCAGTGGTCAACCGGTATTCATGGCACGACTTCCTTGAGGAGCTGCACCCTGAGATAACGCCCGTGCCCGTCAAAAACACGCTGGAGGGGCTGCAGAAAGTCGCCTTCGGCGAAGTCGACGCCATGATCGACTACCAGTTCAACATCACGGAAAAAATCAACAACAGCGGCATCCGCAACCTCCGCGCCGCCGGTTCCATCGACGCGCCTTACGGGCACGCCTTCGGCATCCGCAAGGACTGGCCCGAGCTCCACAGCATCATCAACAAGGCACTCAGCAAGATCACGCCGGAAGAGCGCAGGATCATTGCCCAGAAGTGGCTCCAGCCCTACGAGAAGAAGGCGTTTTCCAAGCAGACCATCTGGATGATGCTCTTTGCGGCGGAAGTGCTGTTCACGGTGTTTGCCTTTGTCCTTTACTGGAACTTCTCCCTCAAGCGGCAGGTATCGCGCAGGACGGCCCAGCTCAATCAGGAGCTGGCCAAATACGACCGAGCCGAAAAGGAGCTCCGGGAAAGCCGGGCCATGCTGGAGCAGTCCAACGTGGAACTGGAGCACCGCGTCAACGAGCGCACGCGCGACCTGCAGGCCATCAACGCCGAGCTCCAGCTCGCCAAGGAAGCCGCCGACGCCGCCACCACGGCGAAAAGCCAGTTCCTCGCCAACATCAGCCACGAAATACGCACGCCCCTGCACGGCATCATGGCGTTCGCCGAGCTCGCCCTGCTCAAGGAAAAGACCCCGCCGCACCGCTACCTCCGGGCCATCCTCCAGTCTTCGCGGGCGCTTCTTGAAATCATCAACGACCTGCTCGACGTGTCGAAAATCGAAGCCGGGCACCTTGAGCTTGAGCAGGCCCCGTTCATGCTGGACGACGTGGTGCACCACGTCTGCACCGTGGCCCTGCACAACGCCCACGCGGGCGGCATCGAGCTCGTCGTAGACATGGACCCGAACATGCAGATCGCGCTGATCGGCGACGCCGGGCGCCTCCAGCAGATCATCATGAACCTCGTGACCAATGCGGTGAAGTTCACCGGCCCGGGCGGGCAGATCTGCGTGACGCTCAAGCAGGGCCATGCCGAACCGCTGCCTTCCGACACCTGCCCGGAACAGCGGCGCGTGCAGATCATCTGCTTCGTGCGCGACACGGGCGTCGGGATCGCGCCCGAGTTCCTCGGCCAGCTCTTCCAGCCTTTCCGGCAGGTTGACGCCTCCACCACGCGCCGCCACGGCGGGACCGGCCTCGGCCTGTGCATCTGCCGCCAGCTCGTCGAAATGATGCATGGCGAAATCTGGGTGGAATCCGAACCCAACGTCGGCAGCACCTTCGCGTTCTCCATCCCGCTGTGCACCCAGCCCGACTCGGGAGCGACCGCGCAGTTGCCGCCCCCGCCGGCCCAGCCCATCCACGCACTCGTCCTCAGCGCCTCGCCGCTCCAGACGGAAATCCTTTGCCGCCACTTCTCGGCCCTCGGCATTGATGCGCTTACGGCCACAAACACGGAGGAAGCCGTACGCAAGGCGCAGGAGCTGCCCAAGAAGCAGCCGGACCTCCTGTTCCTCGACCGCAAGCTCTCGGAGCCCAACACGCTGTATGCCCTGCGCGCGCTGCGCACGGCCTTCGGGCGCACCATCCCCGCCATCCTCATGGACGAGCACGCGGGCGAGCAGATCCTTTCCGTATCCAACCGGGACGCCGCCCAGCACGACGGGCAGGTCGCCATCCTGTCCCTCGTGACCCTGCGCGGGCTGCACGAATCCATCGTCTCGCTCAACGAGCCCTGCCTCGTGGCCTACTCCGGGCGGCTGCATCCCCAGCCCTCGCCGATGGAAACGCCGCTGTTCCATGACGTCCGCATCTTGGTGGCGGAAGACAACCCCACCAACCAGGAAATCATGGAAGCGCTCTTTGAGGACACGGGCGTCCAGCTCACCATCGTCAGCAACGGCAAACAGGCCCTCGACGCGCTCAGGGTCGGCGCGCAGCGGGGCGAACGCTTCGATCTCGTCCTGATGGACGTCCAGATGCCGGTCATGGACGGCTACGAGGCCACCCGGATCATCCGCACCATGCCCGAACTCGAAGGGCTGCCCATCGTCGCGATCACGGCCCACGCCATGCACGAGGACAAAATGCGGGCGCTTTCCGCCGGGATCGCCCGGTACCTTTCGAAGCCCCTCAGCCGCGCAGCCCTGTTCGGCACGCTGCGGGCGCTGCTCCCGAACAAAATCCTGCCGCGCAAGCCCGAACAGGCCACGCACAGATCGGAATCCGCGGCACTTTCCGCCCCCATCGTACTCAACAACACGGCCCTGCCCCCTTGCCTCGACGCCGGAGCCATCGAACGCCTCAACGTTTCACCGGAGACGTACCAGAAAATCCTGCGGGGCTATGTGCGCAACACCTCCGAAGCCCTGCCCGCCCTGCGCAAGGGGCTGTACCTCGATCCCGCCATGCCCGAACAGGCACTGTGCCGCCCGGCGTGGGAATGGCTCATCCGCGAGGCCCACAACCTGAAAGGCGCATCCGCCAACGTGGGGGCCATCGCCGTGCAGCAGGACGCCCACGCTCTGGAGCTCGCGCTCAAGCAGTTCGTCAGGCAATCGGGGAACGCCGCCGTCGAAACGGCGGCGCTGGCGCAGACCTTCTCCCCGCTGCTCGGCGCGCTGGAGGAGGCCTTCGCCACCGTGCAGACATCCGTACTGGAAGCCCTCCCTGAAACGCCGCAGCCGCAGGAAGCCCCGCCCCAGCCCGTACAGGCCGGAACGCTGGATGAAGATCAAAAAGCGCAGCTGCAACATTTTAAGGAGATGCTGGCCCTTGCCGATCCCGAGCGGATCGCGGAGGCGCTCATGCCGTTGACGGCTTTCCTTCCATCTGCTCTGATGGAAAAACTACAGCAGGCGATCGATTTCTACGATTATGACGAAGCGCTGGCGCTGCTTCCCCCGGATACGCTGTGATGGAGCCTCTGCTTATGGAAACGGAATACGAAAAGCCCCTTGTCCTCGTCGTGGACGATGATCCCACCAACCTGCGGATACTCGTCAGCAAGCTGAACCGGGAATACCGGCTCGGCGTCGCCAAAAGCGGGACAAAAGCACTGGAATACATGGGCAAACAGATCCCTGATCTGGTACTGCTCGACGTCATGATGCCGGATATGGACGGCTATGCCGTCTGCGAGCATATCAAACGGGATCCCCGGCTGTGCGACATCCCCGTGGTCTTCATTTCCTACGTGGACGATCCCAGCCAGAAAACGCGGGGGTTCGAGGTCGGCGGCGTCGACTACATCACCAAGCCGTTCCATGACGCCGAGGTGCTGGCACGCGTGCGTACGCACATCATGAACAAGCAAATGCGCGAGCAGCTCAAACGCCACAACGCCGAAATCGGCAAGGAGCTGGACGAGCACCGCCGCCAGCTGCTGGCCCTGCTCGACAACCTGCCCGGCCTCGCCTACCGGGAAACCGTCATCGGAGGGATCCCCGACGCCCGCCGCGCGGTCAGCTTCGTCAGCGACGGCGTCCTTGGCCTGACGGGGTACGCGCCGGACAGGTTCATGGGCGAGGAACGCCTCGGCCTCCTGGACATCGCCCACGAAGAGGACCGCGAAACCATCCGCAGCGCCATCGCAACGGCCCTCAAGGAGCACCGACGCTGGGAACTCGTCTACCGCATCATCACGGCGTGGGGCGAGGAAAAATGGGTGTGGGAGCAGTCCTCGGGCGCGTTCGACGCCTCGGGCACGCTCATCACCATTGAAGGGCTCGTCAACGACATTACGGAAAAGCAAAAGAACGAGCTCGGCATCCGCAGGGAAAACGAAGAGCTCCGCGAGCGCCTCAAGGCCCGCTGCTTCAACAACATCGTCGGGGATTCGCCGCCCATGCGCGAGGTGTTTGAACTCATCGCCCGCGCCGGAGCCACGGAGGACTGCGTGGTCGTGTTCGGAGAATCCGGGACGGGCAAGGAGCTGGCCGCCCGTGCCGTGCACGAATGCAGCGCCCGCTGCGACAAGCCGTTCATCGCGGTGAACTGCGGGGCCATCCCCGAAAACCTCTTTGAAAGCGAATTCTTCGGCTACAAGAAAGGCGCGTTTACGGGCGCGCTGGCCGACCGCAAGGGCTGCCTCGACCGGGCCGACGGCGGAACCCTTTTCCTCGACGAACTCGGGGAATTGAGCCTTTCCGCCCAGACCAAGCTCCTCCGCGCCATCGAGGGGCAGGGCTTCACCCCGGTCGGCGGATCCGACCTGCACAAGCCCAACTTCCGCATCATCGCCGCCACCAACCGCAATCTGGCCGAACGGGTCGCCTCGGGGCAGATGCGCGAGGACTTCTTCTACCGCATCCACGTCATCCCGATCCACCTGCCCCCCCTGCGCCAGCGCAAGGAGGACATCCCCCTGCTCATCGAGTACTTCCTCAATGCCTATCCCCGCGTCGGGGATCTCCCCGCCCTCAACGGCGAGGTCATGCAGGCGTTCATGCAGTACGACTGGCCGGGCAACATCCGCGAGCTGCACAATACGCTGTACCGTTATCTGACGCTCGGCAAGGTCCAGCTCGGCACATTGCAGGTCGGCTCGGGGCAGCTTCCCGCAGGGGGGCAGACAGGCACCGGCGAGGCCGAACACCGCCAGGCCCTGCCGCAGGAACCGCTGGCCTCGGCGCTGGACCGCTTCGAGCGGGAATACCTGCTCGAAACGCTCCGCCGCAACGACTGGAAGCGGGCGGAAACGGCGGATATCCTCGGCATCGACCGCCGCACCCTGTTCCGCAAGATCAAGCAGTTCGATCTGGAGGACGAAGAGGGCAAATAGCCCGGTTCAGGAAACGCCGCGCCCTGGGATTCCACCAACGCGAAAGCTTTTGGGAAAGGGGACGGACCCGATCCGTCCGGCGGGTTTGGGGAACAAAAGGAAAAGCCCCTCCCCTAAAGCTTCCGCATGGTGCCGGGGAATCCGCCTACCACATGCAAAACGGGCGGCTCGCCAGCGCGGAATTGGCATACCGGCGGTCGCCCGTCACCTCTTCCCCAATCCAGCCGGGCCGCTCAAAGGCTTGCCCCTCGTCGGAAAGTTCGATTTCAGCGACGACAAGCCCCGCGTTGTCCCCGAGGAACTCGTCGACTTCCCAGACAAAGCCCTGATAGGGGATTTTATAGCGGATTTTGTCGATGAGGGATGGCAGCGCCAGCGTGTCGAGCATCCTGTCGGCGTCCCCGCGCGGGATCTCGTACTCGAACTCCTCGCGGGAAAAGCCCCGTGTCTGCCCTTTGATGGTCAAAACGCCGCGTTCGCCTTCCGTACGCACGCGGACCGTGCACGGGTGTGTCTGCAAGTAGCCCTGCCGGAACCGCACGCCTTCGGCGAGCCCGCGCCATGCCTCGCTTTTGACAAGAAATTTTCGCTCGATTTCCACGTTCATGTCATCCTCCCATACGGCCCGATGCCGTATGCTTCCCCTCTACCGCGTTTCGGCCCCGGCGTACAGGCGGGACGTTTTCCACCGGAAACGCCTTCCGTATGCGGGACGTTTTCCGGGCTCCGGGTGCATGGGGAACACCCCGCCTCCCTTTCCGTTTGGGAATGCGTTTTTACAGCCGCTTGCGTAACAAGGCGAAACGGTGTACAGATACCGATTCCGTCATTGTTGACGCGCCCCTTTTTCCGGCCTGCCCTTCCGGTCTCGTCCGGCCAATCTCCATGAGGATACTTTCTTGAAAGATCTCGTTCGTAACGAAAAGCTTCGTAATATCGCCATCATTGCTCACGTTGACCACGGCAAGACCACGCTCGTGGACGCACTCTTCCGCCAGAGCGGGATTTTCCGAAGCGACCAGCAGGTCGATGACCGTGTCATGGACAGCATGGATCTAGAACGGGAACGCGGCATCACCATCTCCGCCAAGAACTGTGCCGTGAGCTGGAACGGCGTGAAAATCAACATCATCGACACCCCCGGCCACGCCGACTTCGGCGGTGAGGTCGAGCGCGCCCTGTCCATGGCCGACGGCGCCATCCTGCTGGTCGACGCGGCGGAAGGCCCCCTGCCCCAGACCCGTTTCGTGCTCCGCAAGGCGCTGGAACGCGGCCTCAAGATCATCGTGGTCGTCAACAAGATCGACCGCAAGGACGCCCGCGCGCAGGAAGTGCTGAACGAAGTCTACGACCTGTTCATCGATCTCGACGCCACGGAAGAACAGCTTGAATTCCCGGTGCTCTACGCCATCGGCCGCGACGCCGTGGCCATGCGCGAACTGGACGCCCCCCGCGTGGACCTCTCCCCCCTCTTCGAAACCATCCTTGAAGTGGTCCCCGGCCCGTCCTACGATCCCGAGGAACCTTTCCAGATGCTGGTTTCGGACCTCGACTACTCCGAATACCTCGGCCGCCTCGCCGTGGGCCGCAGCCTGCACGGCACGGTGCGCTCCAACGAGGCGATGGTCTGCGTCAATGAAGCGGGCGTCCCCGTGCCCCTGCGCGTGACCCGCCTGCAAGCCTACGAGGGCCTGCGCCTCGTCGACATCACGGAAGCCATGCCCGGCGACATCGTCATCATCGCGGGCATGGACGACGTGGCCATCGGCGACACCATCTGCACCAAGGAAAACATCCGCGTGCTCCCGCGCCTCCGTGTTGACGAGCCCACCGTAGCCATGCGCTTTACCATCAATACCTCGCCTCTCGCCGGGCGCGAAGGCAAGAACGTCCAGTCCCGCAAGATCCGCGACCGCCTGCTCAAGGAAGCCCTCATCAACGTGGCCATCAAGATTGAGGAGCCCGACGAGAAGGACAGCTTCATCGTCAAGGGCCGCGGCGAGTTCCAGATGGCCATCCTCATCGAAACCATGCGCCGCGAAGACTTTGAACTCTGCGTGGGCCGCCCCGAAGTCATCTTCAAGCGGGACGAGAACGGGCAGCTCCTTGAGCCCATCGAGCAGCTTTACGTCGATTGCGACGAAAACTTCATGGGCGTCGTGACCGACAAGATCGCGCAGCGCAAGGGCCGCATGGTCAACTGCGTGAACAACGGCACGGGCCGCGTCCGTCTGGAATTCTCGGTTCCGTCCCGCGGGCTCATCGGCTACCGCGACGAGTTCCTCACCGACACCAAGGGCACGGGCATCATGAACTCCCTGCTCGAGGGCTACGAGCCCCATCGCGGCGATTTCCCGAGCCGTTTCACGGGCTCCATCGTGTCCGACCGCGCCGGGAATGCCGTCGCCTACGCCCTCTTCAACCTTGAGCCGCGCGGCCAGCTTTTCGTGGTGCCGGGCGATCCCGTCTACGAAGGCATGATCGTCGGCGAGCACAACCGCGACAACGACATCGACGTGAACCCCACCAAGGAAAAGAAGCTCACCAACATGCGCGCATCCGGCAAGGACGAAGCCGTTGTCCTGACGCCCGTCCGCCCCATGACGCTGGAGCACGCCCTGCATTTCGTCCGTGAAGACGAGCTGGTCGAAGTGACCCCCCACTCCATCCGTCTGCGCAAAGCCGAGCTGAACGCGCTCAAGCGCTACCAGTCCGCCGGCAAGAAAAAGATCGCCAGCCCTGGGAAATAAAGTTTAAGATTGGAGAGGGGAAGGGGAACCTTTCTGGAGAAAGGTTCGCCTTCCCCTCTCCAAAACTCTCCCCTTCCTCTCCAAAGACTTTCGCGTTTATCGAATCCCTGTTCAAATGTGTTGCCGTAACAGGCAAGAAAGCCCGTGCTGGTCTGTTCCGCACGGGCTTTCTCATTCTCGTAAGTGGATGATCTGCGTAGTTGATGGGAGAAGACGGACGGGGCCTCTTGCGGGGAAGAGTAAAGGCTCTTCCCGGCCCGCTACAGCAGTACGAGGACGCCGCTGTTGGCGATGGCGACGACCAGAAGCAGGAGGGAGAAGATCATGCCGATCTTATGGCGCATCGGCGTCGCGCTCCGGGCGATGACGGTCCAGATGATGGAGGGGATGAGCAGCGCCGCAAACAACGCTGTGACGAACAGGAGCGCCCCCTGATTTTCAAGCGTCAGCAGATCCTGCGTTTGCAACATGAAGCACAGCACGCCCGCCATGATCAGAGAGAACCAGCCGCCCCACGCGGCCCACTCGCCGCACCAGTTGGCCGCGAAGACGTAGTAGTCGCGCCCGAAATCGTCGATCTTCCGCCGGACGAGAAGCCAGAACAGCCCCAGAGCCCCTGCAGAGGCGACCTCAAGGAAGTGGATCAGCCCAAAGTACAGCCAGAAAGGATCACTGGCGGAAGGCAACAGGAGATCGATCAGCGTCTGAAGATCGTTCTCTTGCGGCAGCTCCGTGCCCTGCAAGGCCACGCGGCCCAGAATAAGCCCGATGATGGGGAGGCAGGCAAGGCTGCTTCCGGTCAGGAACGCGAGGAAACCGTGCAGCACGGGCCAGCCGCGCAGCGGCTTCCACGCCGCCACCACGACGGTCCAGAGGATGGTGCCGCCAAGCAGAAGGCCCGCCGAAAGGTACAGGCCCGCCTGATACAGCGGGGGGAACGTCTCGTAGGGGACGACCTTGGACAGCCCGAGGCCCACGAAGCACACAAGGAAAAGCCAGTTCAGAAAATTGGCGAACCGCGCCTGCTGGCGGGAACAGCGCTCCAGCAGGCTCCTCCTGCCGAAATGGGCGCGGATCAGTCCGTAGAGCACCACAAAAGGCAAAACGACAGCCGCGAGATATAAGCATACCGGCACGGCGAACAGCACAAGCTGGCCCCATGCTTCGATGAGGCCCGGCGGCAAGGCGGGCAACAGTTCGGACAAACGCTCCAGTACAGACATCGATTCCATGCCATTTCCTCATTACAGGGCAGAAAGTGAAGCGCCCTCCGCCGCATCCCGCTGGCAAACGGAACGCCCGTCGGAGGCACGCGCAACGATTCAGGCATCAACATGGGGTCACCAATACCAAAAGTAAACCCTGTTCGTACACTTTTTTTACGCATCTAAGGGCGTATTCCGGAAATAGTCATTCGAAACCGGAAGCTAGCCCATGCAAAAAGGCTTCCATTTTCCGAAAAAATCTTGAATCCCCTAGCAGAGCGATTGCTAACGGCCCTGATTTAGGCGATACTGTCAGACCCGCAGGAGCTCTCCGCATCTGCAAGCTGGGAACGGAGCAGGAGAAAATCCATACCGGGCCAGTCGCCCGGCGACGGGCAGCGCGCCGCTCCGAAGCCTACAAATCATGCATGAGGTACAACGGTGGAGAAAACAGAACATAAAGTCCTCGTAGCCAACCGAGGAGAAATCGCCGTGCGCATCGTTCAGGCCTGCCGTAAACTGGGCCTGGAATTCGTTTGCGTGCATACGGCCGAGGACATCCATTCCGGTCACGTACGCATCGCCAAAGAACTTGGTGGGGAAAAATCCCTCTATCAGGTGTCCTCCTATCACGACGCCAACGAAATCCTGTCCGTCGCCGACGACGCCGGCGCCACGGCCATTCACCCCGGCTACGGCTTCTTCGCGGAAGACTTCCGCTTCGCCCGCCGGGTCACTACCAGAGAACGCAAGCTGATCTTCATCGGCCCCTCATGGCGGGTCATCCGGGAGCTCGGCGATAAAATCAATACCAAACGCCTTGCCCGCAGCCTCGGCGTGCCCACGGTTCCCGGTTCCGACCGCCCCATTTACGACGAAATGGAAGCCGAAAAAATCGCCAGGAGCCTTTACGACTTCCAGCTCCAGCAGGGCATCACCCGCCCGCTGGTCCTCGTCAAGGCTTCCGCGGGCGGCGGCGGCATGGGCATTGAGGAAGTGTACGACATCGATCAGTTCCGCTCCGTGTACCGGCGTATCCGCAACTACGCGCTCCGCCAGTTCAAGGACGAAGGCGTACTCATCGAACAGCGCATCTGCGGCTTCAACCACCTTGAAGTGCAGATCGTCTCCGACCGGAGCGGCAAAAACCCGGTCCACTTCGGCACCCGCAATTGCTCGATCCAGTCCACCGGCCTCCAGAAGCGTATCGAAGTCGCGCCCGGTTTCGACTCCTCGTCCATCGAATACGATTTCGACGCGGACAAGCTGCTGGAAGACATCACCCGCCACTCCCTCGCGCTGGCCCGCAAGGTCGGTTACGACAACGTGGGCACGTGGGAATGGATCGTCACCAAGGACGGCAGCCCCTTCCTTATGGAAGTGAACACCCGCATTCAGGTGGAAAACGGCGTCTCCGCCCGCATTTCCAAGGTCAAGGGACAGGGCGACGTCGACATCATCGCCGAGCAGATCCGCATCGGCCTCGGCGAACCCCTCGGCTATACGCAGGAAGACATCACCTTTGAAGGCGTGGGCATCGAATACCGCCTCATCGCCGAAGATCCCGACAACCGCTTCACGCCGTGGGTCGGCCGTATCGACGCCTTCGGCTGGCCGAGCCATCCCTGGCTCAAGATGCACACGCACGTGCCCACGGACGAGTCGTACGAAATCCCCACGGAATTCGACCCGAACCTCGCGCTTGCCATCATCTGGGGCGAAAACCTCGAACAGGCCAAGGAACGTGGTATGCAGTTCCTCGACGAGCTGACCCTGCAGGGTGAGAACCAGTCCGGCGAACTGAAGTCCAACGTCAACTTCCTCCGGGCCAATACGGGCCGCATTCTCCGCTTCTAGCGGATTACTGGATACAGCATGGATATCGAAAAAAGAGCACATCATCTGAGCGAACGCCTCAATTATATCCGGGATATCTTTGACGGCAAGCACCCGGAAGACATCGAGCTGCTGCACAACCGCCTGAACGAATTCTTCCGCCGCGCCACGGAGGGCATCCAGTCCGATCCGGACGCGGAGCTCACCACGCTGGAAGAACTGTTCACGTTCATGGAGCGCAAGCTGGAAACGAAGATCCAGCCTATGGACAAGGTGCGCATCGTCCGCCACCCGCAGCGTATCTGCCTGCGTGACATCCTTGAGAACGTGTACGACAACTTCACGGAAATCGGCGGTCAGGAAGAGCACAGCATCGATCCGAGTATGCTCATCGCCCGCGCCACCATCACCCGCCGCCGCGGCAAGAAGACCTACAACCAGCTCATCATGGTCATCGGCCAGGAAAAAGGCCACGGCGAGGAATTCCGCAACGGCGGCTCCGTCAAGCCGTGGGGCAACTCCAAAGCCCTCCAGTACATGAAGGTCGCGGAAACCGAAGGCATCCCGATCCATACCTATGTCTTCACGCCCGGCTCCTTCCCCATCGAGGACACGCCCGGCGCGGCGCAGCAGATTGCGAAAAACCTCTATGAAATGGCCGGGCTCACCGTGCCTATGGTCGCCGTGTTCTCCGAAGGCGGTTCCGGCGGCGCCGAAGCCATTTCGCTGGCGGACCGCCGCCTCATGCTCTCGCACGGCTACTACTCGGTCATTTCCCCCGAAGGCGCTGCGGCCATCGAAGGCCGCCTGAAGCCCGGCCAGCGCGCCACCCCCGAGCTCATCGAGCGCTGCGCCACCCAGCTGCACATCACCGCCGAGGACAACCTCCAGTTCGGCTATATCGACAGGGTCATTCAGGAACCCAGCCTCGGCGCGCGCCCGTACCATTATGACTTCTTCCGCACCTTGCGGCAGGAAATCATCCGGGCCACCGACGAGACCGTCCTGTCCGTGCGCTCGGGCATGTTCCGCGGCGCGCTGCTCCGCCGCATGAGCCGCGACGACATCAACCTCGACGAGATGTATATCCGCTGGCACCTCAGCCAGGGAGCCCGCGAGCGCCTTGTCCTGCGCCGCCAGAAAAAATTCCTCCGCCTCTCGCGCGGGGCCTACATCGACCGCCGCCCCTTCCTCAACAAAATGCGCAACAGTATGCGCGAGTCGTGGGGCAACATCTCCGCCCGCATCAAATATGCGCTCATCACCAAGCATCAGCGCAAATTCGCCTATCTGATGGACGAAATGACGTCCGAGATACACCTGCTGAAGCGCCGACTGACCGCGCCCTTCTGCCGCATCCCGCGAGATCAGCGCCCCTCCATCGAACCGGAAACCGTGCGCAACCTGACCACGCTTTCCGACTGGGACGAAGAAAGCGAATCCCGCAAGGGCAAATGGACGTACATCAGCCCCCGCGCCAAGGAAGACCGCGCCATCACCTGCCCGAATGCCGGCACGCATGGTTGCCTCGACCTGTGGTCCCCGGATCTGTACGGCGAATTTGCGGGCGTCTGCACGTGGTGCGGCCACCACTTCCCTATGGAATACCAGTGGTTCGTCAAAAACGTGTTCGACGAGGATTCCGTCCGCGAATTCAACGGCGAAGTGGAAGCCAGCAACCCCTTGCAGTTTGAAGGTTTCGACGCCCGCCTCGCCGAAGCGCGGGAACGTACCAAGCTCAAGAGCGGCTGCATCACCTTCGAAGCCAAGCTGGACGGCACCAAAATGATCGTCGCCCTGTTCGCGGGCACTTTCCGCGGCGGCTCCGTCGGTTCCGCCGAAGGCACCAAATTTGTGGAAGCCGCGGAACTGGCCATGAAGAAGCGCTACCCGCTTCTCGCCTATGTGCACGGCACGGCGGGCATCCGCATTCAGGAAGGCACGCACGGCGTCATCCAGATGCCCCGCTGCACGGTGGCGGTGCGCCGCTACATCAATGCCGGGGGCCTGTATACGGTCCTGTACGACACCAATTCCTACGCCGGGCCGGTGGCGAGCTTCCTCGGCTGCTCGCCCTACCAGTACGCCATGCGCTCCTCGAACCTCGGGTTCGCCGGACGCGGCGTCATCAAGGAAACCACGGGCATAGACATCGAGCCCCACTACCACAGCGCATATAAGGCACTGGCGCGGGGGCACATTCAGGGTGTATGGGATCGCCGTGAGGCGCGCGCCAATCTGAAGCAGGTCCTGCTGACGATGGGCGGCCGCAACCTTTACTACCGTTAACCGCCGTGGGGCTTCGGGGCCGGGGATTCCCGGTCCCCCGCCTTTCCCCTTTGCAAGAAGAGAGTCAACAGCATGTTAGATGTCACAAGCCTTCTCGAAGAAATCAAGGCTTCCCCTTTTGAGGAACAGGAAATCGTCGCTCCGCATACCGGCGTGGTGACCTTCGGTTCGCTCAAACTGGGAGACAAGGTCATCGGCCCGAACGGCACATGGAAGGAACGGCCCGGAACGCTCATCGCCACCATCACGCGCGAACGCAACCCAAAGCCGCTCAACGCGGTCCAGAAGGGCGAAGTCTGCGCCATCCATAGCGAACTGGAAGGGACATACGTGCAGGCGGGCACCCCGCTCGCCACCATCCGCCACTTCCTGTCCAAGGACGAGGTGCTGCGCATCCTGCTCAAGCAGGCGCTCAACCTTTTTGTGGCTCCCGAGCGGGCCAAGTATTATTTCGTCCCCCAGATCGACACCAAGATCAAGGTGTCGGGCTGCCGTTCCGTCTCCGTCTACGAAGGCATGGAACTCTTCATCGTTTCCCGGATGAAGCGGGAAATGCCGCTGTACTACACCGGCCCGGACGGGCTCATCTATACGGTGTATTTCGAGCACAATGAAAACGTGGATGCGGGAAGCCCGCTGATCGGCGTCTGCCCCCCGGATCAGCTCCAGCAGATCGAAGAAGTCGTGCTGAAAGTCCAGACCGAATGGCAGGAGCAGGAATAACATGGGCAAACTCCTCCAGATCCGCGTCAGCGCATGGACGTACCGCGAAGAGGACGTCGTCCGGGCATGGCCCGCTCTGACGGCCTTGGCATGGCCCCGCCCCCAGTACCCGGACGAGAAACGCGGCGTGCTGGAACTGGTGACGGCGCTGGAAAACGGCCTTTCGTTCGAAGACTGGCCCCAAGCCGTCGCCGAGGGCCTTCGGGAAGGCATCGGGCGCGCCGCCGCCGTCAAAAAGGATCTGGAGGAAGCGCTTTTCCAGTGGGAACCGCGCAAGGCCAACGAGCTGAGCGAAACGCTGGAAGAGGAACTTGCCACATTGAACGAACGGGCGCCCAAACCCTAGAGGGCGTCCTGCAAGGAGTTGCTATGCTGAATAAGGTTATGATCATCGGCAGGCTCGGCCGCGATCCCGAACTGCGCTATTCCCAGAGCGGCAGCCCCGTCTGCACGCTCAACATCGCCACGGACGAATCCTACACGGACCGCGACGGCAACCGTGTGGACCGTGCCGAGTGGCACCGCGTCGTGGTGTTCCAGAAAGCGGCGGAGAACTGCTCCCAGTACCTGACCAAGGGCAGCCTCGTGTTTGTGGAAGGCAGCCTGCAAACCCGCAAATGGCAGGATCAGCAGGGGCAGGACCGCTACACCACCGAAATCAAGGCCCAGCGCGTCCAGTTCCTCGATAAACGCGGCGGCGAACAGGGCGGCATGCCCAGCGGCGCGGGCGGCAGCGAAGGCGGCTACAGCGCTCCCCGCCGTCCTGCGGCGGCTCAGCAGGGAGGCGGCAGCCGTCCCCAGCAGCGCCCGCAGCAGCGGCAGGACGATTACGAAGATCTGGGCCCGGCGTTTCCTTCCGAGGCCAGCGGCATGGACGACGTGCCGTTCTAGAGAAATATGGGGAAGGGAAAGGGGGACTTTTCTCCAGAAAGGTTCCCCTTTCCTTTCCCAAGCCCCTCCCTTTCCCCTCCCAAGACGTTTGACTGATGAGGAGGCCGCACGGAAGGAGTTCGTTCCGAGGTACGGCTGGGGAGACGGGATTTCCGTGTTTGACTCAAAGGTAACTTTTCCGCATCATACGGCGTGTCCGTTGATGGCAACGCCTCCGAAACACGCGCCATCGGATCACAGGGGAGCACCTTGGAAAGAGGCAAGCTCCGTTTTTCATCCATAAACACGAGGCACTGATCATAGCTACGCGACTGGAAGGCAACACGGCGGGCCTGAAGCCCAGCCAGATGAAGGCGCTGACGCGTCTGGGGCAACGGCGATATCCCGTACAGGGCGGCTACACAACGGAACAGGCCCGCGAACTCGCGCTCCTTTCACGTGCGCTCGGGCGTCAAGTCGGCCTCGTCATCGATCGGCAGGGCAAGGTGGATATGGTTATCGTGGGCGATCCCGCGTCCATCCTGATCCCGGAATTGCCGCGCGGGCGCGGCGCGGCGGGCCGTCTGCGCGGCATCCGCCTGATGCACACGCACCTTTCGCCGGACGGGCTTTCGCAAGAAGACTTGATGGACATGCTGTTCCTGCGCCTGGACAGCGTTTCCGTGCTGACCGTCAACGATTACGGCGATCCCGTCAGCTTTCAGAGCGGGCACCTGCTTCCCCCCAACGCGGACAGCAAGCCTTACCGCATCCACCCCATGACCGCATGGGATCGCGTGGACATCGATTTCAACGCCGAAGCCGTCTCGCTGGAAGAGGAGCTTGGCCGCGTGCTCTCCGAAGCTTCGGAGGCGGGGGACAGCCCCCGGGCGATCCTCGTATCCGTCTCTCCCCTCCCCCGCGCCATACAGGAAACGCACATCGAAGAGCTCCGGGAGTTGGCGCGCAGCGCAGGCATCGTGGTGACCGGGACGCTTATCCAGCGGGTAGCCGACATCCATCCCCGGCATATTTTGGGTAAAGGCAAACTGACGGAACTTGAGATTTTGGCCTTGCAGGGCCAGGCCTCGCTGATCATCTTCGACGGCGAACTCACGCCCGCTCAGCTCAACAGCCTTTCGGAAGTCACCGAGCGCAAAGTGCTCGACCGGACACAGCTCATTCTGGACATCTTCGCCCAGCGCGCAACAACCCGGGCGGGCAAGCTGCAAGTGGAAATGGCCCAGCTCAAGTACACGCAGCCCCGGCTTGTGGGCAAAAACCGGGCTATGGACAGGCTCATGGGCGGCATCGGCGGCCGTGGCCCGGGGGAAACCAAGCTGGAAACGGACAGGCGCCGCATCCGTGAGCGTATCGCCAAGATCAAGAAAGAGCTTGACGGGTTGCGCCAGCAACGGGCCTTTACCCGTGCTCGCCGCGCCCGGCAGGGTTTGCCGGTGGCCGCGCTGGTGGGCTACACCAACGCCGGAAAATCGACGCTCCTCAACGCCCTGACCCGCTCCGAGGTGCTGGCGGAAGACAAGCTGTTCGCCACGCTGGACCCCACCACCCGGCGGCTCCGCTTCCCCGAAGAGCACGAACTTGTGCTGGCGGATACGGTCGGATTTATCCGCAACCTCCCAAAGGAATTGACCGAAGCCTTTCAAGCCACCCTTGAGGAGCTGGAGGCCGCCGATCTGCTGCTGCATGTGGCCGATGCCTCGCATCCCGAGCTCGACCGCCAGATCGCGGCTGTGGACGGCATCCTTGCCGATATGGAACTGAACGAAGTTCCGCGTATCCTCATCCTCAACAAGTGGGACCGGCTGGAGGACGAGATGCGCGATATCCTGCGTGACAGATGGCCCGATGCCCTGCCCATTTCGGCGGAAACCCGGGACGGCCTCAACGCGCTCTCCCGCTGCATCGAAAACACCATCCACTGGGAAACGACGGCCAACATCGAAATAACGGGCCCTATGCCCAAAGTGTACTGATAAGCCGCCCTGCTCCGGAAAACGTCACGCGTTTCTCCCCCGGGCCGACATTACAGCACACGAAAAAACACGCGCCACACGGACAAGGGAATCCCCTTGATCCTGTGGCGTGTTTTCTTTGGTACGCCCCGCCGTCCCAAAAGCTTATGAGGAAAAGAAGGCACAGAAAAAGCCGTATCCCGATAAACATGGAACCGCTCCACAATTCCATCCTGACCGTGAGAGCGACCATGCGGCAGAATCCCCTTCCGTATGCACCATCGATCAAACGGAAGGGGAAAGGGAAGGTGTGGGCCGTGCCAGCGGTTCCCTACTCTTTTTTCACTCTCCCCCCTGCGGTTCTCCTTGAAGATACATCAAAATCCGGGCGGCGGCGATGGCGTCCGAACCCGCATGGTGATGATCAAGCGGGATGCCGCAGTAACGGCAAACGGCATCAAGCTTGTGGGAAGGAAGCTTGAGCTTCCTGCGCGACTCCCGCAGCGTGCACACGAAAGGAAGATCCGGAAGGGCTATGCCGTTGGCCTGACAACAGGCTTCCAGCACCCGCCGATCAAAAGGGGCGTTGTGCGCGACAAGATGTGTAACGCCTTGCAGGAAAGAAGCCATCTGCGGCCAAAATTCCAGAAACGTGGGGCTGTCCTGCACGTCCTTCCACGTGATGCCGTGAACCCATGTGAACAGGATACGCCGCCTCGGGGGACGGATAAGGCTGTACAGCGTGTCGACAACTTCGCCGCCGCGCACTTTCGCCAACCCTACGGCACAGGCGCTGTCCGGCTGATAATCGGCGGTTTCAAAATCCAGAGCGACATATACGGGATCGGCCATCGTGTCTTCCCAAAACAAAAAAGGCGGGGAAATCCCCCGCCTTTTCCTAAACTACAGGGTCCTTAATTCACCGATATACAACTTCAACTGCTGAAGCAGTTCCTTGGCCTTTTCGGGATGCTCGCCAGCCAGATTGTTCAGCTGGAACGGATCGGCCCGCCTGTCGTAGAGTTCGTCCTGCTCGGGCACCGTCACTTCGGCCCCCTGAACGCACGTCCACATTTCCTCTTTCATTTCCAGTTCGGCGGACTGACGGCCGGCGTTGCCGCCCTTGCCCGAGCCGTCATAGAAAAGGCGGTTCATCTCGTCGGTGTCGATATCGTTCTTGAGCCAATGGATGTACGACCAATCCTTGGTGATGAGCGACCACGACATGCCGTAATATCCGGCTATGGCGACCTCGCGCACGGTATCCGTCTCCCCGCGCATGACCGGGAGCAGGCTGATGCCGTGCATCTCGTCCGCGCCGTAGGTCTGGATGCCTTCATGCCCGGCTTCGGAAAGCGCGGACTGCCCGTAGCCGAGCGCATCCATCATGGTCGCCGTGACATCCACATTCTGGACGAAACTTTCGATCCGCTTCCCACCCTCAAGGCCGGGCACATGGATGAGCAGCGGAACATGGACCAGTTCCTCATAGGGCCAGGGGCGGCACTTGCGCATGATGCCGTGCCCGTGTTCGCCGTTGCCCATGGGCTGGCCGTGGTCCGAGGTGATGATCACCATCGTCTCTTCCCAGAGGCCCTGCTCGCGGATCGAATCGAGCAGGTTGCCGATCCATTTGTCCACGAGTTCCACTTTTTCCATGTACAGCGCGCGGATATGGGCGCACTCCTCTTCCGTCATCACGCCCTTGACCTCGGTCCACGGAGCCAGGATCATCGGATTGCCCTGATAGTCCGGGTCATGCGGGCACGGTTTCCCTTCCCAGACGGACGGCGGATCCCACGGTTCGTGGGGATCGAACGAGTCCACCCACATCAGGAAAGGCCGCTTCGGATCGCGTTTGCGCCGCAGCCAGTCGTCGGCTTCCCGGGCGACGACGCTGACATAGTTGTCGGCGTCCGACTTCCAGAACTGACGCTGCTTGAGGTAGCACTCGGCTTCCCGGATCAAGGACTGCGACGAACTGTCGTATTCGCCGTCCTCGTTCCTGTGCAACATGCCGGGCGACAGATAGTCCTCAGCCTTCACGGCGGGGTCCAGCGGCACGTTATGGAACGTCTCGTGGTCCAGCTCATGCCCGTTGCAGAACTTTACATAGTCGAACCCGCGCGAATAGCCGTACTTGGGCAGGCGCATGGGCGGCGTATCGTACACCAGCGCCGTCTGCACTTCCCGGCACCACAGCATGTCGGTCAGGCTGGTGTCGTTCAGATCCAGCGGCTTCCACCCGGCGTAGGGCAAAGTGAAGCGCCCGGTCATGATCGCCCTGCGGACGGGAATGGTGGGGAGGCCCTCGCTATAGGCGTTCTCGAACAGGAACCCTTGTCTGGCAAAGCGATCCAGATTGGGCGTTTTGACCTTCGTATTGCCGTAGCACCCCAAATAGTTGAACTGGAGCGTGTCCAGCATAATGAAAATCACATTCTTGATCGGAGACATGTTGTCCTCTCTAGGCTTTTCTGGAGCCGTGAACCGGCGTGCCGTTCAAACGCCAGATGCCGAAGCCGGTCAGGGCGCACAGGATGGAGAAAATGGGGACGAACCAGTTCAGGAATGCATACGGCGCGAAATCGAACGCGCTGACGCCGAGCACGCCCGCGATGTAAAACGCGTGGACGCTCCACGGCACCAGCGGGCAGCCGATGGTCCCGGCGTCCTCACAGGTGCGAGACAGCACGAGCGGGCTGATGTCGGCCTTCTTGAACGAGTCGAGGAAGGCGCGGCCGGGCACGATGACCGCCAGCATCTGGCTGCCCGTGCCCAAGTTGATGATGTAAGCCGCCGCCAGCACGGACGCGACCAGACGGACAGCGGAACGGGCACCCTTCAGCACCGCGTCGAGCAAGACTTCAAGCACGCGGGAGCGTTCCAGAATACCGCCGAAGGCCATGCCCGAGCACAGCAGCAGAACCGTCGGCATGATGCTGAGCAGGCCGCCGCGGGACAGCAGCGGATCAAGCTGCTTGATGCCGGTCTTGGAAACGTAGCCGGAGGTCATCATCTTGGCGAGATCGTTGAAGGCCACGCCTTCGTACACAGCGATGGCCACGGCACTGAGCAGGCACGCCACCATGACCGGCAGGACCGGGAAGCGCTTATACGCCAAGATGATCATCAGGATGGGCGGGATGAATGCCACAAAATCCAGACTGAAATGCCCTTCAAGGCCACTGAGGATTGCGTTGAGGCTTTCCAGCGAAGCTGTCTGTTCCTGCGCGAAGGAGAAACCAAGCACGGTATACACGATCCCCGCCGCGACGAACGCCGGGACCGTCGTCCAGAGCATGGACAGGATATGATCGAAAAGCGGCACTTCGCAGACGGACGCAGTAATGTTGGTCGAGTCGGATACCGGAGACATCTTGTCGCCGATGTACGCGCCGGAAACGATGGCCCCAACTGTCATGGCCGGGGGATAGCCGAGCGCCTGCCCAACGCCGAGCAGCGCCACGCCGATGGTCCCCATGGTCCCGAACGAAGTGCCTGTGGCGATGGAAGCCACCGAGCACAGCACCATGGCGGACAGGAGGAAATGTTCGGGCGCAATCAGTTTCAGCCCCCAATAAATGATGGCGGGAATGGTCCCCGAGGCGAGCCACGCTGCGATGATCATGCCTACCAGCGCAAGGATGGCGATGGCGATCTGGATGCGTCCGAGCGCCTCAAACATCCCTTCCTGCAATTCTTCCCAACGGTAGCCCGTCTTCAGCCCCATAAGACCGGCCAGCGCCACGGCGCCGATGAGCGGCAGCACGGGAGGCCGCACGCCGACAACGAGCGTGCCGTACAGGATCATCGCAACAGGCAACACCAACGACAGGATCGCCCATCCTAAAGAAGGCTTATTCCCTTTCGTCTCCATTCCACACTCCTCTCCACAGTCTTCCGTCCGTCCCCTTCAGGAACGGGTACCGGCGAGCACACGGGCTCTGAGTTTTTTGTTGTTCTTCCGAGTATGACCCGCTCTTCACAAAAAGACAACTCACGCCCCACCCCTTTCCCCGCAAAAGGCGTTCATTTTATATCCTATGCTAAAAAATATTGAACCACCCAATTACCCACCATCTTACACCATTTGGGGCAGTTTGGGAGAGCCAGAGCGCCCTGCGCTGAGACAATGCCAAAGCATGAGCATAAAATGCTCTCGTAGTGGTGATATCCTTGTGCCCAGGCATCGGCTCCCCTTGCCATCTTCGGATGCCGCAATATAAACAAGAGCCAAACGCCCGCGAAGAAAGGCACAGAGTAATGCGAAAGCCCCGGCAGTATGGGCTGTCCGGGGCTCTTCTCAAAAAGTCACCTATTCATCTTAAACAGTTGCCTCCGCAAATGCGGAAAGCTCCTGATTGAGCTTTGGGGTCAGGAGATCGTCAGGGGCGGACTCCAAGCGCTCGCGGCATTTTTCCGCAGCCCTATCCAGAATGGAAGGGCAACCTTCCGCAAACCATGTATCGTAGTTGCTCCAGCAAGCCACATCAGGCTGCCATTGCCCGGAACAGGCGGCGAGGGTCGATTCGTGCATCAGGAAAGGCTCCATATGCGGCGTTTCGAGGAGCACACCCATGTCAAAAGAAGCCTCACTGGTGTCAAGCCCCCGCATCATACAGCCAACACGCCGCAGCATTTCCTCGTCAATAATGTATTTCTCATAAGATACCGTCATCATGCCATCAAGAATGCCAAGGCATTCATTAATCATATGGGTGCCACCCATGAGCAGCTGGATATAGTTCTGCATTGTCTCATATCCGGCTTGGATATCCGGCACTTTGGCGTCGGTATTGCCCGCGAGTGTACGGGTGGGCATATGGTAAAGCGACTGGGCAAGCTGCAGCGCGGCGCGATCAATAAGGTTGGAAAGGGGGGAACCGGTGATGAATGCCCCGGAGCGCATGTCGGCGGCATATGTGGCAGTCCCGTAGATAACGGGAACACCGGGCTGCACAAGTTGCGCAAGGACAATGCCCGCAAGGAGTTCGGCATTCTGGGCGACAAGAGCGCCAATGTCACTGATGGGCGTGCTCACTCCTGTCATCGGAGCGGTGAGCACGGTAACAGGCTGGTTGGCACGGGCGTAGGCTATGATGGTGTCGGCTGACTCCTGTGCGTACTGAAGCGGCGAAAGGGCGCACACGGAAGCCGTCACGAAATAGTGGGAAGCGAGGTAGCCCTCACCCATGACCATTTCGATCATCTTGAAGACCTTTTCGTTCTCTCCAATGGTCGCTACCGGCCACGACATGATCGGCTTGTCGGTATGCCTGAGAAGCTGATGGGTGACGAGCAGATGCTTGTTGGGTCCATCCACCTCATGGGGGTCGACGGTACATTGACCGACGATGGCATTGACCCGGCTGGTCTGCCCGAGCTTATAAAAGTTGATCACATCCTGCATGGTCCCGTGACGGCGTTCACCGTGGCGCTCCTGCACATAGACCGGGCCATGATCCTGCATGACGAATACATCCGGCTGCCCTTCTCCCGTATAAATGCTTTTTTGTGGATCACGGGCACGCCACACAAAACCGGCCGGGCATTGCGAAAGGCAACGCTCCACAAGGGAGGCCGGGAATGTGACACACGCTCCGTCCACTTTCGCACCGTGTGCCGCGAGGATCTCACGGGCAACTTCCGAATGGAACAACACGCCCTTGACCCGCAGGATGTCCAGCGTCAGAGCATGGACCCGTTCCAGTTGTTCACGGCTCAATACTTTGAATTCTCTATTGAAATAGGACATATCAAACTCCTTTTCAGTATGGCAGCCCATAAGGGGAACCGCACCGGAATGGCAGGCGGATACAGCCGCCCCTTTGGGAAGGTCTGCCCCGCCTACGTTCCCGCCTACTCCGTTTCCTCCTGTTGCCTGTCGTGCTTCATCATCTTCACGATGGAGATGATGTAGGCAAACGTAACAAGTACAAAAGGAGCCGCCGCCGCGATGGCAAGGGACTTGATGGCCGCAAAGCCTCCCGTGACTTGGAAGAGGATGCCCGTAAACCCGATGGTGCAGCCCCAGAAGACACGCATGGTCAGGCGGGGTACTTCAATGCCGTTGGTCGTCTGTTGGGCAATGAAGTGGGAAGCGGCGTCGGCGGTAGTGATGGCGAACAGGCAGAAGCAGATAAAGGCGATGAAGCACAGCACCGAGCCAAACGGGAATGAGCCGAGCAGGATGTAGAGGGCCTGTTCCGGGCTGCCCTGCACGGTTTCCCAAAGGGGCAGGAAGCCCTTGAGCTGTTCATAGCAGGAATTGCTCCCCCATACGGAGAACCACAGCAAAGTCATGAACAGGGGCACAAGTACCGTGCCACAGACAAATTCACGCATGGTGCGCCCACGCGAGATACGGGCGATGAAGCCGCCTGTGAACGGAACATACGAAATATTCCATAGGATATAGAAAATGAACCATGAGCCCGACCACTCTCGCGGCTCAAAATTCCCGGCATCCGTCCAGAGCAGGTTCTGAGGCAAGCGGAAAAGGAATTCTCCCGCGACCTGCATAAGCATGTTGATCACATAAGTAAAAGGAGTGGCGCCAAGAATGAGCACCGCAAAGAGCAAGCCAAGGGTAATGTATCCATTGGATTCGCTGAGATACCGCATACCGCGCGCAAGGCCGGTGGACGTGCTGATGATGTAGGTGAGGATGAAGCAAAGCATGATCGAGAACTTGCCTGTCGCGCCCAATTCAATGCCGAAGAGGATCTGAAAAGCGTAGCTGATGGAGGCTACCCCAAGGCCGATCATCATGGATACGCCGCCGATAGTGCCGATGGCGGCGAGTACGTCCACAGCCTTGCTGACCAGGGTATCGTTGCAGCGCTCGCCAAGAAGGCCGTAGAGCCCGGTGGAAGTACGGAGAGGTTTATTATGGCGATAGGCCGCATACCCGATAGCCCATCCACCGACGGCGAACAGCGGCCAGCCGAATAGGCCCCAGTTCACTACGGAGAGCCGGATGGCCTCGGGGACGCCCCGAACGGCCCCAGCGCTCCCGGCATCCATGACCGTGGGGGCGGTGAACAGGTGATAGAGCGGCTCGGCAGCCCCGAAGATGACGAAACCTGTGCCGAGGGCTGCGCAAAACAGCATGGCGACCCATGCAAAGAAAGAGAATTCCGGCTTTTCGTCCGCCGCACCGAGCTTCACTGTTGCAAAACGGCTGCTGCAAGCCATCCAGACCGAGAAAAAGATGGCACTCGCTCCGGTAAGCAGGATGAGCCAGCTGAAATGCGCAATGATGAAACGCTGGATGGAACTGAAGGTCGCCCCGGCTCCGGAGGGATCGATGATGGCATAGGCGATAATGCATCCGTACAAGATGGCCACTGGCCAAAAAATCTTGTTGTCGTAGTTGCCAAGAATGCTGAACTTCTTTGGATCGTTGGCGCTTTCCATAAAAACTGCTCCTCAATTTTTGGGGGAATGCGTGGAACCTCCTTGAACGGCGTTGGTTGGGTCATGTGCGGAATCGCATAAAGCGATGCATGGAAACCTCCTTCGTACTGCGTAAAGGTGTTCATCAGGGGACAAGCAAAACATGTGTACACATAAATTTATTCAATAATTCTATCTTATTGGCTATTGATGCTGTGTCATATATGAATGGAATTGATTTATATATGTACGCACGATAAATATATCACTATCTCTTTTTTTGCAAGCACACCTCACCCGAAAAAAGAGTTTTCTTTAGGGAGGATGCATATTAATATTTTTATATTTCAAATGATTAAATAAAATTTTAAAAAGAACTTGCTCTTGGCCCATCGTTAGGCTAGCATAGGCACATCATAAACAGAAATATCTTTCATATTTTAAATATATCTTTTAACATATTATAAAATAATACTTTTTAGTTTAGCCGTTCCCGCATACCACTGTTTGCGGAAGGCTTCACAGTCCAGCAAGGAGGTCATATGGCACAGCGTTGGAAAAAAGCAGGTAGCCTCACCACCGGCGGGATGAGTCTCAACGTCTTCACGCAGGACGAGATGGACGCTATCCACCGGGCTACCCTTGAAGTGCTGGAGCATACGGGAGTGCTTATCGGCTCGCCCGAAGCCCGTGCGCTGCTTGTCGAGGCAGGTGCTTCCGTCATCGACGAGGACATCGTCAGATTCCCTCAGTGGATGGTTGCGGATGCCGTATCATGTGCGCCCGAAACCCTGCTCCTCGCAGGGCGCACCCCGGACCGTGACGTGGTGCTCGACAGCACGCGCGTCATGTTCACAAATTTCGGCGAGGCGGTGTACCTTATCGATCCCGATACCGGCGAGGTACGCAACACCACCAAAAAAGACGTCGAGAAGCTCACCCGTGTTGTGGACGCCCTCGACGTCATCCCGGTTTGCGAACGTATGGCAGGGGCGCAGGACTACCCCGAGCAGGTGGCTGAACTGCATAACTACGAAGCCCTGCTGATGAACACGACCAAGCATGTGTTCACAGGCGGCGGCAACGGAAAACTCACCCAATACATGATCGATATGGCGAAGGCCGCTGTGGGGGAGGAAAACTTTGAGGAACGCTGCCCAGTGACCTTCAATACCTGTCCGATCAGCCCGCTCAAACTGACGGCGGACGTATGCGAAGTCATCATGACGGCGGCCAGGAACGGCGCGACGGTCAACGTGCTCTCAATGGGAATGGCGGGGGGCTCCACTCCGGTGAACCTCGCCGGGGCATTGGTCGTGCACAACTGCGAAGCCCTCGCCGGGCTTGTCCTTGCGCAAACCACTCGGCGGGGCGCCAAGTTCATCTATGGAAGCTCCTCAACGGCAATGGATTTGCGCTACGGCGCGGCTGTAGTGGGTACGCCGGAACTGGCCGTGCTCAACGCCGGGGTCGCGGCTATGGCCCGCTATTACAAGCTGCCCTCCTGGGCGGCGGGCGGATAGGGGGACAGCAAATGCGGGGATGCCCAGAGCGGACATGAAAAGACGCTGACCGGACTGTTGCCGATGCTGGCAGGTGCCAACATCATTTATGGTCTCGGTATGCTGGAGATGGGAATGACCATTAGCTACAGCCAGCTCTTGATGGACGCCGAAATGGCCGAGATGATGCTTTTCAGCATGGATGGCATTGTTGTGAACGATGAAACGCTTTCCGTGGACGTGATCAAGGAGGTCGGCCCGCGCAGTGATTTCCTCGCGCATATGAATACCTTTGAAAACATGTATATCCAATCAAAGCCCAAACTCATTGACCGCCTTACCCGTGACCGCTGGAACGAAGCGGGGCACCTCGACATGGAAAGCCGCGCGCTCATTGCCGCGAAGGAACTCCTCGCCACATGGGAACCGGAACCCCTCTCTGAGGAGGCATGTGCCCGTGTCAGGGCAGTGCTCAACGCCGCCGAACGTGACTACGGCGTGCCGGAAAGCCTGGAGTAAAAACAAAGAAGGAGAAGGCAACAGGCAATATTGTCTTCTCCTTCTTCGCGTACTGGGGCATACTTCTATTTCCGCCACTTCCCCTGCCATCTCCGGTGTCCTCGACAAGCGCGCACCTGAGGATCCTTCCTTCTTCCAGTCATAGATTAGGGCTCAATACCCCCCTCATTCCTCAATACTTCACCCGCCCTATTTCCGTTACCTGCCGGAGCTTTTTTCTTCCGGTAGAAAAGACAGTACCGGACAGGAAGCACCCAACACCCACCCAGATGAACAGGAACACCAGCAGCTTGCTCGCCGATATGGGTTCGCGCATGACGAATGCGCCGAGCATGAAAACCGTAGTCGGCAAAATGTATTGCATGATGCCCAGCGAGATCATCGGCACGCTGCGGATGCCGAGGCTCAGGCCCAATTGGGGAATGGCGGAGACGAATCCGCAGCCGATGAGCAGCAGATCCATGTATGCGCCTCCTGCGAGGAAATGCCCTTCCCCTCTTTCTCCCAGCCAGATCAGGTAACCCCACAGGAACGGCGCGGAAAACAGCAGCTCCATGAGCATACCGGGAGCGGCTCCGGCCGTGGCGCGTTTGCGAAAGAACGCAAACAACGCCGCGGAAAGGGCCACATTCAGTGAGGCCCACGGGACGGCTCCATATCCCATCAGCAGAATAAGCACGCCGATCCCTGCGAAGATGATGCCCATCCATTGCAGGCGGCCCGGACGCTCCCTGAAAAACAGAAAGCCCAGTATCGTGCTGATCATAGGAACGATGTAGTGTCCCATGCTGCATTCGAGCACCTTGCCGTTGGTGACGGCCCATATGTATATCCACCAGTTCCAGAGATGGGCGAGGCTGCACAAACCGATAAACGCGATCTCGCGCCGATCCCTGATCGCGCGGAAAAACGCGGGAAACTGCCCCTTCCACACCATGAAGACGGCGATGATCAGGCTTCCCCAAAGCGAGCGGTGGCTGACCATTTCGAGGGCCGAAACCCCGTGCAGCAGATTCCAGTACAGCGGGCTCAGGCCGAAGGACAGGTACACGCCGAAAAGGATGCCCATGCCTTGCCTTTGAGAGAGGCCGCCCGCAGCAGTGCGGGGTGAACGGTGTTCCATCGTTCCCTCCTTTGAAGGCAAATCCGGGCCGTGCGTTCCGAAAACGACGGCCCGGCGGACAAAAAGAGAGCCAGCGGGGGAAACCAGCCATCTTTCCGTTGGGGACAGAGATCAGACGTTGCGGATTCCGGCGTATTTGGCGAAAAGGGCCTCGGTTTTTTTCACGTCGGTCAACGACAACAGATCAAAAAGATCGTCCGCAGCCTCATGCGAAAGCAGGTGTTCCCGTTCGGCGGCTTCACGGCAGGTAATATTGTGTTCGTACGCCAGATTGGCCACACGGCTGCCGATCTTGTAACCGAAGAGCGCACTTACCATCGTCGCCAGCGAGGTCGAGCGTTCGGCCGTATGGAGGCATTTTTCGGCATTGGCGGAAAGGCCCGTCACACACTTGTCCGCGAAGAGCACCATGCTGCGGCTCAGGATGTCGATACTGTTGAAGATGCTGCGGATCGGCACGGCGGAGGAGGCGCCAAGGTCCAGTTCCCCGGAGAAGGCTCCGAAGCCCACGCCCGCCTGATTGCCCGCTACGCGGTGGCAGGCCAGAATCATCACTTCCGTCATGACCGGGTTGATCTTGCCGGGCATGATGGATGAGCCGGGCTGCACTGCGGGGATGACGATGTCCCCGAATCCCGCGCGCGGGCCGGAACCCATCAGGCGGATATCGAGGGCCGCCTTCGCCGCCACGGTGGCGAGAGCTTGCAGGTGCGCGTGCAGGATGATGAAGGAGTCGGAAGCCTGAAGGCCGTCGAACAGATTGGCGTCACGGCGAATCTCACGCCCGCAGACGGCTGAAAGGTTCTTGTAGATATGCTCCGAGAAGCCGGGCATACATCCCATGCCCGTACCCACGGCAGTGGCGCCGAGCACGCCGGTGCACCAGCGCGCCCGTTCCCTTTCCAGCAACAGCCGATTCCGACGTATTCCCGCAGCATAACCGGAAAATTCTTGCCCCAGCGTGATCGGTACGGCATCCTGCAAACAGGTACGTCCCATCTTGACCACATCGGCGAACTCCGCGGCCTTGGCGTCCAGAGCCGCCTCAAGGTGCGCAGCGGCCTTGAGAACCCGGCCCACTTCATTATGGATGGCGATCCCCTTGGCGGTCGGCACCACGTCGTTGGAGGACTGGCACATGTTGACGTGGGTATTGGGATGAACCTGATCAGAACCCTTGTATCCGGTAAGAATCTCATTGGCCCGGTTCGCCAGCACTTCGTTGGCGGCCATATTGAAGGGCATAGCCGGTCCCGGCCGTAACGCGCTGCACGGTCACAGGCTTGAGCACAAGCGAATTGTTCAGGGTATCTACGCACTTCTGCGTCCCCTCGACGACGAAGAAAAGCTGCTCGCAGTTATGATGGGGATGCATCTTGAACCCGGCCGCCGGGGGAACCCGGTAGTCATTGAACACGAGCAGAGAACCGAACGCGGCATTGCGGGGATCGAAGTAGTTGTTGAAAGACAGAAGGCTCGTCACGCTGATGGTGCCGTACTGTTCCGTATGACATGCGGATAGGGGAATGACATCAATCATCGTCGGCCTCCCGAATGCGCTCCAGCATGTCGCTGTCCAGATAGCTCCTCCAGATGGAGACGACCTTGCCGATCAGCGGGACGAAAAGGATTTTGTTCATGTCCAGAATGACCGGGGAGTATTTCACATTGTTCGAATAAAAGATGAGCAGGTTGCTCTGGACGCAGCACCGCTTCAGGGACGTACCCACGGCATCGCCCGCATCAAGGCGCACGCCAAACAGATCCCTGCCCAAGTTCTGTTCCATGAACGGATGGTAGATGAAACACGGCTGAATATAGGCAATGTCACCGGGCATGATTTCCGGGGCCATGCTGTCGTCACCGACGATGATGGCGTAGGGCTGGCGGAATTCTCCAGTCTGAACGAATGAACTCGTTTCGCGCAGCCACCCGGAGGGGACCGGAGGTTCCTCCAGCGTCTCTGAACGGGAGAGATACAGGGGAATCCAAACCGTCATCCCCTCCGAAGCGGGTTTTTCCCGTCCTATAATGAAGTCCGAGAAGATTCTGCTTCCCTGAAAATCGGAATCCTGTATCCCGTTGCGGCCAAGAAGATAGTCCACGCTCACCTGCAGCGCTTCGGCTATAGTGCAAAGCGTCGCATAGTCCGGCTCGCTCCTGTCATTGATATAGTTGCAGAGCCGGGAGCGGGTTATACCCAGACGCAAAGCGAAATCCATTTGAGATTGACGCTTTTTTGCCAAAAGAGATTTAAGCCGCTTTCCAAAAGACATAGTTCCCTCTTTGTTTTGAGTGTATGGAAAATGGTTCCTTTTCTGTCAACGTAGAGTGAAATGTTCTTCATCTCTTTGACTCAAAATAAAAAGTGAATAAATTTCATTTCATTATATTGATTAGGGCATCGTTTTTTCTCCTTAAAAAATATTTTTGAAGTTACAAAAAATACACAAAAAATGCTTTTATGTGCATTTTTGTGTACAGAGAGCCCGCAGGAGTCGAAATATCGACGTACTACGGGCTACACATGCTTTCACAGAGCTATAAATATACAGTTATCTATCAAAAATATCTTTGTTTATAGCATGTTATCTAAAATAAAGGTGAACAAAATCAAAGCTGGCTGTCAACACGCCGAGGGCTTGCGAAAACGCGGAGAAATCCGTCATCCGGATGGCATCTATGTGTTTTATTAATAGAAATGATGTGGTGGATAAGAGATAGGTAAAAATGGGATGGGTATGTGCCAAAAGAGTGTGCGAGCGAATCGTGGCATCCCATCCATACCCAATGGCGCAAAATTCCCCCGAAAAGGAAATGACTAGACACATCCTTGCTTCATTTTTGAGCAATTACACAGCGTAAGGAATTCTATCCTGCTCATGAGAAAGCCCCCTTCCTTCCGGTCGGGGGCTTCTCCTATATTCCCATGTCCCTGATGGGCATCGCCACGATGCCGAGCATATAGCCATACATCCAGGTTTAGAGGCTGGTGATCGGGGTCATGCCGTGCCCCTCGTCAAGAGCTTGTCGGCGATCCACTGCTGGTTTGTCTCTTCCTTAGGGCCAATACAGGCATATCCACACGGACTCTCAGTAAAGCCCGATATAACGAGAGCATTCAGGACGCCACATCCTGACGCTTGCTCGCATTGCCGATGCGCTCGGGAGAACTGATGGAGACGTTTAAAAGCCCCTACCCGTTCCTTCAACCTATTCCAATTTGGCGATAAAGCTCGCGAACGAAATCGGCCTGAAAACAAAGCAGTGTATGAAACAGAGGGGAAACTAAGAAGCGGGTAATTTTCGGCGTTTGGTGACCCGTTTTGAACGTCTCTGGGTACACCTTGATTCAACTAAACTAGGTGCATTAGATTCGTCTTAGAAACATTTTGAAATGCCCTTTACTATGTCTTTCCCCGCAAAAGCGACAAAAAAGGCTCCTTTATGGGGGAGCCTTCCTTATCTACGATGTCTGCCGAGCTTTTTTCCAGTCGGCATACGTCGACAGGAGCAAGTCCATGTGGCGCGGAATCTGCACTTTCAGGTTATATTCCTCCACAATGCTCTGGCGGGCAGCCGCTCTCACCGGGCCCATGGCATCCGAGCGGGCCAACAGCTCCGTCGTCATATCGGCAAGCATGTCGTGATCCCAGAAGTCACACAGGAACCCGTTTTCGCCGTGCCTGACCACTTCCCGGACAGGTTCCGTATCCGAACTGACCAGCAGGCAGCCGCAGCTCATGGATTCGAACAGCCCCGCCGAAAGCGCGAACGGTGCCGTAAAATACACATGCACCGTGGAAGCCCGCAACAACAGCCGGTACTCCTCGTAAGGGCGGAACCCCACGAAATGGACACGGCGGGAATCGACAGGCACCTCTTCCCGCAGGCGCTCCAGCGAAACGGTCTCGTCGCTCCCCTGCCGTTCCGACGCCATGATCAGTACATGGCACTCGGGACGCGCCGCGAGCAACCGGGGCAAACTCCTGTAAAACTGGGGGAAACCACGAAAAGGCTCCAGCCCCCGGCCCGAAAACGTCACCAGTTCCTTGACGGTGGAAAGATCACATCCCTCGATACGGAAGCGCTCGGGCTTCGGGGAAAAGAAATCCGTGTCCACGCCCTCGTGGATCACGTGAATATGTTTTGCAATCTGCTGCGGGTACTGCTTTTTTTGCCAGCTCGTGGCCGTGACCACCAGATCGCATTCCGCAAGGGCATTGAGCTGGCAGAGGTTACGGACGCGGCTCTGGGCAAACTCCACGGCGGGCCGGGCCGCCCCTTGCGTGAAAAAGGTGTAATTGGCTCCTTTTGTGTAATACCATTCCGCATACACGGCATGGAACGCCTGAGGGAAAATATCCTGCGCGAAAAAACTGCATCCCCATCGGGGATGGGCGTAGACGATATCCGGTTCAAAGCCGCCCTGTTGCAGCTTCAACAGCGCATTGGCAAAACGTGAACCGTAGCGCATCATCTGCAGCAATTCCCGCTCGGCCCTGTCCTTCGCCATAACCGGCTGGACGCCGGAAACCGTCAGATTCCGAACGCCGGGAATCCACACATCCCGCCTGCTCCGCTCCGAAAGGAACACGATTTCATTGCCGGGAAGCCCACCCAAGCGCGCCGCCAACTGCCGAAACGGCCCTGGAAACGTATGATGCAGAAAAAGGATGCGCATAGCCCACACCGGTCCCTTTGGTATCGCCTCGTCAGGCGTTTTCGTCAGCAAGGCTTCTGACGAACTTTTCCCCCGCAGGCGTCTTCAAGTATTCACGCAACGCGTGCACAACATGTTGATCATACTTAGCCGATTCGGATTCCAGAATGTTCAGGGCCACGTCCACGGACTTGGCGTTACGATACGAGCGGGGCCGGATCAGCGCGCAGAACGTGTTCGCAACCGACAGGATACGGCCGCAAATGCCGATCTCGTCCCCGTGCAGCTTTTCGGGATACCCGGAACCGTCCATAAACTCGTTCATCTGGGAAATGGCTTCCACGACGGGCAGTTCGAAGTTGATGTTCTTCAAGGTCTCCCGGGCATATTCCACATGCCGCTCCATAGCCTGACGCTCTTCCGGCGTGAAGGCGCCGGGCTTGGTCAGCAGCTCGCGGGGCAACTGCATCTTGCCGATCTGCGACAGGCTGGCAGCCGTGCGGACGGTGCTCTCGTCTTCCTCGCTGAGGCCGAGGGTCTTGACCAAATCGCCGCCCAGGTTCGCCATATACGAGGACTGGCCGCCCAAATACGGGTCGACGGCCTCGATGGCGTGCATGAACGCGGCGATGGTCTGCCGGACCATACGCTGGTTGCGCTCCTGCGCATCGACAAGCTGCGTGATGTCGCGGAACACCGAAACCGTACCGGTGATCACGCCGCTTTCGTTGCGGTACGGCGAGCACGTGATCTGATAGTGGTACTTCTTCGACTGCAGCCACATCACGTCCTTGAACATGAAAGACTGCTCGCTTTGGATGGCCACGTCCAGCTGCTTATACAGCCGCAAGGCGGTGTCATAGCCAAAAATCGCCGCGCAATCCATGCCCACAAGCTCTTCGTCGGAACGCCCAACCATACGCGCGAACGCCTGGTTGGCATACTGGACCATGCCGCCCTTGTCGGTCAGGACGATGCCGTCCACAAGCGCGCTGTTGATGCCGTCGAGGAGCTGCTTCTGCTGATTGGAAATCTGATACAACTGGAGCAGTTCGGCGCTCACATTCCGGGCGTTGCGCCCCACGAGCCACCACCAGACGGCCAGCAGAGCCAGCAGCACGACCACGACCGCAATGACCGCCCATATGACGATCGCATTGCGCTGCGCCAGGAAGGGCTTGAGCGCGGCCGCCACCGGCACTTCCTGCACGACCAGCCACGGCAGCTCGGGAACCTTTACGCCGATGCTGTATACTTCATCAGGCGAGCCGGCCTCCCCTCCCCGGATCCCGAACGGCAGGCTGTCGTTCTGTCCCAGCTGCCAGTCGGGCAAATTCTGGATATCCGCGGACAGGGGCAAAAGATCTTGCAGCTTGGTTCCGACGATCTGGAAAACGTGGGTAACGCCGAACGAGCTCTCGCCCTTCGCCGTATCAATCGTTTCACCGAGGCGGGAAGAAACCATCAGAGACAGCAGAAGCGTAGCCACCGGCTTTTCCGAGCGGTTTTCAACATACTGGGGGGCGAAGATGGGAACGACCAAATCAAGGACCAGCCCATTGCTGGTCTTGCGCACGGGCAGGATGCCCAACTTGCCCGACTCGACCGCCTGCCGGATGCCCTGCTGCTGTTCCAGCGAGAGCGCCGGGGGCGTGACGTCCGTGGAAAGGTACGTCTGGGCGTCCGCATTGGTGATACGGGCGCGCAGGAATCCGGAATAGGAAATGAATTCCTGCAAAAGGTTCTTCATGAGCGGAAGCTGGGAGGCCAGCTGCGACAGGTCGTCGTTCCCGGAGGGGCTGGCCCCGGAGGCTTTCAGGAGCGGGGAGAGATCATTGCCCAGCCCGTTGACTTCCGAGGCGAACAGCCGGAAAAGATCCGCGCTGATCAGCCGGTTGGCCTGATTCTGCATGGAGTTGAACCAAAGCGAAAGCGCGTTGGCCTTGTTCTGGGCCGTAAATTGCAGACGGCGCTCCACATCCTGTTTGAGGGACGTTTCCGCCATGTTGATGTTGAACCATGCCAGACTGCCCGCAGCGCACAGCACAAGCACAAGAATGACGGCCATAAACCAGCCCATGCGCCTGTACGCCGCGGACTTGTTTCCCACCTTAGACTGGGGAATGATTTGTTCCATAACGCCCCTCTCTTTATCCGTTCCACTCGTCTGCATGGTCGTTCACTACACGTTCCAGCCGGAGCCCGACGGGCTAACGGCCCGTCTTTTTAGGAGCGGAAGGCGTCAAATGCGCCCACCGGTACTCCTCGTTCACTGAAAATTGCGGCCGATAATGCGAAAGCCGTTTGTGCGACAAGACCGCGTTGCTCAAATTGTCGAGTATCCATGCGTCCCCGTCCAGGTAGACGGCGGTGACGGCATGGTCGAGGTTGCGAAGCGTATCCTTCAGCACGACAATCCGCATCTGGGAAGCGGGAAAGCCCAGGTCGCGCAACGCGAAATACTTGGCAATGGCGAAATCCTCGCAGTCGCCCGACTTTTGAAAGAACTCCACGGGCGTCTCCCAATAGTCCATGACGCCCCATACATCCATATCGGTGCGGTAAGGCCATCTGTTGATCAACACGTTCACGGCTTTCACCTGCTCAAGCGGGGACATGCCCGACAGCTTCGCCTTGATGTCCTTCCATGCGCCCTGCCCGGGGAACTGCCGGTTAGCCACGTATCCCGGATTCTTCCGCTCCTTTTCCAGAACGGAGGTCCATTTCGGCATCTTCCCTATCTTGCTCCTCATCTCCAGCGTCCCGAACAGCCGTATGGGGCCGCCCTCTCCCCGCTTTCCAGCCGGGGCCGCCTGCGCCTCCGGTTCCCGCGCGGGCTCGGCCGGGGTTACGGCTGGAGGCGGGTCGGACGGCGCCGCAACCCGGGCACCCTCCGCCTTGTTCCTGTTCGACAGAAGCGAACCGACGGAACTCCGCTTGAGGAGTATTTCGTCGTCATCATCCGCAGCAAACGCGCCGGGATACGGCAATCCGACGAAAATACTTACTGCAAGCAGGCCCGCGAGGACACGAAGCCACCTCCAGAGGATCATTTACCTTTCCCGCAAGGCGTTCTGCCGGGCCTTCAAAATCGGCTTCAAAATATAGTCGAGAACCGTCTTCTTGCCCGTCAGGATATCCACGGTCGTCACCATGCCGGGGATGATCGGCAACTGCTCCTTGCGGTACGAAATGGCGTTCTTGTGCGTGCGGACCTTGACCAGGTAGAAGAACTCGCCGCGCTTGTCCTCAATCGTATCGGCGCTGATCTGCTCGAGATCGGCCTCAAGCCCCCCGTAGATGGAAAAATCGTACGCGGAAATCTTGACCATCGCCTTCTGCCCCGGATGGAGGAAGGCCACGTCCGCGGGACGAACCCGGGCCTCGACCAACAGAGTATCGTCAAGCGGCACAATTTCCATGATTGCTTCGCCGGGTTTGACGACGCCGCCCACCGTGTTGATGTAAATCTGCTTGACGGTACCCCGGACGGGGGATTTCAATTCCGTCCGCGTCACCCGGTCGCCGCCGGCGGCAAGGGTTTCCTTCAGCGAATTGAGTTCCGTGCGGCGCTTGCTGATTTCGGCGTTGATTTCCGCTTCCATTTCCGCCTTGCGCAACGTCAAACGCTGCTTCGCCTCTTCGGCGGCGGCCTGCGCCTTGGGGATGGAAGACGCCAGCGATTCGATATCGCCTTGCAGCGACACGACCTTCTGCTCAAGCCCCAGGTAGTCGACGCGGGAATAAATCTTGCGCTGCATCAGCGGCGCGGCGATGTTCCGCTGTTCAACGGCAAGCGCAAGGCTGCGTTCGGTCTGGCGTTTCCTGCCGGTCAGCTCTTCGACTTCACGCGAGCGCTGCTCATACTGCGATTGCAGCAGGCCCATTTCGGCGTTCTGCTGCTGTTCGCGGGCATGGAAGATGGCCATCTGGTCAGCGATGGCCTGCGGGTGCGAAACCGACAGTTCTTCCGGGAAGGCGGGCGATTCGCCTTTCAGCTCGGCGTCAAGGCGGATGATCGAAAGCTCGTTCTCCAAGATCCTGTTCTGGGCGTCGCGGTATTGGCTCTCGGCAAGTTTGTTGTCGAGCTGCGCAAGCGGCGTGCCCTTTTCAACGATTTCCCCTTCACCGACCAGGACGGCCCCCAAGATACCGCCTTCAAGGTTCTGGATGATCTGCGTGCGCTGCGACGAAATGACCTGCCCGTTGGCGTGGGTCACCTCATCGATTTCGGCAAAGTTCGCCCAGATGCCCAAAATGAGGAAAAAGAGGCCGACAGCCAATGAAAGGAAGCGCGCCCCGAGGCGCGGCTTGCGCGCCAGTGCGGCTTCCACCTCGTTGACGTAGGGGAGCTCCTCCGAACCGATGGCCTGGGTGCGGGTATCGTTTGGGAGTTGAGGCTGTTGCGGTTTTTCAGGTTGCTGCGGCATGACTCAATCCTTACTGTTCGGTCCGGGGCGCGGGCTGCTCGCGCAGGCGGCGCAACACTTCGTTCTTCGGACCATCCGCAATGATACGCCCACCTTCCATAACGATGAGCCTGTCCACGAGTTCCAACATGCTCAGCCGGTGCGTGATCAGGACCAGCGTCTTGTTGCCCATCACCGCTTTGAGGCGGTTTTTGATCATCTGCTCGGACGCATTGTCCATGTTGCTGGTCGGCTCGTCGAGGATCAGGATGTCCGGGTCCCGCACCAGCGCGCGGGCCAGGGCCACGGCCTGGCGCTGGCCGCCGGACAGGGACATGCCCCGCTCGCCGACCTGCGCCCCGAACCCGGCCGGGTTGGAACGGATGAACTCCGTCACGCCCGCCAGCGTGGACGCCCGCAGGATCATCTGGTCGTTGATGGTGGGATCGCCGAGCGCGATGTTATCCCGGATCGTGCCGTAAAAGAGCACCACGTCCTGCGGCAGGAAACCGACCCTGCCCCGGAGGTCCGCTTCGGCAAGCTGCCTGATGTCCACGCCGCCGAATTTCACGGCGCCGTCCCGGGGCTGGTACAGCCCGATCAGCATCTTGCCAAGCGTGGACTTGCCGGACCCCATCCGCCCGACGACGCCGACCTTCTCGCCGGGCTTGATGAACACGGAAATGTCCGTGAGGGCCAGACGTTCGGCGCCGGGGTAGGCAAACGCCAGATCCTCAAAAGAGAACGAGGCGTCCAGCTTGCCGAACTCCACGTACTCGTTGTCGTTCTGGCCTTCGGAGGGAAGCTGCATCAGCAGATCGAGCGCCTGCAGGGACATGCGGGAATTTTGCAGTCTGGTGAGGAGGCTCGCGATCTGCATCAGCGGGGCCATTGCCCGGCCCACCAGAATGTTCGAGCCGATGAGCCCGCCCATCGTCATGGTGCCGTCGGCAATCCGATAGACGCCCCAGATGACCATGCCCACGGACACGGCCTGCGTGACCAGCGTAGAGATGGTGATGGCGAGATTGTTGTATTTTTTGGCCACGCTGCCGGCTTTGGCCGAAACTCCGACCACCTGTTCCCAGAGGTGCAGCATCCGGCTTTCGGCCATGCACGCCTTGAGAGTCTCCAGCCCGTTGACCAGTTCGACAAGCAGCGCATTCTTCTGCATGTTCTGCTTATAGCCCTGCTCCGCCGTGCGCTTGCCGGCCTCCTGCAGCACGATGCCCGTAATGATAAGCACGGGAATGGCGCACAGCGGCAGAATCACCAGCGGCCCGCCGATATATCCCAGCAGGAGCAAAGCCACCACAAGGAACGGCAGGTCGATGAACGCCAGAAGCGTCGAGGAGCTGAAAAATTCGCGCAACGACTCGAATTCACGCAGGTTGTTGACCAGCGCGCCGGTCGATTCGGGCTTGGCGTCCAGCCGCATGGTCAGCACTTTCTGCACCAGACGGCTGGAAAGCACGACGTCCGCGTTGCGGCCCGCCACGTCGACGAAGTAACTGCGCAGGTTGCGCAGCAGGAAATCGAAAAGGTAGGCTATCAGGATGCCTATGGCCAACACCCAGAGCGTATCCACCGCGTTGTTGGGAATCACGCGGTCGTACACGTTCATCACGAACAGGGGGCTGATGACGCCGATCAGGTTGATGACCACGCTGGCGAAGGCCACATGCCGATAAATCGGCATGTAGTAGAGCAGGACGTCCCAGAACCAGCGCTTCCCCTTGAGGAGCCGGATGCGGTCGGCCCGCTGGTCAAGCCGGGCCTCGCGCGTGGCGAAAATGGCGTATCCCGTGTACTCGTCCGCCAGCATCTGAAGGGGGACGGGCTGCACGCCCTCCCCCGTTTCCGGGAAAATCACTCCCGCCTTGCCGTCATCCAGGGACGTCAGGACGCACGAGCGGTCACGGGACAACAGAAGGATACACGGAAGCACCAGCGTGGAAATGTCCTGAAGGCTCTTCCGATAAACGATCTTCCCCTCAAGCCCCGCACGCTTTGCCGCGTGCAGGCAGGCCCCGGGAGAGACACGCCCCGTCCCGGCCAACCCCGCCATCAGAAATGCCGTGGAAACGGACTTGCCGCGAAGCCGCAGCAACGTAACCAAACTGTGCACCAGCGGCGGAATGAAATCCACGTCCGAAGGCGATAAACCGTCGTTGACCAGCGGGACGGGCTTCTTCTGTTCCGGCGTATCGGGCTCTCCCCCCTTCGGGGGTTGCATCACATCAGCCATGCGGACACTCTCAACGCAGGAACCTAGCGCTTTTCCTGCTGATTTCTGGGCGATTCATAAAGCGGATCTTCCTTGATGCCCAGTTCGGGAAGCAGCATACCCGTGAGGGCATACAGTCTGTACGCGCCTACAACCACGTTGCCATTGGCTGTCGTGTACTGCGTGGACGAGTTGAAAAGCTCGCTTTCCGCATCAAGCACGTCGAGCAGGCTTCTTTCGCCCAGCTTGAACTGCTCGAGATACGCGTCGCGCGTCGCCGTGTTGTAGCCGATGGCTTCCTCATAATACTTCTTCTGTTCCTTGGCCGCCAGATACCGGGTCCATGTATTTTCGATTTCCAGAGCCAGTTCGTCGTGGAAATTATACAGCGTCTCCGTGGCCATCCTCGTGCGCGACTCGGCGGCTTCGGTTCCGGCCTTGTCCGCCCCGCTGTTGAACAGGTTCCAGCGCATGACAAGCCCGGCGTCCACGCCGGAAGTCCACTGGCTGCCGGGGCCGCTGCGGTCGGAGTAGGAGGGGCCGACTTCAAAATTGATTTTGGGATGGTAGGCGGATTCGGCCAGTTCCTTTTCCCCACGCGCGGCCTTGATGTCGGACATATAGGCCTTCAGCTTCGGGTTGTTCTTGTCGGCGACCTCCATCACGGCGTCATAACCGGTATACATGGGTTCCGGGACATACACTTCAGCCAGCGAAGCGGGCACGGGCTTCCCGGTCAAGCGGATGTAGGAAGCCTCACCTTCCCGGAGCGAGGCCTCGGCATCGGTGAGCGTGCTCTGGGCGCGGGCCAGGCGGCCTTTGGTCTGGGTCACGTCGGCGGAGGAGCCGGCCCCGAGTTCCACGCGCTCCTTCTGGGAGTCCAGGATCTCCACGTGCTGCCTCACGTTATCCTTGGCAAGCTGCAGGATCTCGCGGCGGCGGAGCAGGTCCACATGGGCAATGATGGCGTCCAGGGCGAACGACGTGGCGTTGTCGAGGACGCGGTAGGTCATGGAATCGACCGTCGCTTCGCCCGTGCGGACACGGCTGCGCGTGGCGAAACCGTCCCACAGCGGCTGCGTGAGCGTAAGGCTGATGCTGTTGGCCCCGTACATGTCCTTATCGGCGTTCAAAGGGCGCGTCGTCGTATTGCTCAACCGGCTGGCACCGGTACGCCCCACGGCGTCGACGCTCGGGCCCCACCCCGCCTTGGCCCTGCGGAGCTCATGACGGACGACGTCAAGGTTCTCCTGCATGACCTTCAGGCCACGGTGCGACTGCAACGTATCTTCAACAGTTTGCTTTACGGTCACTTCCCCCGTGACCGTTTTTCCCGCATATGCCTGAGCGGCGGCCTTCTCCTGAGAAAAGGCCGATTCCGGCGAACACGCAAGCCCCAAGGCCCCCAGAAGCAGCAGCATCCTCAAATGCGAAGATTTCATTCACTATTCCCCTTTCCATTGTAACGAATCTGCTCTACAAAAAATGAACGGCTTTCCTAACGCGTTATCGACGCCAGAAAACCGAGTAATCCACTACACTATGGAAAAACCGATGTACAGCGCGAAATAACGGTTTAAGCCGCTTTACGGGCTTGTCAAGAGGAAAAGTGATGCCATCCTTTTTTACGCCGTCTTCGGCTTCTCTGCAACATTTTCTCCAAACGTTGAGCCGTTTGGAAGAAGCCTTTTTATTATCACCACTTTCCGGACTTGAACAGGAAGGGGCCGTGCGCCGTATGCGTTTTGCCGTCGACGCGGGCCTGAAAGCGATGAAAGACCATCTTGCGGCATCCGGGCACCTTCCCGATACGCCCACCCCGCCCGCCGTCCTCGCCGCCGCGTGGCGGAGGCGGATCATCTTCGACGGGCACATCTGGATGGACATGCTCGCGCGCAGGAGCCAGCTTGCGAGGGACGACTCGCCGGAAACGCTCCAAGCCGCCGTGAAGGAACTGGAATCCCGCTTTCTCCCCGAACTCGCCCGCCTCCGGGATTGGCTTGTCCAGCATCCCTGTTCCGGGGAAAGAAAGCAATGACAAAAAAAGCGGCCCCGCCCCCTTGACGGAGCCTCCCTTTTTGTGGGAACATCTCTTCCACGGAGTTATACCATGATCTTTTCGTTTGCGCACTTTTACTATTATTATTCGGGACACCAGCTGCTGGCCCCGGATCGGATGTGCTGTGCGTAAATGAGACGTTCCGTAGCACATTGAGCTTTGTTCAGTAAGGACAAGCCACCGACCTCAAAGGGCCGGTGGCTTTTTTTGTACATTTTTACCGCCGGGAGAAACCGTGATGCTTGCCGCCCTGACCAACCTGCCTATGGATGGAGCCGTTGGAGTCGCCCTCGTTTCCATGTTCGTGTCCTTTTCGATGTCCCTGTTCGGGCTCCTCCGCAATGTGAAACCGGCGAAACGCCGGATGGAGCGCAACCATGACTGAGATCCTGCTCTGGGCCAGCTACTTCGCGGTCTTCGCCTTTCTGGTGCATAAGGGACGCAGCAAGGACGCCGTGCTCAGCGGCTCCGTAGGATTCGGCGTGCAGGCCTTCGCCTATGTCGCCACCTACATCTCGGCGGTGGCGCTCGTCGGGTTCGGCGGCCTCGCCCATGCCTACGGCCTGCAAATGCTGCTCGTGGCCGCGGGCAACGTCTGGTTCGGGACGTGGGCCGTCTACCGCTTCCTGGCGTGGCCAACGCGCAAATGGCAGGAACGCCTCGGCGCGCGCACCCCGGCGCAGCTGCTCGGCCTCGGGCACGGCTCGCCCAGCCTGACAAGGGCGATGGCCTTTGTTTTCGCCTTGTTCCTCGGCGTATACGGTTCGGCGGTCATCAAGGGGGCGGCGCTCCTGCTGGCCGAGATCCTCCCCGTGCCCGTCTGGGCGCTCATCTGGCTGGTGGCGATCATCGTAGGGCTCACCGTCTTCATCGGCGGACTGCGCGGCGTCCTCTACACCGAAGCCATGCAGGGCGTCGTCATGCTCGTGGGTATGCTCATGCTCGTGGGGGCCATCTTCTCCAAGGTCGGCGGCCCGTGGGAAGGTATGCAGGCGCTGGCGGCCCTTCCCCCCAGCGATCTCGCCAACAACGGGTTCGTCTCCCTGTCCGGCGGGGAACGGGGGCTGTTCATCCTCTCGCTGGTCGTCGTGACCTCCATCGCGGTGTGGGCCCAGCCGCAGATGATGCAGCGCCATTTCGCCATCGCCGATCCTCGCCAGCTCAAGAAAACCACGCCGCTCGCCATGTTCATCCTGACGGTGCTCGTGGGCGGGGCCTACTTCGCGGCCGCGCTTTCCCGGCTTATCCTGCCCGAAGTCGCCAGCCCCGATCAGGTCATGCCCAAGCTCGTCCAAATGCTGCTCCCCGAGTTCGCCCTGCACATCTTTGTACTGGCCATCGTCTCCGCCTCGCTGTCCACGGCCACCGGCATCTACCATATCGCGGTTTCCGCCCTGTCCGAGGACCTGCGCGGGCGGCCCAGCAACCGGCTTTCGTGGTTCACCGGCATCGCCATCTGCGTGCTCGTCAGCGGCGGCTGCGCCCAGATCAAGGGGCAGCTCGTCGCCCTGCTCTGCACCACCAGCTGGAGCATCGTCGGCGCAATGGCGCTGGTGCCCTACGTCGCCCTCGTGCGCTTCGGACGCCGCAACGCCGGGGCAGCATGGGCCAGCGCCGCGTGCGGGTTCTTCTCCTGCCTCGCCTGGTACCTGATCGCCTACGGGCCCACCTCCATCTGGGGGCCGCAGCTCGGTTCCGTAGCCGCGGGCATCCCGCCCTTCTTCATCGGCTTCCTCTTCTCGTGGATAGGCTGGATCGCGGTTTCCGCCCTGTCCGAATCCCCGGCTTTGGAACAGGAGGCCTGATATCCCGGGGCTGGCGGCGTGGAAGGCCCCACCGCCAGCCCCGACGGTTGCGGACGCCCCATCGAAGCGCTATAGCGGAGAGAAACGCTCAACGTGAAGGATCGCTCTGATGAGTCAGCCTGAAATCAATATCCGCATTCTGGATCTGAACGGCCCGCGCATGGCGCAAACCGAGCGGTCATTGCGCCGCCACCTGAAACAGCACGCTGTCGAAGCCCGCATCACCTGCGTAGGCTGCGGGCTTGAAATCGCCCGGCAAGGCTTCACAAACGCGACGCCCGCCCTGCTCATGAACCAATACACCATCACAGAAGGCAAGGAGATCACGGAAGAGGCCATCGAAACCTTCTGCAAGCAACTCCTCGTCTGGATCGAAAAGCAACAAGCCGGTACCCGCTAGCGGCTTGTTGGGGGACGGGCGGGAAGGCGTTGGGAAGGGGGAGTCTTACGCGTTTTCCCTTCCTCAAGTCCGCCGAAGGGGATCGCCCTGCCCTTCAAGAAATTCCGTGCGGATCGAATCCGTTCAGCGCGTTCCGTGAAACCGATTCCCTTTGAACCGCCATAGGGTTCAGGGGCGCAACGTCCGGCGTGGGCACAAAAAAAGCGCGGCATGGCCCGCGCTTTTTTTGTGTGTCCCGCCCGCTTATTTGTAGGCGTTCATCATGATCTGCGTGGTTTCGTTGAGGGACAGCGCGTAGGGATCAAGCTCGAACAGCCCGCCCATCGTGTGCCGCGCGTTGGCCGCGCACTTGGCCATGTCTTCCTTCGTAATGCCGTAGTCGGACATCTTCAGGCCGTCGACGCCGCACTCCTTCTGCAATTCCACAAGCGCCTTGACGAACGCCATCGGGCGCTCGGCCTCCGGCAGGTGCCCCGTCACCACGCCCATGGCCTTGGCCATAGCCGTGAACCGTTCGGGGGCCTTGTCGGCGAAGAACGAATAGTACGCCTCGGAAAGCATGATCAGCCCCGCGCCGTGCGGCAGTTTCGGATAAAAGGCGCTCAGGGCGTGCTCCATGCCGTGTTCGGACGTGCAGCAGGAGGTCGACTCGACCATGCCGGAAAGCGTGCTTGCCAGCGCCACCTGCGTGCGGGCTTCCAGATCCGATCCGTCCTTCACGGCGGCGGGCAGATATTTGGCGAGGAGTTCAATGCTTTTCAGCGCATAGGCGTCGCTGAGCGGCGTGGCGACGTTCGCGATATACCCTTCCGTGGCGTGGAACAACGCGTCAAAACCCTGATAGGCGGTCAGGTGCGCCGGGATGGTCAGCATCATTTCCGGGTCCACCACGGAGAGCACGGGGAAGGTTTCCGCGCAGCCGAAGCCGATCTTCTCGTTGGTGTCCTCTTTGGTGATGACGGTCCACGGGTCGGCTTCCGTGCCCGTGCCCGCCGTGGTCGCAATCGCCACGATGGGCAGGGCGCCGTTCACCAGCGGCTGCCCCTTGCCGGAGCCGCCGGAGATGTAATCCCAGTAGTCGCCGGGGTTTTTGGCCATGACCGCAATGCTTTTCGCGGAGTCGATGGAGCTGCCGCCGCCAAGGCCGATCACGAAGTCGCAGCCCTGCTCGCGGGCCAGCGCCGCGCCTTCATGGACATGGCGGAGCACCGGGTTGGGCAGGATCTTGTCGAACAGCGCGTGCCCGATGCCCTGCTTGTCCAGCATGTCGATGAGGCGATCGAGATAGCCGTTCGCGCGCATGGATTTTCCGGCGGTGATGACGACGAGCGCTTTCTTGCCCGGCAGGGGCGTTGTGGCGAGATCGTTGAAGCTGCCGGGGCCGAACAGGATCTTGGTGGGAATGGAATACGTGAATTTCATATGATTCTCCCTGATGAATGGACGGTGCGAAAGCGCACGGTGAACGAAGTATAGAGTGCTTCACGAAAGCGCGAAGTCAAGGGGGCTGACCTCTTTTTGTGGGGCGAACCCGACCGGGGCAAGGCGGCGTGCCGGCCTCCCGCAATGGATGGAGAAGGCGTGGGGGCCGCCGCATCCGTCGTCATTCAATCCATGCGGCCCGCAATACGCTGATTTCATGGGCATAGCCGGGAAGCTCATTGGGCGTTTCCAGATAGAACGGCAAGTGCCTCAAGGCGGGATGGTTGATGATCCGCGCAATCGCCTCCAGCCCGATGGTCCCTTCGCCGATGCGGGCGTGGCGATCCTTGCGGCTGGCGAAGGGCATCAGGCTGTCGTTCAGGTGGATGGCGTACAGTTTGCCCAGCCCGACATGCCGGTCGAACTGCTCCAGCACCCCGTCAAGATCGTTGACGATATCATATCCAGCCGAATAGACGTGGCAGGTGTCGAGGCACACGCCCATCTTGTCGCCCAGCGATACCGAGCGGAGGATATGCCCCAGCTCCTCGAAACGGCTTCCGACCTCGGTCCCCTTGCCGGACATGGTTTCCAGCAGGACGCGGGTGGTCTGCTCCGGACGCAGGATCGCGTCCAGCAGTTCGACGATGAGCGCCATGCCCGCGTCGATCCCCTGCCCCACATGGCTGCCGGGATGAAAATTATACAGCATATGCGGCAGATACGTGTCCAGCGTCATCACGTCCTCGCGCATGGCGTCCCGCGCGAACGCCCGCAGCCCCTCATCAAGGGCACACGCGTTCAGCGTATAGGGCGCGTGCCCCAGAACGGGCGCGAAGGCGTGCTCCTCCATCAGGCCGCGCAGGGCTTCCGCGTCCTTGGGGTCCGCCTTCTTGGCCTTGCTGCCCCTCGGGTTTCGCGTAAAAAACTGGAACGTATCCGCCTTGATGGAGAGCGCGTCCTCCCCCATGTGGCGGTACCCTTTGGAACTGGACAAGTGACACCCGATATGCAGCATGACGACCCTTCCTGAATGGCTATCCTGTATGAAAAACACAAAGCGCCCCGGCGGTCAATCCCACCGGGGCGCTTCGCGATAATGGACCTGAGACTCTAAGGCTTAGGCAAGGGCCTGAAGCAGCAGCAGAGCCACAATGTTGATGATCTTGATCATCGGGTTAACAGCCGGGCCAGCGGTGTCCTTGTAGGGGTCGCCCACGGTGTCGCCGGTAACGGCGGCCTTGTGCGCATCGGAACCCTTGCCGCCGTGGTGGCCGTCTTCAATGTACTTCTTCGCGTTGTCCCACGCGCCGCCGCCGGAGGTCATGGAGATGGCGACGAACAGGCCGGTCACGATGGTGCCCATCAGCATGGCGCCGAGGGTCGCGAACGCCGCGCTCTGGCCGCCGAAGGCGTCGATGATGAAGTACACGATGATCGGGGCGAAGACCGGGAGCATGGAGGGCATGATCATTTCGCGGATGGCGGCCTTGGTCAGCATATCCACGGCGGCGCCGTAGTTGGGCTTCGCGGTGCCTTCCATGATGCCGGGGATTTCGCGGAACTGGCGGCGCACTTCAACCACGACGGCGGAACCGGCGCGGCCCACGGCCATCATGCCCATGGCGCCGAACAGGTACGGCAGCAGGCCGCCGATGAACAGGCCGACGAGGACATAGGGATCCTGCAGGGAGAAGGACACGTTCAGGTTGGGGAAGAAGCGGCCGAGGTCTTCGGTGTAGCAAGCGAACAGCACCAGAGCGGCGAGCGCGGCGGAACCGATGGCGTAGCCCTTGGTCACGGCCTTGGTGGTGTTGCCCACGGCGTCAAGCGCGTCGGTGACTTCGCGGACGTCGCCGGGCAGGTTGGACATTTCGGCGATGCCGCCGGCGTTGTCGGTCACGGGGCCGTAGGCGTCAAGGGCGACGATCATGCCGGCGAGGGCGAGCATGGTGGTCGCGGCGATGGCGATGCCGAACAGGCCGGCGTTGCTGTAGGAGAACAGGATGCCGATGGAGATCACGATGACCGGCAGAGCGGTGGATTCCATGGACACGGCGAGGCCCTGAATGACGTTGGTGCCGTGGCCGGTGGTGGAAGCCTGCGCAATGCTGCGGACGGGGCGGAACGCGGTGGCGGTGTAGTACTCGGTGATCCACACCAGCGCGGCGGTGATCACGAGGCCGGTCAGGGAGCACATCAGCAGGTTGCCCACGCCGAAGGTCTTGCCCTGGATCTGCATTTCAGGAGCGCCCCAGAACAGCAGGAAGGTCACGACGATGATGAGACCGGCGGAAGCCAGAGCGGCGACGGTCAGACCACGGTACAGGGCCTTCATGATGTTGTTGTCGGAGCCGAGGCGGACGTACTTGGTGCCGAACACGGAGCCGAGGATGCACACGCCGCCGATGAGCAGGGGGTACATCATCATGAGGTGCTGGAGTTCGCCGGTGAAGTAGATGGCGGCGAGCAGCATGGTGGCGACCACGGTCACGGCGTAGGTTTCAAAGAGGTCGGCGGCCATACCGGCGCAGTCGCCCACGTTGTCGCCCACGTTGTCGGCGATGACGGCGGGGTTGCGCGGGTCGTCTTCGGGGATGCCGGCTTCGACCTTGCCCACGAGGTCGGCGCCCACGTCGGCGCCCTTCGTGAAGATGCCGCCGCCGAGACGCGCGAAGATGGAGATGAGGGAAGCGCCGAAGCTGAGGGCCACGAGGGCTTCAAGCATGGTCTTCTGTTCCACGCCGAACATGGTCAGCAGGCCATAGTAGAGGACCACGCCGAGCAGGCCGAGGCCCACGACCAGCAGACCCGTCACGGCGCCGGCCTGGAAGGCCACGTTGAGGGCGGGGGTCATGCCCTGGCGGGCGGCTTCAGTGGTACGGATGTTGGCACGCACGGAAACGTTCATGCCGATGTAGCCGGCGACGCCGGACAGCACCGCGCCAAGCACGAAGCCCAGCGCCACAAGGCCGGAAAGGGCCCAAGCCAGAAGCACGGCCACGATCACGCCCACGATGGCGATGGTTTTGTACTGACGGTTCAGGTACGCCTGAGCGCCCTCCTGAATAGCGCCGGCAATCTTCTGCATTTCTTCCGTGCCGGTACCGGCGGAGAAGACGCGCTTGGAGGTATCATACGCATAGTAGAGGGCGAACAGCCCGCAAGCCAATACCACGATGAATGAGAACATCTCAGAACCCCGCATATCGCTTTTTAAAAGTGAACAAAGGACGCTCCCCCCTCCGCATCGCGCCTTCCGGCGGACGCGGTATGCCGGAAAAACGCGCAATCGAGCCTCCGGCCGAAACCGGGAAGCTCGTATGAGGTACAGCATCTCAAAAACACTGACCATATCAATGGAATCGAAAAATGTTACTCAAAAATAAGAGCACTGGCAAGCAAAAATCAGGGCCGGATACCGCGAAAAACCCTTCCGCCAGCCGCTTTCCGGCCTTCCAACCCTTGCCCGGCCCCCTTTGAGCCCCCTTCCCCATCCGAAACGATACGGCCGTTTTCACAAAAAACGGCATCCCGGCATCACGATGCCCCTCTCGCCGGGACAAACAGCCGCCTCTCCTCGCATAAAAAGGGGCAAGCCGTCAACACCGGCCCGCCCCTTTCCGTATGGCATATGCGGAACGCCTATTTTTCGAGCGCCCTTTCCGATACCAGCATCCGCCGCCCCGCCGTGCCGTCGGGCTGCGTGTCCGTAAGCACCAGACGGTATCCGAAGGAGATCGAAAGCGGCTGATGCCGGTTCGTCCCCAGATCGAGGCTGACTTCAAGCGGGAGCCCGGCTTCGCGGTTCAGCGGGCGGGGAACCAGCACGGTGTCCTTGGAGGCAAGGACCCTGCCGTACTCGTCCGAAACGTAGACGCTCAGCATGATCTCGCCGTACCACGAGGCCCAGTCGGGCAGCTTGTCGATGACCGGATAGGCTTCCGCAACGATTCCAAGCTCATTGCCCACCGGTATCACCTGATACTGGAAGGCGAGGTAACGCATCTGGATGTTCTGGGACGCCTCATTTTTCCACGGATTGCTCGGGAGATGCCGCACGGACAGCCCCGAACACCCGGCAAGCAGCAGGACGCCAAGCAAAGCGAACACGCGAAGATTCATGAAGTTCCCCATCTTGCAGGACATGTTCCGACCGTTCCCATCGGGCCGGGGGACCCGCTTTCCCCAAGCCTTCCCCCTCTTCTACCCAATAGAACGGAGAAAGGTCAATGACAGACCCGGCTCATTTTTCTATCCATGCCTCGAGGCGGGCGGCGAGCTCGTCCGGCGGGTAGCTCGGGCGGTCGTACATGCCCGCCTGCACCCGCTGGCGCGAGGCTTCCGACAGGATGACGGCCGCGGCGACGGAGACGTTGAAGCTCTGGATCATGCCGTACATCGGGATGTACACCTCGCCGTCCACCAGCGAGTTCAATTCGGCGGGAACGCCGCTGTGCTCGTTGCCCATGATGACCGCCGTGGGCTTCGTGAAGTCGTAGGCCCCGAGGGGCTTCGATTCCGGCGTGCAGCTCGTGGCGAGGATCTGATGCCCGCCCGCCTTGAGCGCCGCATACAGTTCCTCGGCGCTGCGGTGCCGGACGCTTTCCACCCACTTGCGGGCGGACGCGGAACTTTTCTTGCCGAGCTCCGGGAACGCCGTATCCGTATAATAGAGGTGCAGCGCCGCAACCCCAAACGCGTCGGCGCTCCTGTAGATGGCCGAAACATTATGCGGATCGTGAATATTCGCCAACACCAGCGTCAGATCCTTCTGACGCCAGCGCAGTACCCGTTCCAGCTTGGCCCGGCGGCGCTCGGTGATTTCTCTGGCCACAAGATTCTCCTTACTCTTCAGGCTGAACGCCTACAATTCATCCCCGCCGCCGTTCATCGACAAGGCGGCGCGCTGCGCTTCCAGTTCCGCAAGCTCGGCTTCCAGTTCGCCGAGCTTCTCCAGCGCCTGTTCGCTTGATTCCTTCAACTGGCTGAACTTCTTCAGCAGTTCCGTCGTTTTGTTCCCGTCGGCGTACACCTCGGGGTCGGCCAGCGCGGCCTCGACGTCCGACTGCTCCGTCAGCAACGCCTCAAGCTGCGTTTCCAGCTTGGCATACGCCTCCTGCTTGGGGCGCATCTTCTTATAGAGGGCATTGCGCTGCTCGGCCTGCTCGCGCTTGAGGCGCTTCAGCTCTTCCCGGTCCAGCGCCTTGCCGGGGACGGGGCCCTCGGCCTTCCGCCCGGCGTCCTTCTCCCTTTCCTTCCCGGCCTTGGACGCCGCCAGCGCCGCGCGCCGCGCAACGTCGTATTCGGCGAACCCTTCCTTATAGACGGTGATCCCGTCCCCGGCCATCGACCACGCCTCGTCAGCCACTTCCGAAAGCAGATACCGGTCGTGGGCCACCATCAGCAGCGTCCCGTCAAAGGCGTTCAGCGCCTCGACCAGCGCCTCGCGGCTTTCGAGATCCAGATGGTTGGTGGGTTCGTCGAGCACAAGGAAGTTGGCGCGCGCGAGGAACAGCGACGCCAGCACGAGGCGGCTGCGCTCGCCGCCGGACAGGCTGCTCACCTGCCGGTCGAAGTAGTTCTGCCCGAGCAGGAACAGCCCGAGGACGCTCATGAGCTCCTCTTCCGTCATCCGGGGATCGGAAAGCCGCCGGATTTCGCCGAGCACCGTGCCCGAGCTGTTCAGGAGCTCCGTCTGGTGCTGGCTGTAGTAGCCCATCTTGACCAGCGAGCCCATGACCTGCGTCCCGCCCTTGCGCTCCAGACGGCCCGCGAGGATTTTGAGCAGCGTCGACTTGCCGCAGCCGTTGTGCCCCACGAGGGCGATGCGCTGGCCACGGTAGATCGTGAACGTCAGCGGAGGCCAGAGGCTCACGCCGTCCGGGAAGGCGAACGCGAGATCGGCCACGGACAGGATGGTCTTGTCGGCCTTGGGCGGCTCGGGCCACTTGAAGCTGAGTTCCTTGCGCTTGGCTTCCGGGCGGAAGCCTTCCAGCTCCTTCTCAAGCTTCTTCGCCATCTTCTGGCGCGATCCGGCCTGGCGGGCCTTGGTCGCCTTGGCCCCGAAACGGCGCACGAAATCCATCTTGCGCTCGATTTCGGCGTTCAGGCGCTGGGCCTCGCGTTCCCTCTGCTCCTCAAGCTCTTCCTGCAATTCCACGAACTGGCTGAACGTCGCCTTGCGGAAAACAGGTTTCGAGCCGCCGAGGTACAGCACGTGCGTCCCGATCCGGTCCATGAACACGCGGTCGTGGGCCACGAAGACCAGCGCCCCCTTGTAATCCATGAGGAAATCTTCCAGCCATTCCACCGCCTCGATGTCGAGGTGGTTGGTCGGTTCGTCGAGCAGCAGGACGTCGGCCCCGGCGACCAGCACCCGGGCCAGCTTTGCACGCTCGCGCCAGCCGCCGGACAGCTGCTTGATCGGCAGGTGCCACTTGCCCTCGTCGAATCCCAGACCGGACAGCACGGCCTGTGCCTTGTGCTCGGGATTGTAGCCGTACAGGGCCTCAAGCTCGGCCTGCCGCGCACCGAGGCGCGCGATCGCGGCCTCGTCCTTGGAGGCCGCCGCCGCTTCCCATGCGGACCAGAAGTCATGCCAGTCCGGCAGGACGTCCACCACCCATTCGAGCAGCGGCGTGTCCAGCACGGCCTCGTCCAGATCCTGCTGCACGTACCCCACACGGCAGCCGCGCGGCATGATGATGCGCCCGGAATCCGGGGCATCGGCGTCCGCCAGCATACGGATGAGCGTCGACTTGCCGCAGCCGTTGGGCCCGCACACGCACAAGCGGACACCGGAGTCGATGTCCAGAGAGAAGTCGGAGAAGATGTCCCGACCGCCGAACGCCTTGGAAAGATTTTGGATTGTTATTTTCATAATACGATGGGAATGCTATTCGTCGATCTGTTCGGAGGCCGTCTCCATGCCGTCCAGCCCCAGACGCTCACGGCGCGCGGCTTCCTGCTTGCGTTCACGGGTGCCGAGCGACGCGGTGCGGCATTCGTCCCACTTCGCCGAGCGTTCCTGATGGCGGGCGAAAATGAGAAAACCGGTATGGGCCACCATGCGGTCTTCGGGGCGCAGGCGATCCGCGATGGGCTTCCAGCGGCGCACGAGGATTTCGCAGACTTCGACGTCGTCGAAGGGCCCCTGCTCCAGCCCGAGGAGGAGCTTGCCGACCTGATCCACGGTGGGCAGGAGGAACGCCAGCGCAGCGCCGGGCGTCACGGCGGCGGGGATGTGCTTCAAATAATCCCACGGCGTCCGCACATCAAGGAACAGGGCGTCCGCGCCGGTCACGTCGCCGAAGCCTTCCGCGATGTCCTGACAGTGCATGGTCACGTTCTGCCCCACCCCGGCCCACTCCAGGTTCCTCCGGGCGAGCTTGTGGAATTCCTCCCTGGCCTCGAACGTGTGCACCTTTCCGGTCGTGCCGGAGAACCACGACAGGGCCACGGTCAGGCTGCCCGATCCGGTGCCCGCTTCGATGACCGTGCGGTTCGGCCCCACGCCGAGACGCATACAGATATACCCGATATCCTTGGGATAGAGGATCTGCGTCTGGCGTTTGACGCCCTTGACGATATCGTTCAGCGTGGGCTTCTGGATGCGGTACGGCACGCCGAGCGTCGTGCAGACTTCGGAACCGAACGGCGCTTCGACCACATCGGCCATGCGCAGGATGCCGTCCTGCGTGTGCATGTCCTGATTTTCATCAACGCGGCGCAAGCTCCGCTTCCCCTTGGGGGTAACAATAATAACGAGATCTCCGTATGCGGGCATGAATTTTCCTTGGTTTCATTCGCTAAAAGTAAAGGCCATACTCCAAACGCGCCGAAGCGTACAGAGGGGATAGCCCACAGTCAACCTGAAAGCAATGGCGGACGCCCCTTTCCGCCCGTGAATTCTTCGCCGGGATGCCCCGCCCGCTCCGGGCCATGCCGCCCGCCCTTCCCAAGCCTTGCAAAACGCGCAAGATCAGGCTTGACCTCGGGGAAGCCTTGCTTTATAGATTGTCGCTGCCATATTTGCGCCAGTAGCTCAGTTGGATAGAGCAGCAGCCTTCTAAGCTGCGGGCCGTGGGTTCGATTCCTCCCTGGCGCACCAATTTTTCAAGGGGTTACAGTTTATCTGTAGCCCCTTTTCCTTTAGACACATGCTCTTGGACACATTCAGTCACATTGCCCTTAAGCAATGACGCCGCAAAATCCACATCCGGCAGTGATTCCACAGCGGCTACTTTTTGCTTCGTCATCACATGCTGGTAGTGCTTCATCAGCATCAAAGGCGAAGAGTGCCCCATGAGGCTTGCCATAGTGCCGGGGTCAATGCCTACAGCCATTCCCTCCGTGGCAAAGGCATGGCGCAAATCATATCTTCGCATCCTCCGAACGCAAGCTTTCTCCAAAGCCGTACGCCAAGCCGTCTTCACGTTCTGCACGGGCTTACCTTTCCAGTTGACTACAAACGTAGCGCCGGATTCTAGATCGATCCGTTTCCATTCAGAAAAGACCGCGTGAAGGCTATTCCTGATGGGCACCTCACGCCACGATGTCTTGGCACCCTTTTGGGCGTTCGGCACTCGAACGACACGCCGTGCTAAATCCACATCCTGCCACGTAAGCCGGAACAGTTCTGATGGGCCAACACGAACCCCCAGTTGAGAACCGAGAATAATGACACGCTGCAAATGCGGAGGCGAAACAGCCAAGATTCTTTCGAGTTCTTCCACGGTTGGCGGGACAATATGCTCATAATCGGCAGGCGGCATATCTGGCATGTCCGGGACTCTAGTAAGATAACCATTTCGATATGCCCACCTCAGTACCGTTCGGAGAACCGAAAGCCTGCCTCGAACTGTCGTCCCCTTTATTCCTGTCTCCGACAAAAAAGCTTTTATCTTTTCAATATGTTGTTTTGTGATCTCCCCTATAGGGACATTTCCGAAAACATTTAAGGCAACTTTCATACTGGTCAACTGCCAATGGAGGGACTTTTTGGAAAACTGCCTCTCTTTAAGGTACATGTAATAGACAGATTCCAACGGCTCATTAACCTTGTCTTTTCCTATAGCTTCATCATCTGACTCTGGAACGAACCATTCCCTTTCATATTTAAGTCTGTACTTTATCAGAGCGTCTTCCTTCTCTGCCTCCGGCTCCGTGGAAAAGTACAAACTTTGGCGCTTCCCTGTGAAAGGATTGTTCCAGTATACCTCATACCGCTTCTTCCGAGATCCACTCCTGATTCTTATAGCCATGCCAGTCCTCGCATATGAACGGCCCACCATAATGTCCTGCCATTAGGAACCGTTCATCGAAAGTTCCGCAAAAAGTTCATTGGCATTTCGTCCAGTTACGCTGTGTTTAGGCTTCTTCTGGGGATGCTTCTTGAACACTTTTGCTCGTTCTGTTTGGACTGCTATGGACAAATGTGTCGCTAAACCCATAATAGCTTCACGACTCCATCGCAAGCCGCCCCCGCGTCCTCGGCCAAAATCCACCACTGGTTTTACGTTGTACTTCTGCAACAAAGCTATTGCCCGCGCCTCTCCTGTGTTGAGGATAAAGGCAACATCAGATTTCGTATACAATACGCGTTCCATGACTCCCCCCATAAAGAAACCCCGCCGAAGCGGGGTCATCAAATCTTATACCCTAGCCCATGCAATAAACACTGGTCCAGCATATACTATTGTTAACAAGGTATTTTTCCCATCATTGCGCAAAAAACCTCCCCATGGATGGGCAACCAAAGACACTGGGAACTTCACCCCAACCATGAACACAATCCCAGAGACATGAAAAGAAAATCGGTGTAGCATATGCACCTACGCTGTTCCGGCAGCCGCTCTGTTGCTGCCATTCTCTACGAGCATAGGTGCATAAACAGTTTATCCATGTTTCAGGCAGGGTTGACTCAGGCTATTTGCATGTAAGTACCTGTTCCTAAATCTACCACTGCGGGAATATTAGCTTCCAGACCTTCTGCAAGGTGTTCAACAACAGTATAGAGATAATGCCAAGGATAACGGTTTGTAATGATACCTGATCCATTCTTTCTTCGGATAGGTTGGTTGTACCACTCCGGGCAGGTCGCCCGAATATCGACAAGGAGGATGTGGACGCAGTAGATTGCCGCGCCCCAGTGGGTATACTGCTCCTGCGGCGTCTTCTCCGGCCCACAGTTGATTTGAGACAGTACGGTTTCCAACTTGGCAATGACCTCGGTATCCGTCCGGTTAGATACCGGCCGCCGTTCCAGCATCCCTTCACACTCACCGAGCCAACGCTGGATTTTGTCCATGTGTTCGTCGAACCGACGTTCTCTGGTCTTGCCCATCACGTCCATATAGGCACGCAGAAGCCGTAGCGCGAGGTAGCACCGGGCGCGCTGCACGACCTCCGGTGGGGGCGGAAAGAATTTTTTCTGCATCAAACTTATTTCCTCATTTTTCCCAAAAATAAAGGCGAGTCACATTATCGTGAATCGCCTTTTTATCTCATTGAACTAAAATTATTCGCTACTATAAACAAAAGCATCTATCAGGGCTGCACGTTTTTCCCAAATACTTCTTTCCCATGGATCGCTAGGAACTGGTGAGCAATACCAGTCAAAACCATACAACCATTCTAATAATTTTATATAATTAGGAATCCTATATAACGTTGTCTTAGCTAATCCAGAAAAGCGACTTAATCCCTCTTTCGACTTTCCATTCACTGATATTGCCATATCAGGACGAGCTAAAGCCAAAAGGCGGGAAGCTACCCCAATGCCAAGCCCTTTTATTGATCTAATTTTTTCTAAAGATGTTCGTACTATTTTTATATATTCATTCGGATTTTTTGCATATAATGTCTCTTGAAGAGCACAAAGTATATATCTACGAAACTGTAAATTTCTATCATTTGCAGTAGTAAATATTCCTTTAACAGTTCCAGCACTTGTCATAGAGCCAAGGAGACCATGCATACCGTATTCATCAGTCAACCCGAGTAAAATATCTCTTTCTTTATAAGAAAGATTATTCCATGTTTTATAACGAATAATTGCATTCCCATCTGGAATTGAACTCAACCAACTGGAAGTTCTACCTAAAACTGAATATGGAACTTCAGCATCTTTAGTATATTCCTTCCAATATTGATCGCACAGTTTCAATTGATAAAAATATTCGTCCCACCCGCATTTTAAATTCACTTTATCCTTTGAAAATTTTTCCATGTCTCACACCCCTATTCCATATATATTTTTAGCAACTATATCATATTCATGGTAAATTACCCCAAGTAAAATAACAAGGCTAAATCCTCTCTCCCCATATCTCAAAAAAGTACAAGTAGGTAGAAACGTCTATACTGCAATCCAACTACGAGGGACTGTTTACTCTCATCTAACAAATGGAAGGAACGGGAATATTAACTCCCGTTCCTCCTTCACCTTTCCCAATGAAAAACCCGCTGTTACGCGGGCTGTTCTTCGTCAGGTTCCTGCTGGCTACGGTGGCGTGCGTTCTGTGCCTTCTGCACATTCTCCTGCAACTTTGCCAGCAGGTTTCGGGAAATCAATTTCTGTCCCGGGCCATAGCCGCACAGCTTTTTATATTCCTCCACCGTCAGCCCATGAAGCTGAATATGCTTGATGGTTAGGTTCTGAAAGGCGTTACCGCAGATGCAGCACTGGACAGCATTATCCCCGATAGCCTCTTCCGACTTTACCACCAGACTGCGCCGCGTATAGCGCTTCTTCGGTGCCGGAGCCTCATCAGTGGCAGAAATGCTCTGCTCCTCCACACCCTGCTGCCCGGCGTCGCCGACAGCCAGCTTTGCGTTTGCCTGAAGGAGCCCCACCTTGAGCAGAGAAAACTGCTCGACAATGCCGTCCGTATCCGCTTCGGGGAATCTGTCCATCACCAGTTTGAGAAGTTCCGCATCGGTAATCATCGTATCTCCACAAGGTTATACATTGAGTTCTCTCTTGAACGTAATGCTCTGGTGGTACAGACACCGCCGCCGCGCCGGAATGACGACGCTCACTCCGGTTCGCGGATCGCGGCCTTCCCTCTCGTCAAGCTCCGCAGTGGAGAACGTGCCGAACTTGAAAATCTTGACCTTGCCGCCGGCCCCTACCTCTTTCTTGATGGCTGAGAAAACGGCACTCACCACCTTCTCCGTCGCGCTGGCGGTAAGCCCCGTTTCCATGGCAACAGCCTTCACCAATTCAGATGTCTTCATCACAATTCCTTTGGTTGATAATGCTCAACGCTTCTTGGGGAGTCGTGGCACAGCCGGTAAGCGCGCCCACGGCGCGCCACCTTTCAATCTCCCGTTCCTGCCGCTCAGTTGCCTTGCCGCCGGGACGCTTCACTTCGATGAAGACAGCCCGGCCGTTGAAGCAACCATATATGTCCAGCTCCATCATCCCGAACGCCGAACCGTGGAACTTCTTGACCCGGCACCCCGGCACGGCATTCAGCTTCTTGATGATGGTCGCAACGACGCTTGATTCGAGGGGAACCTGTTTTTTCATTGGCGTTTACATCTCAATAGTTAACCACTTTATCGTTACTTAATTTTAATTAAAACCTTATTTTCTTATCTTGAAAAGACTTTCATAGTTTTTAATTATATTGTATAATTAAAAATATAGTTTAATTGACCCTAACTTATAGCAAAAGGATTTTCTATGCCTAATTACAAATACAATCCAAAACCTTTAAAAATTGATTACCTTATAGAAAATATTCAACAATTTAAAAACAAAACAGATAACGATAAAATTAATTTTATTAACGAAGTCATAGAAAATCACCCTATTTTTGGTATTTATGTTCACCCTGAATACAACCTATTTAGAGTGCGAAGTATAAATAAAAATAATATCGATTGTATTAAAACAGTTGATGATCTGTTATGGCCCAATCATAAAGGTTTAAATCATAATAGATTTGGTAATTATTGCTATTTATCAAACTCAGAGTTCACAGCATTATCTGAAAAAGAAGAATGCATTGAAAATGATGTTGTATTAACAGCATTTTCAATGCGTGATGAATTTAAAGCTCCAATGTTACCTATAGGTGAATTAAATAAAATAATACGTTTTGGAACTGGATACATCCTAAATGAAGGACATGAACCACTTGAAGACATATTAAACTATATAAGGCATATAGAGGAAGAAAACAGAACAAATATCATATGTATAACAATGCAAGAATCATTTATATTTGGGATATTATCATCCAGTGACAGAGATATAAGCCAGTACACCATTGAAAAACTGATTAATAGCTATGATCATGAAATAGCAATCATCGGATATCCTAGCAATACATATAACTATGGATATAATTTTGCTATAGATACAAAATATTTTTCTGAACTATTTGATTTTTATAGCATCAGAAAATGCCATATAAAAAAATTACCATATAAAATTTACGACATATATCCTTTTGAAAATGTTAAAAAAATATCTGGAGGTTTGCTAATATGGGAAAAGCATAATCTAGATGGTGACTATCAATACGTTCTAAAAAGAAAAACTCAAGGCTTATAAATATACAAAACTGTGATTCATTACTCTCGCAGTTCCGCTTGAGTATAAATTTTATATTCAAGCGGAACTAGTGATTACCGGATGGCCATCGTATTATACAGCGTGGCCGCGTTGCACACGACCAGCTCTTCCCGTGCCCGCGTCATGCCGACATAGAACTGCCGGATAACGGCGTCGCGCCCCTCCGCCCCGCGCTGAACTCCTTCATAGGACTGCGGGGAGATGTCGGGGAACAGGTACACCACGTCGGCCTCCCCGCCTTTGACGCTGTGGATTGTGCCGACGATGCAGCGCGGCTTTGCTTCAAGGGCATCCCATCCTCCGCGCCGGAATACGGAAAGGGGAAAAGCCAAGCCCTTCGCTTTGTCCGGCTTGAGCTGGCGCTCCAGCCATTCCGTCGAAAGGGACATGGCCGCGTCCAGCCCCTGCGGTTCGAACCAGTCCGTGTAGAAATCGAGCAGTTCATCCCCATCGGCGTCCTTATGTTTCGCCAGTTCCTCAATCCGCGTCCGGGCCCCACGCCGGAGCAATCCCTCGAACGCGCACGAGGCCGACCAGCGGGCAAGCTGCTGCGCGCTCCAGAACCGCATGCCGCCAAGCTCGGGGCCGTCGGGCTCCAGATAGGCGGCCAGCATATCGCGCTTGCTGCCCCGTAACGGATTCCATTCCCCCTGCGTCACCCGGTGAGGGTTCCAGAAGGGAATGCCGTGTTCCTTGAGCAACGGAATGATGGATGTCCGCAGGTGATATGAGCACGCTGTCAGGAACATGACCGCCCTGCCCGCGGCGATCTGCTTGGCCGCATCGACTACGGCTGGCCTCGCATCCTTGACCGTGGCGCCCGGAAGACGCCACACCGCGCCTTCGCGGTCGGTCGGCAGGTACTCCTTCGGCTCCCTGACGCTCACCTTTTTGATCCACTTCTCGGCAAGCCGATGGACGGAGGCGGGCACGCGCCAGCTTTGCTTCAGGATAATCTTGTTTTCCTGCGGGATGTCCCCTGCAATCAGGGCATCCGGCGACGCGCCGGAGAAGCGGAAAATGCACTGATCATCGTCACCCACGAGGATATAGAACCGGAGCGACTTTTCCCAGTTACGGACGACTTTGAGCTGGAGGGGCGTCATGTCCTGCGCCTCGTCAACGAACGCGACGCTGGCACCGTTTGGCGGGTAGTACAGCTCCTTGCTTCCGCTCACCAGCAAGTCCGTGAAGTCCATGAAATCGCAGTCCTGTTTCCAGCCTTCCCACAGCTTGGCGAAGTGCTGTACCTGCGCGGGCATTTCCTCATACGGGATCAGCCTGTTCCTGAACGCCGAATACATGGCGAGCAATGCGTCGGCGCTGCCCTCTTCCGGCGTATCGCTTTCGTCAAGCCCGTCTTCCATCACCCGCGCCGCGCTCTTTTTGGAGAGCCCAAGGTCAGGATGCTCGGCATTCCACTGGCTGATTTTCGTCTCGGCCAGCGTAGGGGAACCGAGCGCCCGGTAGCAGATGGCGTGCAGCGTGCCGACGGAACTGTCCGGTATCAGGGGCTCCTCATCCGGCGGCGTGATGCGGTTGACCATTTCCGTCGCCGCCGTTTTGGTGAACGAGCAGCACAGCACCTTCTCGCCGCCGTATTTCTCCGCAGCCCGCCGCACCTGCTTGACCAGCCATGTCGTCTTGCCGGTTCCCGGAGGGCCGAATACCCGGAACTCCTTGCAGCCTCCGCCATGAATGTCTTCCATCATCCTCTCCTTTTTCGCCTTGCCGCCAGCAACGCCGATGGAGCGGCCTGTTCCGGCGCGGTGGCCTGTTCCGTACCCGTTTGTTCGGGAGGCGCTTCTTCAGGCTCCTCCGCCACCTGCCGGGGCAGCCGCTTGTTGACGTATTCCAGATACGCGCACGGGAAGGCGTCGGCATGGTGGCGATCCCGCGCCTCGAACAGCTTGCCTTCCCAGTACGGTTTTCCGACGCACAGCCCGCTCGGCAGGCGGCACGGCAAATCGAACAGCACGCACGGATTAGTGAATGACTTCTGCGCCAACGGAATCCTCCATCCCTCCCGGTACGTTGAAGGCGTCAAGCTGCGGTTCGTCCTGTGCCGCCGAGACAAGCTCCGGGGGCATAAGGTAGCCATTGAGGGAAGACATCTTCCCATCCTCCTTCTTAAACGGCATGACGACCTTCCTGAATCCGGCCCGGCACATGAGCTTCGCCAGCTTGATTACCCCGCCGAGTTCGCCGCCGGAGCTGATCCGCACGAAATTCGAGAACGCGGTGATGTTGACGTAGACCCTGCCGTTCACCGTGAATGGCGCGTCCTGCATCCGGGCGTCCTCAAGCGATTTGGTGATGGGCGTGGATGCCAGATACTTCCGCAGGTAGATGCGCAACGCACCCGTCTCTGTCGTCTCTTCCGGCTTCATCAGCTTGGGAAGAACCCGCACCATATCCCGGGCGTACAGTTTCCAGCCTTCTTTTTTCAACGGTTCAGCCCCGCCGAAGCAGACGGGATAATCATAGGTTGCGCCGAAAAAGGCTTCCGTCACCTTGGAAATGGACAGCATGTCCGTCGTGCTGAGGACGACCGTGCCCTGTTTGCCGCCCGGGGCGAAAGGAACCACGGCAAGCCATACCTCCGGGCACGGCTCCGTATTTTCATACACGCAGCCGTGCAGGATACGCATGCCCAACCGTTCCTCAATGGGCTTCAAGGCATTCCGCTGCGCCTCGGAAAACTCGGGGATGGCCATGTCCCCAGCGGGCGGCGGGATGGGGTGTGGCTCTTGCGGCTCGGAGGGGCCATCAAAGGCGGGCTCCGGCACTCCGTCTTCTCCGAATGGAGCCGGAGGCAAGGGAGAATCACTATGCTCCGGGGCGGGCACCTCGTTTCCTTCCGGTGCTGCCCCCCGCTTCGACTCCAGCGCAAGCCGCACGCAACGGGCAATGGTCGTCTGGATATAGTCCAGCCGCCCGGCCTTCTTGAAGTCCTTGGCCTTGGTGCCGTGCTTCATCCTGTGGTCGACGATGACGTCTGCCATGTCCTGCGCCGTAAACGCCAGCCCATCGTCCGTATCGTCCATCCAGTGCGCCATCGCCGTGACCAGAGAAGCGTCATAGCTTGAGCGGCTGTCGTCTTTCAGGGACGGATTGAGATTGTGCCATGACGCGGCGAACGCTTCGGACAGATCGCACAATGCCGCGATCTTCGAGGCCAGCGGCTCGCGTGCCGTATGGCCTTCGCGGGGGATGACCCCGGCAAGCCCCGGCACGCTCGACGCATACCGTTCCTGTGCCGGGACGCATACGGCACTGACGGTTTCGGCATCCACCACAACGTCCACCAGCTCACGGAACTGATCCAGCTCGAACCGGCTCTCCGCATCGTTCAACAGGGAAACAGGCTTCCCCCCGGCGTTGGCGTTCTCCGTCCCGGCCAGCCGCATCACGCGGGCGAGGTCGTGGGTGGAGTCCAGCGTCCAGCCGTGGCGCCCCATCGTTGCGCGAAGGAGCCCCTGCCAGCCGCGCACGATGACGGCGAACTCGGCCCGGTCGATGTCGGATGTGATGTCCAGCGGTTCGGCCAAGGGCCAGAAGGCTTGCAGCCCGCCGCCCGAATTAATGACGACGGGCGGCTGGAGGTGGGGCGGGAAGGCTTCACGAAGGCAGTTCATGGCATCGGCTTCGGACGGGGGCAGGTTGCCCTTGGCGTGATGCGGGGACACATAGTCGATGTCCGCCCACAGGCAGGTGGCGTATGAAACCTGCTGCGCCGTGGCCCGGGTCTTGCCCCCGCATACATCGTCAGGGGCGAGGCACACGCCGAAATACACGTTGCCGGAAAGCCGGGAAGCTTCGTCCGCCGCCTGCCACAGATCCGCATACCAGCGGGATTCCTTGGCGGGTGCGGTCCAGACAAGCAGCTTCGAGCCCTCCGGCGTCAGCGTGTCCCCGACGATGCGTTGCAGGAACCTGAATATCTCGTCACGTGTCGATGCCATGTCGGTCTCCATGAAAGAAATGGGGGAGGCGAAACCTCCCCCGTGGGACGGTTACGCGCCGAAGGGGTTCTGTTCCTCGCCCGTCGGCATGTTCCCGCCCTGCTCCGCACCGCCGGAACGCTCCGTCACGGTCGAGGCATGGGCACGGTCAAACGCCATGGCGAAGGCTGCGGTGAACGGGTCGATGGCCTTGCGCTGTTCGGGCGTCAGCGCATCGGCGGCGGCGAACTTGATCTTCGAGTATGTGATGCCCCCGGCGGACTTGTCCCGCTCCAGCGTCAGGACGCTGGCGACATGGGAAAGGCGCAGCCCCTTCTTGGCAAGACGCAGCAGGAACTGCTTCAACTCCTTGATGGAGGACGGCGGGACGCGCAGCACGGTGGGGATCAGTTCGTCTTCCTGCAACACAAGCAGCGTGCGGGTTTCCTTGCACGCCTTGCCGGAACCCTCGGCGGCGGACTCATACTGGTTGAAGGGGCAGGCGGCGCACTGGCCGCCGGGGTTCCCGGTGCCGCACTGGCCGTCAAGGCTGACGCAATCCGGCTTCGAGTTTTCGCCGCTGTACTTGCTCTGCCAGTAGGCGCGCCCTGTCTTGGAAAGCAGGATGATGCCCCGGATCTCGCGGCTGTCGCGGGACCCCTCGGCGGTGGGGATTTCCCACATGAGGCCGCCGGCTCCGGGCACCTTGATGCGGTCAAGGTCGGAAGCGGAGAAGTCCTCGGAGGACATGATCTCGCGGACGGTTTCGAGGGCGTCGGGATTGGCGAAGATGGCAAGCTGCGCGGCGGCATTCTGAGTAGCGGGCATCTGTGACATGGTGTGTTTCCTTCTTGTTATGGGTTGCGGCTGTGTGCGTTCAGGTATCGTCCACTGTAGATCATCTGAACGTTTTATTCAAAGATTTCCGATTGATGTGTACACGACAATGGGGCTACCCCTTGCGGGCTCCGATTTGCCAGACTTCGCCTACGGAACAGACGGCCCGCAGCGGTTCCGGCATGCGGGCCTCAATGTCCACAGGAGCCATGTCCGGGTCATCCTCGGCGGCGAGGCCGCGTACATACGACGACAGCGAGTTGGCGTTGTAGTCTTCCTTGACGTACTCGCTGAGGCCGGATTCGATGAGCGCACGGGCCACGTCCTGCTTGGCGAATCCCTCTCGCGGCCCGGCGAAGACGCGCCGCTTGGGGAAGAACGTGATGCCCGAAAGGGTGAGCCGGTCGAGCCCTTCCTCGGCCATGCTGTCCAGAAGCTCGGGTTCAAGAGCGGCCTTCTCCTGCTGGATGGACTTCAGGGCGATCTCGAACTCCCGTTCCCGCAATTCCAGTTCGGCGTAACGCTTCCATTGCTCGTTCATGTCCTCTCCCTATGCGGCCCTGACGGCCTTTTTCGGCTTGCGCCCTTCCATAATTGACGTGACGACATCCCGCCGGGCATCCAGCGCGGCGTAGACCTGCTCGTCGACGGTATCTTTGGCGATGAGATGGTAGTAGGTGACCTCGCGCTGCTGGCCGGGGCGGTGAATGCGGGCCAGAGACTGGTCATAGTCGCCGAGCGAGAAGCCCAGCGAGTAGTAGATGCAGTAGCGCGACCGGGTGAAATCCACGCCAGCCCCGCCGGACTGGATCTGCACGGCGATCACCTGATGATGCCCCGCCTGCCATTCGGCAAGCTGGTTCGCCGCGCCGGACAGTTCGCAACAGGACAGGGACAGGCTCGCACAGGCGAGCTTGACGGCCCCGATGTCGGACGTGAAGCGGCAGAACACGACGCAAGGTTCCGGGCCCATGCCTTCCAGCAGGTCTTCAAGGGCTTCCTGCTTTGCGCCGTCCACCTGTTCAACCGCGCCGGAGTCCAGCTTGAGGTGGCCTCCCGTGACCTGCTGCAACCGGAGCAGCTTCACCAGCGCGTTCGCCGCGGTGACTTCCCCGGCGTCCAGTTCGGCATAGAATGCCGTGGCCAGCCCGGTGTAGACGCGCCGGGCCTTGGGGCCGATCTCGACCGGGACGACCTGATGCACGGCTTCCGGCAGTTCGATCACGTCGCGCCCGGCCTGAAACGCAATGCTCAGGAACTTGGCGCGCAGCGCGTCCGCATCCTTGTAGCCGACCACCTGTTTGCCGCCGAAGCCGCCCATGATGGCGTAGGACTGGCGGAACCGCGAGAAGTTGCGCCCGAACACCCTGTCGTCTATCGCCCTGTACTGCGCATAGATGTCGAGCGGGCTGTGCGGCATCGGCGTGCCGGTCAGCCCGAACACCTGCTTCGCCACCTTGCGCAGTTCCCCGCAGAAGCGGGACATGCGCCCGCCCGGGGCCTTGATCTTGTGGCTCTCGTCGAGCACCACGGCATCCCACGGGACGGCGAGCATGGCGTCGGCCAGCGCTTCGCGCCATGCGGCGTCGTAGTTGCAGACAACGACAAGCTGGCGGCCGGAAACCATCGCCCTGTCCATTGACAGTTTCAGCGCCCCCGCCTTGGCCTTGGTCGACCTGCCTGACAGGACGACGACATCGGCGAGATAACCGGCGTGCCGCTCGAACTCGCGGGGCCACACGGACATGACGGCTTTCGGGCAGAGAATCAGCGAATGCCGTTTGTCGTGCAGCAAGGCCACGGTGACGAGGCTCTTGCCGGTTCCCATGCCCATGGCGAGCATGGCGCCGCGCTTGCTCTGGGCAAAAGAAAAGGCGGCACGCTGGTGCCGCCACGGTTTCGTCTTCAAGCCGGGAAGAACGTCCGGTATCCCCACTTTGTCCTGCGGACGGAGGATTTCATCAGGCCCGGCCAAGGCAAGGAGGGCTTCCCCGCCGTCAGCCTGCGCCGCGCGCGGCCCGAATGCATCCAGTATCCGCCGTGCGGCCTGTTTGTCCTTCGGCCACAGCCAGCATTTCCAGCCGGGATTCCAGCGTCCGCGCAGGGATTGGCATACCTGCGTCAGGTCAAAAGGAACCCGCAGGCAGACATGGGTGTCCGTCATGCGGATGGTAACGGCCTCATTCATGGGAACCTCCTCCTGTAGCGGGACGGCGCGCCGTCAAAATCGTCAAGATCCAGCCGCCGCAGCATCGACGGACAAGCCAGTATTTGAGGCACGGCCAGCAACAGCGCCGTGCGAACCAAGTCCGAAAACGAACACTCGCACTCGGCTGCCGAGGACTGCGCCCATGCGTCCAGATCCTCATCCAGCCTTACCGTTCTCGGAATATCCTTTTTGCCTCCCATGGCATCGCCCTCTTGTTCGGGGTTCCGCTCACGCAACAGCATTTTCAGGCTCCTCAGTGGTCAGACTGGACAGCTTCAAGCCCGGCGCAAACGTCTTTTGTATTCTTTCCCATGCCGGACGCCGCAATTCCGTCCGCACCCCGTGCTCATCTATCCTGATGATGATATAGGTGGAAACGCCAGCCGTCGCGGCGATCTTGGTATGGCCTATGCCAGCCTTCAACATCTTGCGGATAAGCTGCACGGCCTCGGGTGTAGGATTCATGATGTCACCTCGTCGTTCTTTTCAGTGATGTGTACACGTCAATCAGGCGGCCCACAGGTAAAAGACCACCATGAAGACTGCCATGCTCGCCGCAAACAGGATGCATTCGCCTACTCGTCTGAGCATGTGAACTCCTCCGTGAAAAAAGTTGCTGTTCCAGTCGATGCCGGACAATGCCGGAATCTGAAAAACAAATAAAAAAAGGGGGGGGACATCCCCCCCTTTTTTGTTAAGCGCGTAACTATTAAATATATATAATTTTATATTTATTGACACAAAATAATTATGTAGTATAAAGTTAGCAAGTTTATATAAAAAAGAGGCTATAGATATGAATTTAGAAGATAATTCAACATATTCTTGCCCAAAAAAAACTACTGCAACAACCCAAGGCACACAAGTAATAGGGTGTATTTATACCGTTCCAGAAAAGTGGGAAAAAATATGCAGTATAACACTTAGTAACTATGTTAATATGGAAAAAAGATTATCATACAAACAAAAATTTTCAGATTTTATACTAGTTTATTATAGTATATTTTTGATAATTAACACACTTAGCGTTAAGTATTTTCCTACGTTATTTGACAATGCCATATCAGAATACTTAGGTGTTATAATTTCAATTGTATTACTAGCCTACTCACTTATAAACTCAAATGCCAGATATTCAAAAAGAATAGATGATATAATCAAAGCAATAAACAAATTAAAAACAATAAAAAGAGAGATTACAAATGAAAATATTAAAGAGTTTAAGAAAAAGTATTATAAAATCACAGATGGAATAGAAATGCGTAGCGATTGTGATTTCTTTTGTACAATTAAAGCATCGTGTAAAAAACGAAACATACCATGGCACCATGTATATTCGTGCAATAAAATTACAGACGAAAGATTAAAAGATCATTTAAGTGAAATAGACCCTGTCATGTTAAATATAAAAAATATGTTAAATATACTTTTAGATTTTTTCCTTATTACCCTACCGCCAATTGCTTTTATATTATCTTATTATTTACATAATTAGATATACTCTTCCATCCGCGCCGCACCACATTCTTCGTTCCCACACAAGAGGTTCGCGCCGGGCTTTGACCACGCGGCCTGTCCGCACACCGGGCAGACGTATTTTGAACGCTTGCCGCCCTTGGCGCGGGGCTTCGGCGGAACAGAGGGAGGCGTGCCGCCGTCTTCCTGACGCTGTTCCCGGCCTTCCTCGGACTCTTCAGCCGGGACGCCGCCCTCGGCCTCATACGCGGGAATGGCTTCTTCCGGCAGGGAGGCCAGCGCCCGCAGGAACGCCCCGCCCTCGGCGGGGTGCAGGTCACAGGCATGCGCGCCCTGCCCTACGCCCACTTCCTCGCCGCGCTCGTTCACGGCCTTGAAGCCGAGCCGCTGGGCGCGTTCGATAAAACCCGCATTGTGATACCCCGGACGCCCGGTCGTGCCTGCCGTGTGCTGTTCCATATGGATCATCTCATGAACCATGTAGCTCGACAGCTCCGTTACCGTCCGTTCGCGCATGCAGCGCGCGTTGATGGACAGTTCGGCCAGAGCATTGCCTCCGTCGTCCGTCCAGCGGTTCGGGTAGTAGTATCCCGCCTTGACCTGATGCGCGTGCGTCCAGCACAGGATGACGCTATGCCGGTCGAGCGTGCCGTTGAACAATTCGCCGTTGAAATGGTCGAACATGGACTGGAGGCAAGCGGCCTGTTGCGGGGTCGGGGTATCCATCGGGGTCATCGCGGCATCTCCATAAAAGTATTGAGGTCAGGAAGAATATAGGTCGGGTTGGCTATGTCGGCCTTGAACCTGACACAGTTCCCGTTTCCGCCAAGGCCTGTTCCCACGACTGTCTCAGCGACGAGGTTGAGCATGTCGTTGCACGTCGCGTTGTCCGTGAACGCTCCCCAGAGCGTGGGGAAAATCGGCTCGGCATAGTCTTTGACGACGATATGGAAAACGACGGCCTTTCCGTCCAGCTCGTCGCGTCTGAACTTGTTCGCATAAACGGCCACCACACGGCACGGCGTGCCGTTCTGCTCGCATTGCAGCGCCAGCTTGTAGGCTTCCGCCTGTCTGCGCCGCATCCAGTCCGCACGCCTGCTTGACCACGGCACGGTCGCATCGAAAACGATCTCCACGGCATCGGCGCGGCGCTCAACCAACACAACATCCTCAATCCATACGTCGCGGCGTCCCGAATCGAGCGCGTCAATGTAGGCGTCCACGTCCAAGTCGTCACCGTCCTCGCTGATGCGGGAACGGCTCCGGCGGCGCGGACGTTCCGCAACCTGTTCGAGGATGGCCTCGAAATCCGCTATCGCTTCCGGCTGATACGCCGTTACCTGCTCAACAAACCTGCGCTGGCGGAACCTGTCGAAATCGGACTTATGGTTGAACGCCGCATGCTCAACGTCATACCGTTCCAAGTGCTCAAGCAAATCCGCACCGTGGAACCAGACGTCCCCGGCATGCGGATTATCTATCCATGACTGCACTGTCTGCATGGTGTCCTCTCCTTTCCAAAAAATAGGCGATTCCCCGGAAGGGAACCGCCCTGTGCTCTAAAGCCACCATTCGGAACCGGGAAACAAGCCCCGGTTCCTGTGATAGCCTTTCATTGATGTGTACACGACAATGGGGTTTATGCCGCCTCGAAACAGGCCGCGTGCTGGCACACGGCCGCGCCGACGCGTTTGCGCTCCGAGTCCGAGAGGCGTTCCAGCATGGTCAGCCCGAAAGAGCGTTCCTTGGTGAAGCCGCGCTTGTTCAACTGGCATGCCTGAACAATCCAGCGGGTGCTCACGTCCAAAGCTATCGCGTTGTCGCGGACAGCCCGGCGCAGCTTGTGGGCTTGTTCCGTCAGCCATTGCCATTCCGGGGCCAATGACGCCGCCGCTATCTGGAGTTCGACATCCTCGTCATAGTCGACGTGGACGCTGATCACGCGGGAGAGCGTGCTGGCGTCATGCGTTTGCGGCGCACGGTAGATGCGCGACTCGGAGCGCCCATCCGTGTTTGAGGTGAGGATGAAACGGTGGTCGGCATCACGGTTCACGACGCCGAGCGGCGTGTCGATGCAGCGCTGACCGGATTCGAGAAGCCCGTTCATGCCGATCAGCACTTCGGGGTCTACACTGAAAACCTCATCTATGACCGTGACTACGCCTGTCCGCACCTCCCGCATGAGCGGGGAAAGCTCGACCACGCTGGAGCCGTCGCGCAGTTCCTTGCTGTACAGCAAATCGGCCTTGCGCATGCCCGCCCGGAATGCGTACACGCCGCCTTCCCGCTGCATGACCTTGCCGACTTCCAGCCCCGCCCGGCTCTTGCCGCATCCGGCGGGGCCGTGAATGAGGACGTCAAAACCAGCTTCAACCAACTGGTAGAGTTCGTTGAACCAGCGAGGCCGGAAGTAATCCGGCGCGCCGCCTTCCGGGACGCCGGGGAGCGTCGGGGTGCTCTGCTTCGCCGCCAGTTCCGCGACCATTGCGTTCAGCGTGTCGACCTTGCTCAAAATGTCATATTGGAAGGACTCGTTGAACATCGACAAGGAACGCTGAATGGCGTCCCGTATCGCGTTCGCTTCCGCAGGGGCACCTTCCGTCGCAACGACGCGAGGCGTCGCCGGGGAAGGCCCGGGAGTGGAAGGCGTCTCTTCCGCCCTGGCGCGCTTCTTCGCGGCGTAGGCTTCAATCCGCCCCATCAGCTCCGTCTCGTCCCGGAAAAAGCCTCTCGCTTCAAGCGCATTCATGACGGCAACAGCGTCGCCTTCCGCCGCAAGGCCAATCAGCGGGGATGCGTCGCCGCTCGTCCGCCATGTTGACCTTACCCGTTCTTCCGTGAGCCCCGTGAAACCCACTATCGCCATTGCCTGACGCGCCGTGATAGGCATGTTCTTCGCCGCCATGTTCTTGCTCCTGTGTCGCTGTGGATCTGTGTGTTTTTGCCAAAACGAAAGGCCACAACCCAAAGAAGGATTGCGGCCTTTCGTTTTGGCCCCGCCGGGACGGGGCATATTCGGACTTAGCTATGGATGTTGGTCACATACAGGCTGAAGGAGGATTTTCCACCATCCGGGCGCAGGTAGGCGAGGTTGACCTTGCGGCAGTGCATCCGCCGCAAAGCCCCGGACAGGGCTTGCGTTGTAAAGATGCGGAGGCGGGAAGCGGCCTTGTGCGCTCCAAACCATTCGGAAAAATGCGTGATGTTCAGGAGCACGTTGCCCCGCGCCATGTTCGGGTTCACAATCGGCTTGCGCTCATCACGCGCCGTCGCCACGTCATGCGCGGCGCCGACTTCAGCAACATAGTCACGGATGCATTGCTCCAAGATCTCCCGTTCCGTGGGCTCCGCCGGGGGAACCGGACGTGTTGCCTCAAGCGCCTTCACGCCTTCCACCGAGTCAGCCAACACATGGCGATAACGGAATACGGCGTCGACAACCTTACCCGCTATCAGCTCCTCAAGCTCTTCCCTGCTGACTCCCAGCGCGGCCTGTGCGGGAGCGCCGTAGCCGCCCGTTTTGCGGAGGTTCGGCAAGACCTCACTGCGCATCCACTTGGAGAACGCCTTGGCTTCCGGCTTGCGGGAACGGAAAATCAACGCGTAGAGGCCGGACTCGGAGATAACCTTGAGTTCCTGCATTCCACCGGGGGTGGGTACAGTACACCTACCCCTTTCGTCGTCATCCAGTTGCTCAATAGCCTGATGGTGGTCTTGAATGTCCAGCACAGCACAAACGTCCTTTGCCACAAACCACGGATTGCCCTGTTCATCCAGACGCGCCCGGACAAGCTGTTCCTGAAACACATAGGGAAGTACCTGCATCGTCATATCAATGCTCCTTTGTTGAGGAAAAAGAAAAGGCTCCCGGAAAAATCCGAGAGCCTTGGAGAAGCGCAAATGTAAACGCGTTATGATTGATTGCGGGGTATCAAAGAGAACATGTAGACCGAAACGCCTACGTCAATGTCCCTTGTTCCTTCTTACGTATCACGTCGATGACTTGAATTATTTCACGTTGTTCATCAACGACTTCTCCGGTGGAGTCATAGGATACGGTTTCTTTCATACGAACCCGAAGTGCATCTCCGGGCCTGATATCTATTTCCCCGGCCTGAAATTGTGACAGCCAATCTTTATCAATAATTGAAACTGACAGATTCCTGCGATTAAAGCGGAAATCCCATTTTGTTTCACCCAGAAAGTCTGGTTTACGAACCATTATAATAAGTTCGCTTGTGTTTTCCAACGTTTGGTCGACAAGAAGATTGTTGATATCTTCATCCGTAACAGAAAATTCCGCGTCAATGACGGCTTCTCCATCATCGCCATCAAAAGATATAGATTCGCCAGGATCCAGCGTTTTCAAAACAGCACTGATAATCCTAGCATGCTCCGCTATATCTACCTCTGTCACTCTTGAGTAGGCCGGGAGTCTAAGCGCATCGGTTTCTTTTGCTAATTCATGGAGACCATTAGATATTTCCTGTAATTCCTTTTTGCTGGGAAGTCCTTTTTTACCCTCAAGCTCTTTCAGAAGATAATACTTCCCCTTAACCAAATACTTTCCGACTGCTGGTTTCCAGTCCACGTTTTTCAGCGCATCGTCATCCACGGCTTCCAGAAACTGCTTCAACCACATTTTTAAAGAACCGGTCTCGACCTGCTCTAAAACAAAAACGGGGTGAATCTCAGTAGGGAAACTTTTCAGTAACATGCGGTCACATGCCTGCAATGCCCCTATACACTCTGAAGCCGTCGAAAATATTCGCTGAGGATTTTTTACATGTGGTGGAAAGTTGATGGTCAGGAGAAAATCCGGCTGCTTGTCAGATGAAAGTTGATTCTTCTCCACGGCACACCTCCTTTGCATACTCTGCTCCCTGCCTGTCGCCACCCTACCAAAATGTCCTGATTTGGCAACGAAAACATAGCCTACTCCCCCCTGCCAGCCTTTGGAAAACTGGCTACGGGAGCAGTGTCATACAGCCGTATGACGGAGGGACTACCTTATGCCGTTGATGAAGGAAAAGAGGCTCTTTGCGGCATCGGGGAACCCCTGCGCCGTCTTTGCCTGATAGCCGCCCGTCTTGCGGATGGACGGCAACACCTCCCCCGCCAGCCATTTCTGGAACGGCAACGCCGCGGGCTTGTCCGAACGGCCAAGGAAGAAGTAGAGGCCCTGCTCGGTGAGGGTAAGCATGCTTTGTGTCCCGCCGGGGGTGGTCAGAACGGATCTGACCATCTTCCACTCTTCCGGGACCGGAATCCGTTTCCGGCCCTTCCACTCCGCAGGGACGTTTTGGAAAAGACGACCAATCGTTTCCAAGGAGCTATCAGCGTACCCCAAAGGGGACATCAAAAACATCGAGAAGGAGCTCGCCGGTTCCGGCGAAGCCGTGCTCGCTGATGGAAGCATCGGCAAGCAGGGGATGCACAGCACGGGCTTTTCTTCCATCATGCACAACCTCATCGGCCAGTACACCCTGTCGATGAAGGCCGACGCCGCTGTCGAGGCGGCGGCCAGAGCCGTGGAGCGCGGCGAGAAGCCCGTCATCACCGTGGCGAATACGATGGGGTCTTTCATCGGCGAACGCGCCAGCGCCGACGGGCTGAAGGACGGGGATGCCGTCGACCTGTCTTGGAAAGACATGTTTCTGCGGTATCTGGACAAGACCCGCACCATCACCGTGGACAAGCCCGGATCGAAGGAAAAGGATTCCATCTACCTCTCTGACGACCAGCTTTCCCCGGAAGCGCTCCGCGCCTACAACGAGGCGAAGGACGCCATCGAGAAGGCCGACTTCTCCAACCTGCCCGTTTCTCCCATCGACCGGGTTCTCAACGGGTTGCGCGAGCGCGGCATCCGGGCCGACGAAATCACGGGGCGCACGGACGCCATCGACTACAGCGACGGGCAACAGAAGTACCGCAAGCGCGAAGCCACTTCGAGCAACAATGTCGACGTCGTAAACAGGTTCAACTGCGGCGAGCTGGACGCGCTCATCATCAACCAGTCCGGTTCGACCGGCATCTCGCTGCACGCCTCGGAGAACTTCGCCGACCAGAAAAAGCGGAACATGATCATCGTCCAGCCGGAACTGAACATCGACGTGTTCATGCAGACGCTTGGCCGCGTGTTCCGCACCGGACAGGTAACACCCCCGGCCTACCAGTTCCTCATCTCGGACATGCCGAGCGAGAAGCGCCCGGCCGCCGTGCTCGGCAAAAAGATGGCCTCGCTCAACGCGAACACCACGGCAAACCGAAAGAGCGCGCAGACGTTCGAGAACATCCCGGACTTCCTGAACGAGTACGGCGATATGGCCGCAGTTCAAGTCCTGCGGGACAACCCCGAGTTCAACAAGAAGCTGGGCAACCCCATCAAGGAAGCCAGCGACATCGAAAACGCCATGCAGAAGGTCACGGGGCGCATCCCCGTCCTGTCCGTCAAGGAACAGGAACAGCTCTACGCTCTTCTGGAGCAGGAATACGCCGACACCATCGCCATGGCGGAAGCCATGGGCGGCACGGGGCTGGAAGCGCAGGCATTGCCCCTCGACGCCAAGCTGGTAAGCAGCATCGAGCTGACGCCGAAGAAGGACGGCGTGGACGCGGAGTCCGCCTTCACGGAAGCCTCGAACCTTCAGGAATTCGATGTGAAGGTGCTCGGCAAGCCGTACACGGCCAAAAAGGTTCACGAACTTGTCGCACAGGGCGTGGCCGGCCATGAGGGGCTGAGTGACGCACTGCACGCCGATGCGGAATCCTTCGTCGAAAAACGGGCCGCCAAGATGGAGGATGAGGAACGCCGCGGAGATTTCATAGCCCGCGCCGAAGAGAACCTCCATGCCATTGACGACGCCCTCTTCCGTTTCGAGCCGGGCACGCAGGTTTCCCTCCTCGGCAGGGACGGCCCGATGGACGGCGTTGTCACGCGCATCAGCCGCAAGAAGGGCGACAACCCCACGGCATTGAGCAACTGGCAGATGACCGTCGCCGTGACCAACGCACAACGCCAGATCACCATTCCTTTCTCCAAGCTGGCCCGCAATGTCAGCGAGCTGGAATCCGGGAAGGTTGTCGTCGCGCCGTCCGGCCTGACCGAAAAACAGATGGAAACGGCGTTCGACTCCGCTCAGAACGAAGTTCGGGAAAAGCGCTGGATTGCCACCGGGAACCTCTTGGCCGCCGCCGAGAAACTGAAGACCGGAAAAATCATCACGTTCGACGACACGCAGGGCAGCCGACGCATTGGCATCCTGCTGAACAAGGGCGTCGACGCGAAGGAACTGGTTTCCGAACTGGATGTGAAGTTCCCCGCCGCCGACGATGCCTTTCGCTTCTTCGAGCGGACGGGCGGCAACGGGATGGTGAAGACGTCGGACAAGCTGCTGCGCATCAGCAGGATGTCCCCGTATGGCGACACGTACCGTATCGCCGTGCCCGCAGCCAAGGCCACGGGCGGAAAATACTATCTGAACACGGGACTTCTGAGCGCCATCGGGCAGGACTTCGTGAAGGCGGGGCGGGATATGGTTGCCCGCCATATTGATGAAGCACAGCTCCGGGCCGCCATGAACGCGCTCCAGAAGCAGGGCTATTCTTTGGTCGCCGACAACTTCCGCACGGAAGCCCGCGACGTCACGGGGACGGCCATCGAAGTCCAGAAAGTAGACCTCACGCGGGCCTCCCTGAAAGACGGCGGCAAGGATGTCGTGGGATATGTCTCGCCCGAGATCGCCTCAACGCTCAGGCTGAACAAGCCCGGTGAGATTATCCTGAATGAAAAGGGAATCCAGCATATTGAAGAGGGGCACGGTGAGCAAATTCGAGCAGCCGGGTTTAAAAATGCTGAAGCATTTGTAAACCATGCGCTGAAAAATATCGAAGCAGTCTACCAAGCTGGGAGCAATCGCAAATACGATCTGGTTGCAAAACAAGGTACCCCTTGGCAACGCGTTATCGTTCGTTTGGAATTCGACTCCGCGAAAGATTACTATACCGTTGTTACGGCTGGCCCAATCAGAGATACATACTACCAAAATAAAACACCGCTCTGGGAAAGGGCGCCGTCCTTCCATTCCGAGAACTCGGAACCCATGGGAACTCCCCGCGCATTTACCGGCCAGAGCAGTGTCTCTCAAGATGCGAACGCATCTGATAGAGAAAATATAGACTCTTCCCGTGCCAGCGTCAACGATTCCTTCATGGATCTCGCCGGGAAACGTCCTCCGCATCGTGCCCGGGTACGGTCGCAGGCCGTGGAACGCATCGTCTCCGCCCTCAATGATGCCGCGAAAAACGCCACGCAAACGGAGGTGGTGCAGCGGTTTGAAGACCTGCCGGAACATATCCGGCAGCAGTATAAGGGCAGGGAATCCGTCTTCGAAGGCGGCTACGATACGGGTACGGGCAAGATATGGTTCGTCGCGGCCAACATCAACAGCCTCGACCGCGTGTCCGAAATCTGGATGCACGAGCAGATCGGGCACCACGGTATGCATTCCCTGCTCACTCCGCAGGAACGGAAACAGCTTACCAACCAGCTCTGGGCACAGCTTGGCGGCATGGGCAACGAGGGCATCAGGGACATCGCCGAACGCTACGGCCTCGATCCCCGCCTCAACGCCGCCGACCGGGAAACCGTCATTGAGGAATACGTCAGCAAGCGGGCCGAAAAGAAACGGGCCGGTGAGCTTTCCAAGGCCGACGCGCCGCTGTGGAAACGCATCGTCTCCGCCATGCGCCGGATGCTTGCCCGCGCCATGCGGCGCATCACGGGCCGTGAGCTGAACCTTGGCGACGAACGCGTGGACGCCCTCCTCTCCCGACTTGGGCAGCATGTCTTCAATGGGACGGGCAAGCCCGCTGACGTGAACACGGCAACGGACAAGCCCACAGTCCGGGCCTCCCTCGCTGAGGAACACGTGCGGGAGGAACTCCGCTCCGGGAAGGGACTGCTCTCGGCTATAAAGCAAATGCGGAAGCTGCGCCTCGCCAACGACGAGGACATCTCCCTGCTTCAGAAGACCTCTCGCCCCACGCAGTTCCTCGCCAAGGATCACCCCGAAGTTCAGCAACTCTTGGACATCCAGCTCGACCGCGAAGAAACGCGCTCCCAAAAGGTCGAGGAAGCCATGAAGGGCGTGTACGACGGCCTGAAGAACCTTTCCAAAGCGCAGCACAGAAACCTGACGGCCCTGCTCCACAAGCTCGACGGGAAGAAACTCAATGCCATAACGGAAGAGAGGTTCGTGAAACGCACCCTGCCCAACGGCGATTGGGAATATTCCGGCCTGAACGATGCGCACTACGAACAGCTCCGGGACTTCTTCACGCAACACAATACATTCAAGGGGGTCAATGGAGAGAACGTCAGCCTCGACGGGAAAACCGTTGACGTGTTCATTACAATCCGCCGCATGCTGGATAACAACCAGCTCGGCCTGTACAACCACCTGCGGGAAAGCAAGCTTCCGAAGAACGTCATCGACACGTACCGTTCCAGCATGGGCTCCGTGCACAACTACTTCCCCCATGGGCACGCCGTCCGCAAGAACGCAAGCCACAGCCATCACCGTGGGGGCGGTACGCCACGCCGCCACAGGTGGCGTCTCCATATCCTTCACCAGCAAACTGAGTCCCCCAGCCATTATTCGGACTCCGCAATGGGGAACGGCAACGCTCTCCTTTTCATTTACGGTTGAAGCGGACTCGTGCCCGCCCCGCTCCGCATTCGGAACCGCTGAACTGGCAACCCTCCGGGATGTCGGCATTCCCAGTGTGGTGCAGCTTCCGGCACTGGCCGGAGAACCGGCTCTCGTCTCCATCGCCACCGTGACGCCGGGCGGATACACACGGGACACAGCCCTCGGCCTGCCTTCCCTCAAATTGGCGGCAGACGTCTCGGCCCATGCCTTGCCCCATCAGAGTTCGTGGGGCAACCCCCTCGTGTCGTTCGGCTGGGACGTGGCCTCTGAAGGCATCCCCACGACGCGGGGGGTGGGGGTTCCCGGATTATCGAACCATGTCGACGTCCATCCGGCGGGGACGGCAAGGCAGGCCGCCGTCGCCCCTGTCCTGTTTGAAACAACGGCACGGGTTGAAACACTTGGCCCAGAAGAGTGGACGCTACCGGGTTCCCCCGGCGTCCAATCACTTGTTGAAGCCCTTCCTTCAGGCATAGCATCGCGGATTGCCGCAAGCGCTGGCGTCCGGGTGGAAAGCACCGCGCTGTCGCTGCCCGTCGGCATCCTCATGGCATCCGCCGTACCGCCCCTTTTTGAGGTTCGCACCGAGACATTCCTCATCACCCCCATCGCGGGCGTGGCGAACATCCATGAGGAACTGTGCGGCATTGCGGTGTACACGGCAACGGCGACCCCTGTTCAGGGCATCATCATACCCACGACGTGGATCGAGGGGATTCTGAACATCATCATCCCCATCGCGGGGACGACACGGAGTATCCTGTGAGCAATGATTTCACCATGTACGAGGGGGAGAGCCGGGCGCTGCGCGTGACTGTCCACACGGCGGAAGGCAAACCTTTCTCCATCGAGAATACGGCGCTTACCTTCTCTCTTGCCAAAAGGCCGGAAGGCGAGGCCTACAGGACGCTGCTTTCTTCGGAGGGGGATATTGTGATGGTCGACGCCGCAAAGGGCATCTTTGACGTGCGGCTCAAACCCGAGCACACACAGGGGGACATTGGCAGGCGCTTCTATGAAGTGCAGGTTGCCAAAGGAGCGGACAGGTGGACGGTCGCAACCGGGGAGGTTGAAATCCGACCGTCCATGATTCGGTGAGGGAGTCCCCCATGTGGCAATGGACACATGGGGGACTTGTTTCGTGGGACTATTTAGACACATTTGGCACATAGCATATCAAATACACTACAATATTATCAGTATATTACATATAAAAACCAAGTCCTTCTAAGCTGCGGGCCGTGGGTTCGATTCCTCCCTGGCGCACCAATAGATTTCA